>OIWK01000538.1_pt1 | contig 40498 bp, 37 predicted proteins | sample 1587401 | NCBI WGS metagenome assembly OIWK01 (sample SAMEA3888911, study PRJEB22519) | human gut metagenome | biome: human gut; feature: human-associated habitat; material: faeces | place: Denmark | collected 2009 | reverse complement strand
AACTCGCAGCCCGGTCATAACGAAGACGGGGTGGCTGAAATGCCAATGGTGCGGTATGAATCCGCTGCCGGACGATTCCCCACTCCTAGGGTGCCGAGGGCGAATATGGGAGACCTATATCATATTGACGCAGATGGGCTGCAAGTCTATCTGCGATGCGAGAGTTGAAACTACTGTCAGCTCTCTTTACATTGCCGCCTGACCGCCGCTTTGCTGCAAAGGATATAACCGCAGGTGGCACACACTTTTGACCTTAGACTACTTATGCTGAAGGAGTGCCTATGAAGTTTAACAATGCCTATTCCCAGATGTTTCCCGGTTACCCCGATGCCGTCAGCCTTCAGCAGGCTGCGGAGATGCTCGGTCTGAACCGCCATACAGTTGGAGAACTGATCCGTTCCCGCCGCCTGTTTGCGCTTAAAATCGGCCGCACCTATCGTATCCCGAAGCTGAGCGTGATCGAGTTCCTGCTCACCGGACAGAGCACCTTCCCGGCTGGAAATCCGCCGCTGGATGTGGTATGCTGTGGGTGCAGCAACGGACAGCACGCCTGTTGACCCAAAGGAGGTTTATGATGAAAACTACAGGGTCTGTCCAAGAGAAAAATGGACGTTTCTATTTCGTGGTCAATCTTTATGATGCCAACGGCAAGCGGAGGATCAAGTGGATCTCCACAGGTCTGACCGTCCGGGGCAACAAGCGCAAGGCAGAATCCATGCTCCGGGAAGTATTGCTCCACTATGATAAGACCGGAGAGCTGCCCACAGGGCGGGGCGGAGCCTACGAAAAAGTAGATGCTAAAACCGCCAAGCCCCAGCCGCTGCCCCTCCAACCCGTCAACAAGTCGGAGATGCTGTTTCTGGACTATCTCAACGAGTGGGTGCAAGTCCATAAGGCATCCATTCAGCCTGCAACCTTTATCAGCTACAATCGGATGATCACCGGGCGTATCACGCAGTATTTTGAACCGCTGGGCTTGAAGCTGTGCGAGGTCACACCGCAGGTGCTGGATGAGTTTCAGGAGAAGATCTTGCTGGAGGGCTACACCACCAACACGGTCATTCACTACCACGCCATCTTCGGCAAAGCGTTCAAGGATGCCGTCCGCAAGGATTATCTGGAAACCAACCCGATGCTGAAAGTTGACCGCCCGAAGAAGAACAGCTTCCGTCCCAACTTCTACTCCAAGGATGAAGTCCAGCAGCTGCTTGAAGTATCGCAGGATGACCCCCTGCATCTGTGCATCCTCATCACGGCCTACTACGGTCTGCGCCGCAGCGAGGTGCTGGGGTTGAAGTGGTCGTCTATCGACTTTGAGCGCAAGTCCATCACCATCAATCACAAGGTGACGGAACAGTTGGTGAACGGCAAGTACGTTCCTGTGGTCAGCGATGTGATGAAGAACAAGACCAGCTGCCGCACCCTGCCGCTGATCCCGGCTGTGGAAGAAGAACTTCTGAAGCAGAAGGAAAAGCAGCAGCTTTACCGCAAGCTGTTCAAGAAGAGCTACAGCACTGAGTATCTGGATTTCGTCTGCACCGATCAGGAAGGCAAGCTGATCCGCCCGAACTTCGTGACGGAGCACTTCGACTGGTTGCTGACCAAGTACGGGCTGAAGCACATCCGTTTCCACGATCTGCGCCACAGCTGCGCCAGCCTGATGGTGATGAACGGCGTATCTATGAAGCAGGTTCAGGAATGGCTGGGGCACAGTACCTTTTCTACCACCGCTGACATCTACGCACATCTCGATTACAAAAGCAAACAGGGGTCTGCTGGGGTCATTGCGAACCTTTTGGGAGAATCCAAACTCCCCAAATAATTATGGATTTATCGTTCATGCATAAAGCATACTGTGATGAGGCAAAAGCGGTCTTTCTCTGCTTGATGCAAAAGAAAAAGTCGCAGATTCGTTTGAATCTGCGACTTCTGGCGGAGATGGTGGGATTCGAACCCACGTGCCCGATTAAGGACAAAACGATTTCGAGTCGTTCTCGTTACGACCGCTTCGATACATCTCCAAGTATATTTTCATGGCAAATTTACGATTTGTATATTGCAAATCGGCCTTGAAACTTGGAACAGTTGCTGTTAGAATATTGTTAGAAAACGCATCGTTCAGACAGGCTTTGAAGCCTGTCAGGACATCAAAATTGACGTTCCCTCGTGTGATATGGAGACATTCGGCGAAGCATCCACTTGGATTTCGAGTCGTTCTCGTTACGACCGCTTCGATACATCTCCATAATAAACCTTATACAGTATAACAAAAAAGCCTGCTGCCGTCAACACTTTTCTCCAAGTGCCTTGCAAAGCGCGGTGCAGCGCCGGGTGCTGCGGTCTGAATCATCCGCACACAGTACAAAACAGCCTGCACACAAAAACAGACCGCTGCACAAAGCTTTGTGCAGCGGCCTGCGGTCATAGTTCAGCTATGATACGCTCAGTTCTTGCTGGTGCTCTGATTTGCGATGAACTCTTCGTACACTTCCTTGGTGATCTCCCAATTCAGGGAATAATTGGACATCGTGCTGTCAGGAATGTACTGGAACAGCACCGTATCGCCATCCTGCAGGTCGGGGAAGTTCGTGACGACCAGCTCCAATCCTTCAATCGTGGGATTTTCCTTGTTGATTATCATGCTTGTGGCATTACGGAACTTCACACCGTCCTCGTTCATGCTGAAATAGCGCTGGACGGTTTTACCATCCTCGGTCACGCCCGCTACGGCAACAGAAAAGCAGTTCGGATTCAGCTTAAAGGGGTTTTCACGAGCAGTCTGGATATCTACGATCAAGGTGCAGGTGCCGTTCTCGATCTTCATGCTTCTCAGACCAGCTTTCAACTGCAGATCGCTTTTGATCGCGCCAGGCAGCGTTTTGCAGACCGGGTTTTTGGGGTCCTGATATTCACAGCCGCCCAGCAGACTGGCACCGGCCACAGCCACTGCAGTGGCTGCCGAATACTTCAGGAATGCGCGGCGGGAAAATGTATAAGACATAACTTATTCCTCCGTTTTTTACCAGTATGTTCTTCCAGCTGAGCGGGTCAGGTTCTGGAAGGGGTGGAGATGGCATCCTTCAGAACGTCTTTGCTCAACACCCAGTTGGCGTTGAAGCCGCTGTATTTCTGCGGACGAGGATAGAAGGTAAGGGTCACTTCCTCCTTCTCCAGTGCATTCAGACCCTTTGCGTACACATAAAAAGTACGGGTCTCGCCCTCCTTGACCTGATGGTTCAGTGCATCCGGGCTGGTCACACGCAGATTCTGACCTTCAGCAGCCAGATATCCATCTGCCGTTACGGTAAAGTTTTCGGCGGTCACTTTTAGGGCGTTCAATGATAGTAAAGTATCAGGGCCATTGGTCACCGTCAGTTTGAAGATGGTGGTGGTGTTAGCCGCATCGTATTCCACCTGCTCCAGTTTGGTCACGACCTTCAGCACCGTGTTGATGGTGCCAACGTCTTTCTGCATCGCGGAATAGCTGCCGCAACCGGTCAGCAGGCTGCTGCCCGCCACAGCCACAGCGGTGAGGGCGGTATATTTCAGGAAAGAGCGGCGGGAAAATTCCCCAGTCATATTCGTTCCTCCTTTGGGACACATCAATACAGATTCTGCCATAAGGCACTACCTATACAATAGGCGAAACAGAGAAAAATGTCAATGATTTTTCACAAAACAAATGTGAAGATTTTGTGGCAGCATCGCGCATTTTAGACGAAGTTTAAGTAATTTTTCTGGTGATTCCGTCAGCTGCGGATCACGTCAGAGGCATTCATGACGAAGGTCAGGCTCTTACCCTCCAGGAAGGTGGGCACATAAGTGACCTTCAGCTGCTTCCAGTCCTTGGGCACCATGAGCATCAGCACGATGTAGGCGCTGCCCTGCGGGGGCAGGCTCTCCACATCGGAAAAGCTCTGGGAATTGGCGTTGTACAGCGAGATATTGGCGCAGCAGGCTGCGGGCTGGCCATCGCAGACGGCGGTAAAGTCCGGGGTAGCGGCGGCCATGGCCTGAAAGTTTGCGTCCACGTTCTCCAGCGGGGGCACGGGGTAGGCCTCGTTGATGGCGTCAATGCCCTGTGCGCCGATGGCGTAGCTCTCGGTCTTGCTGCGGTTGACGGTGGTCACCCGCACGCCCAGATACTCGTAGCCTGCCGGCTGTACAGGGTCCTGCGTCAGGTGGAACACGCTGGTCAGCTGCACGCCCAAGCCGTTCCAGTTGCGGACGGTGTCGCCAACCTTGACCTCTACCACAGTGTCGTTGCCGTTGGACTTGCAGCCGCCCAGCAGGCTGGCTGCGCCCAGTACGGCAGCAGATGCACCGGTGCACTTGAGGAAGCTGCGGCGGGAAATGACAGTAGACATAAGGTATATCCTCCTTGAAGGGTCAGTTTCTTTTTCTTCTTTCTCTGGTTATACCGTTTCCGGCGCACAGATGCAAGAGCTCGGGCTGATTATTTACAACAATTTCACAAGCGGGGTCACTCCTGCGGCGAAAGCCCCTTGACGTGGGTCTCGCTGGTCTTGACCAGATTTAACAGGCTGGGCGTGTACAGCGGAAATTCCCGCGTCAGGCTCTCGGTGGTCATGGCAAGGCAGGCGGGGTCCTTGACGCCCTCGCCGCCGTTCACATCCTGCCCGTCCAGCAACGCCTCCACGTTGGCTTCCGCCATTCGCATCACCGCATCGGAATAGCCGTGCCAGCGGTGGGGCTCAATGCTGAACATGCTGGAGGCGTTGTGCGGCTCCGCAGAGTAGAGCAGCCGGAACATCTTGGCCACCGCCATCATCAGGTAGGCGCTCACCTCGGTGGTCAGCGCCTTGCTGTGGCACTGGCCGATCTTGGCGTAGAGCACGTTCAGGCTGTTGGAGATGAGTTTTTTGTTCATGGTGGGCAGCACGCTGCCATGGTAGATGTTGTCCTTCATCTTTTCAGGGTTGGGCAAATCCTCGGCAGAGAGCATCATGCCGTTGCGCTCGGCGCTGCGCCCCAGCAGATAATCGCAGGAAACATTATAGTAGTCTGCCACCCGCACCACAAAGTCCAATCCGCACTCGCGGATGCCTTTTTCGTAGTGGGACAGCAACGCCTGAGAGACCCCCAGATCCTCTGCCGCCTGCTTTTGGGTAATGCCGCGCTCCTTGCGCAGTAGCTTGATGATACGATTGAACTCCATGGTGTGCTCTCCTCAATGTCCGCAGGATCTGTTTTTTGGTAACATCCTTGTTTTTGGTTTACAACAGGTTGATTATACACATTGGAAAACGACTTGTAAAGCAAGAAAAATGCCGATATTTTTCGTCTTTTTTCGCCATTATTGTCAAAAGTCTTGCCGGAGACCCCACATCTATGCTAAACTATGGGTATTAACACATAGATTTTGTGTTTCCGCTGCGGCAAAAAAACGACAGGCGTAGTGAAAGCAGGTCTTTTTCGAAACAAAATTTTTTCAAAGAGGTGGTTCCATCTTTCTGCAGTTTGTGCTATAATCTCTTTTTGGCGACTGTTCTTGACCGGCGCACAAATCCGCGAAGGGCAAGGCAGACGCTATAAAAGGTAATATACCAAGAATAAGAAAGAGGAAACTTCATCATGAAACTCGAGCGCAAAGTCCGTCTGTGCAGCGCTGCCGCTGCCGTCCTGATCGCCGCCATCGCCCTGACCGGCTGCGGCGGCTCCAAGACCACTGCTTCTTCCGCAGCCGCTTCTTCTGTGGCTGCTTCCACCGCTGCTGCCACCAACAACAGCTGCGGCGAGGGTGTGACCTGGGCACTGGCTGACGGCACCCTGACCATCAGCGGCACCGGCCGTATGACCAACTTCACCAAGGACGCTCCGGCTCCCTGGGCTGATCAGGCCGACCAGATCACCACCGTTGAGGTGGAAGGCACCGTTACCAGCGTGGGCGCTACCGCCTTCAAGGACTGCACTGCCCTGACCACCGTGAACATCGCCGACGGTGTGGAGTACATCGAGGCCGGCGCTTTCAACGGCTGCACCGCTCTGACCGAGCTCAACATTCCCCTGAGCGTGGGCTACATCAAGACCGGCGCATTCAAGGGCTGCACCGCCCTGACCAGCGTGACCATCCGCGACAACTGCCGTCTGGACATGAATGTGTTCCCCGATACCGTGGAGGTCAACTACGCCGAGGGCTAAGCCCTATCCGGAACTTTAAACCAAAAGAGGTGTGATCCATGAAAACCTTCAAGCTTCATCTCATCCGCCACGGCATGACCGCGGGCAACCTGCAGGGCCTGTACATCGGCAGCGGCACTGACCTGCCCCTGTGCGACGAGGGCCGTGCGCAGCTTACCGAGCTGAAAGAGCGGTTCGTCTACCCGCAGGTAGATACTGTTTTCTCCTCCCCCCTGCTGCGTGCGGTGGAGACCGCCAACATCCTGTTCCCCGGGGCTGCCCACCAGTTTACGGTGCACGATCTGCGGGAGGCCGGTTTTGGCAAGTTTGAGGGGCGCCCGGTGAAGGATCTCGTCCACGACGAGGACTTCAAAAAGTGGATCACCCCGGGCTCCGGCTATCTGCCGGAGGGCGCAGAGCCCACCGAGCAGTTCCACGCCCGCTGTGCCGACAGCCTGATGAAGCTGTTTGAGTACATGATCCGCATGGACGTTACCGAGGCCGCCTGCGTGACCCACGGCGGTGTGATCATGAGTATGCTCAGCCAGCGCGCCGTGCCCACCCGCCGCCCCGAGCAGTGGATGGCAGACCCGGGCTGCGGCTACACCGTGCAGACCGATGTACAGCTGTGGATGCGGGACAAACTGGTAGAGGCCATCGACATCGTACCCTTTGGCTACGCCGACACCCTGCAGGGGCAGGCCGAAGCCGAGGAAAACGAAGCCTACGAATAAGAAAGGGTTACAGTTTCCCGCTGCCCCTTGACAGAACGCGCAGAATCCTTTATTGTTAAGGGGTAGTATTGTATCGTATACAGGAGGAACGCTGTCATGTCCCAATCCATCTCCCGCCGGTCATTCCTGAAATGTGCCGGTTCCGGTGCGGTCAGCCTTGCGGCTGCCCTGCTTACCGGGGTCTGTGCTGCGGCGCAGCAGCCGTGTCTTGCGGGCGAGCCTGCCCTGCTGGACGGCAAAGCCGCCGTGGAGCTGCTGGGCTATGCCCCGGCACCGGAGCTGGGCGGCGTGCTGGTGTACCTCTCGGTGGAAAACCTCTCGGCAGCCAGCCTGCCGGTGGATACCAGCTACCTGCAAAGTCGGGGTCTGCGTACCCGGGAGCAGCTGTATAGCATGGGCACCGGCGTGACCGCTGCCTGCAACGGCCAGAGCGTGCCTTGCGGCAGCTTTGCCGCCCCGCTGTACAACGAGAACGCGGCGGACGCCTCGGTGTTCACCCTGAACCTTGCCGCCGGACGCGGTGCGCTGCTACACTGCTTCTGCGCCGTGCCGGAGGACTGGCAGACCCTTGCGCTGACATGGCACCCGGACTTTGCCGCCGGGCGCAGCGCCATCTTTACGGTGCGCCGCGATGCCGACGAGGCCGCTCTGGGCCCCGTGCCCACCACCCCCGCCGAGGTCGGCAGCGTGGTGGATCTGTAACAGCATACCAAAAGAGCCATTGCACAAATTGCGTGCAATGGCTCTTTTTTGCAGCAAATGCCGTTCGCCGCTGTGACCCCTCCCGTGAAAAAGCGGCTCAGAAACGTCCGCAGACGTTTCTGAGCCGCAAATTATAATAATAAATTTTCCGCTGAATATGCGCAAAGCAACGCGGAGCGCATTCAAAATCGTCCCGTTGCCGGAGATCAGCCGTCTCCCACCAGCGCTTCGCCGGTGCTGCTTTGCACCAGCAGCTCCTGCCCCGTAAGGCTGGAGAGCAGGGCGATGTAGCTGCGCCCCGCCGGGAGGTTCAGCGGCTTGCCGTTGGAATCGTAGAGGGCAAGGGTGCTCTGGGTGCCCTGCGTCCATGTGATCTGCCACAGGTGCCCGCCATTCAGCCAGACGCCGCCGCCCATGGAAAGGTCGTAGTCCAGCGTGCGGCCGTCGTCCCGCAGGGAGGAGCCGCTGTACAGGATGAGCAGGTTGTCAAAGACCGCCTGTGTGCCGGTGTTGGCATCCAGCTGGGGGGTGCCGTCGGCGTGCAGCATCCCGTAGGCGGCAAGGGCATCGTCATAGACAAAGCCGGTGGCACCGCCGGACTGGAAATTCACAGTCGCCTTTACCGCATCGGCGGCGTTTGCGTCCGGCAGATGGCCGGTGTCCCGCTGGGGCAGCAGGGCGGGCAGAACGCCTGCCGTTTCACTCTCGCTGCCGGAAGCGGTGTTCTGGTTCACGGCGGTGGAGATGCTCAAACTGTCCAGCACTGCGGCGACCGCTTTGCCGCTGGTGCGCCACAAAGGGGTGTTGTCCCAGCTGTAACCGGTGCTGACAAAGGCATTGCGTCCCACCTCCTGCGCGTCCACCGCACGGAGATTATAGTATTCCAGATACCGCTTGGCATAGGCGCTGCTGCCGCACTGGATGGGCAGCACCTGCTGCCCGCTGAGCAGCCGCCAGTATAAGTCCTGCCCGCGCGTCACCGGCCCTACCACAGGCATGGCGCTGAGGGCGGGGTACACCAGACACAGCTCGGTGGAGCTGCCGCTCTCGGTCATGGCTTCCAGCACCACCGAGGCGCTGCCGATGCCCCATTGCGTGGTACTGTCGGTGGTGTTCTCAATGACCACCGCCGCCGCCCGCTGCTCCGGGTACAGCAGCTGCTGCCCGGTAAGCGGGTCCGCCGGGGCGGTGCTTTCTGCGGGCGCAGCGGCGGTGCTCCCGCAGCTGCCCAGCAGCACCGCGCACAGCACGGCTGCACCAAGGCGCAGACTCCATTTGCGTTTCATGGGCTTCTCCCCTTACTGATAGTTGAAGTTAGGCCACTCGTCATCGTCCACGATGGCCAGATAGGTCTTGCCCCGGTTGAAGCAGATCTCGCTGCCGTCGGCGGCATAGACCTTGAGCGGGTGCTCCGGGGAAGCTTTCTGCCATGTGCCGCGCTGCACTGCGCCCCGGGTAAAGAAATAGGCCTCGCCGCCGGACACATAGTCCACCTGCTGCACGCCGCCGGAGTTGCCGGGGTAGTCTGCAATGCCCGCAAAACAGACCAGCAGGTTGGTAAAGCCAAGCTGCTTGCCGGTCAGCTCGTCCACGGTGTTTTCAAAGGCACCGGCGGCGCGGCTGTACATGGACATTTTATAAAGGTGATCCCAGCGGTTGTAGCTGAAGGTGGTCTTGTAGCTGTCCGAGTGCACGATGTTGATGGTCTTGGCGGCGGCAGCGCCGGACATTTTGTTCTCTGCACCGGTGCGGTAGTCCGCAAAGCGGAAGAAGGTGCTCTCATAAGGGTATTGCAGCCCGATACCCGCGTTGGCGGCAGCTTTCCGGATCTCGGCACCGGAGGTAAATTCGGTGTGCTCGTAAGCCACGTTGCGGCCGCGACTGTCGCGGTGCGCCACATGGGGATGGGTGGGGGTGTTGAAGTAGCTCTTGCCGCCGATGTTCAACCCGGAGTAGTTGTACACGTTGATGAACTTGGTGCAGGGGGCGCTTTCGCCATCGTGATAGTACAGTGCCTGCCACGGCATGAGCAGCTGCAGGAACTGGTCACGGCCGGAGCGCAGCGGGCCCACCTCCGGGATGGCGTTGGCGTCATAATACACCGCGCAGAAGCGGGAGATGCCGCCCTCCACCTTGCTCTCGATGAGCAGGTCGGCAGAACCGATGCCGCGCTGCGGACGGGCGTTCTGCCGCTGGGTGTTGCTGATATTGTTCACCATCACGCCCACCATGCGGCCGTTGCTGCGGCGCGGCTCGCCGGTAAGGGGGTCGGCGTTGTAGGCGGGCAGGCTGGTGTCGGCACTTTCCGCAGGGGGTTCAGACGCCGCTCCGGCGTCCGGGGTTCCTGCATCCGGGGCTGCGGCCTCTGCGCTTTCAGAAGAGGCGGCGCTGTCGCTCTTCCCGAAGGTTTGCTGCAGCCAGTCAGAAAAGCCGTTGCCCACACAGGCGCTGCCGGCGGGCGCGCAGCCGGACAGAGCCAGCGAGGCGGCTGCCAGCCCCGAGGCACGGAGAATGGTACGACGCGTGATCTTTTTCATGCAAAAAACCTCCTGATAAGAGCGTTTTGCGCAGCCCCGGCGCTGTCGGAACGGTTGCGCGCGGTGGATGAAAACGGACGGCCTTTCGGCACTGCTTTGATTGTAATTGTAACGGTTCTTGCGGCGTTTGTAAAGTGAAAATTAGCGGCAGCGTAAAAGAGGGGTCGCCGCCGGGAAGTGACCCTTCCGGGGCAGCCCCCGGCAAAAAGGCAGAATCCTCTGCCATGATAGCATGGAGAAAAAGTCCCGGAGAAAAAGTCCCCGCGTTTCTTGCATTTTGGTGCGCGATATGGTATCTTTTTATACAGGTAAACACTTCAGGGTCGGCAAACATTTTGTTGCTTCTGCCGTCCCCTTGAATAATGACAGGAAGGAATGATACTTATGGGTTTTTTTGACAAGCTTTTTGGCGGCAAGTCCAAGGACGAAAACACCGCTAAGTTCACCAACCAGAGCAAGACCGTGCTGACCCCGCTGCAGGGCAAGGTGCTGGCACAGGCCGACATCCCGGACGAGACCTTTGCACAGGGCATTCTGGGCCCCGGTTGCGGCATCGAGCCCACCGGCGACACCGTGTACGCCCCCTTTGACGGCACTGTGACCCAGATCGCCACCACCCTGCACGCTGTGGGCATTACCAGCAACGACGGCATCGAGCTGCTGATCCACGTCGGCATGGACACCGTGGACATGAAGGGTCAGGGCTTTACCGTTCTGGTCAAGGAGAACCAGAAGGTCACCGCCGGCACCCCGCTGCTGAAGGTGGATCTGGACGCCATCCGCGCCGCCGGCCACCCCACCGCCACCGCCATCATCGTGACCGATGGTGCGGGCGACGAAGTGAAGATGCTGGCAGAGGGCGATGTCGCTCCCGGCACCCCGCTGTTCAAGGTCTGATTTTCTGCATCACAAAAGAGGCCGCTGCAATTGCGCAGCGGCCTCTTTTTGCAGAAAGCATCTTTTTACAGCGTGATGCCGGGCAGTCTGCGGCTGCCCGGCATCACTTTTTTACAAAGCTCAGACGATGCGGACGCCCTTCTGGATGACGGCCTTGAGGTACAGCTCCTTGTCGGCAAGGATGACGTTGCCGTAGCGTCCGGCGGCAAGGCTGCCGTAGTCGTTATCCACGCCGATGCTCTTGGCGGGGGTCTCGCTGGCGGCGCGGACAGCGCTTTCCAGCGGCACGTTCATCTCCAGCACGGCGCGCTTCATGCAGTCGTACAGGCAGGTGTTGCTGCCCGCAATGGTGTCCGGGTGCTCGGTCAGGGTAGCGCGGGGTCCCTTGACCGTGATGGCCTGTCCGCCCAGACTGTACTGACCGTCCGGCAGGCCGCAGGACATGGCACTGTCCGCGATCAGGCAGATGCGGTCGTCCCCGAAGGTGTTGAAGGTGAACCGCACCATGGCGGGGTGGATGTGCACGTTATCGGTGATGAGTTCCACCTCGGCGTCGTGCTCCATGGCCGCAATGATGGGGCCGGGCGCACGGTGCGTGATGCCGGGCATGGCGTTGTACAGGTGGGTCATGTGGGTGGCACCGGCCTCAAAAGCCTTGACGGCGGTGTCGTAGTCGGTGCAGGTGTGGGCGATGGAGATGCGCACCTCGTTATGGCACTCCTTGATAAAGTCCAGATTGCCCGGCTCCTCCGGGGCAACGTCCACCAGCTTGATCAGACCGTTTGCACGCTTCTGCAGACGGCGGAACATGGCGGCGTCTGCGCCCTGCACATACTCCGGGTTCTGTGCGCCCACCTTTTTGGGGCTGATGAAGGGGCCCTCCATGTTGATGCCCACAAGGTCGGCACCCTTGCCGTTTTTATGGGCGGCAGCAGCGTCCATCACCTTGTTCAGGATCTCCTCCGGGTAGGTCATGGTAGCAGGGCAGATGGCCAGCACACCCTTGCTGGCCTCGAAATCCGCCAGCGTCTGGATGGCCTCCTCGGTGCCGTCGCAGAAATCCTTGCCCATTGCCCCGTGGAAATGGATATCCACAAGGCCCGGCAGGGCGTACAGACCCTCGGCGTCCAGCACCTCCTCGCCCTCTTCCGGGGCGGCAAAGGGCACGATGCGGCCATCGCGGATGACGATGGTGCCGTGCTCAAAGGTGTGGCGCGGGGTATAGACCAGTGCATTCTGAAGGATCATACAAAACACCTCGTTCTTTTTTCTTTTTCACCCAGTATAGCACGCCGGGTGTTTTTTCAAAAGTCCTTTTGTGTGAACATTGTACCGCTGTGTACAAAAAGCGGGCCGCCGGGAGGGGGCGCTGTGCACCCCGCCCCCGGCGGCCCGGTTCATACTGCAAAATCAACCAGACTTTTGCAGTTCATTCTTTTTCAGAAGTGCAGGATCACAGCATCTTCTTCAGCTCGTCGTACACGAACTGCACCTTGGTGCCGATGATGACCTGGCAAGCGTTCTTGCTGGGACGGATGACACCGGCAGCACCGGCAGCCTTGACGGCCTTCTCGTCAACCTTAGCGTTGTCGAGCACCTCAAAGCGCAGACGGGTTGCGCAGTAACCAACGTCCTTCACGTTCTCCTTGCCGCCGACAGCAGCCAGAACAGCAGAAGCGACTTCGGTGTAGTTGTTGTTAGCCAGAACGACCTTCTTCTCAGCTTCCTCGTCGTCATCCTCACGGCCGGGGGTCTTCAGGTCGAACTTGGTGATAGCAAAGTAGAACACGAAGTAGAATACCAGGAATGCTGCGATGCCCAGAGGAATGATCATCCAGGTCTTAGCAGCTGCGGGCAGGGATGCAGAGAAGATCAGGTCGGTAGCACCTGCGGAGAAGCAGAAGCCAGCACGGAAACCGGAGTAGTAGGTGATGATGGTGAAGATGCCGTACAGAGCGGAGTACACAACGTACAGCGGGAAGCACAGGAACATGAAGCCGAACTCGAAGGGCTCGGTAACGCCGCAGACGAATGCGCAGATTGCAGCGGACAGAACCAGACCAATAGCGGCCTTCTTGTTCTTAGCGGTCTTGACCATAGCCAGAGCAGCGCCCATGACACCGAACATCATGCAGGGGAAGAAGCCGGACATGTACATACCAAGGCTCCAGCTCACATCAGCGGAGGTCTCGCCGGCCCAGAAGTGGCTCAGGTCGCCCAGACCGATGGTATCGAACCAGAACACGTTGTTCAGAGCGTGGTGCAGGCCGGTGGGGATGAGCAGACGGTTCAGGAAGGCGTAGATGCCGGCGCCGATGCCGTCCATGCCAGCGATGCCGTTGCCAATTGCGACCAGAGCGTCGAAGATGACGGGCCAGACGAACAGCAGAACAACGGACACCAGAATGGAGATCAGACCGGTAGCGATTGCAACGAAGCGCTTGCCGGAGAAGAATGCCAGCCAGTCAGGCAGCTGGGTATTCTTGAACTTGTTGTAGCAGGCAGCACCCACAACAGCGGCCAGAATGCCGATGAAGGAGTTGCCGGCGACCTTCTGGAAGGCAATGTAGGTAGCGGTGCCCTCTTCCAGGGTGCGCACCATGCCGACCACGCCGGGGCTCAGCAGCTGCTGCATCATCAGGTAGCTGACCAGACCGGCCAGACCTGCGGTACCATCGTTGTCAGCAAGGCCGACAGCGGCACCGATGGCAAACAGCCATGCCATGTTATCGATCAGAGCGCCGCCTGCCTTGACCAGCAGGAAGCCGACGGTATAAGCTGCGCCGGAGGTTGCAGCACCGGGAACGCCCATAACGCCCGGAGCGAGGGCATAACCAAGACCCATCAGGATGCCGCAGATCGGCAGCACGGCGACGGGAAGCATCAGCGCTTTGCCCAGTTTCTGGAGATACTTCATCATAAGACACATTCCTCCTTAAGAAATGTTTGTGTTTACAGACAGTCTCTGGTTGCAGGCTGTCCACAGTTCCGTAACAGAATAGTAACATATTTTTGCAAAAGAAGAAAGTGGTTTTTTCTTTTTTCTATTAAAATGCGTCAAAAGTCCTTATTCGATGGCACATCTGTCAGTATTTTTTGTTTTTTCTGCATGCGTCCTGATTTAAGTGCTGAAAAATCTTTTCTTTTTATGTCTATTTTGTCCAAAGGGTTGCATCCCACCATAGGTCTCTGCGTCCGAACATTTTTAAACGATGCGTTTCCCATCCAGCACGGCCTGTTTCAGGCTGTCGCCGTCATACACCAGCTTGAGGGAAAAGTAGGGGTGCTCTTCCTCCAGCAGACGGAAAAACAGCTTATCTCCCTCCCAGATGGGCAGTTTTTGCACCTCAGACTTTTGCACCCACTGCAATTCGCCCTCGGCGCAGGCATCACCCCGGATCATCTCGCCCTCCCACCGGTCGGCGGTGTACAGGTGGATGAACTCGGTCATGTTGCCCCACACAAAGGTCAGCAGTCCCCGGGCACGGTAGCGCGTCAGGGTAAGGCCGGTCTCCTCCCGCACCTCCCGTACAAGGCAGTCCTCCGGGCTTTCAAACCGCTCAAATTTGCCGCCCACGCCCACCCATTTGTCGTGGTTGTAGTCGTCCTGCTTTTTGATGCGGTGCAGCATCAGGTAAGCGTCCTCCCGCTCCAGATAGCAAAGGGTGGTGCTGAAGATGGGAAATTCCGGGTCCATAAATGCGCCTAAGTTCATTGGATAGTTCTCCTTTTTTGTCCGATGTTTTTCGCCAGAGGGCGAGAATGCTTACCGTATGCCGCCGCTGCGCGGCGGCATACGCGTATCTCTTTTCATAAGAAAGGGCTGCTGCATGAAACGCTGTGCAGCAGCCCTTTGGGAAGTGTCTCCGCTGCGGATGCCCACAAAGCAGCGGATGCGCTTTTGTTCGTTATGCCTTGCGTCCGGTGCGTCCCTTGCCTGCGCTGTTCAGCTTGCGCACCAAATCGTTCTGGTGCTTGCGCTGGCTGGGGGTGGGCTGGGGGTCTTTGGCTTCCCCGGCACGCTTGCCGGCCTGGGCAGCGTCGGGGTCGATGCGCTCCAGCGTCCACTCCTGATTGCCGCCCGCCACATAGTTCCAGATCTGCGCCTGCGCGCCGTTGGCAGTGTTCATGCCCACAAGGTCGATGTACTTATCCGACAGCACATTGCGGATGCGGGTGCGTCCGCTGCGGGTAGGTTCCAGTGCCCAGCACTGGCTCAGCCCGCTGGTGCGGCTCCACTGGTGCAGCCATGTGCCCTCCACCACGCCGCCAAGTGCCAGATCGATCATCTTGCCGGTAAAGCGGTTCTGGATGCGCCAGCGTCCCTCGCCCGCGTCCACAAACTGCCACTGCTGCCACGGATGCCCCGCATAGCTCCACAGCTGGATGCCGGCGCCGTTCTCCGTGTTGAAATCCTTTACTTCCAGTACCTTCCCGTTGGGGGACTTGATAATGTAGTATTCCCCCTCCATAATGACGACCTGCGATGCCTTTGCCATAGAGCACAACTCCTTTCCGCTATGGTAGCCCTATTATACCCGATTTGTCCGCCGGCAACAAGAATGCTTTTCCATAATCTTTCTTTTGTTTTTTGTGCATTCTGTCGTGTTTTTGCAGCGCAAACGTTTTCGGAAGCCAGCAATGTTTTTTACCGGCGGGCACTTTGCACTCCGGCGCAGGTTGTGGTACAATAAAGCCATCCACTATTAAGGAGGGGATCTTTCATGACCAACGAGACATTACAAACCATTCGCAGCCGCCGCAGCTGCCGCGCCTACAAGCCCCGGCAGATCACGGATGAAGAGCTTGACGCCGTGCTGGAGGCCGGCACCTACGCTGCCAGCGCTATGGGACGCCAGAGCGCTAAGATCGTGGTCGTGCAGGATGCCGCTACCCGCGCCCAGCTGACCCGGATGAACGCCGCCGTCATGGGTGCCGACAGCGACCCCATGTACGGCGCACCCACCATTCTGGTGGTGCTGGCCGATGCCCACGCAAACTGCGCCGTGCAGGACGGCAGCCTTGTCATGGGCAACCTGATGCTGGCTGCCGCATCGCTGGGGCTGGGCAGCTGCTGGATCAACCGCGCCCGGGAGGAGTTCGACTCCGCCGAGGGCAAGGCACTGCTGAAAAAGTGGGGCATCGAGGGCGACTGGATCGGCGTAGGCCACTGCATTCTGGGCTACCCCGCGGCTGAGCCCAAGCCCGCCGCGCCCCGCAAGCCGGATTACATTGTAAGAGTATAAGGAGTTTTATGAAGCCTGATTACAAGCTGGTCGCAAAGGCCAAATACATCCACAACACCGCCGACCTTGCCAGCGAACTGTGGCACGAGGTCTACAAGCGCTACTACCCCGCAAAGCAGCTGGACACCCTTGTGGAGGAGCTGCAAAGCGCCGACGCCATTGAAACGGACATCGACAATGACGTGAACTATTTTCTGGTGTTTCTGGGGGGCAAGCTCATCGGCTACTTTGCGTGGAAGATGGAGAACACCGCCCTGCACCTGATGCACCTGTACCTCAAGCCGGAGTACCGCGGCAAAGCCATCGGCCGGGATATCGTGCAGACCTGTGAGCGGCTGGCCAAGGGCGAGGGCAAAGGCCGGGTGTGGTGCACCATCCACGCCAAGGCACTGCCGGTGCAGCAGTTCTTCAAGGCGCTGCGCTACCGCGAGCTGCGCCCCGCCGAGCAGGAAAACGGCACCGTGCCCCGCAACGAGCTGGTGTATGAGCACACTCTGAGCTGATTTCCGAAAAATCACAAAATAGCCATTGAAATTTTTCCGCGTTTGTACTACACTGATGTAGTGTAATAAAGCCGCTGTCTGCGGGCATTTTGTGCAAAAAAGGAGACTATCATGGCGAAAGATCATCCCACCGGCAACTCCGGCCTGTACCGGGCTTTTCTGCAGCTCAAGACCCCGGAGGAATGCTATCGTTTTCTGCAGGACGTGTGCAGCTATTCGGAGCTCAGCGCAATGGAGCAGCGCTACAACATTGCCGAGTTGCTGGCCGACAAGTGCATCTACACCGAGATCATGGACAAGACCGGTGCGTCCAGCGCCATCATCAGCCGGGTCAGCCGGGTGCTGAGCGCGGACGACAGTGTGCTGCGTGCGCTGCTGGAAGCTGAAAAAAAGGCCGCTGACTGATACAAAAGCCGCGTACCGCCCAAAGCTGCGGCACGCGGCTTTTCTTTTTGATATTTGAACAGGAGGTTTTTCTTATGGCAAAAGCTGTTGTATTTTTTGCAGAGGGCACCGAGGAGTGCGAAGCTCTGCTGGTGGTGGATCTGCTCCGCCGCGCCAAGGTGGAGGTGCTGGTGGCCAGTGCTTCCGGCAGCCGGGAGATTCTGAGCAGCCATAAGGTGCACATCACCGCTGATGCGCTGGCAGAGGAGGTCGATTATTCCGATGTAGATCTGGTGGTGCTGCCCGGCGGCATTCCCGGCACGCCAAACCTTGCCGCCAACAAGACGGTGACCGACACCTGCATCGCCTTTGCAAAGGCGGGCAAAAAGGTAGCCGCCATCTGCGCCGCACCCAGCGTGCTGGCAGCACTGGGTCTGCTGGAGGGCAAAAACGCCACCGCTCACGCTGCATTTCAGGACAAGCTGACCGGCGCCCATGTGCTGGACGCCGAGGTGGTCGTGGATGGCAACATCACCACCAGCTACGGTCTGGGCGGTGCTATCCCCTTTGCGCTGGAATTGGTACGTCAGCTGGCGGGAGAAGCGGAAGCCGACCGCATCCGCAACGCCATCGCCTACCGGCACTGAGAGGAGGGAGACTGTATGCGTTTTGTTACCTGCCGTCTGCCGGACGGTGTGGAGGACCCCGCCATCCTCTCGCAGGACGGCACACAGGTCTGGCCGCTGAGCTGGCTGGGGCTCTCCTACGAGACCCTGTCTGACGCCATTCCCTTCCTCACCCCGCAGGTGCGGTTCGGCTTGCAGCTGGCCATCAGCGGCATCCCCGCGCTGCCGGTGGAGGCCGTCACCCTGCAAAGCCCCATCCCCTGCCCCGCGCAGGACGTGGTCTGTCTGGGCATCAACTATATGGCGCACTCGGACGAGGCCGAAAAGTACTCTGCGGATGCCTTTTCTACCAAGCATCAGGACGCCATCTACTTCTCCAAGCGGGTCAGCCGCGCGGTACCGGACGGCGGCTTCATCGAGGCGCACACCGACCTTGTGCAGAAGCTGGACTACGAGTGTGAGCTGGCTGTGGTGCTGGGCAAGGATGCCAAGGATGTGCCCGCCGGGCAGACCAAAGACTATGTGTTCGGCTACACCATCCTGAACGACGTCTCCGCCCGGGACGTACAGACCGCCCACAAGCAGTGGTACTTCGGCAAAAGTCTGGACGGCTTTACCCCCATGGGCCCCTGCATCGTCACGGCCGATGAATTTGACACCTACCCGCCCGCGCTGCCCATCCGCAGCTGGGTGAACGGCGAGCTGCGGCAGGATTCCAACACCAAGCTGCAAATTTTTGATATCGACCATGTCATCCACGAGCTTTCGCAGGGCATGACCCTGAAAGCCGGTACCATCATCGCCACCGGCACCCCTGCCGGGGTGGGCATGGGCATGGACCCGCCGCAGTTTTTGCACCCGGGCGACACCGTGCAGTGCGAGATCGAGGGAATCGGCACGCTGACCAACACCGTGCGCTGAATCCCCTTGTGGAACTGCCTAAAATTTTACACAGATTTCAGTCCGATTGCACGAAATGCCGCCGCAGTACTGCTCTTTTGCGGAAAAATATGGTATACTATAAAATACTGATAAAAAATGCGGCGCATCCGCATCAAAGGGGTAAATGACATGAAGGAATACGCATTTGGCATTGATCTGGGCGGCACTACTGCCAAGGTCGGCCTGTTCACCACCAGCGGCAAGCTGCTGGAAAAGTGGGAGGTAAGCACCGATACTTCCAATAACGGCGCTCACATTCTGGAAAATCTGGCTGCTGCCGTGCAGCAGAAGATGCAGGAAAAGGGTCTGTCCGCAGACGAGGTCGAGGGTGTCGGTCTGGGCGTGCCCGGCCCGGTGCTGGATTCCAGCATCGTGCCCATTGTGTGTGCAAACCTTGGCGGCTGGGGCAACCGCAACGTCTCCATTGAGCTCAGCGAGCTGCTGGGCGGCATCCGGGTGCTGGTGGGCAACGACGCCAACGTGGCTGCTCTGGGCGAGATCTGGATGGGCACGGCACAGGGCTGCCGCAGCGCCGTCATGGTCACGCTGGGCACCGGCGTGGGCGGCGGCGTCATCGTGAACGGCAAGGTCATCGACGGCGCTCACGGTGCCGGCGGCGAGATCGGCCACATCACCGTCAACCCCCACGAGACCGCCGTCTGCGGCTGCGGCAAGCGCGGCTGTCTGGAGCAGTATTCCAGCGCCACCGGCGTTGTGCGCTGCATGAAGAAGCTGCTGGACGCAAACCCGGACACCGCCTGCACCCTGCGCGGCAGGGACTTTGAAGCCAAGGACGTGTTCGACGCCGCCCGCGCCGGGGACGCACTGGCTGCCCGCGAGGTGGACGAGATGGCCTCCACGCTGGGCATGGCACTGGCAAACATTGCCGCCACCACCGACCCCGAAATGTTCATGATCGGCGGCGGCGTGGCCCGCGCCGGAGAAGTCCTGTTCACCCCGCTGGTGCGCCACTATAAGGAGTACGCCTTCCAGTCCTGCAAGGAGACTCCCATCAAGGCCGCCAGCCTTGGCAATGACGCCGGCATCTACGGTGCCGTGCGCCTGATCGTGGGTGCCTGATCAGGGAATACCGATTGCTTTCAAACCAGCCAAGCCTGCGGGCTTGGCTGGTTTTGTTTTTGCGGGGGACAAAACAAGTCTGATTTTCCAAAAGCGTTGCATATCGGCGCAAAAAGGCAACTGCTGTCTTGTTTATTTTGTGCATTTATGCTAAAATAGCGTGCAGATAGTTGATTTTTATAGAGCGGTATTACTTTTTTCCGATGCTGTAAAAATTCGGCTGAGCCGAAAAAATAAGGACGCAACAAAGGAGAACACGCCATGAAAAAACTTTTTGCCATGACGGTGGCCGTGCTGCTGCTGTTTTCGGTGCTGCTGGGCATTCCCGCCGCCTATGGGCAGGCACCGGAGACGGGCAAAACGCTGGACATCCTGTTCAGCCACGACACCCACTCCCACCTGAATACCTTTACCACCGTGGTGGAGGATGAGGAGACGGACATCGGCGGCTTTGCCCGCGCCAACACCCTCATCAAGGCGCAGCGCGCCAAAGACCCGGACACCCTTGTGATCGACGGCGGTGACTTTTCCATGGGCACCCTGATCCAGACGGTGTTTGAAACACAGGCCGCAGAGCTGCGGATGCTGGGCTACATGGGCTACGATGTGACCACCTTTGGCAACCACGAGTTTGATTACCGCTCCAAGGGGCTTGCCAATATGCTTACCAGCGCCCGCACCTCCGGCGATGCCGTCCCGTCCATCGTGGTCTGCAATGTGGACTGGGATGCCATGGAAGCCGCCGGCCTCACTGAGGGACAACAGATGCTCAAAGACGCCTTTACCGCCTACGGCGTGCAGGACTACACCGTGGTGCAGAAGGGCGATGTGCGCATTGCCGTGGTGGGCGTTTTCGGCAAGGATGCCCTCTCCTGCGCACCCACCTGCGAGCTGAAATTCAAGGACCCGGTACAGGCGGTAAAGGCCACCGTGGCAGAGATCAAGGCGAACGAAACCGTGGACATGATCGTCTGCGTTTCCCACAGCGGCACATGGGACGACCCCAAAAAGTCTGAGGACGAGCTGCTGGCCAAAGGTGTACCTGACCTTGACCTCATCCTCAGCGGCCACACCCACAGCCGCATCCGGGAACCCATCCGGCACGGGGACACCTATGTGGTCTCCTGCGGCGAGTACGGCAAAAATTTGGGCAGCCTGTCCATGGCGCAGAAGGAAAACGGCCGCTGGCAGGTGACCGATTACCAGCTAATTCCCATCACTTCCGATATTCCCGCCGATGCGGAAACGCAAGAGGTCATCGACCGCTTTATGGACACAGTGGACGCGGATTATCTGGCGCAGTTCGGCTACACCAAGGATCAGGTGCTGGCAGAAAACGATGTTGTTTTCTCCAACCTGAAAGATCTGGGCAAGGTGCACACCGAGCACAATCTGGGCGATATCATCGCGGATGCCTATGTGTACGCGGTGGAGAACGCCGCCGACTATGACGGCGTGCCGGTAGATCTGGCGGTAGTACCCAGCGGCACCGTGCGCGACACCTACGCCCGGGGCGATATCACGGTGGAGCAGGTGTTCAACTCCTTCTCGCTGGGCATCGGCGCGGACGGCGTGCCGGGCTATCCTCTCATCGAAGTCTACCTCACCGGCAAGGAACTGCGCACCGCCGCCGAGATCGATGCTTCCGTGTCGGATTTCATGACCACCGCGCGGCTGTATTGCAGCGGCCTGAACTTTACCTATAACCCCCACCGCCTGCTGCTGAACAAGGTGACGGACGTCTATCTGGTCAAGGACGGTCAGCGCGTAGAGCTGCAGGACGACAAGCTGTACCGCATTGTGGCAGACCTTTACAGCGGGCAGATGCTGAGCGCCGTGACGGATATGTCCTACGGCCTTTTGTCCATCGTGCCGAAGTACGCCGACGGCACTCCCATCGAAGATTTTGAGGATGTGATCCTGACCGAAAACGGCAAAGAGCTGAAGGGCTGGGACGCCATTGCGCGGTACATGGCCTCGTTCGAGGACACCGACGGCGACGGCATCGGCAACGTGCCGGACTATTACAGCACCCTGCACGACCGCAAAAAGGTAGAGGACAGCCGCAGCCTTTCCGCGCTGCTGAAAAAGCCCAACCGCTTTACCTTTATCCTTCTCGGTCTGATCCTCACCGTCATTCTGCTGGTGGTGTGCCTTGTGCTGCTGCTCCGTAAGCTGGTGCGTAAACTCCGCCGCAGAAAAAAAGCACGTTAAAATAGCACAATGCCGGACAGCCTGCGGGCTGTCCGGCATTGTATTTTCACAATCAGAATCTCCCCTTCTGCAGCCCGTCCAGCACCTCGTACAGGTCGCAGCACTCGGCGGTGTACAGACGGCGCATCTCGTCGTTGGCGGGTGCCATGTCCGGCACCATCACGGTGACAAAGCCGCCGGCGGCACCGGCGCGCACGCCGTTGTAACTGTCCTCCAGCACAAGGGTGCGGTCACGCGCAGTGCCCAGCGCTTCCGCTGCCCGCAAAAAAATTTCCGGGTCGGGCTTGGAGGCTGAGAACTGCTCGCCGGAGACGATCACCTTAAAGTAGTGGGTCAGACCCCAGCCGTCCAAATGGTGCCGGATAGACGCCATCCGGCTGGAAGAAGCCACCGCCATGGGGATGTGCTGCGCGTCCAGCCATGTCAGAATTTCGTCCAGTCCGGGCTTTTTGGGCGGCGGTGCCTGAAACGCCTTTTCCGCCTGTGTGTGCAGCGCCTCGATGATGGCGTCCGTGTCGCAGTTTTCCCCGTAGAAGCGGCGCAGCACCGCCCGCATGGTGTCCCCTGCCGTGCCGCGGGCGGCAACGTCCAGCCCTTCCTTATAAGAAAGCCCAAGGGTGGCAAGTGCAGGCTCCCACAGGGTAGCCCAGACCCGCTCGGTGTCGAACATCAGGCCATCCATATCAAAAATAACGCTGTCGATCATGCAGTATGCTCCTTCCGTAGAAAAGCGGGGCTGTGCCCCGCAAAGTGCTCTGTGCCCCTATTGTACCATAGATTTGGCAGTTTGCACACCATTGTGCTCACAATCTGGTGCAACTTTACCGGTGGAAAGATGAAACATTTTTTGATTCCTTGCAAAACCGGCAGGGAATATTATAATAGAAACCAACATTTGTGTCATAAAGCGCCGGAAATCGTGCGCACGCGCATAAAAGGAAAGAGGGAAACTCACTATGTTGGATATCAAGATCACCCGCACGGCTACGCCCAAGGCAAAGCCCACCGATGAGACGAAGCTTGGCTTCGGCAAAAAGTTCTCCGACCACATGTTCGTCATGGATTACACCGAGGGCGAGGGCTGGCACGATGCCCGCATCGTCCCCTATGGCCCCTTTGAGCTGGACCCCGCTACCGTGGTGTTCCACTACGCACAGGAGATCTTTGAGGGCATGAAGGCCTACCGCACCGCCGATGACACCGTGCAGCTGTTCCGCCCGGACTGCAACGCCAAGCGTTTTCAGGATTCTGCCGACCGTCTGTGCATTCCCAAGATCCCGGTAGAGGACTACATTCAGGCTGTCGAGGCTCTGGTGGACGTGGACCGCGACTGGGTGCCCCACACCGACGGCGCTTCCCTGTACATCCGTCCCTTCATCTTTGCCAATGATGTGGGTCTGGGCGTGCACGCTTCCAAGCACTATATCTTCTGCATCATCTGCGCTCCCTCCGGTGCTTACTACGCCGAGGGCATCAACCCCGTGCGCATCTATGTGGAAGATGAGTACATCCGCGCCGCTCCGGGTCTGACCGGCTTTACCAAGTGCGGCGGCAACTACGCCGCTTCCATCAAGGCCGGTGAGCTGGCTGAGGAGCAGGGCTATGCACAGGTGCTGTGGCTGGACGGCGTGGAGAAGAAGTACGTTGAAGAAGTTGGCAGCATGAACATCATGTTCAAGATCGACGGCAAGGTGTACACCGCCGCCACTGTGGGCACCGTGCTGCCCGGCGTTACCCGCCGCAGCTGCATCGAGCTGCTGAAGGACTGGGGCTACGAGGTCGTTGAGGGCAAGATCGCCATTGCCGACATCATGGCTGCTGCCCGTGAAGGCAAGCTGGAAGAGGTGTTCGGCACCGGTACTGCCGCTGTCGTCTCCCCTGTCAAGGAGCTGGTCTGGAAGGGCGAGCACGCCTTTATCGGTGATGGCAAGATCGGCCCTGTCACTCAGAAGCTGTACGACACCATGACCGGTATGCAGTGGGGCAAGCTGCCCGATACCAAGGGCTGGATCGTGCCTGTGGAAAAGAAATATTGAGCCGCCTGTCACCCTACGGCTTTTAAAGGGACTGTTGCATACCATTTGGGGCAGCAGTCCCTTTTGCATCACCGCAGATGCCGTTTGCCGTCACAGCTCCTCCCGTGAAAAGGCAATTCTGGAAAATCCGCAGATTTTCCAGAATTGCGAAATTATAAATAATATTTCCGCTGAATATGGCTAGAGCGCAAGCGGTAGCCATTCCAAATCGTCCCGCCGCCCCTTTGCGCATAAAGATTGCAATTCCCGCCGCATGGTGCTACACTACCTATAAAGGGCGTGGGCTTGCCGCCTGCGCCCTTTGCAGGAAGATTTGAGAGGAAAGAAGCACCATGATCAAAAAATGGAGCATGAGTTACCCGGCGGTCAACGGCACCGAACAGCGCCGGGCGTATGTCTATCTGCCCACCATGTACGAGGCACAGCCGGAGCGCCGGTTTCCCGTGCTGTATATGTTCGATGGGCAGAACGTGTTTTTCAACGAGGATGCCACCTACGGCAAAAGCTGGGGCGTGGCAGATTATCTGGACTATACCGACACCCCGCTGATCGTGGCGGCCATCGAGTGCAACGCCGGGGCGAATAACGAGCGTCTGGTGGAGTATTCCCCCTACCGCTTCGATGACCCCACCTACGGCCACTTTGACGGCAAAGGACAGGCCACCATGAGCTGGTTCATCCACCGGTTCAAGCCCCTGATCGACCAGAATTTCCGCACCCTGCCGGACAGGGCACATACCTTTATCGGCGGCAGCAGCATGGGCGGGCTGATGAGCCTGTACGCTCTGCTGCAATATAACGATACTTACAGCCGCGCCGCAGCGCTGTCGCCCTCTATCTGGGTGGCACCGGATAAGCTTTCCGGCCTTGTGGGGCGCGCAAAACTTGCCCCCGGCACGGTGCTGTACATGGACTACGGCTCCCGGGAGATGGGCAACCACGATGGCATCCGCCGGGAATTCTCCAGCTTGAGCGGCAAGCTGATGACCCGGGGCATCCACCTGACCAGCCGCATCGTGCCCGGCGGCACCCACTGCGAGGCCAGCTGGGAAAAACAGCTGCCCTTCGTGTTCCACACCCTGCTGTATGAGGTGGAGGAATAAGAGAAGGGTAGCACCATAACCACACCAAAGGAGGAAACACCATGGAGATGCAGTATTTCAAGGAGTACAGCCCGGAACTGGGACGGGATATGGAGTGCAAGCTTTACGGCCACGCAGGCCGCCCGATGCTGTATATCCCCTGTCAGGACGGCCGATTCTTCGATTTTGAAAACTTCCACATGACCGACACCCTTGCCCCGTGGATCGAGTCCGGGCAGATCATGGTGCTTTCCATCGACACCATGGATCAGGAAACCTGGTCGGACGCACAGGGCAACCCCTACTGGCGCATCCGCCGCTATGAGCAGTGGCTGCGCTACATCACCCGCGAGGTCGCTCCGATGCTTCAGCATCTGGCGCAGCAGCGCAACGGCTGGAGTGACCTGCCCGGCATCATCGCCTTCGGGTGCAGTCTGGGCGCCACCCACGCGGTAAACCTGTATCTGCGCCGCCCGGATATCTTCTGCGGCTGTCTGGCACTCAGCGGCATCTACACCGCCCACTACGGCTTTGGCGACTATATGGACGAGCTGGTGTACATGAACTCCCCCGTGGACTACATGAAGAACTTCCCGGAGGATCACCCCTATATGCAGCTGTTCCGCAGCCAGAAGGCCGTTATCTGCTGCGGTCAGGGCGACTGGGAACAGCCGGACACCACATGGCTGCTCAAGCGCATCTTTGAGGCAAAGCATATCCCCATCTGGGTAGACCTGTGGGGTCACGATGTCAACCACGACTGGAACTGGTGGTATAAGCAGGTGGCATACTATATGCCCTACATTCTGGGCCAGCAGTGACCCATCCCGTGAAAACGAAACAACGGCGCGTCCATGGACGCGCCGTTGTTTCCAAATATTAAAGTCTGTCCCGCCCTGCAGGGACATTGCAATCATAGAGGCAACGGAAAGAGGAATCAACAAATACTATGCAGAACTTTATTTTTATCTCCCCCAACTTCCCCACGAACTACTGGCAGTTCTGCCGGGAGCTGAAGAACAACGGCCTGAACGTGCTGGGCATCGGCGACCAGCCCTACGAGGAGCTGAAGCCCGAGCTGAAGGCAAGCCTGAACGAGTACTACAAGGTGAACAGTCTGGAAAACTACGACGAGGTGTACCGCGCCGTGGCCTTTTTCACCTTCAAGTATGGCCGCATCGACTGGCTGGAGTCCAACAATGAATACTGGCTGGAACGGGATGCCGCCCTGCGCACCGATTTCCACATCACCAGCGGTTTCCAGACCTCTGATATGCCCCGCATCAAGTACAAGAGCAAGATGAAGGAGTACTATCAGAAGGCCGGTATCGCCACCGCCCGCTACCACATGGTGGATGACCTTGCAGGCTGTAAGGCCTTTGTGGCGCAGGTGGGCTACCCGGTGGTGGTCAAGCCGGACAACGGTGTGGGCGCTTCGGATACCCACCGCCTTTCCAGCGACAAGGAACTGGAAGCATTTCTGGCCTACAAGGAAAAAGAGCACCCGGATGTGGCTTACATCATGGAGGAGTTTGTCCGTGCCGAGGTGAACAGCTACGATGCCATCATCGACGCCCACGGCAACCCCATCTTTGAGGCGGGCAACGTAAGCCCCGTGTCCATCATGGACATCGTGAACAACGACGATAACTCCATCTACTACATCATCAAGGATCTGCCGGAGGACACCCGCGCCGCGGGCCGTGCCGCCGTCAAGAGCTTTGGGGTGAAGAGCCGCTTTGTCCACTTCGAGTTCTTCCGCATGACCGAGGATCAGGCCAGCATGGGCCAAAAAGGCCAGATCGTGGCCTTGGAGGTCAACATGCGCCCCTGCGGCGGCTTTACCCCGGACATGATCGACTTTGCCCGCTCCACCAACGTGTACAAGATCTGGGCGGACATGATCGCCTTCGGCGGCACCGATATGCCGGTGGGTGAGCACTACTATTGCGCCTTTGCCGGCCGCCGGGACGGCAAGAGCTTCGTTTACAGCCACGAGCAGCTGATGCAGAAGTATCAGGACAACATGCGCATGGTGGACCGCATCCCCGAGGCACTGTCCGGTGCCATGGGCAACCAGATGTATGTGGCCACCTTCTCCACCCGTGACGAGATGGAAAAGTTCTATTCCGATGTGCTGGCCGTTACCGACGCTACCAACGCCAAGGTGCAGGCCGAGCTGACGAAAGTACTGGCTCTTGGTGAGCCGGAGGCCGTTTAAAGCCAAAAATTCAAGCCCGGAAAGTCTGCGGACTTTCCGGGCTTGTTCTATTTCATTACACCTTCGCAGCGCCCCGCTCCAGAATACCGTTGAAGCGGGAGAAGAAGGTGATGGTGGTAATGGTGGCTGCCAGAATATCGCTGACCGGCTCTGCCAGAAAAACACCGAATACCGGGTCCGGCAGCAGGTGCGGCAGGATGAAGATGAGCGGGATCAGCAAAATGATCTTGCGCAGACAGGCCAGCAGCAAGCTGACCTTGGCCTGACCCAGCGCCATAAAGCTCTGCTGGCAGGCGATCTGGAAGCCCATGGCAAAGATACCGGCCATGTAGATGCGCATGGACCATGTGGTGTAGTCGATCAGCGCCGTATCCGAGGTGAAGATGCCCGCCACAGCCCCCGGCGCCAGCATCATGAGCAGCCAGAACAGACAGGTGTAGCAGCTGCACAGCAGCAGCTGGAAGCGGAACGCCTCCTTGACGCGGGACTTTTTGCCCGCGCCGAAATTGAAGCTCATCACCGGCTGACCGCCCTGACAGATGCCCTGAATGGGCAGGGTGCACAGCTGGGAAGCGCTGGTGATGACGGTCATGGCACCCACAGCCACGTCGCCGCCGTACCGCGCCAGACTGGAGCTGAAGCTGATGGACAGCAGGCTCTCAGTGGACATCATCACAAAGGTGGAGACGCCCAGCGCCATCACCGGCAGAATGACCTTCTTTTCCGGGCGCATATAGTCCTTGCGCAGGCGCAGGATGGTCTTTTTGCCGGTGAGGAAGTGCAGGATCCACACCGCGCCCACAGCCTGACTGAGCACGGTGGCAATGGCAGCGCCCCGCACGCCCAGACCCAGACCAAAGATCAAGATGGGGTCGAGAATAATGTTGATGACCGCACCGATGACGGTGGTAAGCATACTGGTCTTGGCAAAGCCCTGCGTGGTGATGAAGGGGTTCATGCCCAGCACCAGCAGCACAAACACCGAGCCCAGAATGTAGATGCGGCTGTACGCCAGCGCATAGGGCAGGGTGGCGTCACTGGCACCAAAGAGCCGCAGCAGGGTGGGTGCCCCGGCGTAGAACACCACGGTCAGCACCACCGAGAAGAGCAGCAGCATGGTAAAACTGTTGGAGATGATCTTCTCTGCCTGCTCCTTGTCGCCCTGTCCCAGCGCAATGGCGGTGCGGGGTGCGCCGCCCGCGCCCACCAGCATGGCGAATGCGTTCAGCAGCATAAGGATGGGGGTGAACAGTCCCACGCCGGTCAGCGCTGCCGCGCCGATGCCGGCAATATGTCCGATGTAAATGCGGTCCACGATGTTATACAGCAGGTTGACCACCTGTGCAACGACCGCCGGGATCATGAGCTGCAGCATCAGCTTTTTTACGCTGCCGGAGCCCATATCCTGTTTTGCCTGTGCCATGGAAGTGATTCTCCTTTTACTTCAAATTTGAACTATCCATTATATTATACTCAAAACCCGCAAAAATACCAGTCCCTTTTTGCAAAATTTTCCGTGCTGCGCAAAAAAGCGTGTTTCTCCCCTGCCGCCGTACCGGTCTTGCCGCTGCGTACCCTTTGCGGTGCAGCATTCCGGGCGGCAGCGGCCTTTGCATCCAAGTTTTCGGCGATATGTCTGTAAAAAAGCAAGGTTTTTCGTCAGGTTTGTGTCTTGTGCACAGCGGCATTTTTCAGTACAATAAAGAGGCAGAGAAGAAAAATAAGCGCTGCGACCGGAACGGGTTGCCGCGCTGTTTTGTATTTTGCGGCGCAGCTGCGCCCGGTGAAAAAAGGAGTGCTGTACAATGATCAACATGGTCAAGCTTCCCACCAGCAAAAGCGAACTGTTCCTGCGGGTGGCCAAGGGACATTTTGCCACCAGCCACAGCCACATCAACTATTACATCGACGTGACCACCCAAAAGACCCGCCTTTCCGAGGCAAAAGCCGTGGCAAAGGAGCTGGTCAGCGCTTACCAGCACAACACCATCGTGGATACCGTGCTCTGCTTGGACGGCACACAGGTCATTGGCACCTGCCTTGCCAACGAGCTGACCAAGGACGGCTTTACCAATATGAACGCCCACAAGACCATCTACATCGTCACCCCGGAATACACCTCCGGCAGCCAGATCATTCTGCGGGATAATCTTGCTCCCATGGTCAAGGGCAAGCACGTCCTCATTCTGGCGGCATCCATCACCACCGGCTACACCATTCAGGCAGCCGTGGAAGCCGTGAACTACTACGGCGGCATCGTGGCCGGGCTTTCGGCGATTTTCGCCACCACCCACGAGTGCCTCGGCTACCCGGTCACCTCCATCTTCGACCCCACCAGTCTGCCGGATTACGCCAGCTTCGACTCCCGCGACTGCCCCCTGTGCAAGGCCGGGCAGCACATTGACGCGCTGGTAAACAGCTTCGGCTACTCGGCGCTGTAAATAGAACCAATCTGGAGCTGCCGCACCCGTACGGCAGCTCCTTTTTGTTGTCCCACGGGCGGGATTGTGCTATACTGATACCAGACGAAACTAGGAGAACGAGGTATCAAATCCATGAAAATTCCCGCAAACGGTTTTACCCACGCCGGCAAGTTCCATGCCGATGACGTGTTTGCTACGGCGCTATTGCAAATTCTGCGCCCGGATATCAAGATCACCCGCGGCTTTACCGTGCCTGACGATTTTGACGGCATCGTGTACGATATCGGCTTTGGGATGTTCGACCACCATCAGGAGCCCCGGGAGTACCGTGCCAATGGCGTGCCCTACGCGGCCTTTGGCCTGCTGTGGCGGGTGCTTGGCCCCGGTCTTGTGGGCGAGCGGCAGGCGCGGCTCATTGACGAAAACTTCATCCAGCCGCTGGACCTGAACGACAACACCGGCGAGCAGAACAGCCTGTGCGATGCCATCGGCTTTTTCAACCCGGTGTGGGACTCCAAGGAGGATCAGGACAGCTGCTTTTTCAAGGCGGTGGCCGTGGCAAAGCAGATCCTGGAGAACCAGATCGACAGCGCCAACGCCGTGAACCGCGCGGACGAAAAGGTGCAGCAGGCCTACCGCAACTCCCGCGACGGCATCGTGGTGCTGCCCTGCTATCTGCCGTGGAAAAACGGTCTGTACAAGACCGATGCCCTGTTTGTGGTGTACCCCAGCCAGCGCGGCGGGTGGAGCGCCCAGTGCGTCACCGACCACAAGACCAAAAAGTCCAAGCTGCCCTTCCCGCAGTCTTGGGCGGGGCAGCCGCAGGAGGTCATCGAGCAGAAAAGCGGCATCCCGGGCATCAGCTTCTGCCACGCCAGCCGCTTCCTCATCACCGCCAAGGACAAGGAGACCGCCCTTGCCGCCTGCCGTCAGGTGCTGAAAAACAATGGACGCCTTGCCTGACGTCGCCTACGTCTACATGGTGCGCTGCACCGGCGGGCAGCTGTACACCGGTTGGACGAACCACCCCGCCGCCCGGCTGAAAGCGCACCAGAGCGGCAAGGGCGCGCGCTACACCCGCGCCCACGGCGCGGTAGGCTTTGCCTATATAGAGCGCTGCGCGGACAAACGCACCGCCCTGCGCCGGGAAGTCGCCCTGAAAAAGCTTTCCAAGGCGGAAAAAGAGGTACTGTGCGCCGCATGGCAGGCCGCCGGGTGTCCCGGGGTGGAGAACGATTGAAAATGCCCTCTGCGGGGAAAGTTTCTGCCTGCCGGGGGATGTTCTCTTTTGACCCCGATGAAGTGGGCACCACCGGTTTGAAACCCTCTCAGGCGCTCCCGCGCAGCGACGACTGAGAGGGTTCGTTCCCCCAAAAGCAGCAAGGCCGTCCGGCATTCGCCGGACGGCCTTGCTGCACTTATTGGAAAGGATCGATCGGGAGATGGCAATTGTTATTTCGCCAGACCCAGCTTTTTCAGCCGGTTCCATGCGCGGATGACCTGTACCTTGGTCACACGCTTGCCGGGCATAAAGGCGCCCTCGCCCATGTCGGGCAGCAGCCCGGCCTCCACAGCCCAGCGGGCTGCCTTGGCGGTGTCGGGCGGGGCGCTCTGGGCAAGGGCGGGCAGCGGCATTGCGGTCAGTGCCATGCTCAGCGCCAGAACCATGCTGATGAGCCGTTTTTGCATAAGATTCTCTCCTTCTCAAGCGCCCTCCAAGCCGGGCGCTTTTGTTGTACCCAGTGTACCACGTTTTGCCCGCTTTGGACGGTTTTGGGCACGAATCGCCCCGCAAATGCGCTGAAACGACCCGGTGCACCACACGCACCCGCAAAAAACAGAAAACCGCCCGGTTTGCGGTTACCGGACGGTTTTCTGCTCTATAGGAATTACGGGAATGGCATATTGAACAGAGCACTGCTCTGTGCCTGTAGTATACCACGAACGGCGGCAAAAATGGAGCAATTCTGCGTGAATGGCCCCTGAAATGCATCGAATCGCCCTGAAAAACCCCAAAAAAGCCCTTGCGCACCCTTTTGGGACGCAAAAAAGGGACTGCCGCACAGCGCTGTGCAGCAGTCCCTGCGGGGTTATAAGGGGTTAAGGGGCAGCGGTTTTAGCCGCGCTGCTGGTAAGTCTTCCAAGTGCGGATCACTTCCATGCGGCCTACGCGGCTGCCGGGCTTGAAGCTGCCGTCCTGTGCGGACATCAGGCCGGTATCCACGACCCAGCGGATAGCCTGCAGCTCTGCGGCATCTGCTGCCACATCGTTGAACAGTGCAGTGCTCTGGGTAGCGGGCTTGCCTGCGGCGGTCCACAGTGCAACTGCCAGCTGCTGGCGGTTAGCGGGGATGGCCATACCCTCGGGCAGGACGCTCTTCAGGTAGGCCGTGGTGCCTGCGATATAGGCACCCACGCCAATGGCTGCGCCGCCCACAGCGGCTACTGCCACAATGGCTGCACCGCCGCCGTCACTGTCACCGCCGGGTGCGGGGGTGGGGTCGGGGTTCGGCTTAGGATCAGGAGTGGGATCCGGATCGGGAGTAGCAGGAACTTCAAACACAGCAGTCAGTTCCACATCATGGTCGGGCATGGTGAAGTATATCTCGTGTGCGGTGCGCTGCTCCTCGGTCAGCTCCAGACCGGTGCAGCTCCAGTTCTTGAACACGCTGGTCTCGGTGTCCTCGTATGCGATAGCCTTGAGCTCTGTACCCACAGGCACAGCCGTCAGGTCGGCAACAGCGCCGCCATCCTTCAGAGTGATCGTTGCATCGGAGACATCGAGTTTATAGGTCTTGGGAGCGGGATCGGGCTTAGTAGGAGTAACGAACTCCGCCTTCAGGTTCACATCATGGTCGGGCATGGTGAAGTACACCACGCGTGCGGTGCTCTGCTCCTCGGTCAGCTCCAGACCGGTGCAGTTCCAGCTCTTGAACACGCTGGTCTCGGTGTCCTCGTCTGCGGTAGCCTTGAGTTCTGTACCCACGGACACAGCTGTCAGGTCGGCAACAGCGCTGCCATCCTTCAGGGTGACCTGTGCATCGGTGACATCGAGTTTATAGGTCTTGGGAGCGTTCTCGGTGTACTGTGCTTTCAGTGTGACGTTATTTGCGGGCATCGTGAAGGAGATGGTCGCCTTGGTGGTGTCCACGTCAGTGGGCAGACCGGTCACTTTCCAACCGGTGAAGGTGTAACCGTCCTTCTCGTCTGCGGTGAAGCTGAGCTTCTCACCTGCAACGTGCTCGGTAGACTTGTCGTCCACGGTCAGGGTGTACTTCGACTCAGACACAGTATAGGTGTCCACTTCGTACTGGTTGCCAACGTAGTGGTCACTAGAATCCACCACGATGTCAACGCTGTAAGTGCCTGCCTTGGTGGGCTTCGTCACAGACGGGAACGAGCCATCCTCCGGGACATACCGGATAGAATACAGCGGTGCATCGTCAAAATACATCGGGCCTTTATAGGTTGCAGTTTGGGTCTTGGGGTCATACTCAAAGTCGTCGAGCTTCGGTTGATATCTGCGTACCACCTCGCCGATATCAAGCGAGCCTTCTGTGTACTTGTCGCCCTCTTGCGCTACGATGCGCTGCTTGTAGAGGCCGTACATGTCCGCTCCCGCCGGGTAGGTTTCAAACACCTCGTTGTCGTAGGTGCGCACATAGACGAGGCTCAATTTGCCCACGCCATCCTTGCTGCTTTTAACGGTCTGATGTTCGATCGTCCCGGAAACGGTAAAGTCGCTCTTGCTCAGGGAAGAGAAGGGCAGCTTTCCGGTGGTGGCCATGTTCACCACAATAGGCTCACCGTCATTCTTGGCGGTCAGGGTCAGGGTCTTGCCATCTGCGGAAAGCTGTGCGCCGTTGTAAGCGCTGACATCCTCGCCGTTGATGTTCGTGACTGCATTGCTGAAGCGGATCTCTGCCTTGACATTACCGATAAGGTAAACCGCGTCTGTTGCTGCGGCATAGTCGTTGAGGCGTTCCACAGTGCCGTCCGTCATCATCAGCTTGCTCTGCTGCTGACCGGCGGCAAGGAATCTGCTTTCAATATAGCCGCAGCTCACCGTATTGGAAATAGCAGCCTTGCTGTCGCTGTCCGTTTTCAGGCTGCCAAGGATCACGGCATTCTGGATGACCGTTTTCTCCGTGGCATAGCTCGGCAGCTGGACATCGTGGAACACACCGCCGGTGACCTCGCTGTTCTGGTTCAGCTGGACCTCAGCGATGAATGAGCCGCCAGTGATCTTGCCATAAGCGCGGACGACATCCTGGAAAGTGCCGCCTGCGATGGTGCTGTTTTCATCCATGTAGACATCCTTCTGGAAGGTGCCGTCCTGAATGATGGTGTTCTCCGCACCAACAGAGCCCTCTGCCACGATGCCGGTGACAGTCACATTTGCAAAAGTGATCTGCTCCACGGCAATGGCCTTATGGTAGGGGTTGATGGTATCCGAAGAAAGATCCACCGGGTTGCCGTCCGGGGTGGTGATGTAAAGCGCCGCGCGTGTCCTTCCGTTCTCTTCCATGGTGGCGTACTTCCAGCCCAGGCCCTCATAGAGGTTAGCCGTCATGCCCTCGCCGCTCATCGGCACACCGGTCACACCGGTCAGGTCGGGCAGACCCTTTTCGGTAATGCGCAGGGGCTTGAGGTCGCTTGGATCGGTGGACTTATTCACAAAGATCTTTGCGCCGTCATTCTTGCCGGTAATGCGCAGCACCTTGCCGTCGGCAGAGGTGTTGGCGTTGTAGTTTTCGACCGGTGCATCGTTGATGCTCAGTACATCGGTGTTCAGGGTAAGTTCTGCGCTGCCTGCGCCCACCAGATAGATGGTATTGGTGGAAAGAGGCAGAGTTCTGCCGTTCATCGCAGTCACACCGCCGTTACGCACCACCAGTGTGCTGAGCTGCTGTCCTGCGGGCAGCAGCTTCTGGATGCCGTCAGGCAGTTCGCCCAGAACCGTATCCGAAATGGTGTAGGTGTTATTGCCATAGGTATTGAAATTGCAGCTCTGGATCACCGCATTGGCAATAGAGCAAGAGCCATTGCAGAACAGGGAATCAAAGGTGCCGCCGGTGATCTCGACCGCACTGTTCCCATTGATCGAGTTGATGCCCGCGCTGACATTGTGGAAGGTGCCGCCGCTGATCTTACCGCTGGTGATCGTCAGTCGGCCGTTTTCGCCAAACTCACCGCCGGTAATATTAGCATTGGTGATCTCGACATAGCAGTTGATAGGCACATCGCTCAGCGCGCTGAAGTCGAAGTTTGCACCGCCCTGATTCAGGATCTGCAAAGTGCTTTCATTGCTGCTGTCGTTGGGGTAGCAGTTATAACCCCAGCCGTTGCCCATGTAAACACGGTGCAGCTTTGCGTCCGTGTCCAGACTGTCCACATAGGTCACGTCGGTCAGATCGGGCTGACCCTCATTGTTAAAGCGCAGTTCTGTGGCGCCAAGTGCCATAGGAACCAGCTTCATGGGTGCGCCGTTCTGCGCCGGGATCATGTTAAAGCTGGCGGAAAGCGTTTTTCCGTCTGCGCTGATGGAGATCGTGGCAATCGTAGAGTCAAAGTATGTGAAGGCGTAATTTTGGGTACCGGCGGGCAGTGCCATGACACTGCCGCCGGTAGAGGCTACCGCCCATACATCGCAGCCGGTGTCGCTTTCCACTACCAGTTCCAGATCGTTCCCGTTACCGGAATAGTTATACTTCTTGATGATATAGATTTTTGTTTCCTTTTGTCCGTTCAGGGTGCAGTTCTCCGGCAGCAGCAGCTGGTGTGCCTGCTGCTGCGTGTCGGCGCTCAGACCGGAGATATCGCGGAAAAAGCCGCCCCGGACATTGCCGCCGTTCTCGGTCAGCTTATCGTAGGTACCACCGTCAATGGTGCCCAAATTCAGTTGCACATCGGCGTAGCTGCCGCCCAGAACGCGGACGCCGTACATATTGTCGGCTTCTATCAAAAGTGTGCCGGTGACAGTGCCATCCAGCAGATAAACCGTGTGACTATTAGCATTCTTGACGGTCACATTGCAGCTGACCGTGCCGTCCAGAATGTACTCGGTATCTTCACTGCCGGTACCGGTGATGGTCAGCCCGGTAGTTTCGTCATAACTCCAGCCGGTACCGGACGCTGCCTTGGGCAGACCGTTCGTGCCGACCTCGATCTTGACCACCTGATTATTTGTTTCAGAGTTCTTACCAACAGCCTCATGCTCTTCTTCGGAGCTGTAAGTAATGCTGTTGGTTTCTTCCGCCGCTGCGGAAGAAAACCCTGCCCCTGCATCTGCAAATGCGGATACAGGAAGGATGGAGAGCACCATACTGAGTGCCAGTATCATGCTCACGATGCGTTTTTTCATGATATCCTCTCCTTTGTCGGTTGATTTGTCCGGCTATACCCCCAAACGGCACAGCCGGAACGGACAAAAATGCCAAGTTGAGTATAGCACCAAAATTCAAGGAAATAAAGCGCTTTTGCGGGCAGCACCTGCCAAAAAATGGCGCAAAATTATGGGCAAAATCACGATACGGGGGGGGGTATGCTTTTCTCCCATAAAAAAGCAGTTCCGAAACGCCCGCAGGCGTTTCGGAACTGCAAATAAAAAATACTCTTTCCGCTATTGATGCCCAAAGTGCAACGACGACGACCGCCGCCAGCGGCGGAAACAGGGAGGAGTTGTTGGGGCAGCGGCCAGCAAGACGCGAGTGCCGCCCAAGGCACGATGCGGATGCTGGGTGCCGCAACCCGATAGCGGCGGGCATTCAAAAGCGTTTTACTTGCCCGCCAGCAGCACCGCCAGCACGGCTTTCTGGACGTGGAGACGGTTCTCTGCCTCGTCAAAGATCTCGTCCGCGTGCTGCTCGAACAGGGCGGTGGAGATCTCCTCGCCCCGGTGGGCGGGCAGACAGTGCAGCACCAGCGCGTCCGGCTTGGCGTTTTCCAGCAGACGGCCGGTGAGCTGGAAGCCCACAAAATCCCGCAGACGCTGCTCGCTCTCGGCGGTGCCGGGGGCGGTGGTGTTCCACGCGGCGGTGGCCACGATGTCCGCATCCCGCACGCCCTCGGCAGGGTCGGTGGTCAGGTGGAAGGCATTGCCGTATTTGTGGGCAAATATCAGCACATCCGCTGCCGGGCGGTAGCCCGGAGGACAGACGCAGGATACCTGCATCCCCGCCAAAAGGCCGCCCACGATCAAACTGTTTGCCATGTTGCTGCCGTCGCCCACAAAGCAGAGCTTCAGCCCTGCCAGCGTGCCCCGGCGCTCCCGGATGGTCATCAGGTCAGCCAGCACCTGACAGGGGTGTGCGTAGTCGGTCAGGCCGTTGATCACCGGAATGCCGGAAAGCTCGGCCAGCTCCTCCAAGTCCCGCTGGCGGTAGGTGCGCCAGACGGCGCAGTCGTAGTAGCGCCCCAGCACCCGGGCGGTGTCCCGCAAAGGCTCGCCCCGCCCGGCCTGCAGCTCGGCGGTGTTCATATAGTTGCCAAGACCACCCATCTGGTACACGCCCACCTCAAAGCTGGTGCGGGTGCGGGTGGACGCTTTGGAAAACAGGAGCGCCACGCTTTTGCCCGCCAGCAGCGGGGCGGTGCGGCCCGCCTTGCAGTCCGCTTTCAGCTGGTCTGCCACATCCAGAATGTGGGTCAGCTCGGCGGGGGAAAGGTCGCTCATTTTCAGCAGATTTTTCATGCCTGCTCCTTCGGAGCCGTCGGCTCCATCGTGCCCAGCACCTCGGCCAGCACCTCCAGCGCCATGTCTACTTCGTGCTCGGAGACGGTCAGCGGCGGCAGCAGACGCAGCCGGGTCTTTGCGGTAAGCACCAGCAGGCCCTTTTCGCGGCAGGCAGCCAGCACATCCGCAGCCTGCACATCAAAGAATTCGATACCCACCATCAGGCCGATGCCGGAAATGTTCTTGACGTGGGGCAGCTTTGCCAGGCCGGTGCGCAGCTGTACGGCGCGCTCGCTGACCTGCGCAAGGAAGCTCTGGTCCAGACGGTCCACCACCACGTTGGCACCGGCGCAGACCACCGGGTTGCCGCCAAAGGTAGAGCCGTGGGTGCCGGGGCCCATGCCCTCGGCTACTTTTTCATTCATCAGCACCGCGCCGATGGGCAAGCCGCCGCCCAGTCCCTTGGCAAGGGTGACGATGTCCGGCTTGAGGTTATAGTGCTCGCAGCACAGGAAGGTGCCGGTACGGCCTACGCCGGTCTGCACCTCGTCCACGATGAGCACAAGGTCTTTTTCGTCGCACAAAGCGCGCACGGCCTGTACATAGTCCGGGTCCAGCGCCATCACGCCGCCCTCACCCTGAATCAGTTCCATCATCACGGCGCAGGTGTGGCGGTCCACCAGTTCCCGCAGCGCTTCGATATCCCCCGCCGGGACGTACTGGAAGCCTTCGTTGAAGGGGCCGAAGTAGTTGTGGAACACCTCCTGCCCGGTGGCGGTCAGAGTGGCAAGGGTGCGGCCATGGAAGCTGTTGACCATCGTGATGACGTTGTAGCGGTCCTTGCCGTAATGGTCTACGCTGTACTTGCGGGCGGCCTTGATAGCGCCCTCGTTGGCTTCAGCACCGGAGTTGCCGAAGAAAACCTTGCTCATGCCGGTGCGCTTGCACAGCTTTTTGGCAAGCTTGCCGCAGGGTGCAGTGTAGTACAGGTTAGAGGTGTGCTGCAATTTGTGTGCCTGCTGGGACACAGCCTCTGCCCATGCAAGGTCGCAGTAGCCAAGGCTGTTCACCCCGATGCCGCTGGTGAAGTCCAGATACTTCTGTCCCTCCGGGCCCTCGGCGTACAGCCCGTGGCCTTTTTCCAGCACGATGGGATTGCGGTTATAGGTGTGCAGGACGTACTCGTTGTCCCGCTTGATGACTTTTTCAGAATCCATAGGTGTACCTCCTGTGAATAGAAGTTCCGCGCATGCGCTGCTCCCCCGGAGGGAGCGTTTTTTCTATTATAATACTGCTTTTTCGCTTGCGCAATCTTTTTATTCGCGGTGGCTGCGGCGGTAAAAGCGGGTACCGGAGCCGCGGTCGGAGAACAGTTCCAGCAGGATGGAGTGCGGCACACGGCCATCAATGATGACTGCTTCGTGCACGCCCTGATAGATAGCATCTGCCATGCCGCCGATCTTGGGGATCATGCCGCCCGCAATGATACCGGCGGACTTGTAGCCCTCGATCTCGGTCACCTCTACCTCGGGGATGAGGGTGGTCTCGTCCTCCTTATCCCGCAGCAGACCCGCGATATCGGTCATGGACACCAGCTTTTCGGCCTTGAGGGCAATGGCGATCTGGGCCGCAGCGGTGTCCGCGTTGATGTTGTACGCCTGCCCGAGGTCGTCCATGCCCACGGTGGCGATCACCGGGATAAAGCCGCCGTCCAGCAGGCTTTCGATCAGGGTCGCATCCACATGGACGATCTCGCCCACATGACCCAGCTGCGGGTCCAGCTCGGTGCAGCGGAGCATCTGTCCGTCCATGCCGCACAGACCCACGCCGCGCCCGCGCAGCTTTGCCACAAGGTCCTTGTTTACCTTACCGGCCAGCACCTGCTGCACGATCTCCATGGTGGCATCGTCCGTCACCCGCAGACCGTTTGCAAAGTGGCTTTCCACGCCCACCTTCTTGAGCATCTCGTTGATGGCGGGGCCGCCGCCGTGCACCAGCACTACCCGCACGCCCAGCAGCGTCAGGGTGACAAGGTCGTTCATCACGGCGTTTTTCAGCGTCTCGTTGATCATGGCGTTTCCGCCGTACTTCACCACGACGGTGTGGCTGCGGTAGAGCCTGACGTACTTGAGTGAGTCGCTCAGGAGCCTTGCGATGTCGAAGTCGGTGAGTTCGTTCATGGTCTTGACCTCAGCTGCGGTAGTCGCCGTTGATGCGCACGTATTCATAGGAGAGGTCGCACCCCCAGGCAGTTGCATCGGCATCGCCGTCGTGGAGCGTCACGATGATGGAGACCTCCTTTTCAAGGAGCACCTTCTTGGCAAGCTCCTCGGAGAAGTCGAGCGCGCGACCTGCGCTGCAGACGTCGACGATGCCCGCGGAGGAGGCGAACGACACGTCGGCCGCCTCGGGGTTGAACGGTGCCCCGCTGTAGCCGAGCGCGCAGAGCACGCGGCCCCAGTTGGCGTCGGAACCGAACATGGCGGTCTTCACGAGGCTCGAGGAGATGACGCTCCTGGCGAGCACGCGGGCCGTCGCATCATCAGTCGCGCCCGTCACCGTGCAGGTGAGGAGCTTGGTCGCGCCTTCGCCGTCTCTGGCAATGGCGCGGCTCAGGTGAGAAGTGACCGTGTGGAGCGCGGCGGCAAACGCGTCGAAGTCTGCGCCTGCCGCGGTGATTTCGGCGTTGCCCGCAAGGCCGTTGGCCATGACGCTCAGCATGTCGTTCGTCGACGTGTCGCCGTCGACGCTGATCATGTTGAAGGTGTTCTGAACGTCGGTGCTCACGGCCTTCTGAAGCATCTCGGAAGAGATCGCTGCGTCCGTGGTGATGAAGACGAGCATTGTGGCCATGTTCGGGTGAATCATCCCGGAGCCCTTGGCGATGCCGCCGACGGTGACGGTTTTGCCGCCGATGTCGACCGTGACCGCGCAGTGCTTGGCCACGAGGTCGGTCGTCATGATCGCGGCTGCGCAGTCTTCGCCGCCTTCGTAGGAAAGTGCGTCGACAAGAGGCTTCATGCCGGTGGCGATCGGCTCGATCGGGAGCGGCTGG
>OIWK01000536.1_pt1 | contig 40548 bp, 28 predicted proteins | sample 1587401 | NCBI WGS metagenome assembly OIWK01 (sample SAMEA3888911, study PRJEB22519) | human gut metagenome | biome: human gut; feature: human-associated habitat; material: faeces | place: Denmark | collected 2009 | reverse complement strand
CACCATCAGGAGGCTATGCGATTTTATTGTGCTTCAAAAAGCTGTAAACTGCTGTATGATAACAAGAAGCAATAAATAAAAGAAGGGAAAAAGCCTTTTGTGTCGTATATAATACTACATAGAAAGAAAACGGCGCAGAAGGCTTTTTGTGCTGTTTAGACATAGGGGGAAGTATATATGAATATCATCGTGACCGGCGGTGCCGGCTTCATTGGTTCGAACTTTATCTACTACATGCTCAAGAAGCATCCGGCTGACCGCATCATCTGCGTCGACAAGCTGACGTATGCGGGCAATCTTGAGACGCTCGAGGCGGCGATGGAGAAGAAGAACTTCAAGTTCATCCGCGCGGACATCGCGGATCGTCAGGCTGTCTACCGCATCTTTGAGCAGGAGAAGCCGGACATTGTCGTCAACTTTGCGGCGGAGTCGCATGTCGACCGCTCCATCGAGAATCCGGAGATTTTCCTGCAGACGAATGTCATCGGCACGAGCGTGCTGCTCGACGCCTGCCGCAAGTACGGCATCGACCGCTACCATCAGGTCTCGACGGATGAGGTCTACGGCGACCTGCCGCTCGACCGTCCGGACCTGTTCTTCACGGAGGAGACGAACCTCAAGACGTCGAGCCCGTATTCGGCTTCGAAAGCCGGTGCGGACCTCTTGGTCATGGCGTATCACCGCACCTACAAGATCCCGACGACGATCTCGCGCTGCTCGAACAACTACGGCCCGTATCACTTCCCGGAGAAGCTCATCCCGCTGATGATCATCAACGCGCTGTCCGACAAGAAGTTGCCGGTCTACGGCGACGGCAAGAACGTCCGCGACTGGCTCTATGTCGAGGACCACTGCCGTGCCATCGACCTCATCCTGCAGAAGGGACGCGTCGGCGAGGTCTACAACATCGGCGGCCACAATGAGCGCGCCAACATCGACGTCGTCAAGGCCATCCTCAAGGAGCTCGGCAAATCCGAAGACCTCATCGAGCACGTCACCGACCGCAAGGGCCACGACCGTCGCTACGCCATCGACCCGACGAAGATCCACACAGAGCTCGGCTGGGAGCCGGAGACGAAGTTCGAGGACGGCATCAAGAAGACCGTCAAGTGGTACCTCGAGCACCGTGACTGGTGGATGGGCATCATCAGCGGCGACTATCAGACCTATTACGAGCGTATGTACGACAAGCGCGCCATCCTGGAGTATGCCAAGATCTGATGCGGATGAGTGCAACAAGATAGTCATCCGTTTTAAGCAGAAAGAAGGCCGAGCAAATGGACAGAGAGGTTCATTTGCTCGGCCTTCTTCTTGTATATCGATAAGCCTGTAGATACAAAAAAGGCCAGCCGAATCATTTAGATTCCTGCTAACCTCTGACTTCTGAATGGTGGAGACAAGGAGGATCGAACTCCTGACCTCTTGCATGCCATGCAAGCGCTCTCCCAGCTGAGCTATGCCCCCGTCTTCGCGTTACCGCTAACGACAGATATTATTATAATAGACGCTGCATGTATCTGTCAAGCATTTTTTGCAGATTTTTGCAGCCCTTGCCGAAACTTTTTTCTCAGTGATGTTTCTGGTACAATGGAGTCAATGCTACATACAGGATAATCAGGAGGAGTTCATATGGCCATCAAGATCACTGGGTTCTATCAGCTGCCGCATCAGACGATGCCGGAGCTCGTCGACTTCAATGAGGTGTTCGACACTTCGTTCATGCGCAAGTACACGCGCTTCCGGACTTTCGAGAAATTCTTGCAGGGCAGCCGCTTCAAGATCGAGAACCAGAGAGACTTTGAGGCGTTGCCGGAGGAGAAGATGGACGCATGGGTCCGCAAGGCCACGAAATTCTCATCGTGGCAGGAGATGCTCGACACAGCGACGGACAAGTACGTCATGCACAAGAATATGTGAGGCACAGCGCCGGCAATAGGATAGAGAATCAATCATAGAGCAGGAGGGATTCATGTGCGCTTTATTCACACGGCTGACTGGCATCTCGGGCGGTATTTCCATGGGATGCACCTGACGGCGGATCAGCGGGAGATCATCATGGGGCAGCTGGTGCCGCTCGTGCAGGAGGAAAAGGTTGATGCTGTCGTCATTGCGGGGGATATCTACGACCGCGGCGTGCCGCCTGTCGAGGCGGTCGACCTCTTTGACGAATTCCTCATGAAGATGGCAGAGATGCACATCAAGGTCTTCTACATTGCTGGCAATCACGACAGTGAGTCGCGTCTGAACTTCGGCAGCCAGCTCATGCGGGCATCGGGAATCTTTGCGCGCGGGCGGCTGGATGACGAGATGGCTCCGGTTGTCGTTGAAGATGACTTCGGCCCGGTTGCCGTTTACCTCTATCCGTATATGGAGCCGGCTTCGGTGCGAGCGGCTCTTGGCGTGGAGAAAGCCCTGGACTTTGAGCAGGCACATGAGCTGGTGATTGAAAGGAGCCTGGCGAAGCGGGCGGGGAATATGCGCTCGATCGCTGTGGCACACGCCTTCCTGGCGGGCGGCCTGAGCTCGGATTCGGAGCGCCCGCTCGCTGTCGGCGGCTCGTCAAATGTGCGTCCTAGTATCTTCCGGCCATTCTGCTATACGGCGCTCGGCCACCTGCACAATCCGCAGCGGGCCGGGGCCGACCACATCCGCTACAGCGGCTCGCTCATGAAGTACTCGTTTGATGAAGCCGAGCAGAAAAAGGGCTGTATCCTCGTGGACCTCGATGGCACGGGCCGGGCAACCCAGCAGTTCGTGCCGCTCGTGCCGCCGCACGACGTCCGGCGCGTGCGCGGTCTCTTCGCGGACATCGAGGGTGACCGCGCGGCGTATCCGCAGTCGGACGATTACATCGAGGTTGAGCTCTTGGACCGCGGCATCATCCTCGATGTGTTCAACAAGCTCAAGGCCATTTACCCAAACCTCATGCACGTGCTCTACCCGAACTTGCAGCGCGAGGGTACGATGCGCGAGCAGGAGGGGCAGGCGGTGCTGAAGATCACGGAGGAGACCTTGTTCTCCCAGTATTACGAGGATATGACGGGGGAGCCGCTCGCAGAAGAGCAGCAGGCAATCGTGCACAGCTGCCTGCAGGAGATCTACCGGGAAGAGAGGGATGAAAAATGAAGCCAGAAGTCCTGACCATCTGTGCCTTCGGGCCGTACCAGAAGAAAGTCTGCCTCGACTTCTCCGTTCTTTCTGAGCAGCCGTTCTTCCTGATCCACGGAGCGACGGGCGCGGGCAAGACGAGCATCTTCGATGCGATCTGCTATGCGCTCTACGGCGAGGCAGCGACGGAGGCGCGGACGCCGCGCATGCTGCGCAACCGCGAGGCGGGGCCGGAGGACGACACCTACGTCGACCTGACCTTCTGTGTGCGTGACACGCACTGGCACATCCGGCGCAATCCAGAGTACATGCGCAAGGCCAAGCGCGGCAAGGGGCTGGCACGCCAGGCGCCGGAAGTCCTTCTGGAGCGTCTGGAGGATGGCCGCGCGGCGGAGTCGTGGACGCGCGATGGCGAGGTGCAGGCGCGCATCGTGCGCCTGCTCGGCTTCCAGTGCAAGCAGTTCCGCCAGGTCGTCCTGCTGCCGCAGGGCGAGTTCCGCCGCTTCCTCATGGCCGACACGAGCGCACGCAAGGAGATCATGAAGGTCCTGTTCAACACGGAGATCTACCAGAAGCTCGAGGACAAGCTCAAGGCGAAGGCGGCGGAAGTCAGCAAGTCATACGAAGGCATCGCCGAGAAGCAGAGATTGTACCTCGCCGAGGCTGATGCCAAGGATGAGGCCGAGTTCACGGCCTTGCTCAAAGAACGAGAGCAGCAGGCGTCAATTCTTGCCGACCGGACGGCGGCTCTGCAGTCCCGCAAGGAGGCGAGCGAGAAAGAGCGCGATGCGGCGCGCGAGACGATGGCGAAGTTTACGCAGGCCGACAGGGCGGCAGATGAGCTCAAGAGATGGGAGGATACTGTGCCAAAGGATGCGGAGGCGAAGGCTCTGCTCGACAGGGCGGACCGCGCCGCGGCGCTTTTAGACCTCGCCAAGCAGCTGCAGGCGGCCAGACAGGATGCTGCAACGCGCGGGCAGGACCTCGAAGCGCTCAGGCAGCAGGGGATGAAGCTCGCAGCTTCACGCAGCAGAGCGAAGGAACGCTTTGACACGGTCCAGCAACAGAAACCGGCCCATGATGCCGAGCGCGAAACGCTCATCGTATTGCAGGGATTGCTGGAGGTCGCCAAGGAACTCGAAGAAGCGAAGAGAGACGCTGCCGCCAAACAGGCCGCGGGCGAAAAGGGAAAGCAGGAAGCCGCCGCGGCCAAGCAGAGGCTCGCGGAGATGGAGCAGCAGCTCAAGGCGCAGGAGCAGCAGGCTGAAGCCTTGCAGAAAGAGGCGCTGGCCATCGACTCGCTGAAGCTCAGGGAGCAGAATCTCCTGGCCGAGCAGGAAAAAGCTGCCGCCGCCGCAACGAGCAAATCACTCGTCCGGGAAGCCGCGGCCAGCCATGGACAGGCAGCGAGAGCGGCTGAGACAGCAGAAAAATCCTGGCAGGCAGCTCGCGCTGCGCTCGCGCACCTGCGCGAACTGGCCAGGGAGGCGCGTGCCGTGCTGCTGGCCGAGAACCTCGAGGAGGGCGAGCCCTGCCCAGTCTGCGGCGCGACGCACCATCCAGATCTTGCAAAATCCGTGACTGAAGTTGTCACGGATGGGATGCTCGAGGAGAAGGAAAGAGACGTCAGCATACTGGAGCAGCAGTATCAGGCTGCTGCGGCCAAAGCGCAGGAGAAGGCCGGCCAGCTCGCCGCTGCCGAGGCCAAGGCAGAAGCCTTGGTGAAGCAGCTCGATGGGGAAGACTCAGCCGGGCTGGCTGAAGAACTGGCCAAGGTCCGAGCCGCCCTGCGGGATGCGCAAGAGGCCGCTCGGATGCATGACAGCCTGCTGAAGTCAATCGAGCGTGGGCAACAGAGCGAGGCCCTGCTGAAGGGAAAGAGCGCTGAGCTCGAGCGGAAGGCTGCCGACAGCGCTGCCGCGGCCGCGGCTGCCGCAGCTCTCATGCTGGATAAGCAGGAGCAGCTTGCGGGCAGGGAACTGCCAGCAGAGCCTCAGGCGCTCATGCGTCAGTATCAGCAGCGCGAGAAGGCATGGCAGGCCGCAGAAGAGGCGGCTGCGACGGCTGAACGGGACTATCACGACCTCGACACGCGCTACCATGCGGCGCAGTCGGCGTGGAAGACGAAGCGCGAAGAACTTCTGCGCAGTCAGGCGCAGGCCGCAGACCTGCAGCAGGGCTTTGCTGAGCGCCTGGCGCAGGCGGGCTTTGCGGATGAGGCGGCTTATGAGGAGGCACTGCAGGGCAGCTGGCGCGATGCCCGCTACCGCGACGAGGTGCGCCAGGAACTCCTTGCGCACGAGCAGGCCTTGCACACGGTGCAGACGAATTTTTCTGCCTGCCAGAAGACGATCGAGAACTTGAAGAAGCCGGACCTCGCGGCGGCTGAAGATGATGCGCGTGCGTCGCAGCAGGCCTGGCAGAGGGCTCTGCGCGAGTTGTCTGCGGCTGAGACGGTGCTGCGCTCGTGGCAGAAGCGCAAGAAGGAACTCGCTGCCCTGCGCGAGCAGAGCGGCGCGCTCACAGAGGCATACGCGCGCATCACGGGCCTTTCGGAGCTCGCGGGCGGCAAGACGGGCAGCCGCGTCTCCTTCCAGACGTACGTGCTGCACTCTCTCTTGGACGATGTCATGGAGATGGCCAACCAGCGCCTGCTCATCATGAGCCGCGGCCAGTATGAGCTGCACGCCGGGCAGCGCCAGAGGGCCAATCAGCAGGGCGGCCTCGATATGGAGATCTTTGACCATTATTCTGGGTATGCGCGCCCTCTGGCGACGCTGTCGGGCGGTGAGTCGTTCCTCGCGTCACTTTCGCTGGCGCTCGGCCTCGCTGATGTCGTGCAGGCTTGTGCGGGTGGTGTGCGGCTCGACACGATGTTCATCGATGAGGGCTTCGGCACGCTCGACAGCGAGACGCTCGACGTCGCGCTCAAGGCCCTGTTTGAATTGCAGAAGAGCGGCCGGCTCATCGGCATCATCTCGCATGTCGAGGAGCTCCGGAGCCGCATCCCGGCAAGGCTCGAGGTCACGAAGACGAAGAGCGGCGGCAGCACGGCTCACTTTGAGCTCGGCACGGCAGAAAGTTGAGGACGATATGACAGCAACACTCGATTTCATCATAGGCAGAGCGGGGACAGGCAAGACGCATGCCTGCCTTGATGCCATACGGCAGCGCATGGCAGAAGCACCGATGGGCCCCGCGCTCATCCTGCTCCTGCCGGAACACATGACGTTCAAGGTGGAGCGCGAGCTCGCCGCGAGCATCCCGAAGGGCAGCGGCTTCCTGCGCAGCTACGTCTTCGGCTTCCGCCGCTTTGCGCGCCACGTGCTCTTGGAGACGGGCCATATGAAGGTGCCGCGCATCAGCGACGTCGGACGCCGCCTGCTCCTGCGCAAGATCCTCGTGAAGCATCAGAAGGAGAAGGACCTCGATGTCTTTGCGCGTGCTGTGCGCCAGCGCGGCTTCACGGAGAGCCTCTCGGACGCCATCCAGGAGTTCAAGAGCTACCGCCTGACGACGGATGTGCTGCGCGAAGCTGCCGAAGAGCTCGCCAAGGGCAACGAGCGCCTTGCGGGCAAGCTGCAGGAGATGGCGCTCTTGACGGATGAATTCGCGGCGGAGATGCAGGGCAAGGCCAACGATGCCGAGGACATGATGAACCAGCTCGCTGAGGCCATCCTCGAAGCGCCGCTGCTCAACGGGGCAGAGGTCTGGCTCGACGGTTTCATCTTCTTCAATCCGCAAGAGATGGCCGTGCTGCGGGCTCTGCTCATGACGGCAGCCAAGGTGCACGTCGCCCTGCCGATGGCAGGCATATCAGAGGGAGAGGAGCGCGTGCGTCTCGACCTGCCGGAGAATCTGCAGGAGACGGCGCTCTTCAACCGCCCCTACCGGACCTTGCAGGCCATCCGCCGCATGGCGCGCGAGGAACTCGGCTATCGCGGTGCAATCACCATCCACCTGCTCGCGGAGCAGCATCGCTTCGCGCCGGCAAGTATCCTGCGCGGGATGGAGCAGGATCTCTTCCGTTACGGCGGCTCGGCCCGGCCAGAGGATGAGGGCATGCAGCTCGTCGAGGCGGCCAACAGGAGGCTCGAGGTCGAGAGTGCGGCTGCGGACATCCTGCGCCTCGTGCGCGACGAGGGCTGGCATTACCGCGAGCTCGGCATCCTCGTGCGCGATAGCGAAGCGTACGGTGACCTCGTGCGCCTCGTCTTCGAGGATTACGGCATCCCGTTCTTCGAGGACTCGAAGCGGCCGAGCATCCACCATCCGCTCGCGGAGCTCATGCGCTCGGCCATCGAGGTCGTCTCGCGTGACTGGCGCTATGAGACGGTCTTCCGCTGCCTGCGCACGGGCTTTTTCCCGCCGGTGCGCGAGGACATCGACCGGCTCGAGAACTATGTGCTCGAGTTCGGCATCCGCGGCCGCAAGCGCTGGCAGCAGGAAAAGCCGTGGGACTGGCACCGCCGCTACAGCTTAGAGGACGGCGAGCAGGTCGACGAGGACACAGCTTCGACGCTGGCGCTCATCGACTCCCTGCGCCGCCAGTCTGTCGAGGCGTTGACCGAGCTGGAGCGCGACCTGCGCGCGGCCGATGACGTCCGCGGCTACACGAAGGCGCTCTACGACTTCCTCGTGCGCCTCGAGGTGCCCGTGCGCCTGCAGGAGTGGGCGGAGATCGCTGAGCGCGAGGGACGCCTGGCCGATGCAGCCGAGCACCGCCAGCTCTGGGACGATAGCATGGCGCTCTTTGACCAGCTCGTTGAAGTCAGCGGTGCGGAGAAGATGACGCTATCAGACTATGAGGCTGTCCTGAGCGACGGCCTCGATGCCCTGCAGATCTCCCTGATTCCGCCGGGTCTCGACTATGTGACGCTGGCGTCGTTTGACCAGAACAGCCTCGACAACATGCGCGGCCTCTACATCCTCGGCGCCGATGCCGCGACGATGCCGCGCCGCGTGCGCGAGCAGGGCATCTTCTCCGATGCCGACCGCCTGCACATCGCGGAGACGCTGGCTGCCTGCCAGAAAGAGGGCGAAGAGGAGCACACGATCTCGCGCGGCGGCCACGAGAAGAGCTTCGGCGAGAAGTTCTTGCTCTACCGCGGCTTTACAGAGGCGCGCGAGTACCTCTGGATTTCCTATGCGCTGGCTGATGCGGAGGGCAATGGCCTGCAGCCGTCGCCACTCGTCAAGAAAATGCGCGAGCTCTTCCCGAAGGCGGCGTTCCTTTCCATTCCGCTGGAGACGGTGCGGCGCGACGACGACCTGTTGCTAGCGGCGCCGCGCCCGGCTCTCTCGGGCCTCGCCAACGCCCTGCGCGGCGAGCGCGAGCATCAGGAGATGCAGCCCTGCTGGCGCGATGTCTACAACTGGGCCATGCGGCAGAAGGAATGGCAGCGGCCGCTTCGTCTCGCACTCTCGGGCCTTTTTGCACATGCGGGCGATGGCAGGATACCGAAGGAGCTGGCGGAGCAGATCTTCGCCAAAGGCACGGTCCTGCGCGGCAGCGTGACGCAGTTCGAGAAATTCCGACAGTGCCCGTTCGCGCACTTCGCGGCCTACGGCTTGAAGCTCCAGGAGCGCAGGGAGTACCAGTTCCGCTCGATGGACCTCGGCCAGCTATTGCACGCCGTGCTCAAGGAGTACGGCAGCATCGTCAAGCGCGACTACGCGAACCGCTGGCAGGATGTGCCGGAGGAGAAGCGCGCCGAGCTCTGCGAGGAGCTCGTCAACACGCTCGCTCCGCGCCTGCAGAGTGAGATCCTGCTGAGCCGCGACAACTACCGCCACCTCAAGAAGCGCATCGAGAAGACGGCGGAGCAGGCCGTCGGCCACCTGTCAGCCTGGGCGGCCGTCTCGGCCTTCCAGCCGGCCTTCTTCGAGGAGGCATTCGGCCATTCAGACGACGAAGTCCACCTGAGGCCACTGCCGCTCGGCGACGGCTACGCGCTCTCATTCAAAGGCCAGATTGACCGCCTTGACCTGCACGAGTGCGCGCCGTACTATCTGATCCTCGACTACAAGACGGGCCATGTCGCCATCAACCTCTTCGAGGTATACTACGGCTTGCGCCTGCAGTTGCTCGTCTACATGATGGTCGGGCGCGAGCTGCTCAGAGAGAAGGGCGAGAAGCGCCTGCCCGCGGGCATCCTCTACGCCTTCCTGCAGAATCCACTGTTGCAGACGCGCAAGAAGTACACGCAGGCAGAGCTCGAGAAGCGCGTCAATGCCGAGCTGCGCATGCCGGGCTGGGTGCTGGCTGATCTCGACGTCGCCAAGGCGATTGATGCGAGCTTCGGCTTCATCAAGCCGGGACTAAGCAAGGTCAAAGACGAGAAGAAGAAGGATGTCATCGGCCCGGACGGCGAGCCCGTCATGGACTTTGACGCTAACAGCAGGAAGTACGGCTACATCCGCAAGCCGGAGGAATTCGAGCTCATGCTCGCGTATGTCGACTACATCCTGCGTGATACGGGGCGGGCCATCCTCGGCGGCGACATCAGTGCGAGCCCGTACCGCTTCAAGGCAAAGAAAGAACAGACGGCTTGCACGTACTGCGAATACCGCGACGTCTGCGGTTTCGACCCCGACATCGAAGGCTACGCGTACCGCGACATCGGCCCGGAGGACGATGATGTGCTGGAGGAGAAGATGGCCGAGTGCACAGGAAAGGAAGATTTGCTCGATGCAATACACAGAGGATCAGAAGAAAGCGATTGAGGCGCGCCACCGCAACATCCTTGTCGCAGCGGCAGCAGGCTCGGGCAAGACGCGCGTGCTCGTCGACCGCATCATCGCGCAGCTTCTCGCGCGCGAGTGCAGTGTCGACGAGATGCTCGTCGTGACGTTCACGAATGCAGCGGCGACAGAGATGCGTGAGCGCATCGACAAAGCTCTGCAGCAGAAGCTCTTAGAGACGGATGACCGCGCGACAGCCGAATGGCTCGAGCGCCAGATTGTCCTGTTGTCCGGCGCCTCGATCTGCACGTTCCACGCCTTCTGCCAGAAGGTCATCCGTCAGAACATCGATGCCATCGACGTAGACCCGCAGTTTCGTCTGGCCAGCGACCAGGAGATGGTCCTGATGCGCCGCGATGTCCTGGAGGAATTGCTCGAGACCTCCTACAAGATGCCAGAGGATGAGGATGGGAAGGCCAGGTGGCAGGATTTTCTCGAGTTCGTCGACGACTACGGCGACGACCACGGCGATGAGGCTGTCTACAATGCCGTGCTGAAGCTCTACAGCTTCTGCCAGAGCCAACCCTTCCCAAAGGCGTGGCTGCGCCAGCAGAAGGAGCGCTATGAAGCGGAGTCTGCGGACTTCTGGCAGACGCCCTGGACGGATACGATTGTCTCGGCCGTGGGCCGCGAGATTGAGCGCAGCGTCCGCGCCTATGAAGAGGTGTGTGCGCTTGTCCGCACGGGCGGCCGTTCTGAGGAAGCGGAGGCAGCCTTGCTCGCGGCTTGGCAGCCCTATGCCGAATATCTGCAGGGCTGCATCGAGAAGCTGGAAGAGGTGCAGTCCGCTTATCGAGCGGCCCTGGCCGAGAAGAAGGCGGGCGGCTGGGACAATTTCTGCGCTGCGGCCAGGCAGTGGAAGCAGCCCGTGCTGCGCGGCAAGAAATACGATGCGCTGCGCACGGCGTTCCCTGAGGTCCGCAAGTCGTTTGAGAAGAACCGCGACGAGGCCAAGAAGATCTTCACGGATGCCAGGGACCGCTACATGGCACAGACCGAGGAGGATGTACTGGGGGACATCCGAGCGTGCAGCGCGACGGTGCGGCGCTATGCAGACCTGACGGCCGCTTTCATCGATGCACTGCAGGCGGCCAAGAAAGAGCGCAATGTCCTCGACTTCAACGACCTCGAGCATTTCGCGCTTGACGTGCTCTGCCGCGATCCTGTGGCACTTGCTGGAGTGGAAGAAGCAGATTTCCGCGGTGAGAAGGGCAGGACGCTGCGCACGGATGCGGCGGAGGACCTGCGCGAGAAGTATGCTGTCATCATGGTCGACGAGTACCAGGATACGAACGGTGTCCAGGAGGCCATCCTGAACCTCATCGCGCGCGATGACAACCGCTTCACCGTCGGCGACGTCAAGCAGAGCATCTACCGCTTCCGCCTCGCTGACCCGTACCTGTTCCAGGCGAAGTACGATGCCTATCCCGAGAAGCCGGGACCCGATGACATGGAACAGCTCATCACGATGAAGCAGAACTTCCGCAGCCGCGCTGAAGTCCTTGCGCCGATCAACTTCATCTTCGACCAGGTCATGACGCGCGAGGCCATGGAAATCGAGTACGACGAGAAAAGCCGCCTCTACCCGGGGGCCTCGTATCCTGAGGCCGAGCATACACTCAAGGGGCCGATGGAGATTGACATCACCCTGCGCGGTGAGCCGGAGCAGCCCGTCGCGGGCCTCAGCCAGACGGCCGATGATGCATCAGATGGCAGCGGGCTCGAGGGCTTTGAGCTCGAGGCGCAGCACATCGCCGACCGCATCGCAGCACTCATGGAGTCGGGCGTTCGCGTCTTCGACAAGGATGCCGGTGGATACCGCCCCTTGGCGTATCGCGACATCGCTGTGCTGCTGCGCGCCGTCAAGGGCAAGGCCAACACGCTGCTCGAACTGCTGCGCAAGAACAGCATCCCCGCCTACGCCGACGTCGACGGTGGCTACTTTGAGGCCAATGAGGTGCGGCTCGTGCTCGCCCTCTTGAAGACCATCGACAACGCGCGCCAGGAGATTCCGCTGGCAGCCGTGCTTGTCTCGCCAATTGGCGGCTTCACGATGGAGGAGCTCGCGCGACTGCGCATGTCCGTCCCCGACGAGGACCTCTTCGGCGCCCTGCTGCGCAGCCACTCACCGGAGACGCCGCTCGAGGAAGGACTCGCCGACCGCGCGGCCGACTTCTGTGCCGCGCTCAACCGCTGGCGCAGCTATGCCGTGAGCCACAGCGTGCCGGAGCTCATCTGGACACTCTACCGCGAGACGGGCTACTACGACTACGTCGGCGGGCTCAAGGGCGGCCTGTTGCGCCAGGCCAATCTGCGCATGCTCGCCGACCGCGCGGCAGAGTATGAGAAGACGAATTACCGAGGCCTCTTCCGCTTCCTGCGCTTCCTCGAGGACCTGCGCAAGCGCGATACGGACCTCTCCGTCGCGCGTACGCTCGGCGCGAGCGAGGACGTCGTGCGCATCATGAGCATCCACAAGAGTAAGGGACTCGAGTTCCCCGTCGTCATCGTCGCCGACATCGCCAAGGGTTTCAACCAGCTCGATGCCAGGGGAACCTTCCTGATGCACAAGGAGCTCGGCATCGGCCCGCGTCTCGTCGAGCGCTCCGACGTCGGGCGGCAGATGTACGACACATTGCCGTACCAGGCCATCGCCGCGCGCATCGTCGCAGAGACGAAGGCCGAGGAGATGCGCGTGCTCTACGTCGCCATGACGCGCGCGCGCGAAAAGCTCATCCTGACGGGCACGATGGCCGCCGCGAAGTGGGAGAAGCAGGCCGAGCGCTATGCGCGCAGCCTCAGCAGCCGCGAGCTCGCCCTGCCTGATGACATGATACGCGGGGCAGGCAGCTATCTCGACTGGATTGCGCCTGCCGTGGCGCGCCATACAGATGGTGCGGCGATACGCGAGGCCGCAGGGGCAGACTGGGGCGAGATGCTCGACGCTGTCGAGCCCGATGCCCATTTTGCCGTCCATCTGCTCGCTGCCGACAAGATCCAGCCGCACGAAGAGGAAGAAGAGCTCGACGCGCTCCTGCAGGCCGTGCGCGCTGGAAAGGAGTTGCCCGCATCGCCAGAGCGCGAGACGGTCGAGCACCGCCTCGGCTGGCATTACGGTGAAGAAGTATTGCCGGGCATCACGGCCAAGATGACCGTCTCCGAGATCAAGCAGCGCTTTGCCGAGGCGCAGCGCGAGGAAGAACCGGCCTCGTTGCCTGCTGTGCAGCCCGCTGAGCCCGCCATCTGGCGTCGCCCGCAGTTCCTGCAGCAGAAAGGACGCCTGTCAGGCGCCGAGCGCGGCACGCTCATGCACAGCATCATGCAGAACCTCGAGCTGCAAGGCGACCTGACGCGCAAGGGCCTGTGCGCCCAGGTCGCCCTGATGGAGGAAAAGGGGCTGATTGCCGCGGGCCACGAGTCAGCCGTCAACTACACGAGCATTGAGCGCTTCTGCTCATCCGCCATCGGCAAGCGCATGAAAAGCGCTGCGCGCGTTTGGCGCGAACTGCCCTTCAGCCGCATGATCCCCGTCGGCAAAGTCAATCCCGCCTATAGCGAGAGCGCGGAGAAAATCTTCATCCAAGGCGTCATCGACGTCCTCTTTGAAGAAAACGACGGCAGCCTCGTCCTGCTCGACTACAAGACCGACCGCGACACCGCCCCCGACAAGATTCGCCGCCGCTACGCCAAGCAGATCGAGCTCTACCGCGAAGCCGTCGAATCCATCCTCGGCAAGCCCGTCAAAGAGAGCATCCTCTTCCTGCTCCACGATGGCACGAGCCTGCGGATTCCTTGAGTCATCTAATAGTCAGATCGTATAGGAGGTGCTAGACGATGGAATACTTGGGTCACTATGATGTGGAAACTGGCAGGAAGCAGCCATTGAAAGAGCACTTGGACCATGTTGCCTCACTGGCTGCGCAGTTTGCAGCATCGTTCGATGCGGAAGAACTGGGCGAGATAGCGGGCCGCTATCATGATGTTGGCAAGTATTCAGCCCGATTTCAAGAGTATCTGAGAGGGGTGAGAAGCTCTGGCGGTGACCATTCGACAGGAGGGGCGCAGCTTCTTTATCAAAAGGGACAGCCATTGCTCTGCTTGGCAGCATGGGCCATTGCCGGGCATCACGGCGGTCTGCCGGACTTCGGTGGAGCGTTTGATGGAGAGGGCAGTGCGACGTTTTGTGGCCGCATGAGGAAGCCGTTGCCAGATTTTTCCGCATGGCAAGAAGATGAGCGCGCGTCAATTGCACTGAGCCATGTGCCTGCCTGTTTGAAGTCGTCGGATATCTATCAATTGCAATTTTTTACACGGATGCTCTTTTCTTGTCTCGTTGATGCTGATTTTCTTGATACAGAAGCATTCTACCAATCCTGCCTGCCAGAGGTGGAGCAGACGGCAGGGACAAAATCGCGTCATGGTTTCGACACGTTGGAGGAGCTGAAACGCCGATTTGACGAAACGGTCAGAACGCGCTTCTTTGATGAGCGCGGCGAGCGCTACCATGAATCCATCAATGTGCATCGACGCGAGATTCTTCGCGCGTGTCTGAGTGAAGGCGATGAGGGGACGGAGCATCTCTATCGCCTGACCGTGCCGACGGGCGGAGGCAAGACAATCGCTTCTCTTGGCTTTGCCCTACATCGGGCCGTCAGGATGGACAGTGAGGTACAGCGCATCATCTACGTCATCCCGTATACGAGCATCATTGAGCAGAATGCGCGGGTATTCCAGGATTTTCTCGGTGAGAAGAATGTTGTCGTCCACTACGCGAATGCATCGTATGATGATGAACGGGAAGATGGACGGCGGCAGAGGCTCGCGACGGAGAACTGGGATGCGCCAATCATCGTGACGACGAATGTGCAGTTCTTTTCCTCACTTTATGCAAGCCGGACGTCTCAATGCCGGAAACTGCATAATATAGCGCACAGCCTCATCATCTTCGACGAAGCACAGATGATTCCTCTCGATTTCCTCAAGCCATGCGTGACAGCAATCCGGACGCTCGTTGAGCACTATGGATGCACAGCGGTTCTCTGCACAGCCACGCAGCCGGCTCTTGGACCGTTCTTCAGCGGCAGCATGAAAGAACTATGTCCGCATGTTGAGGAGCAGTTCCACTTCTTTTCGCGAGTGACCTTTGATGCTTGTCCGGACCGATATGCGCCAGAAGCCCTGTCCGAGGAAGTCGCTGGCAAGATGCAAGTGCTTGTTGTCGTGAACAGCAAGAGAATGGCACGCCAGCTCTATGAAGCAATGCCAGAACAGGAGGGGACATTCCATCTCTCGACAAACCTTTGTCCAATGCACCGCACGCGCGTTCTTCATGAGATTCGCGCTCGACTGAAGGATAAGGAACCCTGTCGCGTCATTTCGACCAGCCTGATAGAGGCGGGCGTTGATCTTGATTTTCCGCTGGTCTACCGAGAACTTACAGGACTTGACAGCATTCTTCAGGCGGCAGGGCGCTGCAACCGCGAGGGAAAGAGGCCGCGGGAGGACAGCATCGTCACAGTCTTCCGATTGGAGGGAAACAAGATGCCATTTGAGCTCGACCGGCGAGGCAAGGTGGCAGACAGCATCTTTGACCGATATGCAGCGCGCCTCTCGCATCCTGACGCGGTCGAGGCGTATTTCAGAGAACTCTACGACATTTCAGGGGAAATGGCATTGGACAGGAAGGAGATACTCAAGCTCTGTTGCCAGAAAATGCCGCCGTTGAAGGATATCGACCAGAAGTTTCAGCTGATTGATGATCGATCCGTGCCGGTATTCATTCCCTTCGATGAAGAGGCGAGAGACATTTTGAAACAGCTCAAGGAGTATCAAGGCGCTGGCGGCCGCACTTTGCTGCGCCGTGCAGGCGTCTATACCGTGGGCGTGCAGAATGTCCCGTATGAGGGGAGGCCCTCGCCGTTCCAGCGTCTTTTTGATGCGGGGGTTGTTGTTCCACTTTGGGAGAACAGCACAGCGCTCTTTGTCCTTGTGGATATGAGCTGGTACGATGAGGATGCGTTGGGGCTGAAAACGGATATCCCCGATGGTCAGGCCGTTGTCTTCTGAAGTGGGCGCAGGACTTCATACAGGTCGTTGCTTACAGCAAAAGGGCAGGGAGTTATTTCCCTGCCCTTTTTGCTGCGAAAAAAAATGTAAGTATTTCAATCCCCGTATCGCGCATCCTCGATACGACAAAAACATTATAGCAGGAGGAAATAAGAATTGACAAGACGAAATCATAAGAGTATGATAATAGGTGTAAAGATTATAAATAAAATATAAGTGAAAGAAAGGAGCGATCTCATGGGATATGGCGTCAGAGTAGATGTGCGCGGTGACTTTGCGTTATTCACGCGACCTGAGATGAAGTCAGAGCGAGTAAGTTACGATCTGATAACGCCGTCTGCCGCGCGCGGCGTCTTGGAAGCCGTTTTCTGGCATCCCGGTCTGAAATGGATCATCGATGAGATCCGTGTCCTGAACCCCATCAAGTTCACGACAGTACGGCGCAATGAGGTGGGGGTGAAGGCAAAGGCGCGAGTCATATGGCAGGCGATGGCAAATGGGGAGCGGCCTCCTTACATCGCGACGCCAAGGGAAATCATGCAGCGAGCGTCGCTTCTGCTCACCGATGTCCACTATATCATAACAGCGCATTTTGAGATGACACCGCAGGCAGCAGTGAGTGACAATCCCGGGAAATTCTCAGAGATATTTCGCCGGCGCTTGGCGAAGGGACAGAACTATCATCAGCCCTACCTGGGCTGCCGAGAGTTCCCTGCGCAGCTGCGTCCCTGTGAGGATGATGTGTCTTTGAAGGTTCCGGAGGAGCTGCGGGGAGAGAAGGACTTGGGCTTCATGCTCTACGATATGGATTACTCAGATGCAATGCATATCCATCCACAGTTTTTCCGCGCAGTGCTCCGGGACGGCGTACTGGATTTGCGTGGAGTGGAGGTGTACAGATGATTCTTCAAGCACTCGCAAAACGCTATCAGACAATGGCAGAGCACGGTGATGCGCCGCAGCGCGGCTGGTGCCATGTGGGCGTCTCATTTGCCTTGGAACTCGCGGAGAATGGAGAGCTCCTGCGAGTCTATGACCTCAGAGAAGAACAGAGTCAGGGCAAGAAGACGGTCATCCGTCCTCGTCGGATGATTGTGCCCGACCATCCACCGCGGTCAGGTCGGCAGCCGCCGGCTTATTTCCTCTGCGATACTGCTACCTATTTCTTGGGCATCGCTGAAGAAGAGGATGACCCGACGAAGGCAGAGAAAAAGAGGCAGGATGCACTGCAGCGTTTCACATCAGCCAAAGAGTTGCATGAGAAGCTCCTCCAGGGGATGGATGTTCCTGCGGCACGTGCTGTGCTGTCATTCTTCCAGCAATGGCAGCCCCAAAAAGCAAAGCTGAATCAAGCGATGGAGGAACTCTTTCCGGAAATGGCGGCGGGCGGGAATCTCGTCTTCCGGTTCCAGGGGCACTTTGTGCAGGAGGATGCAGCAATTGCGGAGCGTTGGGAGCGTACCATGACAGCGCAGCAGGACGATGCGCAGGGAATCTGCTTGGTTACAGGAAAGAAGGGGCCGATTGCGCGCCTTCATCCGAAGATCAAGGGCGTTCCCGGCGCGCAGGTATCCGGTGCCAATCTCGTTTCGTTCAATATGGAATCCAGTAATTCCTTTGGCCATGAGCAGGGAGCCAATGCTCCTGTTTCCGAAGCGGCATCGTTTGCCTATGGCACGGCCCTCAATGCGCTGCTGGCGGACAGTGATCATCGGCAGATCATTGGTGACACCGCAGTCGTTTACTGGGCGGAGATGGAGAACGAAGCCTCGCAGGATCTCTTATCCATGTCGATGTTCGGCGGGATGAGCGACAAGAAACAGTTGACGGAAGAGGCGCTCAATGGACTCTTTCAGAATCTTGTCAAGGGCCAGCCAATTTGCTTTGAGGCAACAGAGATCCCCTATGAGAATCCATTCTACATCCTGGGAATCGCACCGAATGCGGCGCGTCTTTCGGTGCGATTCTTCCTGAGAGGTGCCTTTGGCGATTTCCTTCAGCATGTGAAGGCACATCGCCAAAGGGCGGCTATCGTGATGCCACCGCGCAAGCCCTGGAATGCTCCACCGCTCTGGGCATGGTTGCAGGCGACTGTTTCGCCGAACGCTTCCAATAAGCGCCCTTTGCCTATCCTGGCAGGAAGTACGGCTACTGCAATCCTGAAGGATGCGATGTATCCGGCTAGCCTCTATGAACAGGTATTGCTGCGCATTCATGCGGAGGTCGATGACACGGAGGCAAAGCCGCCACATTATAAGATTACAGGAGAACGCGCCTCAATCATCAAGGCGTATCTCATGAAAAACAAGAAGAGAGGAGAACTGCGCATGAAACTCAATGAAGAAATCACAGATCCTGCATATATCTTGGGACGGATTTTCTCCCTGCGTGAGGGAATCCAAAAGGCAGCGAATCCCAGCTTGAATGCGACCGTCAAAGACCGTTACTTTGATGTGGCGAGCACGACGCCGTCGAGAGTGTTCCCCATCTTGGAGCGTTTGACAAATCATCATCTCAAGAAACTCGCAGGGGAAAGTCCAAAACTGAAAACATATTATGAAAAACAGATGACGCACCTGATGGGGATGCTGGATGCATCGAAAGGGATACCGAAAGTCCTGAATGCAGAGGAACAAGGCATGTTCATCCTCGGCTATTATCAGCAGACGCAGGCACGGTATGAGAAAAAGGAACTGAAGGAAGCGGAAACAGCAGAGATTGCTGTGGAAAAGGAGGACTGAATCATGACAGAGCCAATCAAGAACCGTTACGATTTTGAGATTATTTTTGATGTAGAGAACGGCAATCCCAATGGTGACCCGGATGCAGGCAATATGCCTCGCATCGATCAGGAAACGGGCCTCGGCCTGGTGACGGATGTCTGCCTCAAGCGCAAGATTCGCAATTACGTCGAGGCTGCCAAGGAAGACGCACCGGGCTATCGCATCTATGTCAAAGACCATGTCCCCTTGGAGCGCAATAACCGTGAGGCCTATAAATACCTTGGTGTCGATGAGAAAAAGATCAAGGAAGCAAAGAAGAAAGATGCAGATATTGACCTCAAGATCCGCGATTTCATGTGCGAGAACTTCTATGATATCCGCGCCTTCGGCGCGGTCATGACTACATTTGTCAATGCAAAACTCAACTGTGGTCAAGTTCGAGGCCCTGTCCAGCTTGACTTTGCACGCAGTGTCGAACCCATCCTTGCCCAGGAAATCGGCATTTCCCGTGTGACAGTCGCTTCAGAAAAAGAGCAGGAAGATGGCAAGCATATGATGCTGGGCCACAAGTTCATCGTTCCCTATGGTCTTTATATTGCGCACGGCTACATCTCTGCCAATCTTGCACGCAAGGTGACGGGCTTCTCGGAGGAGGACTTGGCGCTCCTCTGGCGGGCCATTATCAATATGTTTGAGAATGACCACTCGGCAACGCGTGGCACGATGGCTGTGCGCAAGCTCATCGTGTTCAAGCATGAGAGTGAACTCGGCAATGCACCGGCTTATCAGCTCTTTGAGCGCATCAAAGTCGAGAAGAAAGAAGCAGAGAAACCAGCACGTGCCTATAGCGACTATACGGTGACGGTCGACGATACAGATCTCCCCGCAGGTGTCACCTGCATCCAGATGATTTGAGGCATCGTATGGAATATCCTGAAGACGAATACCTCATGATCTCAGGCATCCAGCATTTTGCCTTTTGCCGTCGTCAATGGGCTCTGATCCACATCGAGCAGGTCTGGCAAGAGAACCTGCGCACGGCAGAAGGCAGGATACTGCATGAAAAATGCCATGATGCATGTCAGAAGGAAAAACGAGGCAGCTTGCTCCTCAGTAGAGGTTTGCGCGTATTTTCCCGTACGATGGGCGTGTCGGGCGTCTGTGATGTGGTTGAATTCCATGAGGCGGAGGAGGGGGCAGTCCTCCATAAGCATCCGGGATTCTGGGTCCCGTATCCTGTTGAGTACAAACATGGTGAGGGAAAGTCTCTGGATGCTGACAGGCTCCAGCTTTGTGCGCAGGCCATGTGCCTCGAAGAGATGTATTGTACAGATGTGCCCAAAGGTGCACTGTTCTATGCTGCACCGCATCGGCGGGAGGAAGTGACGTTTGATTCATGCCTGCGCGAGCGCGTGCGCCAGATTTTTTCGGAAATGCATCAGGATATGGCGCGCGGCCATACACCGCGTGTAAAGCCGAGCAAAGCGTGCCAAGCCTGCTCGCTGAAGCCGATATGTCTGCCGCGTCTCATGAAACATCATGATGTCGGTGCGTATTATGATGATGCTTTGGGGAGGGAAACGTGAATGCGCCGTTTGCTCAATACACTGTTTGTCTTGACGGAAGACGCATATCTTGCTCTCGAGAATGAGAATGTTGTCGTGAAACAGGGAGAAAAGGTGCTGGGGCGTGTTCCACTCTTGACCTTGGAGAGCATTGTCGATTTTAGCTGGCGTGGTGCAAGCCCTGCTTTGCTGGGGGCCTGTGCAAGTCACGCGATAGGATTTTCATTTCTGACAGCGAATGGGAAATTCCTTGCGCGAGTCAGTGGGGAGAATCCAGGGAATGTCCTGCTGAGGCAGCAGCAGTATCGTGTGGCCGATGATGAAGCAGCCAGACTGATCATCGCACGGGACTTCATCACAGCTAAAATATGCAATGCAAGATCCATACTGGAGCGCGCACGGCGTGATCATGCAGATAGTGTCGATGTAAATGCTATAGAAGAGTGCAGCGCGTCTATGGCTTCTAATATGCGCTTGGCACATCTTGCGGCAGATGATGATCAATTGCGCGGCTTGGAGGGAGATGCTGCACGCCAATATTTTCAGTTGTTTGGACAGCTCATCTTGCAGCAGAGAAGGGCCTTTCCTTTTATTGGCCGTGTGAAACGACCACCTGTTGGGCGTGTGAATGCAATGCTTTCTTTCGGATATACCCTTTTAGCACACGACTGTGCAGCGGCACTCGAAAGTGTTGGCTTGGATGCCTATGTGGGATTCCTGCATCGGCCCCGTTCCGGACGACAGTCGCTCGCGCTGGATCTCATGGAAGAACTGCGTGCCCTTTTCGTCGACCGTTTTGTGATAACACTTATCAATAACCGTGTCATGAAAGGTACAGATTTTGAGGAGAAAGAGGATGGGGGAACCTATCTCAAGAAAATCGGCAGACAGAAGTTCTTGAATGCTTGGCAAACAAAGAAGCAGGTAACCATCACACATCCATTCCTGGAAGAAAAGATACCTTGGGGGCTGGTTCCCTATGTTCAGTCACTCCTGCTAGCACGCACGCTGCGCGGCGATTTGGCGGAATACCCTGCATTCCTATGGAAATGATCTGCTTTTTGTAAGGGAAGGATTCACTTTGCTCTAGAAGATGGCCGGAACGGAATGACGTGAGGATAGAGCCGAACTGGAAGAGGGTGAAGGTATGCTGTTATTGGTTACCTATGATGTCAATACGACCACCGCAGAAGGGCGCAAGCGACTGCGCCATGTAGCCAAGATCTGCGTGCGCCACGGACAACGTGTCCAGAATTCCGTATTTGAATGCAATCTTGACACCGCACAGTACGCAGCCTTTCGTCATGCGCTAGAAAAAGTCATTGACACAGATACGGACAGTCTACGCTTCTATAACCTCGGCAAGAACTATAAGAGCAAAATAGAACATATAGGAGCGAAACCGTCTTATGATGCAGAAGCACCTATGATTCTATAGGTCTATAGGTCGCCAAAGTGCGAAGTGCCATCACACAGAAAATGGAGTTTGCAAGATAAATGCCTAGAAGTTGGCATTTTCGGAGAGAAGGGATAGGTTCGCGAAAAATATATGATGAAGTCAGGCAAATCAATGCCTAAAATTGACACAGTCGCTCCTCGCATGAGGAGCGTGGATTGAAATGATAGGTGTGACAGCCGCAGCACCGGCGACAGTAGTCGCTCCTCGCATGAGGAGCGTGGATTGAAATCGCGCAAGAGCTTGCCAAGCGCGAAGCCAACCATTGTCGCTCCTCGCATGAGGAGCGTGGATTGAAATAACCTTAATCTGATACGGCTCCGGCTCAACCTGGTCGCTCCTCGCATGAGGAGCGTGGATTGAAATACCCCATCCCTCGCGCGTGCGACGACATGACGCCCGTCGCTCCTCGCATGAGGAGCGTGGATTGAAATAAGGCTGTAAGCTGAACTGACACCCTTACTTCCGTCGCTCCTCGCATGAGGAGCGTGGATTGAAATCCGTATGCGTCATACCAGGCGTTACTTCGAAGATATCGTCGCTCCTCGCATGAGGAGCGTGGATTGAAATTTGCTGATATCGTTGAGCCCCTGCGACGTGACCGGTCGCTCCTCGCATGAGGAGCGTGGATTGAAATAATTCATCCTTTCCTATTTTTCCTACGGATTCCGTCGCTCCTCGCATGAGGAGCGTGGATTGAAATATGCACAAGATGTGCCGTGCCATCTTTTTGTGCAAGTCGCTCCTCGCATGAGGAGCGTGGATTGAAATACCCACATAGAAGGAATAGTGATTTTTGTGCGGTCGTCGCTCCTCGCATGAGGAGCGTGGATTGAAATACGTGAGGCGATGCAAGCTGAACGCCTCGTCCCGAGTCGCTCCTCGCATGAGGAGCGTGGATTGAAATAACTCTGCATCGCGCTACTATGCAATGGAGACAGTCGCTCCTCGCATGAGGAGCGTGGATTGAAATGCAAAGATGGACACGCCGCGCAATCTCCGGCCACGTCGCTCCTCGCATGAGGAGCGTGGATTGAAATGGAAAACTCGTCGTACTGAAAGAATTGGGCTATCGTCGCTCCTCGCATGAGGAGCGTGGATTGAAATATCGTCTCATCACCTCACATTAACCCCTTTGCCAGTCGCTCCTCGCATGAGGAGCGTGGATTGAAATTGTTCCGTGGCCTCGATAAGCCTGGCAAGCTGAGTCGCTCCTCGCATGAGGAGCGTGGATTGAAATAGTCTATTCCGGTTTGGCATAAATCACGAGGAATGTCGCTCCTCGCATGAGGAGCGTGGATTGAAATACCTGCCGCTCGTACTTCTTGCGCAGGTCCTCACGTCGCTCCTCGCATGAGGAGCGTGGATTGAAATACGTAGAGGTCGTTGCTGTCATAAGCGTTCGTCGTCGCTCCTCGCATGAGGAGCGTGGATTGAAATGCTGCATGATCTCAAGGTACTCAGAGAGACGAACGTCGCTCCTCGCATGAGGAGCGTGGATTGAAATGCTTGTCAAGCTGACGGGCACGGTAACGGCATAGTCGCTCCTCGCATGAGGAGCGTGGATTGAAATTCATAGCCGCGTTCCTGCTCAGCCCGGAACGTCTGTCGCTCCTCGCATGAGGAGCGTGGATTGAAATATATATCCCATGCTCGAACAGCATATTGTAGTAGTCGCTCCTCGCATGAGGAGCGTGGATTGAAATGTCGCGAGTGGCGGCAAGAAGTTCTTGAGTTTGGTCGTCGCTCCTCGCATGAGGAGCGTGGATTGAAATTGTAAGTCGTACAAGTCATCCAAGTCGAGTCGTGTCGCTCCTCGCATGAGGAGCGTGGATTGAAATTCTGTGGCAGTGCGTGATGCGCTGCCGAGTCCTTGTCGCTCCTCGCATGAGGAGCGTGGATTGAAATCATCTCATACTGGATTTGTGCGGCAATCTGGCGAGTCGCTCCTCGCATGAGGAGCGTGGATTGAAATTCTTTGAGTTCCTGCACTGACGCGACGAGGGCATCGTCGCTCCTCGCATGAGGAGCGTGGATTGAAATAATGCCCCACGTTGCTGTTAATACGCAGAGCTGTCGCTCCTCGCATGAGGAGCGTGGATTGAAATATGTTCCGGCCATCATGACGGCAGCTGGCATCCGTCGCTCCTCGCATGAGGAGCGTGGATTGAAATACTGCCAGATTTACAAGCCAATAGGAACTCGTCTGTCGCTCCTCGCATGAGGAGCGTGGATTGAAATCAGAATCCGACACGATGCTCGACGAACAGCTCTCGTCGCTCCTCGCATGAGGAGCGTGGATTGAAATACCAACAATCTCAGCCGTCTTGCTCCAAACGACGTCGCTCCTCGCATGAGGAGCGTGGATTGAAATTAACTCGCAAGCAGCATGGAGTCCGGTGCCTGGCGTCGCTCCTCGCATGAGGAGCGTGGATTGAAATTCTTTGAGTTCCTGCACTGACGCGACGAGGGCATCGTCGCTCCTCGCATGAGGAGCGTGGATTGAAATAATGCCCCACGTTGCTGTTAATACGCAGAGCTGTCGCTCCTCGCATGAGGAGCGTGGATTGAAATATGTTCCGGCCATCATGACGGCAGCTGGCATCCGTCGCTCCTCGCATGAGGAGCGTGGATTGAAATACTGCCAGATTTACAAGCCAATAGGAACTCGTCTGTCGCTCCTCGCATGAGGAGCGTGGATTGAAATCAGAATCCGACACGATGCTCGACGAACAGCTCTCGTCGCTCCTCGCATGAGGAGCGTGGATTGAAATACCAACAATCTCAGCCGTCTTGCTCCAAACGACGTCGCTCCTCGCATGAGGAGCGTGGATTGAAATTAACTCGCAAGCAGCATGGAGTCCGGTGCCTGGCGTCGCTCCTCGCATGAGGAGCGTGGATTGAAATAATATCGTTGACCCGGAGCGTGCCGATAAGAAGGTCGCTCCTCGCATGAGGAGCGTGGATTGAAATCCATGACCATTGCGCCGACCATTGCAAAGGTGTTACCGTCGCTCCTCGCATGAGGAGCGTGGATTGAAATTGGAAGATGCCATTAACCAGAAGATAATAAGCAGTCGCTCCTCGCATGAGGAGCGTGGATTGAAATACTAGCATAGCTTACATGAAAAGGCGTCGTATCAATGTCGCTCCTCGCATGAGGAGCGTGGATTGAAATGAACGAGATTGTCGAGGCGAACTATCGGCTGACGTCGCTCCTCGCATGAGGAGCGTGGATTGAAATAATAGATTGTTTTATCTCTTGCCACTTGCGGTTGTCGCTCCTCGCATGAGGAGCGTGGATTGAAATTGTCCGGCATGGCAGAAGAGCTGGTCAAGCAGGAGGTCGCTCCTCGCATGAGGAGCGTGGATTGAAATAATAGTTCCCGCAGCTCCTTTACCTTCATGCCTTGTCGCTCCTCGCATGAGGAGCGTGGATTGAAATGTCGCCAGCTCGTACTGGCGGTAGACCGTTGACTGTCGCTCCTCGCATGAGGAGCGTGGATTGAAATATACCGTCGGCAAGTTGACTCACAACGATGCACAGTCGCTCCTCGCATGAGGAGCGTGGATTGAAATAACGCCATGCGCTGCAACCGCCCGCCGTCCTGGTCGCTCCTCGCATGAGGAGCGTGGATTGAAATAAAGGTTGACTACCTACTCGGTAAAGGCAGACGTCGCTCCTCGCATGAGGAGCGTGGATTGAAATCTCTTTAAGAACGAGGAGGACCGCGATGCTTTTGTGTCGCTCCTCGCATGAGGAGCGTGGATTGAAATTCGTCATTCATGAGGTCACGCGCCTGATACTGGTCGTCGCTCCTCGCATGAGGAGCGTGGATTGAAATCATGTCTCAATACCAAAACGGTACTTTAATATCTCGTCGCTCCTCGCATGAGGAGCGTGGATTGAAATTCGTCATTCATGAGGTCACGCGCCTGATACTGGTCGTCGCTCCTCGCATGAGGAGCGTGGATTGAAATGTGCCCTGATTGCTGCCGAGCGAAGCCGACACAGTCGCTCCTCGCATGAGGAGCGTGGATTGAAATATGACCTTGCCGACATCCTCCTGCTCCATTTTTGTGTCGCTCCTCGCATGAGGAGCGTGGATTGAAATTTTTTTCAGATATTCCGTCACAACCGCCTTGAGTCGCTCCTCGCATGAGGAGCGTGGATTGAAATTAATGCATCCTTGTCGTCATCTGTCCACTGCTTGCGTCGCTCCTCGCATGAGGAGCGTGGATTGAAATTACAGCGCGTAGGCACTAAACCTGCAACTGGTCGTCGCTCCTCGCATGAGGAGCGTGGATTGAAATCGTGACGAGGATCCATCGCCATGCCGGATAGGTCGTCGCTCCTCGCATGAGGAGCGTGGATTGAAATACCCGACGCAATCGACGCCTCGATGATGCCAGGCAGTCGCTCCTCGCATGAGGAGCGTGGATTGAAATTTGCTTAATCAGGTTGACCGTAGCCTTGAATGCCGTGGTCGCTCCTCGCATGAGGAGCGTGGATTGAAATTTGATGGAGATACCCAAAGCATCCAGCGCGGCGTCGCTCCTCGCATGAGGAGCGTGGATTGAAATACAACCACATTAGCCGCATTGATGACCATATCACGAGTCGCTCCTCGCATGAGGAGCGTGGATTGAAATGATGGAATGTATTTACAATTTACCTGACATAAAAAGTCGCTCCTCGCATGAGGAGTGTGGATTGAAATCTGCAGGCCTATTGGCAGGCGATGGACTGAGTCTTAAGAGCATTGAAAAAGGCTGCAGCCGGGATGATGTTGCATCCTGGCCGCAGCCTTTTTATGCGTTATTTCAAAGTTGATTGGATTTACGGTTTATTTTTTGTTGCCGTCTGCCTTTGCTGATGTGTCTTTTTCATCGGCGGTCGGTTGTTCTTCGCGTGTCACGAGGATCTTGTCGATGCGGGCGCGGTCCATGTCGACGACTTCAAAGGTGAAGCCGTTCCACTCGCATTTTTCGGCGACTTTCGGGATGTAGCCGAAGTAGGAGGTCAAAAAGCCGCCCATCGTCTGGTAGTGGTCGTGGTCTTCGTCGGGAAGTTCGGCGATGTCGAAGCGCTCTTTGAAGTCATCGATGGAGCAGAGGCCGTCGACGTACCATGAGTGCTCATCGCGCGGCGTGAACTGGATGGGGTCGGGCTCGACATTTGACATGGAGTCGCCAATGATCTCCTGCAGGATGTCGTTCATGGTGATGAAGCCGATGACGCCGCCGTATTCGTCGAGGACCATGGCTTCGTGGATGCCCGTGTCGCGGAATTTTGCGAGGACGCGGAAGGTCTCCATCGAGCGCGGCACGAACATGGGCTTGCGGATGTACTGCGCGAGGTCAAGCGATTTGCGCTCGAGCGAGGCATTCAAGAGGTCCTTGGCGTAGAGTACGCCGCAGAAATCGTCGAGGTTCTCGCGGCCAACGGGGAAGACATTCTGCGGATGCTCGCGGATGATGCGCAGGTTGTGGCGCAGGGAATCTGTCAGATCGAGCCAGAGCATCTGCGTGCGCGGCGTCATCAGGGAGTAGGCCGTCTGGTCGCTCATGTGGAAGATGCGGTCGACCATGGCCTGCTCGGACTTCTCGAAGGTGCCGTCTTCTGTGCCTTGTTCGATGAGGTCCTTGACCTCGTCCTCTGTAACGGTGTCCTCGATGTTCGGGTTGATGCCGAGCAGCAGCAGGACGCCGCTCGCGGAGCTGGACAGGAAGCGGATGAACGGCCGTGCGAGATGCGTGAGTCTTGCGACGATGCGGTGATACTTCATGAGTATGCGCTCAGGATTCTGTGCGGCTTTCTTCTTCGGCAGGAATTCGCTGAAGAGCAGGGCGATGTACGTCACGACGACGATGCTCAGAATCATCGCGATGAGCGTGGCATGCGGCAGGAACGAGATGAAGGTGGCGAGGTACGGCGCAATGAATGCACCCGTACAGATTCCCATTAGGATACCCGTCAGCGTGATGCCGACCTGGACGAGGGAAAGCGGCGCTTCTGCGTTCTCGAGCAAACCGAGTGCCGCCTCTGCGTCGCGGTTGCCATCTTCAGCGAGCTTCTCGAGGCGGCCGCGGTGGCTTTCCGTCAGCGCCGTCTCAATCAGGGAGAAGAAGGCATTGGCAAACAGCAGTAACAAGAGTAAGACGAGCAGTAGGCCCGCGTCAGTATTGTCCAAAAATGATACACATCCTTTTATCTGCATGAAATATAGTGTAAACTGTGTTCTTTATAATATAGCATAACTATGGTGCTTTGTCACATCTGGCGGAGCAGGAGCAGAAGACTCAGTCATCATACCAAGGGCCATTGCCGATGATGATGCCACCGTGCAGCGTCACAGGCGTGGAGTTGCCGACTTTTGTCGGCATGCGCGTCGTGATCTTGTAAGGCGTATCGACGAGCCAGGCCGTGACGAGCACACCGTCGTCCTTTATCTTGCGGTAGGCCTTGCGGTCGAGCTCTGCTTTGTAGACTTCGCTCTTGTGGGCGGCGACGGTGGAGCTCGTCAGGGCTTGCGTGAAGGCCATGCCGTCCGACCACTTGTAGAGCGTCTTGCCGTTCTTGTCGAGGATGGCGAAGTCGTAGACCTGGCCGTCGCGATGCGCGATGGAATAGTCGCTGTCACCGTCATTCGTGACCTTGAACTCCATGATGAGGCGGCCGTGCTTTTCCTCGACCGTCAGCTCCTCGACAATCTTATCGAAGCTGAAGGCGGCATATGACGGCACAATCTCGCTGCTGTGCGAGCCCGAGGTCGGGAACGAGACGCCGATGCCTGTGCCAAAGGATGCCGAGGCCACCGGCATGGAGGCTGCGCCGAGCGCGAGTGCGAGTGCGGGGATAAGGGCATATCGTTTCATGATGCATCACTCCTGATGATTTGTTTTGATTCACATGGGTATCGTTGCCTTTATTGTACCATGTTATGCTATAATGGAAGTAAGATTTTTTTCGGAGGAAGATACATGGAAAAAGAAACAAGAAACGACCTGCCGGGAATCCAGTGGTTCCCGGGGCATATGAAAAAGGCGCAGCGGTTGATTGAGGAGAATCTGAAGCTCGTCGATGTCGTCATCGAGCTGCTCGATGCGCGCATCCCGGCGAGCAGCGCCAATCCGATGCTCGCCGAGATCATCAAGGAGAAGCCGCGCCTTATCACGCTCAACAAGTCGGACCTCGCGGATTCGGCGAGCACGAAGCGCTGGCTCGCGTATTTCCGTGCGCAGGGCATCCCGGCTGTCGCCATTGACTCGGTCAAGGGACGCGGCATGAAGCAGCTTGTCGCGAAGGCGGAGGAACTCGCGCGACCGAAGACGGACCGCTTCGTCAAGAACGGCGGTCGGCCGCGCGCGGCACGCTGCATGATCCTCGGCATCCCGAACGTCGGCAAGTCGTCCCTCATCAACCGCCTGGCCGGCGCGGTCAAGGCGAAGGCAGCCGATAAGCCGGGTGTCACGCGCGCGAAGCAGTGGATTAAGATCGGCGCTGCGCTCGACCTGCTCGACACGCCGGGCATCCTCTGGCCGAAGTTTGAGGACCAGACAGTCGGACTGAAGCTTGCGTTCACGGGTGCCATCAACGACGATATCTACGACCGCGAGCAGGTCACGGCGCTCCTGCTCTCTGTCATGCGCCGCGATTATCCGGAGCGCCTGCAGGAGCGCTTCAAGTTCAAGGGGGATATGCCGGAAGATGGCATCGAGCTTTTAGAGGCCATCGGCCGCAAGCGCGGCTGCCTCGTCAAGGGCGGCGTCGTCGACCTCGAGAAGGCGCAGAACATCGTCCTGACAGAGTTCCGCAGCGGCAAGCTCGGTCTCGTCACGCTCGATGAGGTCCCCCAGTCTGCCTCGACGGAAGCTGCTGATGAGAAGCGGGGGGATGAGGCATGAAGGCCGTCGCAGACTGCACGATAAAGGAACTCGAGGCGGCCTTTGCCGCTGGCGCGGTCAGCGAGGAATTCCTTGCCGCCTGCCGCGCGGATACGCGCAAGGCTGCGGCCCGCCTCGTGCGCCGCTACGAGAAGGCACAGGCGGAGCACGAACGATTGCTGAAGCTCTACGCCTACGAGCATTCGGCTTGGGCGCGCGGCCACGAGATCGTGGCGGGCGTCGACGAGGCGGGCCGCGGTCCGCTCGCCGGTCCTGTCTCGGTGGCGGCCGTCATCCTGCCGCACGACCTCTGCTTGCCGAAGCTCAATGACTCGAAGAAGATCTCGGCCAAGGTCCGCGAGGAGCTCTTCGATGAGATCCAGGAGAAGGCTATCGCCGTCGGCACGGCGCTCATTGACGCGCAGACAATCGATCGCGTCAACATCTACCAGGCGACGATCAACGGCATGTACGAGGCTATCTTCTCGCTGCGGCCGGAGCCGCAGGAAGTCCTCATCGATGCCGTGCCGCTCGACAGGCTGCCGATGCCCTCAGAGTCCATCATCAAGGGCGACGCGAAGTCCGCTTCGATAGCAGCGGCCTCAATCATCGCTAAGGTCACGCGTGACCGCCTCATGGACGAGTACGACAAGGTCTATCCGGAGTACGGCTTCGCACAGCACAAGGGATACGGCACGGCGCAGCACATCGAGGCGCTCAAGAAGTACGGTCCGTGCCCGATTCACCGCCGCTCCTTCGAGCCAGTGCGTTCGCTCTCCTACGACTTCGACGGAATCTGACTGCAGGTATCGGACTGCTTTGCAGGATGCTTGACTCTTTCTCGCTCAGCCCCTATAATAAAACTATACGAATCGTTTGAAAATTATAGGGAATGTGGAGAGAATCATGGACACGACGAAACTTGGCCGTCAGGGCGAAGAGGCCGCGGCCGTCTTTCTCAAGGAGGCTGGCTACGAGATTCTTGCGCGCAATTTTCGCACGCCGCGCGGTGAGATTGACATCGTGGCGGCCTGTGGGGAGACATTGGCCTTTATTGAAGTCAAGACGCGGCGCACGAGGCGCTTCGGTCGGCCAGCGGCCGCTGTCGATTACCGGAAACAACAGAAAATCATCCAGTCTGCGCGCTGGTTCTTGCGGCAGAGACATCTCGACGGTTGTCTCTGTCGTTTTGATGTCATTGAGGTCTGCGTCGCAGGGGAGCGCTGGGAAATCCATCACCTGCCCGGCGCGTTTGAGACGTGAGCGTTTTGCAGGCTGCCTGCCTTCTCGAGCGGAAAAGCGAAACGGCAGGCGAGTCGTAGAGATTGGGGGGATTGCGATTGTTTGCAAGATCATTTGGCGGCACGACGATGGGCGTCGACGGGCTCATCATCGCCGTGGAAGTCGATTCGGCGGCGGGACTGCCTACCTTTGATATCGTCGGGCTGCCAGACACGGCGGTGCGTGAGTCGAAGGAGCGCGTGCGCACGGCCATCCGCAACTCCGGCATTCAGCTGCGTCAGGAGAAGGTCACGATAAATCTCGCGCCGGCCGGCATCCGCAAGGACAGTCCCGGCCTCGACCTGCCAATCGCCATCGGTCTCCTCGCAGCGTACGGCGTTGTGCCGCAGGACTCAATCAAGACGTCGTTCTTTGCAGCAGAGCTCTCCTTGGAAGGGGAGTGCCGCGCGGTGCACGGCATCCTGCCGATGGTCATTGCCGCGCGAGAGAAGGGGCTGACGTCTGTCTTTGTTGCGCGCGGCAATGCCAACGAGGCGCTGCTCGTCGAGGGCATCACGGTCTATGTGCTCGACCGGCTCAATGAGGTCGTGCAGTTCCTCAATGGGCAGGAAGCGCTTGCGCCGGCTGTGCCGTCGGAGGCAGAAGAGCGGCCTGTACTCTGCGATGACTTCGCCGATGTGCAGGGGCAGTTCCAGGCAAAAAGGGCGCTCGAGATTGCGGCGGCGGGCGGTCACAACCTGCTGATGATCGGCGTGCCGGGCTCCGGCAAGACGATGCTCGCACGCCGTTTGAGTTCCATCCTGCCGCGCCTCTCGCGCGAGGAGGCGCTCGAGGTCACGAAAATCTACAGCATCGCGGGTCTCCTGCCGCAGGGCGGCGGCCTTGTGCAGGAGCGCCCGTTCCGCAGCCCGCACCACACGACGTCGATGGTCGCGATGATCGGCGGCGGCAGTGTGCCGCGTCCCGGCGAGGTCACGCTCGCGCATCACGGTGTCTTGTTCCTCGACGAGCTGCCGGAATTTTCCAAGGCGACGCTCGAGGTACTGCGCCAGCCGCTCGAGGACAGGGCGGTGACGATCTCACGCGTCCACGCGACGCTGACGTTCCCGTCGAGCATGATCCTGATCTGCGCGATGAATCCCTGTCCGTGCGGCTACTACGGCGATGAGTCGGGCGGCCGGACGTGTGAGTGCACGCCGAGCGAGATCCGCCGCTACACGCGCAAGATATCAGGGCCGCTGCTCGACCGCATCGACATCCACATCCGCGTGCCGCGCGTCGCCTATCAGGAACTGACCTCGAAGCGGCGCGCTGAGTCGTCTGAGACGATACGAGGCCGCGTGGAGCAGGCAAGGCAGCGCCAGCTCGCGCGCCTGCATCCGTTTGGCCGCTTCTGCAATGCCCAGATGAACCACACCATCCTGCAGCGTGTGTGTCCGCTCACGGACGAGGCACAGTCGCTTTTAGAGCTGGCCTTCCGCCGCATGAACTTATCGGCCCGCTCTTACGACAGGATCATCAAGGTCGCGCGCACGATCGCGGACCTCGACGGGGCACCGGAGGAGATTGCAGCCAAGCACATCGCCGAGGCCGTCCAGCTGCGCAGCGACATCGGCCTTTCAGTGGAGTGAACGGCAGGGCGATAGCGAGGCAGCTCCTTTGACCAGATGGCAGGCGACAGGATATAATGGAAGGCATCACGATTCAGACACAATCCAGAAGACAAGATCCAGAAAGGAAGAAAAGAGACGGATGAAGACAGCCGATGTTTTTGTGAATATCCCCGTCAAGAGCATTGCGCGGGCCTATACGTACCGCGTGCCGCAGGAACTCGCCAAGATCGAGGCAGGCTGGCGCGTGTTCGTGCCGTTCGGCAGCCGCAAGGTCGAGGGCTTCGTCGTCGAGACGCACGAGCTTGCGGAAGCGCCGGAGAAGATCAAGCTCAAGGACATCATCGCCGCCGTCGATGAGGAGTGCTGGTTCTCGCCGCAGATGATCGAGATCGCGCGCTGGCTCTCGGAGTTCTATCTCTGCTCGCTGGCTGAGATCATGCGGCTCTTCATGCCGGGCAAGAGCGGCCTGCGCATCACGGTGCTTTACGAAGCGGACGAGAGCCAGCAGGACCACATGCTGCTCGCGATGCCGGGCTGCCGCGCTATCTACGACTATTTGCGCCGCGAGGGGCCGCAGAAGAAGGCAGCGATTGCCAAGGCGCTGCCGGAGTGGCAAGCGGATGTGGCTGACTTTCTCGAGAAGATGCAGAAGTACCACATCGTCCGCAAGGTCTACGAGGCGCAGAAGCGTGACGCGGCCCAGTACGAGAAATTCGTCGCGCTCTGCGGTGAGGTCACGCCGCAGCTCCTGGAAGACTATCGGCGCAAGAAGGCGCAGGTGCATCTTTTGAACCTCTTGCAGCAGACGCCGGAGATTCCGCTCGCGTCGCTGAAGGCGCAGCACGTCAGTCTGGCGACTGTCCACAATCTGGAGGCAGCTGGTCTCGCCGCCATCCGCCGCCGCCGCGTGTTGCGCGACAGCTACCGCGACGCCAAGGCGACGCGCAGCGCGATTGAGCTGACGGATGACCAGCGCCAGGTCGTCGCACGTGTCTATCCGGCCATCGATGCGGCGCGCTATCAGGGATTCCTCTTGAAGGGCGTCACGGGCAGCGGCAAGACACAGGTCTACATCGAGCTCGCCGAGCGTGTGCGCGCGGCCGGACGCCGCGTCATCGTGCTCGTGCCGGAAATCGCGCTGACGGGACAGGTCGTCATGGCCTTCAAGGCGTACTTTCCCGATGATCTCGTCGTCATGCACAGCCGCCTGAGCCTCGCGGAGCGCAACGACGCCATCCTGCGCGTGCGCCGCAATGAGGCGGGCATCATCATCGGCGCGCGCTCGGCGCTCTTCACGCCGGCCGATGACATCGGCCTCGTCATACTCGACGAGGAACAAGACATGAGCTACAAGCAGGACGAGTCGCCGCGCTACCACGCGCGCGTCGTCGCCGAGAAGATTGCGCGCGTCCACGGGGCCGTGCTGCTCCTGGGCAGTGCGACACCGTCGCTCGAGTCGTACTTCCGCACGGCACAGGGGGAGCTCACGCTGCTCGTCATGCCGCGGCGCATCGGCGACATCCCGCTGCCCATCATCCATTGCGTCGACATGCGCGAGGAGCTGCGCATGGGCAACCGCCACATCATCTCGCGCTCGCTGCAGGAGCTCATCGAGTACACCATCGCGCAGCACCAGCAGGTCATCATCATGCTCAACCGGCGCGGCTTCTCGACGTTTGTCATGTGCCGCTCGTGTGGCGAGGTCATCCGCTGCCGCCACTGCGGCCTGCCGCTCGTCTACCACCGCAGTGGCCAACTCAAGTGCCATCACTGCGATGTGCAGGAGCCAGTGCCCGATGTCTGTCCGAAGTGCGGCAGCCGCTACATCAAGTACTTCGGCTCGGGCACGGAGAAGCTCGAGCAGGAATTGCGGCAGCTCGTGCCGTCCGCGCGCGTCATCCGCATGGACCGCGACACGACGACGACGAAATTCGCCCATCAGGAGATCCTCGAGAGCTTCCGGCGCGGCGAGTACGACATCCTGCTCGGCACACAGATGGTCGCCAAGGGGCACGATATCCCAAATGTCACGGCCGTCGGTATCATCAGCGCCGACTCAAGCCTCAACATGCCGGATTTCCGCGCGGCAGAGCGCTGCTTCATGCTGATCACGCAGACGGCGGGGCGCGCCGGGCGTCACGAGACGCGCGGCCAGGTCGTCATTCAGACCTACAATCCCACGCACTACGCCGTGACCTGCGGCATCCGGCAGGACTACGAGGGCTTCTTTCACAAGGAGATTGCCCTCCGTCAGGAACTCTTCTACCCGCCGTACAGCCGCCTCGTCAAGCTGCTCTACCAGGACGCGTCGGAGGAGAAGGCGAGGGCGAATGCCACCGCGCTCGTCAAGGCGTTCGAGCTCGCTTTCGCAGGACGCGAGGGCCATCAGGTCATCGGCCCTGCGCCCGCGCTCATCGCCTGCTTCCGCGGCGTCTACCGTTTCGTCGTGCTCATCAAGACGGCCAATCTTTCAGCCGTGCACGACTTCCTCAAGGAGCAGGGGCTCCACCTGCGCGCCGATGTCGCCATCGATATCGACCCCATCACGATGTTTTGAGCCGCCCTATACGGGCGGTTCTCTTTTTTGCTGCCCCAGAATGTGCTATAATAAAAAGGTGTTTTTCAGCACGAGCATGAACATGCAATTTGATTTGGATGGTGAAAATATGAAAGTAACGAAAGAAGACCTGGAGAACGTCGCGGTCCTCTCCCGCCTCTCGGTGCCGGAGGGCAAAGCTGAGACCTACATCCAGCAGATGGACTCGATCCTGACGTACATGGACAATCTTTCCAAAGTCGATACGGACAATGTCAAGCCGACGACGTATGCGCTGCCGATGCAGAACGTCTTCCGTGAGGATGTCGTCAAGCCGTCGCTGCCGCGCGAGGAAGCGCTCGCGAATGCGCCGCTGCAGGAAGACGGCTATTTCAAGGTGCCGAAGGTACTTGAGGACTGACGGAGGGAACGATTGTGAGATTATACGATAAACCGGCGCATGTCCTGCACGACATGCTCGTCAACAAGGAAATCACTTCGGTCGAGCTGACGCAGGACGTGCTCAGCCGCATCGATGAGGTCGAGGGCGATGTCGAGGCGTACCTGACGATCACGCGCGCGGAGGCTCTTGCACAGGCAGAGGCCGTCGACAAGAAAATCGCGGCAGGGGAGAAGATCTCCTTCCTCGAGGGCATCCCGGGGGCCATCAAGGACAACATCTGCACGAAGGGCGTCAAGACGACTTGCGCCTCGAAGATCCTCGAGCACTTCGTGCCGCCGTACGACGCGACGGTCATGACGAAGATCAAGGCTGAGAATCCTGTCATCCTCGGCAAGGTCAACATGGATGAGTTCGCCATGGGCGGCTCGACAGAGAACTCCGCCTACCATGTGACGCACAATCCGTGGAACCTCGACTGCGTGCCGGGCGGCTCTTCGGGCGGCAGTGCCGCAGCCGTCGCCGCTGGCACGGCCATCTGGGCACTCGGCTCCGATACGGGCGGATCCATCCGTCAGCCGGCTTCCTTCTGCGGCGTCGTCGGCATGAAGCCGACCTACGGCCGCGTCTCGCGCTACGGCCTCGTCGCCTACGCGTCCTCTCTCGACCAGATCGGCCCGCTGACGCGCGATGTCACCGACTGCGCGAACATCCTCAATATCATCGCCGGCCACGACGAGATGGACTCCACGTCGAGCGCAGCAGAGGTGCCCGATTACACGAAGGCGCTCGTCGAAGATGTCAAGGGCCTCAAGATCGGCCTGCCGAAGGAGTACTTCGTCGAGGGTATGGACCCGGAGGTCGAGCAGGCTGTCCGCACGGCCATCAAGAAGTACGAGGAACTCGGCGCAGAAGTCGTCGAGATCTCCCTGCCGCACACGGAGTACGCGATCTCCACGTACTACCTCATCGCGCCGGCTGAAGCTGCGACGAACCTCGAGCGCTACGATGGTGTCAGCTACGGCGAGCGCGTCGACGGCGAGGACCTCGTCCAGATGATGACGAACACGCGCGACGAGAAGTTCGGCGAGGAGGTCAAGCGCCGCATCATGATCGGCAACTACGCGCTCTCTGCCGGCTACTATGACGCCTACTACCTCAAGGCACTCAAGGTCCGCACGCTCGTCCAGCAGGACTACACGGAAGCCTTCAAGAAAGTCGATGTCATCATGGCGCCGACGGCTCCGACGCCGGCCTTCAAGATCGGCGAGATGATTGCAGACCCGCTGCAGATGTACCTGCAGGATGTCTGCACCGTCCCCTTGAACCTCGCCGGCCTGCCGGGCATCTCCATCCCGTGCGGCAAGAGCAGCAAGGGCCTGCCCATCGGCCTGCAGATCATCGGCAAGCCGCTCGCGGAGGAGACACTGATCCGCACGGCCTACACGTATGAGCAGAGCCAGGACTACCACAAGCAGATGCCTGAGCTGGGAGGGAACCACTGATGAAATACGAAGCAGTCATTGGCCTTGAGATCCACTGCGAGCTCAAGACGAAAACGAAGATCTTCTGCGGCTGTGCTACGGGCTTCGGCGCAGAGCAGAACACGCATGTCTGCCCGGTCTGCCTCGGCCTGCCGGGCGTTCTGCCGACGGTCAACAAGCGCGTCGTCGAGTTCGGCATCAAGGCTGGCCTCGCGACGAACTGTACGATCAACAAGTACAGCAAGTTCGACCGCAAGAACTACTACTATCCGGACCTGCCGAAGAACTGGCAGACGTCCCAGTACGACCTGCCGATCGCTGAGCACGGCTGGGTCGACATCGACGTCGACGGTGAGAAGAAGCGCATCCGCCTGACGCGCATCCACATGGAGGAAGACGCCGGCAAGCTCGTCCACTCCGGCACGACCATCAAGGACTCCGCGACGAGCAACGTCGACTACAACCGCACGGGGGTGCCACTCCTCGAGATCGTCTCCGAGCCAGACCTGCGTTCTGCGGAAGAGGCTCGTGCCTACATGGAGAAGATCAAGGCCATCATGGAGTACATCGACGTCTCGAACTGCCGCATGGAAGAGGGCAACCTGCGCGCCGACATCAACGTCTCCCTGCGCCCGGTCGGCACGAAAGAGCTCGGCACCCGCACGGAGATGAAGAACATCAATTCCTTCAAGAACCTCGAGGACGCCATCAACTACGAGATCGAGCGCCAGGAAGAGGTGCTCGAGGACGGCGGCCACGTCGTCCAGGAGACGCGCACGTTCGACCCGGCCCGCGGCATCACGCTCTCGATGCGCAGCAAAGAGAACGCCCACGACTACCGCTACATGCCGGAGCCGGACCTGCCGCCAATCGTCACGAGTGAGGAGACGATCGAGAAGTACCGCAGCGAGCTGCCGGAACTGCCGGATGCACGCCGCGCCCGCCTCGAGAAAGAGTACGGCCTGTCCGACTACGACGCCGGCATCATCACGAGCTCGCGCGCCATGGCCGAGTACTTTGACGCCGTCGTCGCGACGGGCGCTGACCCGAAGCTCGCGGCCAACTGGATCATGGGCGACCTCTCCAAGAACCTCAACGAGGACGGCATCGACATCACGAAGTCCCCGGTCAGCGCAGAGCGCCTCGGCAAGATGATCGGCCTCATCATGAAGGACACGATCTCCGGCAAGATTGCCAAGAAGGTCTTCAAGGAGATGTGGACGAACGAGGACGAGCCGGAGAAGATCGTCAAGGACAAGGGCCTCGTCCAGATCACGGACACGGGTGCCATCGAGGCAGCTGTCGATGCGGCCATTGCCGCGAATCCGAAAGCTGTCGAAGAGTACAAGGGCGGCAAGAAGAAAGCCATCGGAGCCCTCGTCGGCCAGGTCATGAAGGCCACGCGCGGCAAAGCCAACCCGCAAATGGTCAACAAGATGCTCGCCGAGAAGCTTGCGGACTAAAACAGGATACTGGAAGTACAAAAGCCTTCCCGACCGGGAAGGCTTTTGATAAAAAGAAAGGAAGAGTCATCATGCAATACAGAGCAGCCATCTTCGACCTCGACGGCACGCTTGTCGACACGCTCGAGGACCTGGCCATCAGCGTCAACGAGATGCTCGAGTCCTACGGATTCCCGACGCATCCTCTTGATGAATACCGCTATTACCTCGGCAACGGCTCCAAGAAGCTCATTGAGCGCACCCTGCCGAAGGAGAAGGCCGCCGATGAGGCCTTTGTCATCGAGGCGATGAAGCGCTATCAGGCCATCTACGAGCACCACCGCGACCACACAGGGCCGTTCCCGGGCATCCAGGCGATGCTCGACGCGCTCAAGGCCAAGGGTATCCCGATGGGCGTCTGCACAAACAAGCATCAGCAGGCGGCCGATGAGATCATCGGCGGCATGTTCCCCGCGGGAACGTTCACGACCGTCATGGGCGACCGCCCCGGCCTTCCCATCAAGCCAGATCCGAAGAAGGTCCTCATGATGGCCAAGGAATACGGCGTAAGGCCTGAAGAAGTCGCCTACTTCGGCGACACGAGCGTCGACATGGACACGGCGGTCAACGCTGGCTTCCTGCCCGTCGGCGTGCTCTGGGGCTTCCGTCCCGAGAAAGAGCTTCTCGAGCACGGCGCCAAGGTCATCCTCGCTAACCCAGCGGAACTCTTCGAGAAATTGACATTTGCAAAAGGATAATATCATGAAACACAAAGTTCCCGTCGAAAAAGGAAAATCATATGAGATCGAGATCCGCACGCTTGGCACGAGCGGCGAAGGAGTAGGGCGATACGAAGACTTCACGGTCTTTGTGCCGGGGGCCCTGCCTGGAGAGTCGGTCCAGGCCGCCATCGATGAGGTCAAGAAGACGTACGCGAGAGGCCATCTCGTCAAGGTCCTGCGCGCGAGCCGCGACCGCGTTGCGCCAGCTTGCCCAATCTACGAGCAGTGCGGCGGCTGCCAGCTCCAGCACCTCGACTACATGGCACAGCTTAAAGCCAAGCGCCAGCAGGTTATCGACGCCGTCACGCGCATCGGCGGTCAGAAAGACCTTTTCGTCGAGCCGACCATCGGCGCGGAGAGCCCGTGGAATTACCGCAACAAGATGCAGTTCCCGATTGGGCGCGTCAAGGGGAAGACCGTCATCGGCTGCTTTGCGCAGGGCTCACATGAGATCATCGACACGCACGACTGCCACATCCAGAAGGAAGGCAACAATGAAATCGTCAACGCCGTGCGCGAGATCATCACCGAACTGCGCATCCCGGTCTACAATGAGGACCGCCACACCGGCGTCCTGCGCCATGTCGTCGGCCGTGTCGGCGAGAACGGCGAGCTCATGGTCGTCATCGTCACCGCCACGAAGCAGCTGCCGCGCGAGAAAGAGTTCGTCAAGGCCCTGCGCAAGCGCCTGCCGCACGTCGTCAGCATCCACCAGAACATCCAGACGTATCGCAACAACGTCATCATGGGCCGCGAGACGAATCTGCTCTGGGGCAAGCCGACCATCCTCGACCGCATCGGCCGCCTGACCTTCCACATCTCGCCGCGGTCCTTCTTCCAGGTCAACACGAAGCAGGCGGAAGTCCTCTACAACAAGGCCCTGGAGTTCGCCAACCTCAAGGGAGAAGAGACCGTCATCGATGCCTACTGCGGCACTGGCACGATCACGCTGTTTCTCGCTCAGAAGGCCCGCGAAGTCTACGGCATCGAGATCGTCAAGCCGGCCATCCTCGACGCACAGAAGAACGCCCGCGACAACAACGTCCGCAACGCCGAGTTCATCGTCGGCGATGCGACAGAAGTCATGCCGCGCCTCTACAAACAGGGCGTGCGCGCCGATGTCGTCGTCGTCGACCCGCCGCGCGCCGGCTGCACCGAGACTGTCCTCAAGACCTTCGCCAACATGCACCCCGACCGCATCGTCTACGTCTCCTGCAACCCCGCCAGCCTCGCCCGCGATATCGCCATCCTCGAGCCCCTCGGCTACAAGGCCGAAAAAGTCCAGCCCGTCGACATGTTCCCGATGACCTCGCACGTCGAGACGGTCGCGTTGATTGAGAAAGTATCTTTGTGATACTATCAAAAACTAAATCATGTAATACTTAAGGGAACAAGTCCTTTCATCAGGATTTGTTTCTTTTTTTATTGATAGTATCTATTAATATCAGCAGTTTACAGCTTTTAAGCCGCTTGCCCATCGCCCCAAGCCAAGGCTTGCAA
>OIWK01000532.1_pt1 | contig 40637 bp, 32 predicted proteins | sample 1587401 | NCBI WGS metagenome assembly OIWK01 (sample SAMEA3888911, study PRJEB22519) | human gut metagenome | biome: human gut; feature: human-associated habitat; material: faeces | place: Denmark | collected 2009 | reverse complement strand
TTGTCTGCCTAATTGGGGGGCGGGTTTGTAACCCGCGGCAGCAGCATGCTTTGAATATCTACTTATAGTCGCTTAGCGTGAGAACATACATAACATACATAACATACATAACATACTTATTTACATACTTATTTACTCAAGTTTTGGATTTAGCAAGGGCGGACTAAATCCGAAACTTGAACCTATTATAATAAGGAGAAGGAGAAATGGTAATGTTTAACAAATGGAGGAAGGAGTGATTGTTTTCACATGATAAAACATGCACAATGAGAAAGAATGCTGTAAACAAAGGATTTTTGAAGCCTTGAGAAGTCGGATTTGTAAAACATTTTAGGGTATATTCAGAATCTTGCTAAACTTTTTCATTAAAAAATGATAAGAAGTGAAGGGAATGTAGTACCTTTGCAAAGAAGGTATTGTTTTATCATGTGAAAACAGTACGTAAAGAGATTGAAACACAAAGCCATTATGAGGTGAAAATGCGGCGCAATCAGCACATTTGATTTGTGAAACATTGAATCCCATAATTGGATAAACATACACGCAGATAGTATGATTTTATGAACAATGTTATTGTAAAATTGGCATCGTCATCCCAGGTGATGGTAGCCTGCAGTGACATAAAGTAGCGGAGAGGTTATGAAGCAGGATTGCACGGTTTCTCAGTCTACAGCCGACGAAATAAAGCGTTTTCAGACATCTGAAAACAATGAATTTCAAGAGGGTACACACGTTCCTGAGCCAGACGAAATGACTGGTTCAGCGATAAAGAAGTGTTCGCAGGTGAACACGGAAACTGAGACAGAGAAAGAAAACGAATCCATTCTCGAAGTGCCTCCAAGTAATAACGATAAAGATAACTGCACGTCATGGAGTTATCTTTTTGTACACAACCAAAAAGTAAAGTCGATAGAAGAACTGCTGAAGAAAGATAGAGTAACCCATTTCGTGCATAAGACAATAAAATATGTCCCCCGTCACAGGAACAGAGGCGGAATGTGCGAAGTGGAAACCCCTTCTGTAAGTGGACTGATATTCTTGCAAGGTAACCCAAAAACATTACAGGACTACTTAGATAAAAACATAAAACCATACAAACTCTGTAAAAATTGTAGTACAGGAAAGGTTGCCACTATCCCCTGCAACCAAATGGAGCCATTCATGCGTGTGGCAGAAACAGAGCCAGAACGACTCCGCTTCCTTCTTCGTCCTTTTGTTTATTATTCCAAGAACCGCACCCTACTTCGCATCGTGACAGGTGAATATGCCGGACTTGAAGGCTATGTCATCCGCATAGCCCGAGACCGCAAGCTTGTCATGGATGTCGGTGGAATGGCAGTAGCCTTATCAGGCGTACATGCCGAACGTTTTGAGGAAGTAAACAAGAACGAGGCAGACAAAAAAGAACGAGAGCTGTTCTACAAACGCAACCTGCATGAGCGCAACGCCTTTATCGACCGTTACTTTCATCAAGTGAAGACCGTCCAAGAGGTGTCTGCCCAGGTGGAAAACATAGAAATACTCCGTCTTCAGACACTTGCAGATGTAAGAGACAAGAAACTGGATCTGAAAGATGCCTATGACACCTTCTACTTCATGATAGAAGAGATAGGCTACTACTATGCACCTTTCATCGATTATTTCAAGGACGAGTTGCGCCCCATCTTTGAAGCAGGAAGAACCGTAAAGGAAGAGATAGAGAAAGCTATAAAGATATTCAAGGACAGCGACAAAGAACTGCACAATCGCTGCGAAACAGAATTTGAGGCGTTGCAAAACAATTACGGCTATCTGTTTGAATAGTACACCTTAGAGAAATAAAATGGAAACTGACTTCTTCGCATATTCCCGTCAGAAAATTGCCAAAGACAAAGCAGTTGGCAGATGTGATGTCGCCAATAACCGTGGTGCGGCACTCAAATGCCTGTCCAAATTCTTGGGCAAAGAAGAATTGACATTCGGTGAACTGTCACCAGAAATGATGACACAGTTCAAAGAATGGCTAATGACCAATGGACGCAAGGAATCAACCGTTCGCCTCTATTTATACCAAATTCATACCCTCTACAAAGAAGCGGAGAAAGAAGCCATTGCCCCACATCTGCCGTTGCTGAGTGGCATAAAGCTGCCTTTGCCATCCAAACAGAAATGCGAGTTGCTTACGGAGGAAGAATTGCGCAGAATGCGTTATGCCGACCTTTCAGACTCCAGATCACAGACATTTGCCCGTGACATGTTCTTCTTCAGCATCTATTGCCGAGGAATAAGTTTTACAGACTTGGCCCATATTAGGAAAAGCGACATCAAAGGTTTCACGCTCACTTACACCTCACAAGTTCTCACCCCACCCATCGTCACAGTACAATGGGATGCAGCCATGCAAGCAATAGCCGACCGCTATCCATCAGCCACCGACTACCTATTCCCTATCATCAAATCCGATGACAAGATAACGAAAAGTCGAGAAATCGGAAGAGTCCGTGAGAATATCACAAAAGCCCTAAAACTAATAGCTACACGTTGCAATCTGTCCGTAGTACCCTCCTTGAAAATGACCAAGGACATCTATCAACGTGCGATTGACAATGTAAGTGTGAGCAAGATAATTTAATGTGAAAACACATAATCATATTGAGAAAACTAAATCCAAAAAATATGCGTGATTTTAAAGACATCAAAGTCGCAATAGCTGGTACCGGCTACGTGGGGCTGAGCATAGCTACATTGCTATCTCAACATCATCATGTAACAGCAGTAGAGTAAGCAGTCAAATTAGGGCTTACCTCTGAAGTTTATATCTTTGCGCTGAACAAAAATTTAAAAAATATGTACAGTAACGAAGATTTAGAACGCTTTTATTTCAAGTACCAAACAGAGGCTTTACCTCATGGTCAATCCCTTCAGTCATTTTTTTTGAGCAATAATGTGCTTACCCACAGCACGCAACAACTCATTTCATTTTGGAAGTGATTTAGGTGCTCAAATGGCAGCTATAGTATCATTAGCACGGTGAAGTTTCATGGCAGTTCAGCTTGGAGCTACCTTGGTAAATTTTTCAAAAAAATCTTTGAGGGCTGCAGGGATTATCCTTCACTCCTACCCTCTTGTATCGGATTGGAGTAGTCCACAATGTTAATTTACAATCTTTTTTTAACAAAGTCAATAAAGGTAGGCACTGAAAAGTGCCTGCTCTCTGGGGTATGCCCTAAATTGACTGCTTACCCTACTTATCAGTTCTAATTTTAAGAAAGATGAGACAGTGCGTCGCATTGCCAAATTAGTGCCAATATTCTTGTAAATATGGAATATATCTTTTATCTTTGTGTTATAACACAAACAAAACATTAAGGTTATGCGAAACACAGAAGAACGATATATCAGTTTGTTGACCGATTTCGGTTTCAAGCGAATCTTTGGCACTAATCCCAATAAGGATTTGTTAATTGATTTTCTCAACTCTCTGTTTGATGGTGAACAGGTTGTAAGAGACGTGACATTCCTTAATAGTGAGCATGTTGGTGATGTACGTGCAGACCGCAAGGCAATATTCGATGTATATTGTGAGAATGAGAAGGGCGAGAAGTTTATCGTTGAGATGCAGAATGCCAGTCAGAAATACTTCAAAGACCGTTCCCTCTATTATGCCACATTCCCTATTCGTGAGCAAGCGCAAAAAGGAGAAGTTTGGAATTATGAACTCAAGCATGTTTATGTTGTTGCATTACTCAACTACGACATGACAGATTCTGCTTTTGCACAAGACACAATCAATCACGACATCGGCTTGCTTGACAAGCAGACACATCGAGTGTTCAATGATAAACTCACATTTAAGTATGTTGAAATAGCCAAGTTCAAAAAGAGTATAGAAGAACTAAAGACCAATTATGACAAGTGGATTTATGTTCTTCAAAACCTCTCGCGTCTTGACCGTCAACCCAAGTATCTCCAAACAGCAGTATTTAGTCGTTTGTTTAATCAGGCTGAAATAGCAAGATTCTCTAAGACAGAACTTCGTGAATATGAGGATAGTCTTAAAGCTTATCGCGACATGAAGAACTCGCTGGATAATGCAGAAGAGAAAGGTCGTGCAGAAGGTCGTGCGGAAGGCAAAAAAGACAAAGCTGTAGAAATAGCAAAAAAGCTTCTTGATATGGATATGCCTATTGACGCTATAATGAAAGCAACAGGTCTTTCACAGGAAGAGATAACTAAGTTTTATAAGTAAGCACTCAAATTAGGGCTTAAATTAGAAAGAAGTATCTTCGCTGCCGCACTAAAAACATTTGATTTATGTACAGCAGCGAAGATTTGGAACATTTTCGATAAGTGAGAACAATAAAAGCTTGCTCTTAAATTGTCGAGCGAAGAAAATGTATGAAACTTTTTCGATAAGTTATGAGCAAAGCAAGTTTGCTTGAACTTAGCCATGGCGAGAAAAAGTCTCAAAAAATTCTATTTCCAGTACCAGACGGAGGCAATGCCTATTCAAAGGTGTATGGGAGCTGTAAAACAAGTTTTAGGTGATACTGGAGTAAAAGTGATTAAGTCTGCTTTGGGTAAATAAATGAATCTCTCTAGCCTATATTTAAAACAGGCTAGAGAGTAAGATTAGTCATGTATATTCTCGTTCTAAAATATATACTCATAGCATTGTGCCTGGCATATGTAACCCATGTGTTTTCCAAGAAGAAAGAAGTAATGCTTGACGTGAAAAGGCATGTATTGGAAAAGAGGCTGAAATTATATGCCTCATTACATAAGTTGATTCATCATAACTCTCTGTTCATTGCGCCACCTGCATTGATGGAGCAATATTACTGGAGTTTAATAGACGGCATGCCTTTTCGCATTGGGGATCAAAAGATGGAATATGTCTCTTATTTCAGTTCTTATGAGAAATTGAATGAATATTGTATGTTGATTCAAGAGCAATCTTCTCAAACTTTGTTCTGGCCTAAGGATATAGAAGCTACTTTAGATTCTGTTAATGAATGGAACGATAATGTCTTGAGTCTTCTTACAGCATTTAAAATGATGGAAGAAGAAAACAACTCTTTAAACGATGAGAAAAGAAAAGAGCATCTTGATTTGGCTTGCCAGATTTTTGGAATAGCATTGCAGCACGACATTGAATATATTAGTGACCATTTGAAAAGTATGTTGGCAGATAGATTGCAAATGCCAAATTTACTGAATCTGTTTAAGGTTTCTTTTGTTGATAAATGTAGGTTATGGCTTTTTGAACGTCATATAGATAAAGCTGATTTCTATAAGCATGGCGCATCGTTGGTGGTTCTTCTCTTGTTTGTTCATATAAGGGATGAATATACTAGAGATGAATATGGTAATCTGCCAGAACACGACAGAGATTCTATTATGAAAAGATTTCATACTTCTATAATAAAATATTTGCCTCATGATTGATACGTTAAATCAAATTGTTAACGAGATAAATTCATTGCCTGAGTATTTTGGAAAGGGAATTTTGGAATTAATCATCCTCATCGTTGGCGGTATAGTAGTAGGATGGATAACTTCCACCTATTTTGCACAAAGGGCAGCCGAGTCTGAAGTAAAAGGGGATATCATGAAGAAGAAGCTGGATATTTATGATGCTCTGGTAATAAGACTTGAAGCGATACAACAACAGGTGGTATTGCCACACAATATTATCAATATCGCTGTTTCTGATATCAAAGAACAGGATATTCCTCTGGAGTATGTTCCACAATATCCAGTTTTAGATGTATTTCAGACAGGAGATAAACTGAAAGAAACCGTTTTGGATATAGACTGCTTTATTAGTACCAACAGAATCTATTTCGAAAAGGGGCTATATGAAAAATTGCAGTTCTTTCAAAATTATATTGTCATTTTCAATCGTTTGATAGTGATGTATCAGGAACATTTTATAGATAGTCATATTCCTTTAGATAATAAGAACATTAAAATGTTTGAGAACATGACGGCTATAGAATTGGGGCTTATATTTCAAGAGGAACTTTCGGAAGAAATAGAATCTGTGTATGACGAAATACGAGATAGTATCAATCATATCAAGTTTAAGGTGCAGTCTAAACCAGACCATTCTGAAAAGCGTTTAGGACATAAAGGTGAAATTATACAACAGATGTTGGATATGAAAATTATGACAGAACGTGAAAAGATAATGATGCTTATAACAGAGAATATAGCCAAGGCCATGGTTGTTGAAAAAGGAAAGAAACAGTAACTATGATTGCGGACAACACATATTTGGGATTTTATCAGTCAACCTGGGAAGATATATTCTCATTGTTGAAGGTCTTGTTGCCTGGTCTCTTTATGGCTTTCTTTGGTGCTTACTATCAGACACGAAAGAAAAAGGAGATAGCTCTTAAGGTTGGTATTACCCGGTTGAGGATTGCCGCTTATGAAGATATTGCTGCAACAGTCAGCAAATTAGCAGAGCAAGTATCACCAACCTTATCTGATGATGCTAAGATTAAGGAAATCTTAAGTTTCTATGACTATATCGATTTAAATACTGATTACAGCTCTATCATTGGAACAGAAAAAAACTTTGATTCTTTTTATCATTCCATTTGTGAAAAAGTAGATGAGAATGACATTTATCTTGATTACAAAGTACACAAGCAATGTACCGGTTCAATAGCAATCTTCACACACATGAAAGTTATTCTGGATGCGTATTGTGACACAATGCGTGTTTTGGAAGAGAAAGGAAAGAATGATATAAAACTACAAGATAAGATAGATTTTGCTTATCGGCTGGCAGCTGTATTAATGAAAAATGAGATTAATAAGGGCTTCTTGTTAGTTGAGGATATTGTAGCTGGGCAAATAAATGGTGTTCGGGTGAATTATCGAAAATATCGCATAAGAAAGATTGCCTATAAGTTTTTTGAGCCGTTCATGCGTTGGGCAGATAGTTATATGTCTGATGAAACTTGGAGAGGTAGTCTTAGCAGAAAGATTCTTTTTAGAGTTCTTGGTGATAGATTATCACTTGTTTCAAAGCTAGCAATATTCGTGGAGATATTAGCATATATTCATGTCTCTGATTATTATTCACCAAATGCTTATTTCACGATGGACGAAGATTCTAGGATGAAAGCTTCTTCAAAATTCTTTAGCAGTTTTTATTTTCAATTACATCATAATAGATGAGGGGTATAGCTTAAATGTGATTAATCGAATAAACTTATTTACGTATAGCCATGAACAAGCAGATTTTTGATTTCTTGAACGGTAAGCACTCAATTGCTTCCGAGGCATTTTGCATGAATCAAATTATCTTTGCACTGCAAAACATAAAAATACGATTATGGTATTTCGCTTATGTATTCAGTAGACTTATAGAGGATGAGAAGGACTACGAAAAGCTTCTCCCCAGTACTGTCGCACGATAAATTCAAACCAACAAAAGTTAAAACAAAAATAATAAATGACTCTCCAGCCCCTGTTTATAAGGGGCTGGAAGCTATTGAGTGCTTACCTATACAAAGGGATATGCCCTAAATTGAGTACTAACAGCTTCTATAGTAATGAAAGATATAAATGAAATTGTTTCGGCGTTGCTTGATGGCACTCTGCAAGAATCGGAGACCATAGAGTTTAAACGTACTTTACCTCATGATTTACCGAATATAGCAAAGACAATTGTTGGTATTGCTAATAGTGGAGGTGGCTATCTTATTCTTGGTGTCATTGAGCAGCCCAGAGATGGAGAAATGATAGTCGGTTTAGATAATGCAGCTGCAATTCAGAGGAGACTTACTCAAATTCTTTCAGAATATACAATAGGAGTACAAGGAACTCCATATCTATACACCATTGATTCTAAAAGAGTTGTTGTTTTCCGAATAGAGAAAGCCGAGTCTGTTGCATATTATAGTCGTCGGCAAACTTCGCCAGCACGCTTGATAGCATACACGAGAAGCAGCATTGGTTCGAGAATAAAAGAAATAGCAGAGGAAAAGAAATTTTATGCTACCGTTTATAAGTATATGACCATAGAAGCATTCTTGATAAGCCTGTATACTAAAACGTGGAGATTCTTTGAACCAAGCAAATGGAACGACAAGTATGAGCAGCGATTTTATTGTGCTAATTACCAAATTGATGGTGCAAAGAATGCTACACCCAAATTGTTTGCCACTTGTGTTACAAGAGAAAAGAACAGCGAAGCTGCTTGGAAAGTGTATTCTCATGGGCAAGGATTGGGTTCTCATTGTGTCCAATTGGAACTTAACATTGATAAACTCAGAAGCGAATTGCGAAATAGTGGATTGACTATAGCAGAAAAGCTAGTTGAGTATAAAGATGAGAAATATATATTGGATTTGCATATCAAGAAAAAGTCAAAAGACTATACCAAATATTTTACTTCTTTCTCTGTCGAAAAGTTTCTGAAATTACTATCATTGAAGAGAGAAGCTTACAATTATGAGCAGGAAGTAAGATTGTTTGCCATACCAAAGGATTATACCGAACGAAGTAAGGGTAATAAAAGCCTATACATAGACCTTGCGATAGATTGGAGTAAGGTTATTCGTAAAGTAAGAATAGACGAAGCATGTACAGATGCCGAGTTGATTTCTATTCAACAAGCATGTTTTTCTGTAGGAATTAATCCTGTTATCAACGGTTATGATTTTATAGGTGGTATTTTGAAACCTGTAAATTGTGTTGATATAGAATTTGAACGATTTGATATTGATGCAATGCCTGGTAGTTCTCGAATAACAATCAAATAATAATGACATTAACTATGCAGTACATTATATTATTCATGGATAATTCCCGATAATTCGTGTCTATGTTCAAAGAATAATTCGTGCTTAAGTTCCAAGAATAATACAATTCAAAATTCAATATTATGCGTGATTTTAAAGACATCAGAGTCGCAGTAGCAGGAACTGGCTACGTGGGACTGAGCATAGCTACATTGCTATCACAACATCATCATGTAACAGCAGTAGATGTAATCCCAGAAAAGGTGGAAAAACTCAACAACAAGATTTCACCTATCCAAGATGATTATATTGAAAAGTATTTGGCTGAAAAGCCATTGAACCTTGTTGCTACACTTGATGGTAAGTCGGCCTATGCTGATGCCGATTTTGTGGTTATTGCTGCACCAACCAATTACGACCCAGTAAAGAACTACTTCGACACCACTCACGTGGAGGAAGTAATTGACTTGGTGTTGGAGGTTAATCCTGATGCTATCATGGTCATCAAATCAACCATCCCAGTTGGCTATACACGTAACCTCTATTTGAAGTATGCGCAGAAAGGTGTTAAGAAGTTCAACCTTCTCTTCTCTCCTGAATTCCTTCGTGAGAGCAAGGCACTTTACGACAACCTCTACCCCAGCCGTATCATCGTTGGTTATCCCAAGATTATCAACAAGCCAGAGTTTGAGGCCGAGAATAAGGCTATCGAATCTGTAACAGATGTTGATATGTTGATTGAAGCAGCTAAGACTTTTGCTGCACTTTTGCAGGAAGGTGCCATCAAGGAAAACATCGACACCCTCTTTATGGGCATGAAGGAGGCCGAGGCCGTAAAACTTTTCGCCAATACTTACCTTGCACTTCGTGTTAGCTACTTTAATGAGCTTGATACTTACGCAGAAGTAAAGGGGCTTGACTCAAAGGCCATCATCGAAGGCGTAGGTCTCGACCCACGTATTGGAACCCACTACAATAACCCTTCATTCGGCTATGGTGGCTATTGCTTGCCGAAAGATACCAAGCAACTTCTTGCCAACTATCAGGATGTTCCCCAGAATATGATGTCAGCCATTGTTGAATCAAACAAGACTCGCAAGGATTACATTGCTGATGCTGTGTTGCGCAAGGCTGGTTATTATGCTGAAAATGGTCAATGGGATGCAAGTAAAGAACACAATTGTGTGATTGGCGTATATCGTTTGACCATGAAGTCTAACTCAGATAACTTCCGTCAGTCAGCCATCCAAGGCATCATGAAGCGTATCAAAGCTAAGGGTGCAGAGGTGATTATTTATGAGCCAACACTTGAAGACGGAACCACTTTCTTTGGCAGTAAGGTCGTTAATAATCTTGATGAGTTCAAGGAACAGAGCAAAGCAATCATTGCCAATCGCTTTGATGACTGTCTAAAGGATGTAGAAGAGAAAGTTTATACGCGCGATATATTCAGAAGAGACTAAGAGATGGTAGAATATAATGTAACATTAGAAGGCAAGACGGTTCTTGTAACAGGTGCTGCCGGTTTTATCGGAAGCAACCTCGTTAAACGTCTTTTTCACGATGTGAAGGACATTAAAGTGATAGGTATTGATTCTATTACCGATTACTATGATGTAAACATCAAGTATGAACGTTTGAAAGAGATTGAGGCTTTGGGGCGGGACTGGACTTTTGTTCATGCTTCAATTGCAGATAAAGATGCTGTTGAGAAAATTTTTACCGAAAATAATATTTCCGTAGTTGTAAACCTTGCTGCCCAAGCAGGAGTACGTTACAGCATCACCAATCCCGATGCTTATATCCAGAGCAACCTCATCGGTTTCTACAACATACTTGAAGCTTGCCGCCATCATGAAGTAGAGCATCTTGTATATGCTTCTTCATCATCTGTTTATGGTAGTAACAAGAAGGTTCCGTATTCAACTGACGACAAAGTAGACAACCCTGTATCTCTTTATGCAGCCACCAAGAAGAGCAACGAGTTGATGGCTCATGCTTATAGCAAACTCTATAACATCCCATCTACTGGTCTCCGTTTCTTCACCGTCTATGGTCCAGCTGGTCGTCCCGACATGGCATACTTTGGTTTTACCAATAAATTAGTAAATGGCGAAACTATAAAGATATTCAACTATGGCAATTGCAAACGCGACTTTACTTTCGTTGATGACATAGTAGAAGGTGTAGTTCGTATTATGCAGCACGCTCCAGAAAAACAAAATGGTGAGGATGGTCTTCCTATTCCTCCATACAAAGTGTATAACATTGGAAATAACTCTCCAGAAAATCTTCTTGACTTCGTAACCATCCTTCAAGAAGAACTTGTACGTGCAGGAGTACTTTCCAAGGATTACGACTTTGAAGCCCACAAGGAACTTGTACCTATGCAACCAGGAGATGTGCCAGTAACTTATGCAGATACAACCCCATTGGAGCAAGACTTTGGTTTTAAGCCAAATACCAGTCTGCGTGAAGGTCTCCGTAGGTTTGCAGAGTGGTATACGAGGTATTATGAAACTTCCAAATAAATCTGATGTAATACTGAATACGGATTCGCCTAATAGTGCTGAACAAGTTGAATTTATTGAAGCTCAATATATATGCACTTGCAAAAGTACCTATACAAAGGGCTATGCCCTAAATTGAGTACTAACGTTAGTATCTCATAATATAAGTGAAGTTAATAAGGTCATAAATAAATTGAATGATTGGCGTTGTCTTCATCTTATACTTTCGGTTATATTACAGCATATAATTGAAGATTATTTAAAATTCAATAATATTCGTTTTGGTCTAATATCTCGTTGATTTAAACGGCTAATATCAATAGTAAGCAATAACAATAGAAGAAAGATAAAGTGTAATAATAACTGTATGGATAAAAATTCAGTATATAATATAAAGGTAAAATGATGGACAAGAAAGTAATTGACAATACAATAGAAAATCGGCGAATTGCAAAGAATACAATATTGCTATATTTTAGGACTATCATAGTGATGTTTGTGAGCTTGTATACGAGTCGAGTTATATTAAAAGTCTTAGGTGTTGAAGATTATGGAGTTTATAATGCTGTAGGTGGATTTGTTGCAATGTTCTCAATTATATCAGGCTCATTGTCTAATGCTATAAGTAGATATATTACGGTAGGTATAGGTAAGGGTGATGCAACTGAACTCCAACGGATATTCTCTACAAGTGTAAGTATTCAAATAATAATATCTTTTTTAGTTGTTTTAGTTTGTGAATTATTTGGTGTATGGTTTTTAAATTTTAAAATGGATATACCAAATGAAAGAATGATTGCTGCAAATTGGGTGTTGCAATGTTCTCTAATAGTTTTTGTTGTAAATTTAATTAGTATTCCATACAATGCTTGTATTATTGCCCATGAACATATGAGTGCATTGGCTTTAATCTCTATATTAGAGGCCGTTCTTAAATTGACTGTAGTTTTACTCATTTCTTTTTCTTCTGTAGATAAACTTATTATATATTCTGTTCTTTTAGCTGTGGTGGCAATTATTGTAAGAATAATATATGGGATATATTGTAAGTCACATTTTAAAGAAGTCCATTATGGATTTCTGTACGATAAGAGTTTGTTTAAGGAAATGATGGGATTTTCTGGATGGAATTTTTTTTCAAATACAGCATCAATACTTAATACACAGGGTTTAAATCTACTAATAAATCTTTTTTATGGGGTATTGTTAAATGCAGCAAGAGGTATTGCTGCACAAGTAGAAAGTGCTGTTATGGCTTTTGTTTATAATTTTTCTTCAGCTATAAATCCACAAATCACAAAATCCTATGCTGTTGGTAACAAAGAAAGACTTCACTTCTTAATTTGTAAAGGAGCAAAATTTACTTTTTTCTTAACTTTGGTTTTTTCTTTACCTGTACTTATTGAAACAAACTATTTGTTGAAAATATGGTTAGGTTATGTACCAGATTTTTCAGTGTTATTTACAAGACTTGCTTTGATAGGAGCTTTAGTCTCAAATTTGGGGAATACAAGTTATGTTGCGTGTCTAGCGACTGGTAAAATTAAGAAGTATTCTATTTATATAACTTCTGTAGCTTCAAGTGTATTCTTTTTAACTTGGTTTTTTTATGGAATTGGTTTTCATCCAGCAACTCCATATATTATATTTATTTTAGTATATTGTGTTGTATTATTCGTACGTTTATATCTTATGAAGGAGATGTTAGATTTTCCTATTATGCTTTTTGTTAGGCAAGTTATTTATAAAATAATACCACCATCGGTATTATCAATAATTCCTCCCTTATTATTACAAATGAATATGGCTCAATCCTTACTTAGATGTTTATGTGTTTGTACTTTGTGCATTGCCTCTTCGTCTGTAATTATTTATACATTGGGCCTTTCTTGTGGTGAGAAGGTAACTGTTAAGAAAACAATAATGGAATATTTAGAAAAATACAAATTAATTACGGTAAAAAAATGATAAAAATTATAGATAAAAAACAATGTTGTGGTTGTTCTGCGTGTGCTCAAATATGCCCTAAACATTGTATAACTATGACAAGTGATGATGAGGGTTTTAAATACCCAATTGTTAATACAAAGGAATGTATTAATTGTCATTTATGTGAAAAGGTATGTCAGTATAATGTTCAATGTGAAAAACAGAAGAAACAAACATTATCTTCGTATTATTATGTCAATAAAAACGATGATGTTAGAGCTACAAGTTCTTCTGGTGGCTTTTTTAGTGCTTTAGCAAATTATGTTCTAAAATTAGGAGGAATAGTTTTTGGTGCTAAATTCGCTGATGATTGGACCGTTCATATCTCATGTGGCACGACTGCTGATGATATTGAAAAATTCAAAGGTTCAAAGTATGTGCAAGCTGATGTGAAAAATACCTTTATTGAAGTAAAGGAAGCTCTGAATAATGGTACTTTAGTTTTATACACGGGCACTCCATGTCAAATCTATGGTTTAAATTTATTTTTAAAAAAAAAATACAATAATCTTATAACTGTTGATTTTGCATGTCATGCAGTTCCAAGTCCTAAAGTATGGATTGATTACTTAAAAGAAATAAGAAAGAAAGACTGGTATATAAGAAAAATTAGTTTTAGGAATAAAAAGTCTAATGGTTGGAATAATTATACCTTACAGATTGAATCTAACAATTTATTAGGTGCAAATTGTGATCTTGTAAATCAGGGCAATCAACAGAACGTGTATATGATGGCTTTTATGAGACAACTTATATGTAGACCAAGTTGTTCAAATTGTGCTGCAAGAGGGTTTGTAAATATGGCAGACATTACCATAGCTGATTTTTGGAATGTTGAAAAATATCATCATGAAGTTAATTTGAATGATAATAAAGGAGTCTCTCTGATATTATCAAGGACAGAACTTGGTCATAGTGTTATAGAAAAACTATCTGACACAGGTAATTGTGCTGAAGTTCCTATTGAAGAAGCAGAATTTAATGCCTCGCATTTATGTTTTGTAAAATCAGAAAAACCTCATCCTTTGAGACATTTCTTTTTTATATTATATAATCATTCTAATATAAAATTGACATGGCTATTAAAGTTCTGTATTTGGACATATCGTATAATTAGAATGTATTATTATAAATTTTTAAGAAAATGAAAGTAGCAATTTTTTCTCCATATTTAAGTAATAATTATGGAACTGTACTCCAAGCATATGCTTTGCAAACTATGCTAAGTGATTTAGGATATTCTTCAGACTATATCAACTGGAGAATAGTAAGTAATTCATTAATTAAAAAATGTGTATTTTTAGTATCTCATCCTTTCTTTTTCTATCACTTAAGAAAATACAATGCTGTGTCAAAAAAAGATTTACATTATAGTTTTCTTTGTGAAGCAGATTATAAAAAAACTTTTTATAAAAATGAAGAATTTGTAAAGAGAAATATGTCTATAAATACACAAATCTACGATTTTATAGAATTTAAAAAGTTGGAGAAGATGTATGATACATTTATCGTAGGAAGTGATCAAACTTGGACCCCATATTCTTTTTACCAGTATTCTCCATATTATTTATCTTTTGTTAAAGAACGTCATAAGATTAATTCTTATGGATGTAGTTTAGGAACAAATTCGATTCCAAAATACTTCAAGAGCTTCTTAAGAAAGAAATTGTCACGCTTTAATAGAATTTCATGCCGTGATCGTATAAATATTGATTCCTTAAAGCAAATCACAGGAAGGGATATTACGCATGTAGTAGATCCAACATTACTTATTGATTCTATAAAATGGGAAAAAGTAATGATGCCTATTCCCCATCTTCCAGAATGCTTTATTTTATGTTATATATTGGGAGAAAGGGATTGTGTTTCTGATTATGCAGAGGAATTGTCAAAAGAAAAGGGAATACCAGTTTATTACATTCTAACACGCCCCAAATATAATGTAAAGGCTAATTGTTTAAAGGGAGTTGGAGTTTCTGAGTTCTTGTGGTTAATTAAAGAGGCTAAATATGTAGTTACAGACTCTTTTCATGGAACAATCTTTTCTATTAATCTAGGAACGAATTTTGTCTCGTTTGATAAATTTAGTGGAAATGAATTAGATAATGGTCGTGTAAAAGATCTTCTTGATACATATGGATTATCTTCACATTTTAGAAAGGGAAATGAAAGTTTCTTGATACCAGAAGAAATTGATTTTAGTGTTGTTCATGAATCTATTGCAAATAATAGAAAAAATTCAATATCATATTTAAAAAGTATATTTGAACATGTTGATTGAAAAAATCCCTCTTTCTTTGACGAAAGGTGAACATAAATGTAGCGTGTATCTTGCTACATTTTGTTTATGGAGTATGTTAGCTAGATTTAGTGTGTACGCTACACCTAGAGGTGGTGTATTCATATATGGCTCCTATATAATAGTGTTTTTATTATTATATTTATCGAAAAGAAATCTTTTTGATAAGAAAAATACTAAATACTTTTTTTATGTATTGTTGCCTTTTGCTTTTGCATATTCTTGCTCTTATTTCGTCAATGGTATTATGGTAGAAGCAACGCCATTTTTAATGCTGTTTTTTGCTTCTACTTTCGTGTTATTTAATGATAAAATTAAAACTAGGGCATTAGATATCTTTATAAGATATCTTGCGATTATTCTGTTTCTATCATTAATAGAATACTTGTTTACTATTTTCACGGGTGTTATTTTTTCTATTGGCACTGTGCATAATGGTAATGATTTGATTAAGCTAACATTTAATAATGGTATATTTAATTTGTTCTTGTTGTATCAAGGTGACATGTTTCGTTTTCAATCTTTAGCAACTGAGCCAGGTTTGATAGGTACATTATGTGGATTCTTGATATACATAGTATCTGATATTAAAGAATATAAATATGCATATTATATATTTTGGATTTCAGGTATTTTGTCATTTTCTTTGGCATTCTATATTATTGCTGCAATACAGATATCTTCAAAGTTTAATTTTAAATATATCGTAGTAATAGCAATAATATGCTTTTTTGCATATCATTATATGCCGGATTTCTTTGAGGAACATATTGTATCTCGAATCTCAGGAGATGAACATGGAGACAATAGAAGTAGTGTCGAACTTGACTTTATGTTAGCAAAATCTTTTGAAGATGGCTCTTTATGGTTAGGAAATGGATATCGTTCGTATGATAGCTTTGTATCAAAAGGAGTAGCTGGAGCAAAGCCCTGGATTTATCAATATGGTATAGTGGCTGTTGTTTTGTTATTTATTTCTTATATGTATGTTTTTATAGATTATTCCAAAAAGAAAGGAATTCATTTTATGAGTTATTTAATATTTCTATTTGTATTTACTATTTCATTTTACCAAAGACAGACGGTTGATACACCATATACTGTTATTGCCTATTTTGCAACTCCATGTATTTGGATGTACAAAAAAAAATATAGAAAGAATTTATTTTTAGTATGAAGATAGTGATATGTGTTTCTTGCCTTACAAATGGTGGGGCGGAACGAGTTGCTTCCTTATGGGCTAATGGGTTTTATGAATTGGGACATCAGGTTGACATAATTTTAACTAAAGATATTCCTATTACTTATAATGTTGATGAAGGTGTAAATATTCATTTTTTAAAACCTTTTGTTTGTACAAAAATGTTTCAGTCGTTAGTTAATGATTGGCAGTATCGTAAACAAATAAAGAAACTTGCACCAGATGTTATAATTGCAGTTTTGGATGGTTTAGGGCCACATCTAGCATTAGCTACAATCGGATTAGGAATACCGGTTATTCAAACTGAGCATAACTCATGGGAAAGACCAGAGAATGTTAAGATGACTTTTGCTGCAAAATTTTTTAAATTTTATGCAAATAGGATAGTGAAAGCAGTCACTGTATTAACAGAAGCCGATAAGAAAGTTATTGGTAATCGCTTGAAGAGTGTATATGTTCTTCCAAATCCATTAGCTTTCGAGCCATTAGCCACCTTACCTTCAAAAGATAAAGTAATTTTAGCTGTAGGGCGTTTAGATGCTGGTTACACTAAAGGTTTTGACGTTTTGCTTAAAGCTTATAAAAAATCTAATGTTTCGTGGAGGTTATGCATAGCAGGTGGAGGTACAGAAGAAAACTTCGCTAAATACAAGAAATTGGCAAAAGAATTAAATATTTCTGACAAAGTAGATTTCCTTGGTTTTGTGAATAATCCAGTTGAATTATATAGAAAAGCTGCTATATTTGTACTCAGTAGTCGTTATGAAGGCTTTGGTATGGTGTTAATTGAAGCTATGTCACAAGGATGCGCATGTATAGCTTGTGATTACAAAGGTAGGCAAAAAGAAATAATTCTTCAAAAAGAACAAGGACTCATTTGTAATACTGACGATATAGAAGGATTGTCGAAGTGTATAAAAACTCTTGTTATAGATGATAAATATAGAGAGATAGTTCAAAGTGAATCCATAAAACGTTCTTCTTTCTATTCCCTTTCTAATATAATGAATCGATGGGATTATATTTTTAAACAAATACTAAATAGAAGTTTGTATGAAAAATAAGTATTTTATTATAACAGTTGATACTGAAGGTGATAACTTGTGGTCATATAAAGATGGTGATATTGTACATACTAAGAATGCACTATATATACCAAGATTCCAAGAATTGTGTGAAGAATTTGGATTTAAACCAGTATATTTAGCCAATTATGAAATGCTAAATTCTGATAATTTTGTTAATTATATAAGACCAAAGGTGGATTTAGGATTATGTGAGATTGGTATACATGTTCACGCATGGAATAACCCTCCATTTCATGAATTAAAAAGAAAATATAATGGACAGCCATATTTAATCGAGTATCCATATGATATAATGGAAGAAAAGTTTAGAATAACTTATAATCTAATAATTGAAAAATTTGGTAAGGCTCCAACTTCACATCGAGCAGGAAGGTGGGCTATGGATGAACGTTATTTTAAGTTGTTGAATAAGTATGGCATTACTGTAGATTGCTCTTTTACACCTGGCATAGATTGGTCTAATACACCTGGAGCGACAATAGGTGGTAGCAATTATTCTAAGTCATTAGTATCTTGCTCCTTAATTTCAAATGTGCTTGAAGTTCCTGTCTCTGTTCGTAAGTTTAGATTTTTTGATAATGGTTCTTTCAAGCATATATTGAAAAGTTTGTTATTTGGAAATATTGTATGGCCAAGGCCTGTTTGTCAATCATTGAAATCAGTCATTCATCTTCTTAAAAATTTGGATAAAGAAAAAGAAACAGATTATATAGAATATATGATGCACTCGTCTGAAATGATGCCAGCAGGAAGCCCTTATTTTAAGAATGATCAATCAATAGAAGAATTATATTCTAACCTTCGTAAAACTTTTATGGTTGTTCGTGATATGGGATATAAAGGAATAACTCTTAATAATTATTATGAAAAACATGAAAAATAAAATATCAGTTATAGTACCTATTTACATGGTTGAGCAATATCTGCCCCGTTGTGTTAATAGTATTATAAACCAAAGCTATAAAAATATCGAAATAATTTTAGTTGATGATGGCTCATTAGATAAATGTCCTGAAATATGTGATGACCTTGCTAAGAAAGATATACGTATTAAAGTTATTCATAAAAAAAACGGAGGATTGTCGTCAGCCCGAAATGCTGGATTATTAGCTGCTACTGGTGATTTCGTGACATTTATAGACAGCGATGATTGGATTGCTTTGGATACATTTGAGTATGGAATAAGTTTGATTGACAAATATAATGCAGATGTCTTTGAGTATGAGTATGTATATGTGTCTTCTGAATCAAAAAAAATTAAACAAAGCAAAGAACATTGTAGAGTCTATAAAGGAAAGGATATTCTTCAATATTTTATGACTTCAACTACAGTTAGAGGAAATTATAGTGTATGTATATGTATATTTAAGAAAAACATACTTGATGGTATATTATTTAGAGAGGGGAAAATAGCAGAAGATGGTGATTTTAAGTATCGAGCATACAGTTGTTGCAACACGTTGATTTATTCTAACCAAAAGAAGTATTTTTATTTTCAATCAGGCAATTCAATTTCTACTGGTGGTCTTAAATTAAAAGATTTTCAGTTATATGAAGCTGCTGAAGAATTGTATTGTCTGACTAAAGATGAGACTTATGGGTCTATAGCTAAACTCGGATATGTAAAAAAATGTCGTACTGCAATGTCTCTGTTATGTCGTATTGTATTATATGGCTTTTCGGATTCAAAAATAAATAAAAAGGAAACTATAGATAAGTTGGTAAAGGAGAATAGGGAAAATTTACTTGTACTGTTAGATTCACCAATGCCTTTAAGTAGAAAAGTTGTATCATGTATGTTCGCAATTAACTATAGACTAACAAAATATATTATGAGATTGTTAAATAAGTTACTATAAAGAAAGATAAAGAATGAAAAAAATAGGTATAATAACTATCCATAAGATAGTCAACTATGGCTCTGTTTTACAAGCATATGCTTTGCAGCAAATATGTGAACAGAAGGGATTCTGTGTCAATATAATAGACTATCGTTTCCCTAATGATTACCATTTATCAAAACCTTCTAATATTGAACCCGATAGTGTGTTAACACTAAAGGAAAAGATTTTAAAATATGCATTTGGTATTCAACTGCTAAGACAACATAAAGGTATAAGTAATTTTGTAAAAAAATATCTCCATTTGACTCAGAATGAATATTGTTCACCTATAGAGTTACAAAAAGCAAACTTTGATTTTGATATTTATATATCTGGTAGTGATCAAATATGGAGTACACATCATTGTAAAGGTGATCCCTCTTTTCTGCTTCATTTTGCTCCTGATACATCAAACAAGTTTTCATATGCATCAAGTTTTGGAGGAGCATTGGTGGAAGAAGATTTCAAAAAAATGTATATAGAAAATCTATCCCGGTTAAATAATATTTCCGTTAGGGAACAATCTGGCGCAAAAATAGTAAAAGCACTTATTGGTAAAGATGCGGCTGTTGTGTTGGATCCTACCTTGTTGCTTGATAGAAAAGAATGGAACAAAATAGCAATAAAGGAACGTATTATAAAAGAGAAATACATTTTGTGTTATTATTTGAATTATTCTTTTAATGCTCATCCATATGTGGAGAAATTAACAGATAAATTACAGAAACAAAGCGGGTATAAAATAGTATGGTTGGCTCGCCCTCCTAAACGTTTTCTCAATAAAAAAACATCATTCTGTATTGGTGCTTCTCCTGAAACCTTTCTTGCTTTAATTCGCGATTCCGAAGCAGTTTTAACAACTTCATTTCATGGAACTGCATTTGCTGTTAACTATGGGAAACCTGTAATTTCTATAGTGAAGAATAAGAATTCATTAGATAGTCGGCAAGCAGATTTACTTCGGTCGTTAGGATTGTGCGATAATATAATTGAATTAGACGCTCCTATACCATCATTGAAGATAGCTTATTACGATGAGAGTAAAGAGCAAGAGACTCTGTCTTTATTAAGAAAACAATCTCTTTTGTTTTTAGATAAATCATTGAATTATAGAAAAAAATAGCATGAAAATACTTATACCAGTTTATATCGGTGGTCATGGAGGTGCATCAAGACAGGTAATTATGTTAGCTAATAATCTAGTCAGCCGAGGTTACAGCGTTACCATGGTTGCCTTACACTATTTTAACCCTTCCTTTTTTAAGATAGATACTCGAATAAATATAATCAATTTAACCAATTTAGAAAGTAATGCAAAATATCCAATTTTTACAAGGTATAAAGCATATAGGAAAGTGCTGTCTAACATGCATCCTGATATGACGATACATTATAATTTTCAGTCTGTTTATTTTACTGTATTAAGTGGAGTAAGAGAACATGGAAAAATAATTTTCGCGGAAAGAGGTGATCCTTCCAATAAGAGTGATTATACTTTTTTATTGAGAATAATACGAAGTTTTGTTAATCCTATGATTGATGGTTTTGTTTTTCAAACTAGAGGTGCCCAAAAATTTTTTAAAAAGAAAATACAAAAAAAGTCAATTGTAATTCCCAATTCGGTGGCTATAAAGGATGGAGTATATTCAAAAGTAACAAAAAGAGAGAAAACTATTGCTTGTGTAGGACGTTTGCATCAGCAAAAAAACCAGATTCTTCTTATTGATGCTTTTGCAAAGATTGCTTCTAAATATCCAGATTATTTATTGGAGTTTTATGGTGATGGCGAGCTCAGAGAATATCTTCAATGTAGAATAGATACATTAGGTTTAACAAAAAGAATTATACTTAAAGGATCTGTAAAGAATGTCTTTGAGTATGTTCGTAAATCATCATTGTTCGTTCTGTCATCTGATTATGAGGGTATGCCAAATGCATTGATGGAGGCAATGGCTTTGGGAGTTCCTTGTATATCTACAGATTGTAGTCCTGGTGGCGCAAGAGACCTTATTAAAGACGGAGTGAATGGATGGATAACACCAATAAAAGATGTAAAGTCTTTAGCAGAAAAAATGGATTATGTATTATCAAATCCATTAATTGCAGAACATGCTGCAACTGAAGCGATGAAGATAACAAAAACCCATACTGATATGCGTACATTTAATATGTGGGATGAATTTATCAAAAGTATAATTAAAAAATAATTAGCATGACTGAATTTTCGATAATTACTTCTGTGTATAAGAATGATAAGCCTGAATTTGTTCGCATAGCTCTTGATAGTATGTTGGTTCATCAAACTATGAAACCAACCGAAATCGTTTTGGTTCAAGATGGTCCAATTCCAGATTCTTTATCAAGACTATTACATGATTATGAAGTAACATATCCTGAAATAATGCATATTATAAGGTTAGAAAGGAATCAGGGATTAGGTAATGCATTAAAACTTGGTGTAGAAAATGCAAAATGTGAATACATAGGCAGAATGGATAGTGATGATATCTGTCTTCCATATCGTTTTGAAAAACAAGTACGTTTTTTGGATAATAATCCAGATATTGATATTGTTGGTGGGCAAATGACGGAATTTATTGGAAAACCTACTAATATAATAGGGCGTAGGGATGTTCCAATAGATAACGCTTCAATTTATAAATTTATGAAGTCTCGCTGTGCATTGAATCACGTAACAGTAATGTTTAAGAAATCTTCAGTATTAAAGTCAGGAAATTATTTGGATTGGTTTTGGAATGAAGACTACTATTTATGGGTACGTATGATGATATCAAAATGTAAGTTTGCAAATTTACATGATGTATTGGTAAACGTTCGCTCTGGTGCTGGCCAATATGCGAGAAGAGGAGGATGGAAATACTATGAAAGTGAGAAAGGAATAAAAAAAATGCAACTAGTAAATGGAATGATAACTCGTCCTGAATATCTATATTATGTGGCCCAAAGGTTTATTGTTCAAGTACTTTTGCCTAATAGTATACGAGGATGGGTGTTTAGAACTTTCGCTAGGAAATAACAATAAAAAAGATCTATTATAATTAAAATAGAAAACTTTAAATGATGAATAAAATACAGTTGTGCGATAAATATAAATGTACCCAGTGTTTGGCTTGTGTTAATGTATGTCCTAAGGGATGTATTAAGATGGAAGATGCTGGACAGGGCTTTTTTGTACCGCATATAGATGAATCAGTTTGTATAGAATGTGGTGCATGTATGCATTCATGTCATCAAATAGAAAATAATTTAGAAAGGTATACACCGATAAAAACTTTGGCTTGTTGGACAAAAATAATTGAAGATCGTAGGAAAAGTTCATCAGGAGGTGCTTTCAGTGTACTTGCTCGAATGGTGCTAATACAGAACGGCATTGTGTATGGAGCAACAATGGATAGTAAGTTTAAAGTCCATCATATTGGAATAGAAGATATAGATAAAATATATCTTCTACAAGGTAGTAAGTATGTGCAGTCATATATGGGAGATACATTTGTGAATGTGCGTAAACACCTAAAAGTTGGAAGATTAGTTTTGTTTACAGGTACACCTTGTCAGGTAGGAGGACTTCTAAAATTTCTTCATAAAAAATATGATAATCTTATTACATGTGATATGGTTTGTCATGGAGTCCCATCACAGAAGGCTTTTAATGCCTTTTGTGATAGAACGCGTTTGAGTGGAACTTGTGATAGAATAAGTTTTCGCTTTACTGAAGGTTGGGGATATCAACTAGCACGCGAATTGATATCCCAAACCAAGATTGGAGATTTCAACGTGAAAAGTCTAAAACGTAAACCAATATGTCCATCGAAGACATGGTATATGCGTGCTTTCAATAAGAGTTTGATGTTCAACGAGGCGTGTTATACTTGTCCTTATACTTCCCCAGAACGAGTAAGCGATTTTACGATGGCTGATTATTGGGGGCTTGGGGAGTCAGTTCCTTTTAATCATCCAACTAATAAAGGTGTATCAATGTTGCTTATTAATTCTCATAAAGCTGAAAACCTTCTTAAGGAAATGACAGATTTATTTTATGAAGAAAGAGATTTTAAAGAAGCATTAGAAGGAAACTATAATTTGTCACATAGTTCTATTCGTCCAAAAAAGCGTGATGAGTTTATTGCTGATCTGTTCGACGTGAGCAAATCTGATATTGTTAAGAAATATGGATTGCAGTCTAATTTGAGAGATTATCTTCGTTTAATAAAGCAATTTTTTATTAGTAAAAGGTAAGTGCTTTAGATCGCTTTTACATTTATTTATGTTCATTTTTTGTTTGATATTAACAATATGAGAATTCCATCTATAGATGAATTGATGAACCATATTCATGATTCTCGAAGTAAAGAGAGTATGAAAGAGGTGTTGTCATGTTTTTACTCAGACAATTTGAGAAGTGCAGTAGTTATGCTCTACGCTACGGTTGTAAGTGACCTTTATTATAAAATAACTGATTTGGTTGCAATATATAATGATACTGGAGCAGAAGAGATAAAGAAGTATGTAGATGACGAGTGGCATGATCATCCAAAACTACCTACGTGGGAAACGGAAATGCCTAAAAGATGTAGGGAGAAAAACAAGATTCTTACTAATGAAAGCTATGCTCATTTTTGTCATCTGCAAGATGAGCGCAATCTTTGTGCTCATCCTGTAATAACAAGAAATGACTTGTATCGTCCTTCGTTTGCTACGGTTCAGGGATTAATAATGGATATGTTGACGGGGATATTGTGTAAGCCATCATTCTTATCTAAAAGGCTAATTGATACATTTACTGATGATATTGAGAGTGCTTCAAAAATCTTTCCTAATGAAAAAGGATTGAAAAGATATATCAATGCTAAATATTTGGAGAAAATAGACAATGAACGAGAGGAATATGGCTTATTTAAAAGCCTTTGGAAGTTCACATTCAAAAATATAGATGACCATAGCAAAGAAAATAGAGAGGCAAATTGGTCAATCCTCACACTCCTGTTGGAAAGACATCAGCAGTTTGTAGAATCTGAGATAAAGAATGATGCTGAATATTATTGTGCTTCGGTTAATATCGATGATCGTAAATGTATAAATAGTTTCATTCGTTTTGTAAATGTTTATCCGTCTGTTTATTCTTCAATGACTGATGATTTTAAAATGAAGATAGAGCAAAAGATAAATGATAAGCCTAATTTGAAAGCAATGGCTTTTTTCCTTTCAGGCAATCCTTTGGTTCATGCTATGAATTTAGATGGTAGAGTTGGAGTTGATGTTGGTATTTACATGTATGATTTCATTAAGTCCAATGTTGGAGATGCAGATGCCATAGATTTTGCTATAAGGCAATATGGAGAAGTAGGGAGCTTTGATGCAGCTGATGAATATTTTGATAATCTGATTGAACCTATATTGAGAGATTTAAGTGTAGGACAGCTTGAAAAACTGATAGAGTATTCAAACAATAACAGTCAAATTAACAACAGAAGGAAATATTCTAATTCCAAACGGTTGATTAAAAAATATATGGATAAAAAGAATCCACAGTTTGATTATAGTATATATCTGAATTTTGATTAGTTGAGATTATGGATAGGTTATTTTATGAGTTGATTCGCATGTCTATTGGAGTATGCTCTGACTTATCTTCAATACCTTCTAATCAAGAATGGTTATCGTTGCGTTCGATGGCAATGAAACAAGCTATTGATGGAATCGCGTTTGAAGGATTTATTAGGTTTAAGAACAAAGTTGGCGATGTACAGAAGTATCAGGAGTTAAAGTTTCAATGGATGGCAAGTGTATTGCAGTTGGAACAACGCAATGAATTAACGAATCTTCGTGCTCAACAACTTACTAAATTCTTCAAGAATGGTGGCTTTAGAACTTGCGTGCTTAAAGGTCAAGGTGTTGCTTTGCTTTATCCTAATTTTAAACGAAGACGTTGTGGGGACATTGACTTGTGGGTGGAAGGTGAACGTGATGATATTGTGAACTTTATACGCTCTAAAGGGGTAAAGATTTATGATGTTCATTTGGTTCATGCTACAGCTGAATTCTTTAAGGATGTGCCTGTGGAGATTCATTTCTGTCCGAGTTGGATGTATAACCCTTTCCTGAATAAGAAACTGAAAACTTTCTTTGACTCGCAAGCTTCTGAACAGTTTGCTCATTATGATGAAGCTGTTGGTTTTGCTTATCCTACAGTATTCTTCAATCTTGTACACTCTATGGTGCATATCAACCGTCATGTGTTTGAAGAAGGTATAGGTCTTAGGCAACTGATGGACTATTACTTTATTTTGAAACATTCTTCTCGTGAAGAGCGGACTGAAGCTTATAATGTGTTATGTTCTGTAGGCTTAAGAAAGTTTGTCGGGGCTGTGATGTATGTTATGCAACAAGTCTTCTTGTTGGAAGAAAACTTGATGTTATGCAGACCTAATTCAATTCTTGGTTCTCGTTTGCTGGATAGCATTATGGCTGGAGGAAACTTTGGTAAGGCTCTTGGTTTGAAGCATGGACGTAATAAATTGGAGAAAGGATTACTGCAATTAAAACATAACCTACAACTAATGTTGCCCTATGCCAATGAAGCCATGTGGATACCATTCTTTCAAGTATGGCATTATGGGTGGAGGAAGAAACATGGGTATTTGTAGTGAATATTAAATTGAAATGCCAATCATTAAATAATATAGGATGAACAAGTCTGATATTTTTTGGCAAACATATTTAAATCTCGAAAAAGAGATGATAGAAGTGTCAAGGTACATCTTTATTACAGATGAGATAACGGTGCGACATAATGGTGCGGAAACAACGCAATCTTATGATGCACAACTGAACACTTTTTCCCCGCACTTGGCAGACTTATTAGTGCGTTGTTGCGTTCAAATAGAGGCTATCTCAAAAGAATTGTATCATGCTAATGGTGGCACAAAAGAGCGGGGTGATAAAACACTGTTTTTTGATGAGGACTGCTTGAAATTAATTGATATAAAGTGGGCAACTCATAACAAAAGAGTTTTAGTTGTAGCGCCTTTCTTCAATCTTACGAAAGAGGAAAACAGAGTGTTAAGACCATTAAAAGAAGCCCATAAAGGAGGAGGAACATATTGGGGTAAAGCTTATCAAGCGGTAAAACACGATAGGTTCGCTTCTCTTAAGTATGGTAACGTAAAAGCTGTATTACATGCTTTGGCTGCTCTATATTTATTAAATGTATATTATAGGAATGAGTCGTGGGTTGTACCTTATAAGGATTTATGTAAGACAGATTATAGTTTAAACTCTTCAATATTTGCAGTAAATCCACCAACAGTTGAACAACTATGGTATGGAAATGAACCAAAACAAAGTGATAGTCCTTATGTCGTAAGATATAAAGCAGAAGACTATAAGCGTATTGAAGAAATGCAAAAGTCTGATACAGAAGCTTTAAATGCTTATTGGAGACAACAGCCAGAATTAAGTGATACAGAATTTATATCGATACTTTCAGAAGAACAAAAGAAGCAAAGACAAAATCCCACATATAGGATAATGTATATATGGGAACTCGCAAAGTTCAGATTGAAGAAAATGCTCCCTTCAACAATGTCTTTTGAAGAAAGGAAACGTCAATTGATAAACAGTGAGGCTTGGAATTGCTGGATTAATCAAAATAATAAACATTTATCTATTGATGAAATAACAGAAGACAATATTGAAAAAGAAATAGAACATGTAGGAACTCTTTGGGGAATGGACATCGAAAAAAGATACAATACCTTTAAATGGATTTTTTTAGCTACGAATGAAACTATGTGTGAGGTGTTTATTCCGCAATGAAACTTTGGAATAATTCGAAAACAATATATTTAGACAAAATGATATTCAAAAGACTCTTTGATATTATAGCATCTCTATGTGGATTGCTTTTAATTTGGTGGATATTCCCTATAGTAGCATTTTTAATCCATAAGAAAATGCCGGGCGGTCCGGCGTTCTTCTGTCAGAAGAGAGTGGGAAAGAATGGTAAGTTGTTTACCTGTCATAAATTCCGTTCGATGACGGTGAAGCATAGTGGCTCGTCTGTTTCGGTGGCTGGCGATAGTCGTATCACTCCATTTGGTGCGAAACTGCGTCATTACAAAATAGACGAGTTGCCAGAATTGTGGGATGTATTGATAGGCAATATGTCGTTTGTAGGTCCGCGTCCAGATGTGCCTGGATATGCCGACAAACTGCAAGGGGCTGACCAAGATGTATTGAAACTTCGTCCTGGCATTACAGGACCTGCTACATTGAAGTACAGATTGGAAGACGAAATGATATCTGAATATGTGGCAAAGAAACAAGCAGAAGGAGATACACGTCCGATGCAAGAGATAGCAATTGAGTATAATGACAAGGTTATATATCCTGACAAGGTTCGCTTGAACTGCTATTACTACCGTCACTATTCTTTTTGGAAAGACATAGAGATGATATTTGCGACGGTATTGGGATTTAAAGTGAAGTTTGCAGGGGAAAATGTGTAGAATTATGACAGAGGAACAGGTGGAAATAGTGAATGAAATTGAGACTCTTGTCTGTGATTTTGATAAAAACGTAGAAAAGATAAAGAGTATTCTTCATGGAGAAAATATAGACTTGACTTTTGGTCAACAGTTGATATATGCTGACGCATTGTTAAAAAACTGTAGACAGAGACGAATGCTTATGTTTGATATTATGTTGCATGAATCTGTAAATCTTCAAAATGATTGGGGAATATCTTATCGTCTTATAAAGGAAGCATACATTATGACAGATAATATCTATGCTCAGGTTAAACTATCCCCTTATTCGTTTAATCTTAAGGCTTTTCTTAGAGAAATGAGTGGTAAGATTAATGTAGTGAGTTTTATGGAACAGGAAGAACTTGATTACTTGGCATCTCTGTCTTTTCCTATGAAAGCGTACAGAGGTATGTGCAATGCTGAATATGCGTCAGGAGATTTAGGTATTAGTTGGACTGATAGTAAAGATTACGCCTCGAATTATGTCTTTTTCTCAAAAAATAATAACAGGGAGAAAGATGGAAAAATAGCAGAAAGGACAATAGAAAGGAAAGATGTGTTTGCTGCATGGGGCGTGAATGGAAAGAAGAAAGAATTGATAATACTGACATAAATATATACAGCAATGGAAGAAAGAAAAACAATTTACTTGTGCCTTGCCCACATGAGTGAGGCTGGTTGGGAACAGAAATATGTGAAGGAGGCTTTCGATACCAACTGGGTGGTACCTATGGGACCGAATGTGAATGCCTTCGAAAAGGATTTGGAGGCATTTGCTAACAGCAAGAGTGATGGATCTGAGGAGCTTGACAGAAAGGTGGTTTGCTTGAGTGCAGGTACAGCTGCTGTTCATTTGGCTTTGATTGGCTGTGGTGTAAAGGCTGGTGATGAGGTGCTGGTGCAGAGTTTTACATTCTGTGCTTCGAGTCATCCGATTACATATCTTGCTGCCAAGCCAGTGTTCGTAGGTTCTGAGGGTGAAACATGGAACATGGATCCTGTTTTGTTGGAGAAGGCTATACTTGACCGTAAGGAGAAGACTGGTAAGTTGCCGAAGGCTATTGTGCCAGTAGCTCTCTATGGTATGCCTTACCGAATTGATGAGATTATGGCGATTGCGGACAAGTATGGTATTCCTGTGGTAGAGGACGCAGCCGAAGGTATGGGATCACGCTTCGATGGACAAGTTTTGGGTACATTCGGTAAATATGGTGTATTGTCGTTCAATGGCAACAAGATGATTACTACCTCAGGTGGTGGCGCTTTGATTTGTCGTAATGCTGAGGATGCTAACAACATTATGTGGTATGCCACTCAGGCTCGCGACGCTTATCCTTACTATCAGCATACGGCTATCGGCTATAATTATCGTATGTCGAACGTGTGTGCTGGTATCGGTCGCGGTCAGATGACTGTCCTCAATGACCATATTGCCCATCATAAGCATGTGCAGTCGCTCTATGAAGAACTGTTGAAGGACGTACCTGGGGTACATATCCATAAGCAACCTGCCGACAAACGTTATGATGCAAACTTCTGGCTTTGCGCTGCCACTTTGGATGCGGATGTGAAGATTCAAGGTCAGGAGAACGCATACAAGGAAGTTATTAAGACTGCCGTAGGTGGAGCTGCAGGTGTTATACATGCCGTAGACTCTGCTACTACCGACTGTCAGCCCAACGAAAATGTAGAGGCATTGCGTGTGTTCATGCTTGGTAAGAAGATAGAATGTCGCCCTGTATGGAAGCCGATGCACAAACAACCCGTGTATGAGGGTGCTCCTGTATATACTAATGGTATTGAAGAAGATCTCTTCAAAGTTGGTTTCTGTCTGCCAGCTGGTCCGTATGTGACAGATGATGATGTGAAGTATATTGTTGAAAGCATCAAAGAAGCAATTGTAAGATAAGCATTTGATTGATAAGCGATTAATGGACGTGATGTGCTGGTTGCATAGATGTCTGTTAATCGCTCATTCGTATGATAACTATACGCATAATGAGAAATGTTATAGTAGCAATTTGGAATTTGATTTCACCGAATGCCATCACGACTCGGCAAACCTCAAACAAGTTTGGTTTGCTCTCACTGCTTTGGCAATTCTGTTCTTTCCTTTTTGTACCTCGTAAAGCAAACAGATTACCTAATGACTAACGATAATGGAAATAAACAAAGAATTTTTAGGCAAACTCTTTGAACAGGCTGTAAAAAATCCGCGCTTGCGTCAGAGCTACGACTTACGTACATCGTCAGATGATAACTCGCAACGTATTCTGAACGCATTGCTGCCAGGAACCATTGTTCCCATTCATAGACATCCAAATAGCAATGAGAATGTATTGTTGTTGTGTGGTAAACTTGTAGAGGTAATCTATGACGAAAATGGCAAGGAGAAAGAACGCATCCATCTTGACCCAACCATTGGGAATTATGGCTGTGTGATACCTCCTGGTGCATGGCATACAGTGGAAGTCTTAGAGCCGTCTGTCATTTATGAGGCAAAGGACGGAAAGTATGGTGAGGATGGAAGTGAAACATTTGATGCTTTTAAGGCAAATGAAACAGAAGACAAAACAGCTCCTACATTCTCCAACTGTTTTGGCGACCTTAAAAAGAATATTGAGTATTTGATTGGCATGGAACGACAATCTGGTAGAATGGAAGAGATAACTCCGCTTTATGTGTCGCGAATGCTGAATGTGCCATTGGAAGAGGTGGAGCGAGTGATGAAAGAGATGAACATCTAAATTCATTTGTGCCCCGTTTTTAATGAGAAGCTAATGACTATATACTAAAATGAAGCAGAATAATTAGATGAAAGAATTTCCTGTAAATGGAAGAGATAAAGCGCATGAAATTGATTTGATGCGTAGATAATAATTTGTGGGAAAGACACAAATGAGAAAAGAAATACAGTTGTACGAATACCAGAAGGATATGTTACGGCAGATAGAGGATGCGTTTGTGACGCATCAATCTGTGATGGTACAAATGCCTACTGGAACAGGAAAGACCGTTCTGATTTCGGAAGTAGTGAAGAGAGAAGAACGAAGAGTGAAGAATCCATGTGTGTGGATTGTGGTACATCGGCGTGAATTAGTAGAGCAGATAAAGGAAACGCTTGAAAGACGATTAGGTACTTCTCTTGATGCTGAGAGAGAAAAATCAAGCGTTATAGAAGTTTTCTCTATACAGTGGTTGACGAGACACTATCAAGAGTTGGAGGAAAGACCATCACTCATCGTGATAGACGAGGCACATCATGCCGTGGCTAAGACCTACGAAGAGGTGATGAACGCCTATCCCAATGCCAAGAAGTTGGGCGTGACCGCGACTCCTTGCCGACTGACCAAACGAGGATTTACCGATTTGTTTGAAGTACTGCTGTGTTCTCACTCAATACCTAAATTTATCAAGGAAGGCTACCTGTCTGACTTTGACTATATATCGCTCAATCCTAATAGTGAAGACCAAAAGAAAATAGACGGATTAGAGAAGCGTGCCGCAGACGGTGACTATAGCATTGCAGAGATGCAGGAGGTGCTGGACTGCAAGCCATCCATTGAGCGGTTGTATCAGACCATAAAGGATTTTGCAGCAGGTAAGAAAGGCATCGTGTATGCCATCAATATAGAACACGCAGAGCATATAGCCGAATACTACAGAGAGCAAGGATTGGCAGCCGTGGCGATAAGTTCGAAGACACCGAAGGAGGAACGAAGGAGGATGATAGAACTGTTCAAGGAGGGAAGCGCAGGTGATAAGCCTTGCTGTGCCTCACTAAGCCTTATTACGACTGTTGGACAAGACGAAAAACCGAAAGAAATTCAAATATTGGTGAATGTGGACTTATTCGGTGAAGGCTTTGACTGTCCCGATGTGGAGTTTATCCAGTTGGCACGTCCAACGCTGTCATTGGCGAAGTATCTGCAAATGGTGGGGCGCGGACTGCGTGTAGCAAAGGGCAAGGAGTGCTGCACGCTGTTGGATAACGTGGGGCTTTACCGCCTGTTCGGGTTGCCCACCACTGACTGGGATTGGAGCGCTATGTTCTTGGGACGACAAGCAGGAAAAGGCGATATCGTTAGAGAACGAGATATGTCCATACGCATATTGGGGACATTCAGCAGCAAGTACAAGTCAGATGATATAACCAATGACCGCCATACCGAAATGGTGGTGATAGCGCGCCATGATGAGCCTGATGTATCACAACGTCTGAGAGAACTGCTATATGTGTTCCGCACTACGCCACACATGGAGAAGATGCGGAGCGGCTATATGGGGGGCGGACGCTATATCCGTACCGAAGAGCCGCAGGGACTGTATAATTCTACCAATAAAGTGCGCATGGGGTGGCAGTTAGTCAGTGAAGGAGAAAATGAAACCGCACGATATTGGCTATTGCACACCAACAATGAGCGCATGGTGTATGTGGGCAGGAAATATCCCTGGGACAGACAAACGGACGGCGTGACGGAGATGTACTGCTATGCCAACGAATACGCCTATAACGGATTGAAAGAGATATATGCCAATGAACCAGAATATATCACTGGTGGTAAGCGCAAGGTGCAGGAACAGGGACTCATACGCAAAGACCGCTGGGGCGAGGAACACGTAGTGACTTATATGTACTACGGCGTGGGCAGAAACAAGGGCGAAGAGTTTAATGGTAAGGATGCCTATGTATGCGAACTTCTCAGTCGAGGTGAGTATGCCATCTGCAATAACAACCACCACATCATCCTCCACGGACTGAAACAGGTGCAACTGTCGGACGACAACGTCGCCAAGGTAGTCTTTCTCGGTGAGGACGAAACGATATGGGTGAACTTGTACACCATGCAGGAGTTTGACAAGCGTCCCACAGTGGAACGTGTAGGTTTTATGGAGATGCTGCGTGTAGGCTTCAACTACTATTTTTACAAGAACCGCCAGTTGGCTGGAATACCCATACAAGACTGGAGTTGTGTAGCCAACGACCATGTGTTTCTGTTCATGGAGCGATATGTGATACTGAAAGGACAGACAGATACCGTGTTTCGTGTGGAGGGAGAATACAGAAAGGGCAACCAGTGGATGATGAAACTGAGAAATATGGGTATGGGAGGAGCGAAAGGTGACAAGGAGATTCCCTCGGCTTGGATGCCGAGAGGGAGGAATACATAAATTATCAGAACTTTATATTAATAACAATAATGGTGGCTTTTCTGTCTGTTTTGAGAACACAAAACTGGAAACCCCACCATTATATCCAAATATCACGAACCAAATCGTTACTAAAACATTAAGGCTCTGTAACGCTTCGTGTGGGTAAACTCGGTTTTATAAACTGCAATTTATCTGCCTAATTGGGGGGCGGGTTTTCAACCCGCGGCAGCAGCATGTTGTAAATTATCTGTTTATAGTCGCAAAGCGACCATAAGTAGATGCTCAAAACCTGCTGCTGCCGCGGGTTACAAACCCGCTCCCCAATTAGGCAGACAAATTGCAGTTTGTCAAATACTATTTCATGTAAAAGGCGTTTACGAACCAAAATATGTCCTACCTTTGCATCATGCATTTATCAGAACTGTTAAGTCATATTGCTACTCACCCACAGGTGAGAGCATTATCCGAAATATTGAGCGACCGAAAGAACGTGCTAACTCACCTTGTGGGTCTGCAAGCCTCGGCCGCTCCCGTAGCTTTTGCGGCATTGAGCAAGCAGCAAAAGCCCCTTAATCGTCCCCTGCTATTTATACTCAATGATGAAGAAGAGGCTGGCTACTTCTACCATGATCTCACCCAACTGCTCGACGACGAACACGTACTCTTCTATCCCTCCACCTATCGCCGTGCCGTAAAGTATGCCCAGCGTGATGCTGCTAACGAAATCTTGCGCACCGAAGTGCTCAACCGCTTGTCGGCACTCCAAACTGGAGGAGCGGCTACGGAGGCTCCTTTATATATAGTAACCTTCCCCGCAGCTTTATCAGAACGCGTCGCTCCACCTCAAAATATGGTAGAGCGCACGGTCAATATCACAAAAGACGGCAGTTACGACCTCACAGAACTCACCAAACGATTACTTGAAATAGGATTTACACGCAAAGACTACGTCTACGAGCCAGGCGAGTTTGCCGTGCGCGGTTCTATACTCGACGTGTACTCTTATGCCTCAGAGTTCCCCTATCGTATAGACTTCTTTGGCGATGATGTAGAAAGCATACGCACCTTTGAGGTGCAAACCCAATTATCGAAGGAAGCAAAGGATCGTGTCAGCATCGTGCCCGACACGGAACAAGGCAGCAGTGCTGCTCATCTGGTGTCGCCCATCGACTACCTACCTTCCGACACTCTCTTAGTCGTGAAAGACCTCACCTTCGTACACGACACGATAGAGCGTACCTATCGCGAAGGGTTTGCGCGTCAAGCCCAACAAGAGGTGGAGGCTACTTCGGAGATGGAGGCCGAAGCCCAGCGTCAACGTTTGCAGAAGGAACTCCTACTCATTACGGGTGAAGCCTTCTTGCGTGGTGTGGCCTCGTTGCAGCGCGTCAATATCGGTACACACCCCTTGGGGAATGTTACTACACAGGTGCAGTTTAACACAGAGCCACAGCCACTCTATCACAAAAACTTTGACTTGCTGCGTCAAAACCTACGCCAACTCAAAGTCGATGGCTACCAAGTGTACATCTTGGCCGACAGTCCGAAGCAAACAGAGCGTTTGCAGAGCATCTTCGACGAGATGGACACCGCTTCTGTGCTTTTCCAACCCGTAGAGCGCACCCTGCATGCAGGTTTTATTGACAACGACCTCCGCATTTGCTGCTTCACTGATCACCAAATTTTCGACCGCTTCCATAAGTATAACCTGAAGAGCGACCATGCCCGCGATGCCAAAATGGCCCTTTCGCTCAAGGAACTGATGCAGTTCGAACCAGGCGACTATGTGGTCCACATCGACCATGGTGTGGGACGTTTTGCCGGTTTGGTGCGTATGCCAGGGGCAGACGGTGCGATGCAAGAGATGATCAAGCTCACTTACAAGAATGAAGATGCCGTCTACGTGAGCATTCATGCTCTCCACAAAGTGTCGAAGTATAAAGGCAAGGAGGGCGAACCTCCTCGTATTAGTAGTTTAGGTACAGGAGCTTGGGAGAAACTCAAGGAGCGCACCAAGAAGAAGATAAAAGACATTGCGCGCGACCTCATTCGTCTTTATTCACAGCGAAAGGAAGAAAAGGGTTTTGCTTTCAGTCCTGACTCCTTTATGCAACATGAGTTGGAAGCCAGCTTCGTATATGAAGATACGCCCGACCAACTCCGCGTAACGCAAGAGGTGAAGCGCGACATGGAGAGTGCCAAACCTATGGACCGCCTCGTATGTGGCGATGTGGGTTTTGGTAAGACCGAGATAGCCGTGCGTGCGGCTATGAAGGCTTGTGCTGATAATAAGCAAGTGGCCGTGCTGGTGCCCACCACCGTGTTGGCTTTGCAACATTATAAGACTTTTGCCAGTCGTCTGAAGGACTTCCCCGTACGCGTTGACTACCTCACCCGTGCGCGTACGACAGCCCAAACTAAGGCTTTACTGAAGGACTTGGCCGATGGAAAGATAAACATACTTGTTGGTACGCAAAAGTTGATTGGCAAAAGTGTGAAGTGGAACGACCTCGGTTTGCTTATCATCGATGAAGAACAGAAGTTTGGCGTAGCGGTGAAAGAGAAGTTGCGCCAGCTCAAGGTGAATGTTGATACGCTCACCATGTCGGCCACGCCCATTCCGCGCACCCTACAATTCTCGCTCATGGGGGCACGCGACTTTAGCGTTATTCAGACGCCGCCCCCCAATCGTCGCCCCATTCAGACGGAGATTCACACCTTCAGCCATGAAGTTATCGCTGAGGCCGTCAACTTTGAGATGAGCCGAAATGGGCAGGTGTATATCGTTACCAACCGTGTAGCCGCACTGCCTAACTTAGAAAGTTTGGTACACAAGTACGTGCCCGATGCGCGCATTGCCATAGGTCATGGACAGATGCCGCCCGATCAGTTGGAAAAGATTATTATGGGCTTTGTCAATTACGATTACGACGTGCTCATCTCCACGACTATAGTTGAGAATGGCATCGACGTGCCGAATGCCAACACCATTATCATTGATGCGGCTCACCACTTCGGACTCTCCGACCTTCACCAGATGCGTGGTCGTGTAGGACGTGGCTCGCGTAAGGCTTTCTGCTATCTTATGGCACCGCCTTTGGCCTTGCTGCCTGATGAGTCGCGTCGCCGCTTGGAGGCTATCGAAAACTTCTCCGACCTTGGTTCGGGGATACACATAGCCATGCAAGACCTCGACATTCGTGGCGCGGGCAACCTCTTAGGTTCGGAACAGAGTGGCTTCATTGCCGACTTGGGGTATGAAACGTACCAGAAGATATTGGCTGAGGCCGTTACGGAACTCAAGAATGACGAGTTTGCCGACCTTTATGCTGATGAACTCAAGAAGACGGGTCATCTCAGTGGCGAGCGTTTTGTGGACGATTGTGCCGTAGAGTGCGACCTTCACGCTTATTTCCCCGAAACCTACGTGCCAGGGGCCACAGAGCGTATGTTGCTCTATCGTGAACTCGACTCCTTAGCTTCAGACGAACAGATAGCTGACTTCCGTCATCGTATGGAGGACCGTTTCGGTCCGCTTCCGCCTGAGGGTGAGGAGCTCTTGCGCATTGTTCCCTTGCGTGCTTTGGGACGCAAGTTGGGGGCAGAACGTCTTACGCTCAAGGCGCGTCGCATGACGCTTTACTTTGTGCGTAACACCGAGAGTGCTTTCTATCAGAGCGACACTTTTGAACGCATCATTACTTTTGCTACCAACTCTTACCAGCGTTGTAAACTTGATGAAAATCGTGGACACCGACGCATGATAATTAATGATGTGCCAAGTGTCGAATCCGCTTTGATAACGTTAAAGCGCATCAACGAACAGTAAACGAAAAGAATTAATTTATCTGCCTAATTGGGGGGCGGGTTTGTAACCCGCGACAGCAGCATGCTTTGGACATCTACTTATAGTCGCTTAGCGCGAGAACATACATGCTCAAAGCCTGCTGCTGCCGCGGGTTACAAACCCGCCCCCCAATTAGGCAGACAAATTGCAGTTTGTCAAATCCGCGTTTTAATGTTTAACACAGATTTGTTAACTTTGCAACGTAAAATGCTGAAACTACCCTTAAAACGATGAGCGAAGAAAATAAAGACGAAATATTGAACGAAACTGACGTTACCAACGAAGCCACTAACGACACCGCCACGCCCGAAGCCCACTCCGACTATCACCCCAGTGGGGTGAAAGACGAAGAGGGCAAATTGCAATTGACGGGTATGTATCAAAACTGGTTCTTAGACTATGCCTCGTACGTTATTCTCGAACGTGCCGTCCCCCACTTGGGTGATGGTCTCAAACCTGTACAACGACGCATACTCCACTCTATGAAACTGCTCGACGATGGACGCTATAATAAGGTGGCCAACGTCGTAGGTCATACCATGCAGTTCCACCCCCACGGTGATGCCTCTATTGGCGATGCCTTGGTACAGTTGGGACAAAAGAACCTGCTCATCGACTGTCAGGGTAACTGGGGTAACATACTCACGGGCGACAGCGCTGCTGCCCCTCGTTATATTGAAGCGCGACTCTCAAAGTTCGCTCTCGACGTACTCTTCAATCCTAAGACAACGGAGTGGAAGATGTCATACGATGGCCGTAAGAAGGAACCCGTTTCGTTACCCGTAAAGTTTCCTTTACTCTTAGCCCAAGGAGCCGAGGGCATTGCCGTAGGCCTTTCAGCAAAGATTTTACCCCATAACTTTGGCGAACTCTGCGAAGCCGCTATCAAGTATCTGCATGGCGAGGAGTTTCACCTCTATCCCGACTTCTTGACAGGCGGTTCCATCGACGTATCACGCTATAACGACGGCATGCGCGGTGGTGCCGTAAAGGTACGTGCCAAAATCGAGAAGTTAGATAGTAAGACGCTCGTCATCACCGAGATACCCTATGGCAAAACCACCAGCACGCTCATCGACTCTATACTCAAAGCCAACGAAAAGGGTAAGATAAAAATTCGTAAGGTGGAGGACAACACCGCTGCCGAGGCTGAGATTCACGTTCATCTCACGCCTGGCACATCAAGCGACAAGGCCATCGATGCCCTTTACGCTTTCACCGACTGCGAGACCAGTATCAATCCCAACTGCTGCGTGATTGAAGACAAGAAACCGAAGTTTCTCACCGTAAGCGAGGTGTTGCGCCGTTCGGTAGACCACACGCGCTCTTTGCTTGAGAAGGAACTCATGATACGCCGTGGCGAACTCATGGAGAGTCTTCACTTTGCCTCACTCGAACGTATCTTTATCGAGGAGCGCATCTACAAAGACCGCGCTTTCGAACAGGCTAAAGACATGGACGCCGCCATTCTTCACATCGACAGTCGCTTAGACCCCTTCAAGCCCCAGTTCTATCGTGAAGTGACGCGCGACGACATACTGCGTCTCATGGAGATTAAGATGGGACGCATTCTTAAGTTCAATAAAGACAAAGCCGACGAGCTTATCGCCCACATGAAAGAAGAGGTGGCACGCATTGACCGCGACCTGCAGAACATGGTCGAAGTCACCTCTAACTGGTTCCGCCTCATTCGCGACAAATATGCGGCCGAACACCCTCGCCACACCGAGATACGCTCGTTCGACAACATTGAGGCCACCAAGGTAATCGAAGCTACCGAGAAGCTCTACATCGACCGCGAAAATGGCTTCATGGGCATGAGCCTCAAAAAGGACGAGTTCGTGGAGAACTGTTCTCCTATCGACGATGTCATCATCTTCTATCGCGACGGTACGTATAAGGTTACGCGCGTGGCCGATAAGGTGTTTATCGGTGAGACCGAGCGCATGAAGGCGGAGAAGAAAAAGAAAGTAGAGGTCATTCACATCGCTGTCTTTAAGAAGGGCGATAAACGCACAATTTATAATGTCGTCTATCGCGACGCTGCCACCAACACTTGCTACATCAAACGCTTCAACGTGACCAGCATCACCCACGACCGCGAGTACGATCTCACGATGGGTACGCCAGGTAGCAAGGTGCTTTACTTCACGGCCAACCCGAATGGCGAGGCTGAGACTATCAAGGTTACGTTCCGTCCTAATCCCAAACTCAAGCGCATCAGCATGGATCGTGACTTTGGAGAAATCTTAGTCAAAGGGCGTCAGAGCCGAGGCAACTTGCTCACCCGTGTTGACGTTCATAAGATTACGCTCAAGGCGCATGGTGCTTCTACCCTCGGCGGTCGAAGAGTTTGGTTCGACCATGATGTACAGCGCCTTAATTACGATGGTCGTGGAGAGTACTTGGGTGAGTTCCACTCTGACGACCTCGTACTCGTTGTCCTGCAGAACGGGCAGTTCTACACCACCAAATTCGACCTCAACAATCACTACGAGCCTTCAGGCATTCTGCGCGTTGAGAAGTTTGACGAACACAAGGTGTGGACGGCCGTACTCTTCGATGCCGATCAACAAGGTTTCCCTTACGTTAAGCGCTTCGTCCTTGAACGTTGTGCACAAACGCGGCCACTAAATTTCTTGGGCGACAACCCCAACTCTCGCTTTATCTTGCTCACCGATCAAGTATATCCGCGTCTGCAAGTGACCTATGGTGGCAACGAGAACTTCCGCGATCCACTTGAAATTGATGTGGATTCATTCATTGCCGTTAAGGGCTACAAGGCCAAAGGTAAACGTATCACCACGCTTCCCATTGAGAAGATAGAAGAACTCGAACCGCTTCGTCAGCCCGTCACCGAGGCTGAACCTCAAGAGGACGAAAATGATAACGACAAATCCCCCGAAGTCGATACGGATGACCCATCCCAAGAGCCTTCCCTCTTCGATAATAATGACAACGCTTAACATCAAGTCGCGCTTCGCGCTCCTGGAGGAGAAACATTAATTATCATTAATTAACCATTAATTTCTTCATTAATTATTTCATTAATTATTCTCTTTTGGTAATTAATGAGACAATTAATGAAGAAATTAACGAAATAATTAATGAAGAAATTAATGGTCAATTAATGATAATTAATGTTCCTCCCCCAGGAGCGCGAAGCGCGACCTTGCATTATGAATATTAATGTTTAGAGCGCGAAGCGCGACCTTAACGTTTTCCCCTCCAGAATTATATGTTCTCCTCTCAGTATTACCGTTTCCTTGCGTTCCCTGTCTTGTACTGAATAAGTTGACACTTTACTAATCAAAATGAGAGCGTATTCAGACATGACAGATGAGCGTAGATTAAAATTCTTACAAGAATATCTCGC
>OIWK01000516.1_pt1 | contig 41136 bp, 35 predicted proteins | sample 1587401 | NCBI WGS metagenome assembly OIWK01 (sample SAMEA3888911, study PRJEB22519) | human gut metagenome | biome: human gut; feature: human-associated habitat; material: faeces | place: Denmark | collected 2009 | reverse complement strand
GGATTTGTTACAAGCATATATCAAAAAGCTCCTTTGTATTTTTTCTCCCATACGCTTAATTACATATCCGGATTCTGTTTTCGGCAAGAGGCGGGAGCGTGTTGTTTTTGCCTCTCACTCTATTACTCGCCTTTTTGGGGTGAAAATTATTACACCTCAAAAAAATAATTTTTAAGAATTTTTTCTGTTTTTCTCTCGGACAGTGTAATAATTTTGCTTCGTTTTTCCTGAGTATAAGAGTGAATCTTCTTTTTCGTTCTTTCTTTTGTTGGTTTTCTTTCTCGCTTTTTCTTCTGCGTTGATAAAAGCTACTAGCGTAAGCTAGTAGTAACCTTGTTCTTAATAGTACTACCTAAAGGATAGACGTAAACTACGGTAGAAGTAGAACGCAAAAATTCCTATATGCTACTAAACGCAAAAAAGCTCCCTCAGGCGAGGGAGCGAAATAATTAACCTGCAAGCTGTTTTTTGAGAATACTTAAAGCACGCATTTTATGTGTATAACATGTCTGTACGTTAAGTCCGGTACTGCCGGTAAATGTTTTTATATCTTTGTCATGCAGATACAGCTCACGGATGACAGTCTGCTGCTTGTCAGACAGCTTGCTGACGGCAGCGTTTATACTCAGTCTGGTATCTGCTTCCGCAATATAATCGTGCTTATCGGCAATCGTATCTGCAAAGGTTTCGTCGGCATCCAGAGCATCACAATCAAGCAGGCAGCCTTTTTGATGCAGCCTGTCTAAAAGACGGTAATGCAGATGCTTTTGAATCAGTCCCGGCAGCAGGCGGTAATTATTGCCTTTGTAGGAATGAATAAATTCCAGAAAGATTTCCCAGGCGATATTGACGGCATCTTCTCCCAGTGCATTAAACACGCTCTGACGATGTGCCTCCTTGTTGATTAAGGGAGTGAAGTCTGCACACAGCTTGTCAATGGCAGGCTGTTCAAAGCGTTGTGCTGCCATAAGCAGGTTTTTCAGCTGCGTAGGCGTATGATTGAATTTGGTTTTCGGCGGTATTTTTATATTGTCCAGTTCCTTTCTGTGGCGGTCGCAATGCCGCGTATGGCAGAATTCTGTGCTGTACTGCATCAAGCTCTTGATGGGGTTATTATATCACGGAAAATTTAAAAGATTCGTATATGTATCAGATATGCTACATATACGTTTTCGCTGCTCTTTTTGTAATACGCTGTTAGCAAAATAGTGATATTTTGAGGTGACAGTATGCTAAAAAGACGCAGAACTTTTCAGGCGCAGGATATTGGGGAACTGGATTTTTCCGAGGAGCTTTTGGAGCTGGGAGTGCTGATAGGCTCGTACCGCACGGCGCGGGGCATTAAACAGGAGGATATGGCGAAGCTGTTGGGGATGTCACGTATTACGCTGAGCAGAATTGAAAACAGTTGGCTGCCTTTGACTATGGAGAATTTTTTTAAGATGGCTGCTATTTTTGAGGTGCGACCGGAGTATTTGCTGCAGGAGCTGGCGCGGGTGACGCAGAGGAAGTGGAGCAGGAAGGGGGAAGATTGAGTGGGAGTTGGCTTGATAGAACAAGTTGCGCAAGAATCGGCTAAAAAGCCGTGACGTCCTATTTTTTTTATGCTAAAATATAATATTATACATATGAATCCCCCCCCGAGACAGCACGAAACATTCTTCTCCTGCTACGGGGCGGATGACAATAAGAAAATGTTATACTGGATTAATTTCGGGGGATATTTTTTAGAGGAGTGCAGGATTTATGCAAAACTTATTTGATACTTTAAAAAATATTCTATCCGAAGATAAGCGTTTTATAACTGAAAAAGGTGAAGTATTACGTAATGCTGTTTATGAAGCAGGCATGAAGATGGATAAGTTTTTACTTAAAATGCTTTTGAGTAATGCTGCAACAAAAGAAAAATTCTTTCAAGAAGTAGAACTGGACGGAAATAAGACATTAGTTTTTGACAAAGTTGGCTTTGGTTGGGTTGTTAGTAACAAAGAGTTTTTGCCTGATAGTTATACACGCTATAAAAATAAAATTGGCTTAGTTGATGGGAATGGTCAGTATATTTCAAATAGCAATGACGTTGAATTAGTGTTCCCGTATAAGGATTGTGTGCTTGTAGGCGGGCAGACGAAGGAAGATCAGAAGCGTAATGAGATTTTCTTTAATGAAACGCTTGCACCTGACGAAGTGGATAGATTGCTTGCGCCGAAGGTTTTTGTGAATGCGAAACGTTATACAAAAGATGGCGTAGAGCAGATTGCGGAATTTAAAGACAGCGATAATCTGATTATTAAGGGAAATAATTTATTGGCGTTGGAGTCGCTTTTGACAAGGTTTGAGGGACAGGTGAAGTGTATTTATATTGATCCACCATATTATTTTAAAGCGAAAAAAAGTGAAGATACATTTGCATATAATTCTAATTTTAAATTTTCTTCTTGGCTCACATTTATGAAGAATAGACTTAAGATAGCGTACAAATTGCTTCAACAAGATGGGGCTTTGTTTGTTCAAATTAGTGATGATGGTGTTGGAGAGATGCATTGTCTTCTTAAGGATATATTCGGGGTAGAAAATTTTATTAATAAAATTACTGTAAAAACAAAATCTCCATCTGGATTTGCATCTGTGAATCCAGGAGTTTTTGAAACTGCTGAATATATTCTTAGTTTCGCTAAAAACAAGAAAAAGTGGAAATACAATACTCAATATGTAGAAAGTGGTTATGATATAAATTATAAATTTACTATTATTAATAAAAATGAATCCGTTGAAAAATGGGAAATCGATAATATTGTAGATGTAATAGCAAAAGAGCGAGGATATTCAAATGCTACAGAAATGAGAACTGAACTTGGAAAACCTGTAATAGAAGAACTTATTGCTCAATATGCTTTTAATAATGCAGATTCAGTGTTTCGTTATACTGCAATCGGAGATAATGCTGGACAAAATGTTGTGGAAACAAGAAATTTGTCGAAAAAAATACGAGAAAAAATATTCATGGTTGAACGTGAAGGGCAATATACGGTTTATATTCATAAAGGCCAGGAGTTGGCTTTCTATTCCAAAAAAATTCGTGAAGTTGATGGTAAGCTTGTACCATCTATGCAGGTTTCAAATATATGGACCGATACTCCATATGAAGGTATTTCAAGTGAAGGCGGAGTAACGTTAAAAGGTGGGAAAAAACCTGAAAAACTCATAAGACGCATTATTGAGATGGCTTCTAATCCTGGAGAACTTATAATGGATTATCATTTGGGGAGCGGAACTACTTGTGCTGTTGCTCATAAGATTGGTAGAAGATATATAGGTATTGAGCAGTTAGAATATGGAGAGAACGATTCTACTGTGAGATTACAAGCGGTTATTAATGGAGATAATACTGGAATATCAAATGCTGTTAACTGGCAAGGCGGCGGTTCGTTTGTCTATTGCGAGCTTGCGCAACTTAACCAAAAATATGTCGATGCACTGCAGGAAGCGGATACAGACGAAAAGGTTACGGATATTTTAAAAGCAGTGTTGGCAACCGGTTTCATCAGCGACAAAGTAAATCCGAAGCTCATTGATACGGAAGCAGAAGATTATAAGGCTTTAAGCTTAGACGAGAAAAAGGCTTTTGTAATGGAAGTGCTCGACAGCAATCTTCTCTATGTCAATTACAGCGATATTGATGATAAAGAGTTTGCTATTTCCGATGCAGATAAGGCTTTCACTAAAAGCTTTTACGGGGAGGAGTAAGCATGACCTTTTTATACGAAAAGCTTGATAGTGCTCGTGAATGGGACAGAATAAAGCCGGTTCCCGGTTATGTACTCGATAACCTCAATCCTAAAATGCCGATACGTCCTTATCAGAAAGAAGCATTAGAAAATTTTATTACGTATTTCGAAAATCCAAGACTACGCAATAAACCGTCACAGACCTTGTTTCATATGGCAACAGGCAGCGGTAAGACCTATATTATGGCTGCACTTGTCATTTATCTGTATAAACAAGGCTATAGAAACTTTATTTTCTTTGTCAATTTAGGTAATATTGTTGAAAAAACAAAGCTTAATTTTCTGGATGCAGTATCTTCTAAATATCTTTTTAGTAATGATATTGTTATTGACGGTGAACATGTAAAGATAAACGAAGTAGGTAATTTTCAAGGTGTTGATGATAAATCTATCAATATCTGTTTTTCAACAATACAAGGCTTGCATGCGGATATGTGGACAGCTAAAGAAAATGCTATGACCTATGATGACTTTGAAAGTCAAAAAGTTGTTTTGATTTCTGATGAAGCACACCATATAAATGCAGATACCAAGAAATTAAACAAAGAGGAAGAAGAAAATTATCATTCTTGGGAAGAAACCGTTAAAAGAATATTTCATGCTAGTCCGGATAATGTAATGTTGGAGTTTACGGCAACGTGTGATTTGCAAAACCCGTTGATAAGGAACGAATATGAAAGTAAAATAATCTATGATTACCCGCTAAGAAAATTCCGTAAAGACCTTTACTCTAAAGAAATAATTTCTTTGCGTACAGATCTGACTATCATGCAGCGTGCTTTACAAGGAATTATTTTAAGTCAGTACCGTCTTAAAATTTTCAAGGATAATCGTTTGGACATTAAACCGGTTATTCTTTTCAAAGCTTCAAAAATCGAGGAAAGCAAACAACGCATGGCAGAGTTCATTGAGATGATCCGTAATTTATCTGCACATCATATCGAAGCAGTTGCGGAATTGAATAATGACGAGATAATGGCAAAGGCATATAAGTATTTCTCGAGTAATGGTTTTTCGTATGATATGCTGGTTGCTGAATTGAAGGAAGCGTTTTCTGAGGAACATTGTGTATCTGTTAATGATAATGCAGAAGCAGAACAAAAACAATTATTACTCAATTCCTTAGAGGATAAGGATAATCCGTACAGAGCAATTTTTGAAGTCAAAAAGCTTGATGAGGGCTGGGACGTATTAAATCTTTTTGATATTGTCCGTTTGTATGAAACTCGTCAAAGTGGTGGTAAAACTATTTCTAAAACGACTGTTGCTGAAGCACAGCTTATTGGTCGCGGTGCGCGCTATTGTCCATTTTCTGTTGATGATCAAAACAAATATAAACGTAAATATGATGCAGATTTGAATAATCCGTTGCGTATTTGTGAAACGTTGGTTTATCATTGTCAAAATGATAGCAGATATATTGCGGAGCTTCACCAGGCATTGCGTGAAATTGGTGTAGAACCGGAAATGCTCAAGCGTCGTTATGTCCTCAAAGACAGTTTTAAAAATTCCAGTGTATATAAAAGCTTTATGTACGTTAACAGGCGTGTAGAAGTTAGCAGAAACAATGTCTATGAATTACAGCCATCTGTAAGAAATACTGTTTATTCACTCAGGGCAGAAACAGGAGAATCAGGGGAAAATATTATCTTGGAAGATGATAATACAACTTCGGATGCAAAAGTTGAATTATATTTGTATGAAACAAGTATAAGACAGATAGCAACGATAAATTATGCTATTGTCAACAAGGCTTTGGGAATGTATCCGGCACTTAAATTCAATATTTTACATAAATATTTTCCGCATTTGAAAACCACAAGAGAATTTATAACGTCAGAAAAATATTTGGGTTCTATTAAAATTAACATAAAATCACGTTTTTCAGAACCACCTCTTAGACTTTTAACATTGGCTGTACATAAGGTTCTAAATGCCGTTGCAGATACTTTGGCGAAAACAGAAATCAGCTATATGGGAACTAAGGATTTTCATGCTGTACCGGTAGAGAAAATTTTTAAGGACAAGGAAGTTGGCTTTGAAAGGGAAGTAAGCGGTGGTCAAGGCGTATCACAAAATGATCCTTCTGTTGCAAATGATATTCGTATGGATTTAAGTCATATGGATTGGTATGCTTTTAACGATAACTACGGTACATCCGAAGAAAAAGCTTTAGTTGCATTTATTAAAGATTATATGGAAAAAATCAATGAGAAATATGCAAAGGCATATTTAGTGCGTAACGAAAGGCATTTCCCAATATATTCATTTGAAGCTGGCGAACGTTTTGAACCTGACTTTGTACTGTTTTTGCAAAAAGGTGAAAAGGATAGCATAGAGCAGATGCAGATTTTTATTGAGCCTAAAGGCGAACAGCTCTTAGCCGGAGATAAATGGAAAGAGGATTTCTTGCTTCAAATAAAACAAGAAGCCAGTGTTGTTAAAGCATTGGTTGATGATAGAAAGTACACTGTTTGGGGATTACATTTCTTTAATAGAGAAAAACGAGACAGTGAATTCAGGGATGATTTTAAAGAATTATTGTAATAGAAGTCGAAATGTTTTATATCCAAAAATTAATTTTTTGTGGTGGTGTGTGATATTATTCTCGCACCCACACCTACCAACACCAAAGGCGTTCTACCTGACTGCGGTAGAACGCCTTATTTCTCAAACACGATTAAAGAATTTTCACACTATTCTTGACATTATCACAATTATCTGATAATATAAACCCATAAGATTTTGCACACCTGCCTGGAGCAGGCCGGTGCAGCGTCACGAACGCCTTATGTATTATTTAGTAGTACATAAGGCGTTTTTTTGAAGGGGGTTGAACGAATGGTAAATCTGAGAGCGGATACCAGAGAATCCATTGCCAAGTTAACTTTAATGGATGATATTTTTATGAATAAGGTCTTCGAAAATGATACGGAGCGTACAGCGTTGTTGTTGCGAATTATCTTAAATAATGATAAGATAAAAGTGGTAAAAGCCGTAACGCAACAGAAGCTGAAAAACCTGTCAGGACATTACTTGCAGCTGGACATTTTGGCGCAGGAAGAAAACGGCAGGCTTTTCAATGTAGAAGTACAGAACCGCAGTAGTGGCGCTGCAGCACGCAGAGCACGCTATCATTTAAGCCTGCTGGACGCTCACAGCCTGCCAAAGGGTGAAGTATACCAAAGGCTGCCGGATAATTATGTTATCTTTATCACGCAGTATGACGTGCTGAAGGGCGGGTTGCCGATATATCACATCAGTAGAAAAATAGAAGAAAACAATGCAGCTTTTGCTGATGGTTCGCACATCATCTATGTAAATAATAAAATTAAGGATAACACACCACTCGGACGTCTGATGCATGATTTCAGCTGCAGTAATCCAGACGATATGTATTATCCGGGATTAGCAGAAAAGGCAAGATATTTTAAGGAAACAGAAAAGGGGTTGACGAATATGGGCGATGTATTTGAAAAATTACTTGCAAAGAGAGAAAAAGAAGCTGCTATGAAAGCAGCAGAAAAAGCTGCTAAAGAAGCACAAGCAAACAAAGTCGAGCTTGCCAAAGGCCTCCTTGCAGACGGTATGAGCATCGAATTCACTGTGCGTCACTCTAAACTTTCGGAAGCAGAGGTGCGCGAGCTGGCGTCCAAATTGACAGCATAAGAGCACATTAAACTCAAGGCGTTCTACCCAACTGCGGTAGAACGCCTTATTTTTATCTAATTCAATATAATTTTACGCAAACGAAAAGACCTGAGGTCCGCAAGAATAGGGACTTCAGGTCTTTTTTTTGTACAAAACCGCAAGCAACAAAAAAGCCTCTCCTTGGGGAGAGGTGCCGAGCTTGTCGAGGCGGAGAGGGGTGATGACTATCAAGCGTAAAAACTGCAGTCCCCTCTCAGTCGCCCTGACGGGCGCCAGCTCTCCCCAAGGGGGAGCCTTTCTCAGAATAGCAAAATCTTTCCCCTCTATCTCCCATTTTCCCGCCATTTCCCATATAATAGTTGATAATTATTTTCAATCGTGATATGATTATATTGGTTCCAAAGGAACTAATAATTGATTATTCTTACAAAAGAATGAAAAAGAGAGGTTTTTTAAATGACGACTGTTGCTGAAAAGTATTTACAAATTGCTAAGCTGGCTAAGGATCCTGCTAATGCAGAGGTTGTTATTGATGGTATTCTGACATTTTTCGGATTGGATTATTTTGACTTGGACCTGGGTGTTGAGTACCTGTATACTACCAAGGTAATTGACTATAAATTCAGAAGCGTGCTGCACAAGGCTGAAGACATGGATGCTATTATGGCATGGTTCAAAGAAAAAGCAGGCGTTACCGATGAGGAAATCGCTGCTGCCGAAGCTAAAGAAAAAGAATATGTTGCAGGCTGCCTGATGCTTGCTAAACAATATCTGGGTATGGGCCACTGCATCAGCGGTAAAACCTATCTGGAGCTGGCTGCCGCTAAAGGCTCCGAGGAAGCAATCGCACAGCTGAAGGACATGGAATATGCACAAGATATGTATGACCTGGGCGAGCATTATCTGGCAATGGGCCATTGCATCTGCTCCAAGACCTACTTTGAGCTGGCTGCTGCCAAAGGCTGCCCGAAGGCTGCTGCTAAGCTGAAGGACATGGAATATGCAGAAGATATGTATAAGCTGGGCGAGCATTATCTGGGCATGGGCCACTGCATCTGCGGCAAAACCTACTTCGAGCTGGCTGCTGCCAAAGGCTGCCCGAAGGCTGCTGCAAAGCTGAAGGACATGGAATATGCAGAAGATATGTACAAGCTGGGCGAGCAATATCTGGCAATGGGCCACAAAATCTGCTCTAAGACCTACTTCGAACTGGCTGCTGCTAAAGGTTGCCCGAAGGCTGCTGCAAAGTTAGCTGAATACGAAGCATAATATTGTATTTTCAGGAGGCTGTCACAATTACGTGGCAGCCTTTTTCCTTTCCCTAAAAATCCGTTCCTCAAATAGACAATCTTTGACAGTCGCTTATGGTATAATAAGCATTATAAAGATTTGAGCAATATTACGCTGAAGGATAAACAGAAGGAGATAGTTATGGCAAAGTTGATTTATGTACCTCTCGGCTGCAGCCTGCGCTCGCAGCTGGCAGAGAAGCTTTCGCAGCAGCCGTTGGGCGAAGGCGTGCTGGTGCTGCCGAACCGCCTGCTGACGGACGATGTGCGCCGCACCTATGCCAATGTAGAAACAATGGGTATGGATACTCTGGCCGGTAAGCTGATGAACCTTAACGGCGGTACCGATTACAAGGAATTGAGCCGCCGCAGTCAGGAGCTGATTGTGCAGGATATTATTGACTACATGATGGAAAACAAGCAGCTTACCGGTATGACTACGCACAAGCAGCTGGAATATTTCGGCTCGCTGGCGCATAAAACCGGCTTTGTGAAGGCCATGACCTCGCTTGTAAGCCAGCTGTCGCGCTGCGGTGCCACCAAGGACGATATCTACGGCCAAATCCAAAAATCCTTTGAGGAGGATGAGCTGAAGGGCAAGGATTTGGGTGTCTGCAATTTTTATCTGCTTTATCGTCAATATCTGGAAAACAATAAATGGTACGACTTGGAGGGCAAGTATCGTCTGGCAGAGAAGATGCTGGAGAAGCAGGATTGCAAAATCCCATGGAAGCATATCTATATCTGCGATTTCTTCAGCCTTGACCAGGTGCAGATAAACTTTTTGCAGGCTTTGGCGAAGCATGTGGATGATCTGGTAATCAGCATGAGCTACGAAGGACGCAGGGTAAGCTCCGACGAAAAGGCGAAGTATGAATCAATTACCAAGTTTATGCGCGCGAGCACGAACACCGTCAATGCGCTCAAAATTCTTGGCGCGACTGTTGCAAGCCTTGCGGCAGAGGAATTGGGACAAGCTCCGGCAGGCGTTGCTATGCGGCAGCTGCGTCACTTGGGGCATGCGCCTGCGCCTGTAATTGCGGAGGGTGTGGAAAGCTACTGTTTTGCCTCCGATGAGCAGGAGATGCGTTGGGTGCTGAAGCGAATCAAGCAGCAGCTGGCGCATGAAAAGTGCGCTGCCAATCGCATTGTTGTTGCCGTGCGCGACTTTTCCTTATACAGCGGTTTGCGCCAGATGGCAGATGAATACGGTGTGCCGGTGAGCCTGCCGCAGACAACTGCGCTGGTGTCGCAGCCGTTGGCTGTTATGCTGCGCCTGCTGCTTACTGCCGCAGGCAGGGGACGTGAGGCGGCAACGGCCTATCTGGAGCTGCTGAACTGCGAGCTTTTGCGTCTGTTCTTTGATGTGGATGTGGAAACGGCAAGCAGCCTGCGCACGCAAACGTATTTCAAAACACGTCAGGAGGCTATGCAGAAGGCACACGAGCTGCTGGGGGATGCAACGGAGCTGTGGCAGCAGCTGGATGCTTTTATAGAAAGCACTAAAGCGGAGGCTGCCATCAGCGAATATGCCGAGCAGCTGACGCAGCTTGTGCAATCGCTGCCGTTGGAAGAGCGCTTGGGAAGCCTGCATAAGCAGGGCGTGCCGCTTGACTTTATGCTGGCCTGCCTGCGCAGCAAGGATGCTGTGCTGAAGGCTGTGCAGCAGCTTGTGCGTGATTACGAGGTGGCGAAAAACAGTGATTACAAGCTGACGCTTAGCCAATGGAACAGCCTGCTGCAGGAGGCCTTGGGGCAGGTGCAGCTTACTCTGAGCTTCGGACGCAGGGATGGCGTACTCTTTACGGAGGTTGGCAACGTACAGGGCCTGAGCTTTGACAGCGTGTATATTATGGGCCTGCGCGAGGGCGAATTCCCGCAGGCTAAAAACGAAAACTGGATTTATAACGATACGGAGCGCAAGCAGTTGGCGGATGCAGGCTATGATTTGCCCACGGTTGGCTCCTCCTTTGATGAGGATGCCTATTTCTTTGCTCAGGCTGTGTGTGCGGCGCAAAAGGAGCTTATCCTCACCTGGCATGAGGATGTGGGCGAAAGCCTGGCCAGCAGCTATCTGGAGGAAATCTGGAAGCTGTTTTTGCAGCCGGGAAGTGAGGACAAGCGTCTGGACAAGGACTATGTGAAATCGCAGACGCTGCCTGATTTCGGCGTTGCTTCGGCGGAGGAGGCGTACAGCGACAAGCGCTTTGCTGCTGCGGATTTGCCGAAAATAGCAGAGCTCAGCGGGCAAAAGGCTCCCTCTGCGGAGCAGCGGCTGGCTGCCAAAGCGGATATTCTGCGTAAGGCACAGCAGGCGGAATATAACGGCGATTTGCAAAATTCACTGCCGACGAAGCTGTTGCGTAAGCAAATCGGCAGCCGCTTCAGTGCGAGCAGGCTGGAGGCTTACGCTGCCTGCCCCTTCCGCTTTTTGGCGGAGAAGGTGTGGCTGGCGCAGGCGGCGGAGGAAGCGGATGATTTGCTGCAGCCGCGGGATGCCGGTGATATTCTGCACCAGACGCTGAAAAATTTTGTCGAGCCTTATCTTGGCAGCAAAATTATCGACGAAACTATGGAAGACCTGACGGAGGAGCTGGAGGCAGTCTTTGAGGATGTCTGCACCGCTGCGCGCAATGACGGCAACAGCACCGTTGCTTCCGTAAACGAGGATATCTGGCAGGTAGAAAAGCAGCGCTTATGGCGTATGCTGGTGCGCTGGCTGCGCTTTGAATATGCCGACCAGCAGCGTTGGGGCGGCTTTACGCCGCAGGCTGTGGAATGGGATTTCAGTTCCAAAAACGGCAAGCCCCTGTATCTGACGCTCAGTGATGGCAGTGATGTATCGCTCATCGGCAGAGTTGACAGAATCGACAGCGACGGCGAGCATGCCTTTATCACGGACTATAAAAGCGGCACTCCTCCCACAGGCAGTGCTATGGAGCAGGGGCTCGACCTGCAGCTGCCGGTGTATCTGCTGGCGGTGGCGGCGCTTTCCAAGGAGCAGCTTGCAGTCAGCGGCGGCTGCTATTATTCGCTGAAGGAGGGCAAGCGCAAAAGTGCCTTTTTGCTGGAAAGCGTGGGCAACAGCGACTTGCCGTATAAAAAGTCGAAGAACGCCGCAGAGCTGACCTGGGATAGCTTTAAGCAGGAAAAGGAGCAGCTGCTGAAGGATTATATAGAAAGAATTTATGCAGGCGATTTTGCATTGGCAGGCTGCAGGCGCTGCGATGTATATTGCCCGTTACACGATATTTGCCGTGTGCAGCTGGTGAGCGGCGACGGCGGACAGGGAGGCGAGAGCGATGAGTAAGAATCCTACACCGGAGCAGGCTTTGGCGATAAATACGATTAAAAGTAATGTTTCGCTGCTCGCCGGTGCCGGCAGCGGTAAAACCTATGTGCTGATGAAGCGCTTTGTGCAAATTTTGCGCTCGGATTTGAGCGTTAATCCCACGAATATTGTGGCGATAACCTTTACGCGCAAGGCTGCCGACGAAATCAAGGGGCGTGTACGTCAGGCTGTAGGCGAATGTGTGGAGCAGGCGCAGACGGATTTGGAAAGACTGCGCTGGCAGGAACATCTGCAGAAGGTGGAGAGCGCGCCGATAAGCACGATTCACAGCCTGTGCAGCCGTATTTTGAAAGATAACCCGGTAGAAACACAGCTTGATCCGGAATTTACGATTTTAGAGGATTTTGAAGCGCAGGACTTTTTTAAAGAAACGCTGCAGCAATATTTACGCAAAAATATTAAGGATAACGCTGCCCTCCGCAGGGTGGTGCAGACCTACGGCGTTAACAGCTTTGTAAATCAGGTTACGGCGCTGGGGGACAAGCTCTCGGAGCTGGTCCGTGAAGATAATCTGGCAGAGCCTTATCTTAAGGCGAAGGAAGAACTGCCGGCCTTGCAGCAGAAGCTGTTTGCTGCTGTGCGCGAGGTAATAGAAGCGCGCGAGGCTTTGGGGGCAAAGACTAAGGGACGCCAGACCTTGACGGAGGCAGCAGGATTGCTAGACGAAATGCAAAAGCAGCTGCTGGCGCCGGAGCCGGATTGCTCCCTGCTGGATGCGTCAGGCGTTGTTAAGGTTAGCGGCAAGGCGTTGGCAGCGGAGCTGACTAATTTAAAAAATCTGCGTCAGGAGCTGAACAATGTACTTTTGAACGCCAAGGGCTGCGATTTGGTACAGGATTGGCTCGCTGTGCTGCAGGAGTTTTATGCCTGCCTGAGCGCACGCAAGCAGGAAAATAATGTCCTGTTTAATGATGATCTGGATTTGCTGGCCATCGAGCATTTGCAGAAGAATGAGGCGCTGCGGCAAAAGTATCAGGAGCGCTATAAATATATTATGGTAGACGAGTTCCAGGACACCAACGAACGCCAGCGTCAGCTGATTTATCTGCTCTGCGGTAACAAGCTGGACGGCAAGAATAATCTTTTTATCGTCGGTGATGTGAAGCAGTCTATTTATCGTTTCCGTCATGCCGATGTCAGCGTTTTTAATAAGGTAAAAGAGGATATCGCGCAAAATGCGGGGCAGAACCTGGGCATGAAAACCAACTTCCGCAGTACGCAAAGCATTGTCGAAAGCTGTAATACCGCCTTTTGTCAGCTGATGGATTTGCCGAAGGAGGAAATCTGCCTGGAGCATCACGAGGGTGCTAACACCGGCGGCGCTAAGGTTTGCCTGCTGCAGGTGCCGTATAAATCCAAGGATGATGACCTGGGCGCTAAAGAGGATAAATGGCAGAAGGAGGCAGAGGCAATCGCCGCCTATCTGCAGCAGGAGCTGCCCAAGGTTGAGCCGCAGCTCAGGCCGGGAGCAAGCAAGGCTATTTTGCTGCGAGCAATGACGCATTGCGAAATTCTGCGGCAGACGCTGCAGGGCTACGGTATAAATTGCGTAGTAGTCAAGGGCAAGGGCTTTTATGAGCAGCAGGAGGTTCTGGATATTCTGAATCTGCTGGCTGCGTTGCACAACCGTTACGCAAGCCTGGAGCTGGCAGGCGCTTTGCGTTCTAATTATTTCGGTTTGGATGATGCTACGCTGACGCAGCTCTTTTGGCAGACCGAAAATGACAAACCGCTGTGGGATGTACTGCAGGCTGTCGGCAGCGGTGAGCTGCAGTTGAACCTGCCGCCGGAGCAGCAGGCGCTGGCTATGCATGCTGCTGAACGCTTACGCAGCATGCGTCAGGCAGCAGCGCTGATGGCATTGCCGGAGCTGTTCGCACAGCTTTGGGACGAGCTGAAGCCGGAATTCGTTCTGTCGCAGCAGGAAAACGGCCCCAGCAAGCTGGCCAACGTCAAAAAGCTGCGCCGCCTGGCACAGCAGTATTGCCAAACGAAGCAGGCTTCGCTGGCGGAATGGCTGCAAAACGTTAAGGATTTGCGTGCAAGCAGTAGCAAGGAGCCTGCCGCTACCGTACAGGCAGATGATGCACTGCAGATTATGACGATACATAATTCCAAGGGACTGGAATTCGATCTGGTTATTTTACCGCAGCTAGATAAATCAGTGAAGGGGGATACCGCATCTATCAAATATTTGCCGGGGAAGGAAGGCGAGCAGGGACTTTTGGGCATCAAGGTGCCCGATAAGGAAATGCAGCTGCAAAACAGCGGTGTGTACGAGCTAGCGAAGGCGCGCGACAGTGAGCTGGAGGAAGCAGAAAGCAGACGTCTGCTTTATGTTGCTATGACGCGTGCCAAAAAGCAGCTTTTAATGGTCGGTACGGTGGCGGAAGAAAAGCTGCCGGAGGCTGTTATCGCTCTGCCTGCCGCCAAGGGCTGGTGGCAGCAGCTGCAGGCAGTATACGAGGCTGACTGGGACAAGCAGGAAAGCAGCTGTCCATGGGTACGCCTTTTGTGTTCCGCTGCTTTAAGCCCGGCTGTTGCGCAGCAGGGCGAGCAGGAGCAGCTGGCGCTGGAGCCGTTGGCCTTGGCACAGCTGCCTGCTTATGCAGCCTGCGGCCGTACCTGCTTTACCGCAAGTGCACTGCAGACGTATCTGCATTGCCAGCGCCAATATTACTACCAACAGGTTCTGGCAGTGCCTGAGCTGGAGCAGACAGTTGCCGGAGAGCAGGCGCACGAGCTTCCGGCAAGTGTAACCGGCAGTATTGTGCACAAAGCGCTGGAGCTGTATAATGGCTATAATGCGGAGGCTGTTTTTGCCATTGCACTGGAGGAATTTGCTCCCGGCGCTGCGGCAACACAGGCCAAGAGTATGTTTGATGCTTATATTGTCAGCGATTTGTATAAAGCATTGCCCAAAAAGCAGAAGCGTGAATTAGAATTTGTACAGCCGTTGCAGCAGGAGCTGGCGGCTGAGGGCGTAATCGATTTGCTGGCCTTTGACGAAGATGATAATATGATTATAGTGGACTATAAAACAGGTACGCCGCCGGAGCCTGACGAGGTGAAGCTGGGCTATGCTTATCAGCTGGCGCTGTATAAGGATGCTGCGGAAAAGCTGTACCCCGGCAAAAGAGTTGTGCGCGCCGAGCTGCACTTTCTGCAGAACATGAGCGTCTGGCAGCTGCCGGTTGATAAATCATATCTGCAGGAGGCAATAGAGCTGTGCGAGGAAATCAGCGGTAAGGGCGAGGAGGACGATTTCGCCTGCAGCTGTAACGACAGCTGTGCTTACTGTCACTATGCATATCTGTGTCCGCAAAAAAATAAAGAATAGGTGATGTAATGGAGATTTTTGCTAAATTAGAAAGCTGGGATTATCTGGCGGCGGCTATGCTGCTGTTTTCCGCTTGGCTGCTGCTGGGCGGTATCGGCCGTCTGCAGAAAAGCGACCCGGAGCGTGTTGATGTGAAAAAGCTGCGCATCCGTGCCTGCGGTGGTTTGGTTGCGGGCGCTTTGTATCTGGCCTGCCGCTATCTGCAGCTGTAATATTGCCGGCAGTTAAACTTGCGTGCGGCTTTCATTAAGGTATATAATATGCTTATATCTTAAACTACTACGAGGTGACTGTAATGATAAACAAAACAAGATTGATTGATGAATTTATAGAGCTGGTAAGCGTTCCCTGCCCCAGCAAGGACGAAAAGCAGGAAGCTGAGCTGATTATGGCGAAGCTGCGCGAGCTTGGTCTGGAGCCGGAGATGGATAAGGCGCACGAAAAGACCGGCGGTACCTGCGGTAATGTGTGGGCCTATGTAAAGGGCACCGTGCCGAATGCTCCGAAGCTGCTGTTTGAAGCGCATATGGATTCTGTAGCACCGACAACAGGCACCAAGGTTGTCCGTAAGGAGGGCGTGCTGTACAGCGACGGTACCACAACTCTGGGCGGTGATGACAAGGTTGGCGTTGCTGCCATGCTGGAGGCGGTACGCGCACTGAAGGAGGATGGCGTTGCTCACGGCGACGTGCAGCTGTGCTTTACCGTCAGCGAGGAAATCGGCTGCTTGGGCGTAGTGAACATTGACCAAAGCTGGATTAAGGCCGATTACGGTTATTGCATGGATATCGGCGGCGCACCGGGCGAAATTACCTACGCTGCACCGAAGCTGTACGATATTTATGTAACCGTCAAGGGCAAGGCTGCCCATGCAGGCATTGCTCCGGAAGAAGGCGTCAATGCGATTATGCTGGCGGCGGATGCTTTGTCCAAGCTGCCTGCTTACGGTCGTTTGGACAGCGAAACAACCTTTAACATCGGCATGTTCAACGCAGGCGTTGGTACCAACATCGTCTGCCCGGAGGCTAAATTCGTCATTGATATGCGCTCTCTGAATGTACCGCGTCTGGAAGCGTTGAAGGATTCTACTATCGCGCTGATTAAAGAGGCTGTTGAGGCCGGCGGCGGTCAGGTTGAATTCGACGTAGTGGAAGGCTGTCCTGCTGTGGAGCTGAACAAGGACCACGAATGCATTAAGCTGGCAGCACGTGCTGCGGAAACACTGGGCTTCCCGGTAGAGCTGAAAACCACCGGCGGCTGCAGTGACGGCAACTATCTTTGCGGCTACGGCCTGCCCTGCGGCTTGTTGGCAACCGGCATGAGCAATGTGCATACTACCGCTGAATATCTGAAGGAAGAGGACCTGTACAACACTGCACGCTGGACCTACGAAATTATTAAAGAGGCAGCGAAGTAAATCATACTGTTCACGTATAGTTTTCTTGACTGAAAGAAATTTTGACGCTATAATAAAAGCAACTTCATAATGTAACCTTTGGGGCAGGGTGCAATTCCCGATCGGCGGTAAAGTCCGCTAGCGCAGCAGCGCATGAACCGGTGTGATTCCGGTACCGACAGTATAGTCTGGATGATAAAAGGTGGCAAAACTGTATTTTTTACCGCATATGGGCTCCTTAGGTCTTTATGCGGTTTTTTATATTACTGGAAGGTGATATTTTGGCAAGAATGACAGATGAAGCATATATGCAGCGGGCCCTGGAGCTGGCGCTGCAGGCAGAGGGCAATACCAGTCCCAATCCGATGGTTGGCTGCGTGATTGTGGATGCCGAAGGCAATATTGTGGGTGAGGGCTATCATCATAAGGCCGGCGAACCGCATGCGGAGGTCAATGCCTTGGCGGAGGCTAAGCAGATGGCCCAGGGTGCAACGGCCTATGTAACGCTGGAGCCCTGCGCACATTACGGACGCACCGGTCCCTGCTGTGTAGCCTTGGCACGCGCGGGCATCGGCAAGGTTGTGGTGGCTTGCCTTGATCCTAACCCCAAGGTTGCAGGTCAGGGCTTGGAATATTTGCGTCTGCAGGGTATCGAGGTTGTTACCGGCGTATGCGAAAAAGAAGCACAGCGCCTGAATGAACGCTTCTTTACCTGGATTACGAAGCAGCGTCCGTTTATTACTTTAAAATACGCTATGACACTGGATGGCAAGATTGCCACTGCTACCGGCGACAGCAAATGGATTACCGGCGAGGAAGCACGTACCTTCGCACACCGCCTGCGCAAGCAGCATGACGCTGTGCTTGTCGGCATCGGCACAGTGCTGGAGGATGACCCGGAGCTGACCACCCGTCTGGTGCGTGGCAAAAATCCGGTGCGCGTAGTGCTCGACAGCAGCCTGAAGATTTCGCTGATGGCAGCAGTTCTGAATCCGCTGGCGGATACGATTATTTTTACCGGCTTGGATTCCGATATCGTTAAGGCGGAAGCGCTGGCTGCTCTGCCTAACGTAGAGGTGGTACGTCTGCCGTTGGCTGACGGCGTGCTGCCTGTGGCGCAGGTGGTGCAGGCTTTGGCCGAGCGCGGTATTACCAGCCTGTTGGTAGAAGGAGGCAGTGCAATTCATGGTGCTTTCTTCGATGCAGGCCTTGCTGACAGAGTGTGTGCCTTTGTAGCGCCCAAGCTGATTGGCGGCGCTGCTGCTTTGCCGCCGGTCGGCGGCGTAGGCAGCAGTCTGGTAGAAACTGGCTGGCAGCTTACAGAGGTCGAAATCGAAAAATTGGGCAGTGATGTACTGATAACAGGTCTGGTGCCGGAGCTGGATAAGCAGGAGCTGCCGAAGGAGGCTGAATAATGTTTACAGGATTGATAGCCGAGCTGGGCACGGTGCAGAAGCTGGCGCAGCAGGGTGAATCCTATCACCTGACCGTTGCGGCGGTGAAGGTACTGCAGAATTTGAAAATCGGTGACAGCGTTGCCGTCAACGGCGCCTGCCTGACGGTAGTAAGCATGGATGATTCCGCTTTTACCGCCGACGTGATGCCGGAAACCGTGCGCCTGACCAATATCGGCAGCCTGCATGCCGGCGACAGGGTGAACCTGGAGCGCACGCTGCGCCTGTGCGATGGCCTTGACGGTCACATCGTCAGCGGACACGTGGAAGGACTGGGCGTAATTGCAAGTCGCAAACCGGAGGGCATTGCGATGGTGGTGACTGTCAACACACCGCCGGAGCTTTTGAAGTATATCATCAAAAAGGGCAGTATTGCGATTGATGGTATCAGCTTGACGGTAACGCAGGTTACGGAAAGCAGCTTTTCCGTATCGCTGATTCCGCATACCGCCAAGGAAACAACGCTTGGCTTTAAGGATGTGGGCGACAGCGTAAATCTGGAAACAGATATTATCGGCAAATATGTAGAGCAAATGTTAAAATTTAACCCCAAGCAGACTCAGGAGCCTGCTTTAAATAAAAATATGCTGCTGGAAAAAGGGTTTATCTGAGCAGCAACAAAGAGGTAGAAAATGGAAAAGTTTAAGTATAATACAATTGATGAAGCCATCGCTGCGATTAAAGCAGGTCAGATGGTATTGGTAACCGATGATGAGGACCGCGAAAACGAAGGCGACCTGATTATGGCAGCCGAGCTTTGTACTCCCGAGGCTATTAACTTTATGGCTAAGGAAGCACGTGGACTTATTTGCATGCCGGCAGACAGCGAGGTTATGGATAAGCTGCAGTTTGGCGCTATGGTAACGCACAACACCGACAATCACGAAACAGCCTTCTCTGTTTCTATTGACCATGTTGACACCACCACCGGTATTTCCGCTTACGAGCGCGCATATACCATGAAAAAATGCGCTGAGCCCGGTGCACAGCCGAGCGACTTCCGCCGCCCGGGCCACGTTTTCCCGCTGCGCGCACGCAAGGGCGGTGTACTGGTGCGCACCGGTCACACCGAAACCACTGTTGATTTGTGCAAGCTGGCAGGCCTGCAGCCCGTAGGCATCTGCTGCGAGATTATGAACGATGACGGACATATGGCGCGCACTCCGGATTTAATCGAGTTCGCCAAAAAGCATAAGCTCGTTTTCATCACCGTTGCCGAGCTTGTTGCTTATCGCAAGGCACACGAAAAAATGGTGCATCGTGCCGCTGAGGCTGCGTTGCCGACTAAATACGGCAATTTCCGCATCATTGCATATGAAAATGATTTGGACAACCTTTGTCATGTTGCTATTGTCAAGGGCGATGTTGCCGGTAAAAAGGATGTGCTCGTGCGCGTACACAGCGAGTGCCTGACAGGTGATGCCTTCGGCAGCCTGCGCTGCGACTGTGGCGATCAGCTGGCAACAGCATTGAAGATGATTGAAAAGGAAGGCTGCGGCGCTGTCGTTTATATGCGTCAGGAGGGCCGTGGTATTGGTTTGGCTAATAAAATCCGTGCTTACGCACTGCAGGACCAAGGTCTTGATACCGTTGAGGCGAACGTTCGCCTGGGCTTTGCTCCCGACCTGCGTGATTACGGCATGGGCGCACAAATTCTGGCAGACCTCGGCCTCACCAGCATCCGCCTGATTACCAATAACCCCGCAAAACGCATCGGCCTCTCCGGCTATGGCATCACCATCACAGACCGCGTGCCCATCATCATGGAGCCTAACGAATACAACGAGCACTATCTCGACGTCAAAGAAGAGAAAATGGGCCATAAGCTGCACGAAGGCTGTGGCTGCAACTGCGAAAAATAAAAAAGCTCAGTAAATATTGTAATTGATATATCGTGTAGTGAATAAAAATTTTAGCAAATGAGTGTCTGGAATCATAGAAACAAGGCAACAGAAACCTAAATATTACTTCGAACAAAATCGGCGCCGCATGTTTCGTACTGATTCCACACGAAATTTGCGTTGTACCCTTTGGGTACGGGAAAATTTTTTCTGAACGGAACGATATGTTAATTACATACTTATAACGTATTTACAGCTTTCTTATAAACTTTCAGCACGTTATTACTAGCTATTGTAATCAGAACGCAATACTTGGCGCTGCGCAGACCGGAACGGACGACGGACCCGCAAGAACATCGATGTTCTGCGAACATCGCAAGCAACGGACAGGCACAGGAATTTTTCGCTGGAGTGTTGACGAAGCCTACGGAAGCACGTCACACAAAAATCAGCGACGTGAAAAATTCTGCGAATCTAGTCGCCGGAATCCGGCGAAGCAGCTGTAAAGGGCGTTTTTTGGATACTTTTTGCCGACCCGGGCAAAAAGTATCAATAACAGAAACGTAACCTATAAGTTAAAAACAAATCACAATTAACGTAAAACATAAAACCATTAGGAGGAACAAACCATGAAAACCTTAGAAGGAAAACTCACCGCCAAAAACATGAAAATCGCCATCGTCGTAGCCCGCTTCAACGAATTCATCACCAGCAAACTCCTCAGCGGCTGCATCGACTGCCTGATCCGCCACGAAGCAGCTGACGAAGACCTCACCGTAGCCTGGGTACCGGGCGCCTTCGAAATCCCCATGGCAGCAAAAAAACTCGCAGAAAGCGGCAAATACGACGCAGTAATCTGCTTAGGTGCCGTAATCCGCGGCGCAACCCCGCACTTTGACTATGTATGCGCCGAAGCCTCCAAAGGCATCGCTCAGGTAAGCATGCAAACCGGCGTACCCGTAGCCTTCGGCGTACTCACCACCGAAAACATTCAGCAGGCTGTAGAACGTGCAGGCACCAAGGCCGGCAACAAGGGCGTAGACTGCGCAATGACCGCAATGGAAATGGTAAATCTCTTCAAAGAAATGTAACATTTTCACCGCTTGCCTTTTTGACTATTATGATTTATAATTGACATTGTGGAAGAGCTGATAACAGGCTGTTCCCCATGCATGAAATTTGCAAGCCCGCTAGCAGTAGTTTAGTGGGCTTGTTTTATTAAGCAAGTAAAATTTTTGCCGTAAGGCAGGATTGTGAGGCAGATATTATGGAAGATGTTTTGACAAAGGCTACAGCCGACGGTGTACGTATTTATGCATTATGCACCACTAATCTGGTACAGGAAGCAGCTAAAAAGCACGGCTGCTCCCATCTGGCAAGCGCTGCTCTGGGACGTGCGATGAACGGCGCGCTGCTGCTGGCCGCAACAATGAAGGATAACGAGCGCATCAGCCTGCGTCTGAAGGGTGACGGCCCTTTGGGCGAGGTAGTAGCAGATGCCGAAGGCAGCACAGTGCGCGGTTATGTAGAAAACCCCGATGCATTTTTGCCCCTGAAAAATGGCAAGCTGGATGTCGGCGGCGGCATCGGCGAGGGTAATATTATCGTAACGCGTTATCTGCAGAATGCAGAGCCCTTCACCGGCTACTGCGAGCTGCAGGACGGCGAAATCGCCAGCGACCTGACCAAATACCTCTATGTATCCGAACAGACACCGACAAGCGTTGCTCTGGGCGTACTGGTTGACAAGGACGGCAACGTAACCGCATCCGGCGGCTTCTTTATTCAGGCTATGCCGGGCTGCACCGACGAGGTTCTGGAAAAGCTGGAAAACAACGTTAACCTGACTCCGTATGTAACCCAGCTGCTGGAAATCGGTTATACTCCGCAAAAGATGATAGAAATTCTCGGCCGCGGTCTGGACGTTGATATTAAAGAAACCATTCCCCTGAGCTTCAAATGCCGCTGCAGCCGTGAGCGCATTCTGGCGGCTCTGGGCAGCCTTGATGTAAAATCTCTGGAGGAGCTGGCGCAGGACAAAACTACGGAAGCACACTGCGAATTCTGCAATAGCACCTATGAATATACTCAGGATGAAATCAAGCACCTGCTGGAAGAAAAGGAAAAGCAGGCACAGCTGGAGGCTGCTGAACAGAATATCAAATAACAAAACTTTTCTTGACAAAAGAAACTTTTGTTTGTATAATAAAGGCAGTGAATCGATTAAATTTAAATTTATATATTAGGAGGCAGGCAGATGGACGCAGATAAAAAGAAAGCCTTAGACATGGCGATGCACCAGATTGAAAAGGATTTTGGCAAGGGCAGCATTATGATGCTGGGTGAAGCAAGTGCCAAAATGAATATAGAGGTTATCCCTACAGGCGCTTTATCCCTGGATATTGCTCTTGGTGTCGGCGGTATTCCGCGCGGACGTGTTATTGAGATTTACGGTCCCGAATCTTCCGGTAAAACCACCGTTGCTTTGCATATGATTGCCGAAGCTCAGAAGATGGGCGGCTATGCGGCATTTATCGATGCGGAGCATGCACTGGATCCGGAATATGCCCGTCATCTGGGTGTAGATATTGACGATCTGCTGATTTCTCAGCCGGATAACGGTGAACAGGCATTGGAAATTGCTGACGCACTGGTACGCAGCGGCGCTATTGATATTATCGTTATCGACTCCGTTGCAGCTTTGGTTCCGCGTGCCGAAATCGAAGGCGAAATGGGTGATTCCCACGTAGGCCTGCAGGCACGCCTGATGAGCCAGGCTCTGCGTAAGCTGACAGGTCTGATTTCCAAATCCAAATGTGCTACTATTTTCATCAACCAGATCCGTGAAAAGGTCGGCGTTATGTTCGGTAATCCGGAAACCACTACCGGTGGCCGCGCACTGAAATTCTACTCTACCGTCCGTATGGATGTACGCCGTATCGACACGCTGAAAAACGGCAACGATGTTATCGGCAGCCGTACCCGCGTTAAGGTTGTCAAGAACAAGGTAGCACCTCCGTTCAGACAGGCTGAGTTCGATATTATGTATGGCAAAGGCATTTCTCATGAGGGCTGCCTTGTTGATCTGGGCGCAGACCTTGATATTATCAACAAGAGCGGTGCCTGGTATTCCTACGGTGATATCCGTTTAGGTCAGGGTAAAGAAAAGGTTAAAGACTTTTTGCGTGAGAATCCGGAAATTGCCCAAGAAATCGAAGCTAAAATCCGTGCAGTGACGATTGCCAAGAGCGATAATAAGGAAGCAGCTGAGGAGCCGTTGCAGGATGTGGAGTCGATCTTTAAGGAATAAGAAAAAGGAAGAAGGATTTACCGGCGCGCAGCAGGTTTATGACTGCGCGCTGGATTTATTGTCTTACCGTGATTACAGCCATAAGGATATGGTGGAGCGCTTGCAGCGCAAGGGTGCAACTAAGTCACAGGCGCTGGAGGCGGTGGCTAAGCTGGAGGATTACGGCTTGCTGAACGAGGAGCGTTACGCCCAAAGGGTGTACGAGGCCTGGCTGGCCAAACGCTATTACGGCAGACAGCATCTGCAGCTGGAGCTGACCAAGCGTGGCATACGCCAGGACGTGGCTGCGGAAATCATGGAACGCTTTACGCCTGACATTGAAGAGCAGCAGGCGGAGAACGCAGCGCAGCTTTTCGTGCAGCGAAATCAGCGCAAGCTAACAGCAGAAACTGACAACAAGAAAATATATGCGGCTGCGGGACGCTTTATGGCGGCCCGTGGCTTTTCATCAAGATATGTGCACATTATATTGGGTAAATTGCATTTTTCAGACAATATATAGCGGTTAAACTTGACAATTTTGTTAAATATACACTATAATGTAGTTATCCAATCGTGTTAATATCAACGATTTTCACGAGGCGACGCGTAAAGCGGTTGCCTTATTTTTTGCCCTATTTCAGAATAGATAATACAGTGATTTATTATAGATTCAACGGAATAAGGACATCTATAGCAGACGCAAGCAGGCGCCTGCTGTTACTGTGCAAAAAAATCTTGGAAAAATCTAATTTTAGGAGGTGAGGACGATTTTAGAAATTATCGGTACAGCTGTTGTCGTTGGTCTGGCTGGCGGTGCAGTAGGTTATCTGGTTCGCAAAAATGTTGCTGAAGGTAAAATTGCTACTGCAGAAGAGCAGGCTATCCGTATTGTACAGGATGCGGAGCAGACCGGCGAAGCAAAACGCAAAGAAATCATGATGGAGGCTAAAGAAGAAATCCATCGTCTTCGTTCCGATATGGAGCGTGAAAATAAAGACAGACGTAATGACCTGCAGCGTCAGGAACGTCGTCTGCTGCAAAAAGAAGAAAATCTGGACCGTAAAATCGAATCCTTCGAACGCAAAGAAGAAAAGCTGGCTTCCAAGGAACAGCGCCTGAACGCTGCTCAGGAGAAGGCTGAGGCAATGCTGGAAAAACGTCAGGTTGAACTGGAGCGTATTTCCGGACTGACCAGTGATGAAGCAAAGCAGGAGCTGCTGCAATCCCTCGAGGACGAGGTTAAGCATGAATCTGCTATGATGGTTAAGGAGCTGGAGCAACAGGCAAAAGATGAAGCGGACCGCAAGGCAAGAGAAATTATTTCCCTGGCAATTCAGCGTTGTGCAGCAGACCATGTAGCGGAAACCACTGTTTCCGTAGTAGGCCTGCCTAACGATGAAATGAAGGGCCGCATTATCGGTCGTGAAGGCCGTAACATCCGCACCCTGGAAACATTGACCGGCATTGATCTGATTATCGATGATACTCCGGAGGCTGTTATTATTTCCGGCTTTGATCCGGTACGCCGCGAGGTTGCCCGTATCGCCCTGGAAAAATTGATTAATGATGGTCGTATTCATCCGTCCCGCATTGAGGAAATGGTTGAAAAGGCACAAAAAGAGGTTGAGCAGAAGATTAAGGAAGCCGGCGAACAGGCTACCTTTGCTGTCGGAGTGCATGGTCTGCACCCCGAACTGATTAAGCTGCTGGGCCGCCTGAAATATCGTACCAGCTATGGTCAGAATGTCCTGAACCATTCTGTTGAGGTTGCCAACCTTGCAGGTGTAATGGCTTCTGAGCTTGGTGTTGACGTTGTTCTGGCTAAGCGTGCCGGCCTGCTGCATGATATCGGCAAGGCCATCGACCATGAAATGGAAGGCTCTCACGTTGAAATCGGCGGCGAAATCGCCAAGAAGTTCCGTGAGTCCGACCTGATTGTCAATGCTATTCTGGCGCATCATGGTGACTGCGAGCCTAAGAGTGTTGAAGCTGTTCTGGTATCTGCCGCTGATGCAGTATCTGCTGCCCGCCCGGGTGCAAGACGCGAAACTCTGGAAAGCTACCTGAAGCGCTTAACTCGATTGGAAGAAATTTCTGAGTCCTTTGAGGGCGTTGAAAAATGCTATGCCGTACAGGCTGGCCGCGAAATCCGCATTATGGTTAAGCCGGATGTTATCGATGATGCTTCCGCTGTGCTTCTGGCACGCGATGTCTCCAAGAAGATTGAAGCTGAAATGGAATATCCAGGTCAGATCAAGGTTGTTATCATCCGCGAAACCCGTGCTGTTGATTACGCAAAATAACGAAATTCCTGAAAGAGCTGCTTAGGCAGCTCTTTTTTTGTGCCTTAGCAGGATTATAGGAATTGCTGTCGAATATATATACTTGGAATTTTTTTGACAGGTGCGCCGGTTGAGGCCGGTGCTGAAAAGGGAATGCCGGTGAGAATCCGGAGCAGTCCCGCTACTGTAAGCGGAGCCCAGGCAATTATGTCACTGACGCAAGTTGGGAAGGCGCTGAGGGCGATGAAGCTAAGCCAGGAGACCTGCCTGTTACGAAGCTTGGAGCCTACGGGAGATAGGCTGGCTTTGGTATGCGTAAATATAGAATTTTTGGCTGCATCTGCATTTAGTGAATCTCCCGCAAGGGAGCTTTTTTCATATATGTATAAAATGAAAAGCATGCAGCTTACAAAAACGAAGGGAGGTTGAAATATGCCTGGAAAAATCATTATGGTTACCGGTGGAGCCCGCAGCGGCAAAAGCGAATTTGCAGAACGCTATGTATTGCATTATTCTCCCAAATGCGATTACATTGCTACGGCAGAAATCTTAGATGAGGAAATGGCGGAGCGCGTGCGTCTGCACCGTCAGCGTCGTGATGCGCGTTGGATTAATCACGAAGCGCCTTATCATGCCGAGCGCACGCTTGAAGCGCTGTCAGCGGAAACAGGAGCGGTTTTGTTTGACTGCCTGACTGTTTATATGTGTAACCTGCTTTATGGCAAGGATGCGCCGGAGGGTGAATTCCTGGAGCGCTGTCAGGTCGTATTTGATGAAATTGACAAGGTGCTGGCAGCAGCACGTAATTGCGGCAAAATCGTTGTCTTTGTTACGAACGAGGTGGGCAGCGGTATTGTGCCGGATAATCAGATGGCGCGCGAATACCGTGACCTTGCCGGCTGGGTTAATCAGCGTGTGGCTAATGAGGCTGATCATGTTTATTATTGTGTGGCAGGTCAGGCCGTTGACGTAAAAAAATTGGCTTTTAAATTTGAGGATGAAGGAGAATAACGACTGATATGGAGAAAATCATAATACCTGCTCTGGATGAAGAACGTATGCAAGAAGTGCGGGCAGGCTTTGCTAAGCTAGACAAGCCGGCAGCCAACTTGGGCAAGCTGGAGGATATGGTTGTAGGTCTTGCCGGTATGCTCGGCAAGGATTTACCGGATAAATTAAAGACGGCGATGGTTCTGATGTGCGGTGACCACGGTATTGCGAAATACGGTGTCAGCGCTTATCCGCAGGAGGTTACGCGCCAGATGATTAACGGCTATATGCGCGGTACTGCCGGAGCCACCGTGCTGGCACGTCATGCGCACGCCGATGTTTTCGTCTGCGATGTAGGCACTGCCTTTGATTTGAGCGATTTGCCCAAGGTATATCAAAAAAAGGTGGCTTGGGGAACCGAAGACTTTACTCAAGGTCCTGCTATGACTCGTGAGCAGGCCGAAAAGGCTATTGCCGTTGGCATCGAAATGGCTGATATGTGCATCGACCAAGGCTATAATCTGCTTTATACAGGCGAAATGGGTATCGGCAATACAACCTCTACTTCTGCTATTGCCAGCGCGTTTCTGGGCCTGGACCCGCAGCTGACTGTCGGTCGTGGCAGCGGTATTAATGACGAACGCATGAAAATTAAGCGTCAGGTTGTTATCGACGGCCTGGCTAAAAATATGCCGAAGCAGGGTGATGCGATGGACATTCTCTGTAAGGTCGGCGGCTATGACCACGCAGGTCTGGCCGGTGTAATTATTGGCGCAGCCCGCCGCCGTGTACCGACAATGGTTGACGGTGTAAATGCCACGGCTGCAGCACTGCTGGCCTACGGACTTTATCCGCAGTGCCGCGATTATATGCTTTGCTCGCATCTGAGCAGCGATATTTCTCATAAGAAAATGCTGGAGCTGATGCAGCTTTCGCCGATTGTTGATGCCGGTATGCGCCTGGGCGAGGGCACCGGTGCTTCCCTGGCTATTGTTGTGCTGCAGGCAGCGATGGATGTATATAATCATTTAAGCAGGTGATGTGATGCGTGATTTCATAACTTGTCTGGAATTTTTGACCAGAATCCGCTTTTCCAACCGCACGGACTGGCATGATGACGATTTCAGCCGCAGCGTGCCGTACTTCCCTTTGGTCGGTCTGGTAATGGGTGTTTTTATGGGTGCGGTAAATTACGGCCTGTATTATCTGCACACCCCAGATTTAATGCGTGCAGTGATGCTGGTGCTTGCTGAGCTGATTATTATCGGAGCGCTGATGTATGACGGATTTATGGACACTTCCGACGGTGTTTTCAGCGCCCGTGACCGTGAGCGTATGCTGGAAATCATGAAGGACAGCCACGTAGGCTCCAATGCTGTTATCGCGCTTGTCTGCCTCGTGCTGTTGAAGGTGGCTGCCTATACCACGCTGCCGCCGGTAAAATTATCTTTTGCTCTGGTGGCTGTTTTTGTAGCAACGCGCACCTTTATGGTTACCTACATCGTCAACTACAAGTATGCACGCAAAACCGGTATCGGTCATATGTTTAAGGCCTATGCCAAGCCGATGTATACCTATATTGCCTTTGCACTTTGTCTGGCGCTTGTCACAGCCTGCGGCCTGCCATATCTGTATACGGCAATAGCAGCCTTCGTTATCTGCCAGGGCATTGCGCATTTCCTCAGCGGTCAGCTGGGCGGCCTTACCGGTGATACCTACGGCTTTTTGACGGAATGCGGCGTGGTGGTTTACCTGATGCTTGCAACCTATATAATCTGATATATTTCCCCGGCAATATTTTGCCGAATTCTAAAAGAGACAGAAAGGAAAAATGCTATGCATATAGAAGAAATAATCCAAAAGATTGTGCCTGCGGACAGAGGCTGTATGAAGCTGGCGCAGACACGCTTTGATAATCTGATCAAGCCGGTCGGCAGTCTGGCCAAGCTGGAAGAAATGACCTCGCGCTATTGCGGTATCAAGGGCATTTACGAAAAAGAGGATTTAGATTATCCTAAACGCGATTTGCTGGTGTGGTGCGGTATCGAAGAGGCTGCTCAGGCCGAAAAAATTATGCACGCCCAATGGCCGGTGAACGTGCTTGCTGCAGAAACCGGTGCGAAGGCTGTGGCTCTGCTCGTAACCTCGGAGGAGGAGGCTGACGCTCTGGAGGAGGGCGCTGCCCTGGTGCAGGAGCTGGTGCACGAGAAGGGACTGGAGCTGTTGGGCTTCGGCTGTCTTTCCAATCCCGATAATGAGATGGTGCGCACCGCTATGGCCGGCGCTCTGCTGCAGGCTGCAGCTATGAAGGTGCCCGTAATGCTGGACGGCGTTGCTGTCTGCAAGGCTGCCCAAAAGGCAGCGGATATGGCACCGGCAGTTTTAGATTACTGCTTTGCCGGTCATGTTTCCGCAGAGCCGGGAGCGGAAGAATGCCTGCAGGAGCTGGGACTTACGGCACCGCTGCGCCTGAACATTCCCGACGGCGCCGGTGAGGGCGCTGCTGTCTGCTTTACGCTGTTCAATGCCGGGATTAAGGCCTATAAGGAAATGGAAACCTTTGAGGAAGCAGGCGTGCATGCGGAGATGAAGGAATTTTCCCTGGCAGAGCAATCTAAAAAAGGAGCGAAGGCTTAATGGGTAGAATATATTTAATCCGTCACGGTGAAACGGACAGCAACAAAGGACACCGCTTTCAGGGACGCATCAACATGCCGCTGAACGCCAAAGGTCTGGAGCAGTCCGAGAAGCTGGCTGCCTATATGCAGCATTTGCCGGTTGACAAGATTTACTGCAGCTCTATGCTGCGTGCCTGCATGACGGCAGCACCGCTGGCTATGAGCAAAAATATGTCCTATCAGCCGCTGGATTTGCTGCAAGAGGTAAGCTTCGGTGCCTGGGAGGGCCTGGAGTATGCGGAAATCAGCCGCCGCTGGCCTAAGGAGATGGATGATTTCCTGACGCGTCCGGGCGAATGGATTCCGCCGCAGGGCGAAAGCTTTCATGATGTAGCGCGTCGCTGTCAGGCGGCTTTTGACTATATCTTCGAGCGTGAAGGCCACGAGAAAAATATCGCGATTGTATCGCATGGCGGTATTATCCGCGTGCAGCTGTGCCTGTTTTTGGACATCCCGCTGAACAATCTGTGGAAGCTGAGTGTGCATAATGTTTCTGTCAGCACGCTAAATGACTGGCAGGGCAATATTATTGCGGAAACCATTAATGACGCTCACTTTGCCAGAGAGCAGGGAAAATCTGTAAACTGGCTGCATAAATAAAAATTGAATTTCGAAAACCGCGCAGAGCTGAAAAGCTGTCGCGGTTTTTCTATCGGGTTGCGAACTTACCGGTGCTGCACCATTATTTTACACGCAAGCTTTTACCGTGAGCACTGTTAATAAGCGGATTTTGGGATATGTTGAGAAATGAAAAGTTTCTTATTAAAGAATTTACGCATTTTTGATAAACTAAGATTGACTTTTGCAGGCGCTTACTATATACTGTAAGTGGTGTATCTCAGTGGTCCGTTTAAGTTCCTAACTTCTTCTATCATAGATGACATGGGGAAGCCAAGGTAAACATCTTAATGCGTTCTTTGGGGTATGTTCTATCTATGATTAGGAGTGATTAAACAATGAAAGAAGACAAGACTTTAACCTGCTGCGAGTGCGGCAACGAATTCGTATTCACCGCTTCCGAGCAAGAGTTCTATGAAGAAAAAGGCTTCACTAACGAACCGCGCCGTTGCCCGGCTTGCCGTCAAGCACGCAAACAACGCATGGGCGTACAAAATGACCGTCCGCAACGCGAAATGTTCCCCGCAGTTTGCGCTGAATGCGGTAAAGAGACCATGGTACCGTTCAAACCCAGCGATCGTCCGGTTTACTGCCGCGAATGCTTCAACGCACGTAAACACTAATTAGACGCTTGAAGTAACAAATTCAGGTACAGCTTAGGCTGTACCTGTTTTTTATTAGCTGATCATAGAAAAAACGAAAGTTATTTTACATAAAAGCGCTTATATGCTATACTTTTTACAATGTAAATTATTCGAAGCAAGGGAGCTTTATGGCACGTATTATAGACAGTGATTTTCTGCACCGCGCGCTGCAGCATTTTTATGGCTACAGCAGCTTCCGCACAGGGCAGGAAGAAATTATAAGTGAAATATTACACGGACAGCCTGTGCTGGCAGTGCTGCCTACGGGTGCAGGCAAGAGTATCTGCTTTCAGCTGCCTTCGCTGCTGCTGAAGGGCGTGACGCTGGTTATCTCGCCGCTGATATCACTGATGAAGGATCAGGCGGAGGCGCTGACGGCCCGCGGTATTCCGGCCGCTTATCTGGACAGCAGCATGAGCAGCAACGAATACGGCAGAGTGTTGCATGCTGCGCTTAATAAGCAGTGCAAATTTTTGTATGTGGCACCGGAGCGATTGGTCAACCAGCAGTTTATTGATTTCGCCCGCCAGGCTTATATTACGATGGTGGCGGTGGACGAGGCGCACTGCGTATCGCAGTGGGGACACAGCTTTCGTAAGGAATATTATAATATCACCGATTTTATTCAGGCCTTGCCGACGAAGCCGCTGGTGGCAGCTTTTACTGCTACTGCTACGCCGGATGTGCGCCGTGATATCATCAAACGTTTGGGAATTCCGGAGGCAAAAATTGTGGTGACGGGCTTTGACAGGCCTAACCTGCATTTTGCCGTGCAGCGCACGCAGGATAAGGAGCGCTCGCTGCTGGAGTTTATGCGCAAGCATAAAAAGGATTGCGGCGTAGTTTACTGTGCTACGCGCAACAAGGTGGAAAGCGTGACGCAGCTTTTGCGTCGGCAGGGGTTCAGCGCCTTGCGCTATCACGCGGGCCTGACGCCGGAGGAGCGGCGTGAGAATCAGAATGCCTTCGTCGGCGGCAGTGTACCGCTTATTGTGGCAACCAATGCCTTCGGTATGGGCATCGATAAGCCGGATGTGCGCTTCGTGGTGCATTATAATATGCCCAAGGATATCGAAAGCTACTATCAGGAGGCAGGACGCGCAGGGCGTGACGGCCTGCCTGCGGAATGTCTGCTGCTTTATGACAAGGCGGATATTGCGGTCAACACCTATCTTATCGGTCATGACCAGCCGGATCTGACATGGAAGGAGCACGAGCTGCAGCTGCTGAGCAAAATGACCAACTACTGCAATACGTCCATGTGCCTGCGTAAGGTACTGCTGGAATATTTCGGAGAAAAAACAACGTCGCAGTGCAACAATTGCGGCAACTGCGACGTGAATAAGAACGCTTCGTGGCGTAAGTTTTTGAAGTTTTAATTTTTAGTCGATATCAATAGTATTGCCCGGTTTTACAACAAGCACCTTGCTGTCGGTTTCGTCCTCAACGGCGGCCTTGAAGGCTTCCACGTCCTGAGCGATGGGCGGCCAGGTGTTGTAATGTACGGGGATAACGTATTTTGCCTGCAGCAGCTTGCATGCGATAAGTGCATCATTGGGGTCCATAGTGAAGTTGCCGCCGATAGGAAGCACTGCGTATTCAAAAGCATCGAGCTTGGGCAGCAGCTGCATATCGCTGAAGAGTGCGGTGTCACCTGCAAAGTACAGCTTAGTGCCGTAAAAATCAATAACGATGCCGCAGGCGTGACCACCGGGAACGCCGCTGCCGTGGAAGGCCAACGTCAGGCGTACCTTGCCGAAGGGAAACTTAAAGGTGCCGCCAAGATGCATAGCGTGTGCTTTGCAGCCGGCATCCTGCGCCAGACCGCAGATTTCGGCAGTGGAGATGATGGTAGCGTCACAATTTTTGGCGATTTCAAAGGCACTGCCCAAATGGTCGAAGTGACCGTGGCTGACGAAAATATAATCAACCTTGATGTCTTTGGCGGTGAGTCCTTCCGGATTATCGTCCAGATACGGGTCGAAGATAATAGCGGAATTGTTTTTTTCCAGCATAAAGCAGGCATGGTTGATGAAATGGAATTTTGCGGACATAATTTTCCCTCCTTAATTTGACAAGCTGATTGCTACTTGATATTAAATAAGATAGCGCTTGACTGTTATCTTATAAATATTATAGCTTAAATCTACTTTTTTGTGAATTCCTCACTGCAGGGGTGGGAAAAACTTTACAATTTTGCCTTATGTGCGGTAAAATTGATAGCGTGATATATATAGGAGTAATGCGCTATGAAATATAAAAAAATTACTTTTGCATGTGTTCTGCTGGGCCTGTCGCTGTACGCCGGCGTGTGTGCGGCAACTGTGCGCGAGGTCGCTGATGAAGCACCGGCCTCCAAGCAGACGATTATCGCTGATCAAAAGGCTAAAAAGCTGCCTGCCAAAAAGCAGCGTAATGTGGAAATAACTAAAGATAAGGATAAAATAGTCGTATCCAACAAGCCTGTAGCCAAGCAGCCGGCAGGTACCATCAATGTTCCTGCCGCTCCACGTCCGTCGCTGCTGCAGGAGAAGGATGGCAAATTCTATTTTTCCGGTACTCAGCTGCCGGATGATTATCGTAATATCGCTATTTACGGTGAGGCGATTGCCAGCAAGGCGCAGGCTATTGCCTATATTTTGGCGGCTAACCCGGCTGTGAAGCTGGCCTGCCCGGTAGAGGAGCTGGTGGAGCTGTACTGGCAGGAGGCTAAGCGTGAAAACGTACGCCCCGATCTTGCCCTGGCGCAATCATTGGTAGAAACAGGCGCTTACCGCTATGGCGGTGATGTGCTGCATCATCAGAATAATTTCTGTGGTCTCGGTACTATCGGCGGCGGTGTGCGCGGTGCGTCCTTTGCTACGCCGCAGCTGGGAGTGCGTGCGCATATCCAGCATCTGTTGGCTTATACGCAAACGAAGCGCCCTTCAACCGATATTGTCGATCCGCGCTATGATCTGGCGCATAATATCCGCCTGGAGCGCGGTGTTGTCAACACCTGGTACGGTTTAAACGGCACTTGGGCGACGGGCTCGCTGTATTGCGAAAAAATAATGGCGACCTATCAGAAAATTCTGGCACAGCAGCCTGTGGAGGCGGTTAAGCCGGCACCGGCTGAACCGGTTAAGGAAAAGAATAAAAAGAAACGCAGTATGAAGCAGAGAGTTTCCGAAATACTGCAGGAGAAAAAATAAATTAACGACTGCGCAGCAGTCAGCTGAGGAGGCATTCAGTAAAATGCATATAGTTTTAGTTGAACCGGAAATTCCCGGCAATACCGGTAATATTGCACGTCTGTGCGCAGCAACCGGCTGTCACCTGCATTTGGTCCGTCCGCTTGGTTTTTCCGTGGAGGATAAATATTTGAAGCGTGCAGGCCTGGATTATTGGCATCTTGTTGATATCCATTATTATGACAGCGTTTATGAGGTGCTGGAAAAATATAAGGATAATCCCAAGTATTTCCTGACAACGAAGGCACACAGCTCTTATGCCGATGTGCAGTATGCGCAAGACAGCCTGCTGATTTTCGGCAAGGAAACTGCCGGCTTGCCGGAAACCTTGCTGCACGAATATCCCGAAAGCTGCATCCGTATTCCGATGATTGAGGATGCACGCTCTTTGAATTTGTCCAATTCCGTGGCGATTGTGGCTTATGAGGCGCTGCGCCAAAACGGTTTTGCTGATTTAACCCTTTATGGAGGAGAATATAAATGATAATTATCAAGGAATTCGATTTTGACGCTGCACATTATCTGCCTGCCTATAACGGCAAGTGCGAGCATTTGCACGGTCATACCTATAAGCTGGTGGTAAAGGTGGAGGGCACTCCCGACCACGAGGGTATGGTTATTGATTTTATAAAGCTGAAGAATCTGGTGAAGGAAGAGGTGCTGGCACATCTGGACCACGCCTGCCTGAATGATATTCTGCCCGTGCCTTCCGCAGAAAATATCAGCGTCTGGGTTTGGAATAAATTAGTGGAGCTGCTGAAGAGCGACCATTATCATTTATATGAAGTAGAAGTTTGGGAAACTCGCACCAGTGGCTGCGTGTACAGAGGTGAATGACGTGAAGGATGTACAAAGCGAAAAGGATTTACGCAATATTCCTTTGAAGCATGTGGGAATAAAGGGCCTGCGCTGGCCGATTGAGCTGCGCGATAAAGAGCGCGGTACGCAGCACAGCGTAGCGGAGGTAACACTGGCGGTTGATTTGCCGCATGATATGCGCGGTACGCACATGAGCCGTTTTGTGGAGTGTCTGCGCACTCTCGGCCCTGTGGGCCTCGCTGATGTGGAGGCTATTTTGGATCAGCTGAAGCAGCATCTGCAGGCTGAAAGAGCTTTTATCGAGCTGAAGTTCCCGTATTTTGTAACGAAGAAGGCTCCAGTGAGCGGCATGGAAGCGCCGATGGATATCGATTGCGTGTATAAGGCCGAGAAGGGCGAGAAGCTGCGTTGGCGTATTACTGCTGTTGTGCCGGTGCAGACGCTGTGCCCCTGCTCCAAGGAAATCAGCGAATACGGTGCGCATAATCAACGTGCCTGGGCGAAGCTGGAGGTTGAGGCGCAGGAAATGGTATGGCTGGAGGAGCTGGTGGAATATGCCGAGGCTTCCGCAAGCACGCCGCTTTACGGTCTTTTGAAGCGCCCCGATGAAAAATATGTTACGGAGCATGCTTATGAAAATCCGCGTTTTGTAGAGGATGCCGTGCGTGAGGTTGCTTTACGTCTGGAGGCGGATAAGCGTATTACCTGGTATCGTGCAGAGGTGGAGAGCATGGAAAGCATCCATAATCATAACGCTTTTGCTGTTGTGGAAAAAGGTGAGAATGAATGTTATTAAAGGTTAACCGTGAAGGCCTGGAGGCAGCGTTGGCAAGTATCGGCGCTCATGCTGACAGTCTGCCTATTTTTGCTCATAAGGCGGAGATTATTCCGTTCAAGCTGCTGGGTGTGCGTACTCCGGCAGCGAATATTATCAAGCAGGAGATGCTGGCAGTGGGCGGCGACGCTGTAACGCCCGTCGGTGCTGTTACCTGCGCTGCAAAGTATGTTGATATCCTGCTTTTGGGTACGCTGAAGCATTATAAGGTGCTTTTGAAGAAGCTGGCGCAGATGCCTTATTTTGGTATTCCTCAGGCTGCTATTGATCTGGAAATGGCGCTGACGCCGCAAAAGCTGTGCACTACTCTGGCTGACGGCCGCGTGCTGACCTATGAGAAGATGTGCGTGATGGGTATTTTGAACGTTACGCCGGATTCCTTTTACGAGGGCAGCCGTGTGCCCGCTATGGAGGAGCTTGTGGAGCGTGCCGGCAGAATGCTTGCTGCGGGTGCCGGTGTGCTGGATATCGGCGGTGAGTCTACCCGTCCGGGCAGCGACAGCGTTGATGGGGAGGAGGAGCGCCGCCGCGTAGTTCCTGCGATTGCTGCTTTGCGCAAGGCTTATCCCAATGCTGTTATTTCTATTGATACCTATCGTGCGGATACGGCGGAGGCAGCTATTGCTGCCGGTGCTGATATTATCAACGATATCAGTGCGATGGAGGCTGACCCGCGCATGGCTGACGTGGTTGTGGCTACGAAGGCGCCGATTATTCTTATGCATATGCGCGGTACGCCGAAGAATATGCAGCAGAACTGCGAGTACAAGGATGTTGTGCAGGAGGTTGCCGTTTATCTGGCGCAGAGGGCGCAGCTTTTGCGTGAGCGCGGTGTGAGTGCGGATAAGATTATTCTGGATCCGGGTATCGGCTTTGCCAAGAATGTGGAGCAGAATTTGCTGTTGATGCGTGATTTGAAGGCTTTGACGAGCTTTGGCTATCCGGTGCTGCTGGCGGCGTCGCGTAAGAGTACGCTTGGTGCTGTGCTGGGCGGTGTACCGGCAGAGCAGCGTTTGGAGGGAACGATTGCGACGAGTCTGCAGGCGATTTACGCGGGGGCGCAGATGGTGCGCGTGCATGATGTTGAGGAGAATGTGCGGGCGATTCGCACGCTGGAGGCTATTTTGCGCGGCAGTGCGGAGTAATTTTTAGCAATTATCTGTCGCGCTGCGACGGAATAGTGACATAAGCAATTATTTATCGCGGTAGAAGCATAAAAATTTTAGGCAATAAGTGCTTGGAACAAAAGAAATTGCAATACTGTTTGAGCGCTAAGCTGACTTGTGTAGAAAAATACTACGCATAGCGCGAGTTTATTGCAATTTCGTCTTTGTTCCGCACGAAATTGCCGTTAAGAAATTTTTCGCTGTAACGCGATAGATAATTGCTGCGTCTATTATAATCACATCAAAAGAACAGGAGTCTGAGATGGCTATTGCATATGTTGCCTTAGGCAGTAACCTAGGCGATAAGAAAAAGAATTTACAGCGTGCGCTGATGCTGCTGATGCAGCAGGGCGTGGAGGTACTGCAGGTTTCCGGCTATTTTGCTACGGAGCCTTACGGTGTGACGGACCAGCCGCAGTTTTTGAATGCTGTGTGCAGGGTGCGCACTAATCTGGAGGCGGTGGCGCTTTTGCGTACACTTTTGGCAACGGAGCTGGCGATGGGGCGTGTGCGCCTGCGTCATTGGGGCGAGCGCAATATTGATCTTGATTTGCTGCTTTACGAAAATGTCGTGATGCAGACACCGGAGCTTACGCTGCCGCATCCCGATATGCAGAACAGGGATTTTGTGCTGCTGCCGTTACTGGATATTGCGCCGGAGCTGGTGCATCCGCTACTGCATAAAACTGTGCGTGAAATGGCAGCGGAGCTGAACAAATAATGCTGCGATACGAGCGATTTGTTTTACAGCAAATATGCGCTTGTGCTATAATTAAGAAAAAACATCTGGCAGGAGGTAGCTATGAGAATAGATGGTGCCGGCGGTTGCTTTGATAACCGTCTTTATGAAGTTGACATTGACGTAGCCTGGAATATTGCCTTGCTGTGCGTCAATGAGATGGGTGTAACTATTGATGAGCAGGATGATGCTGCACATCAGCTGCACTTCCATAACAAGAAAAAAATTATGCAGCTGGCTATGCAGTCTTTGGATGAAGAAACCGTACAGGTTATCATGGACTCCACTAAGGAGCGTCTGCAGATTTATAACTGGAAGCGCGAGGACAAAGAGGTTAACCAGTTCTATGAGCTGTTCGAAAAGAAGCTCACGGAATACCGTGCCTTTATTTTGTGCCCGAACTGTTCCGCAAAAATCAGCTCTTTGGTTAAGTTCTGCCCCGAGTGCGGCTGCAAAGTAAAATAAGCACAAAAAAAGAAACCAAATACCGATTGGTATTTGGCTTCTTTTTAAATCCGAACGGATTAGATTGCGCGGTTAACTTTACCGGAACGCAGGCAACGGGTGCAAACGTTCAAGCGTTTAACAGAACCTTCAACAACTGCTCTTACTTGTTGAATATTCGGGTTCCAAGCACGTTTGGTGTGTCTATTGGAGTGGCTGACGTTGTTGCCAGCGAGTTTTCCTTTACCGCAGATTTCGCAGATAGATGCCATTGTTTCCCACCTCCTTAAACGTGATAAGACATAAGGCACATTCAAATTTAACATGAGTATCATACCATAAAGAGCGCAGAAAATCAAGGGAATTTTAAGATAAAGAGGGTATTTTTATAAATGTGGTGGAAAGAACCTGTAACAACACTAAAAGGTGTAGGTGTAAAAAAGGCAGCTGAGCTGGCTGCTCTTAATATTTTCAGCGTGGGTGATTTGCTGGAATTTTACCCGCGTCAGGGTGCATATCTTGATTATGCCAAGCTCAAAACGATTAAGGAGTTGGATGTAGACAACAGTAAGCAGATTTTCAAAGCGACGGTTTATCAGGTGAAAAACGGCTACGGTGCCAGCCGCCGCAGCTATACGTCCGTGACGGTGCGTGACGAAACAGGCTATGCTACGCTGTACTTTTTCGGCGGGCAGCGCTATAAGGCGCAGAAGCTGAAGCCGGATACAATGCTGCAGATTACAGGCCGCGTAAGGCAGGGGCGCACTACGAAGTCCGTCAGCGAGGTTGACGTGCAGCCTTTGGAGCAGGATGAGGGCAAAACGCCGGGTATTGTCCCGGTGTATGCTTTGAGCGGTAACCTGACGCAGAAGAATCTGCGTACCTGGGTGAGCGAGGCGCTGCGCCTGGCAGCAAAGGATTTGCCGGAAAGCCTGCCGGCGAAGGTTGTGAGTCAATGCAATTTGCCCGACCGCTATACGGCGCTGAAAAATATTCACTTCCCGGAAAGCTGGGAAGCATTGCGACGTGCCAAGCAGCGCTTTGTTTTTGAGGAGCTGTTTTTGTTGCAGTGTGGTCTGCTTTACTATCGCCAACAGAGCCATGATAACAGAGAAGGTATTAAGCATGCTGCAGACGGTGCGCTTGTTAAAGACGTAATGCAGGGACTGCCCTTTGAGCTGACGGCGGCACAGCAGCAGGCATGGCGTGAGATTTCGCTGGATATGCAGGATAAAAAGCCTATGCACCGCATTCTACAGGGCGATGTAGGCAGCGGCAAGACGGTTATCAGTGCGTTGGCGTTGGCTAAGGCGGTGGAAAACGGTTATCAGGGTTGTATTATGGTGCCGACGGAAATTTTGGCTGCGCAGCATTTTGAAACGCTGGAGCAATATCTGCAGCCTTACGGTGTGCGTATCGCTTTACTGACAGGCGGTATGCGTGCCAAGGCAAGGCGTGAGCTGCTGCTGAATCTGGAGCTGGGCCTTGTTGATGTGGTCGTGGGTACGCATGCACTTTTGGAGGAGGATGTGCGCTTTGCCAATCTGTCGCTGACGGTGACGGACGAGCAGCACCGCTTCGGCGTAGAGCAGCGTGCACGCCTGTCCAACAAGTCGGCTAATGCTCCCGATGTACTGGTAATGACGGCAACGCCGATTCCGCGTACTCTGGCGCTTACTGTTTACGGCGATTTGGATATTTCCGTAATGAAGGGACGTCCGCCGCAGCGCAAGCCGGTGCGGACGCTGTGCTATACGGATGAGCGCCGACGCGAGGTTTACGCCGGCCTGGTGCGTCAGGTGCTGGCAGGAAGGCAGGCTTATGTTGTCTGCCCGCTGATTGAGGAATCAGATGTTCTGGCTGTGCATAGTGCAGAAAGAGTATACGAGGAGCTGAAGCGCGATTTTCTGCAGGATATTCCCTGTGCTCTGCTGCATGGCAGGCTAAAGGGTGCGGAGAAGGATGCGATTATGAGCAGCTTTGCGGCAGGCGAGCTGAAGGTGCTGGTGAGCACTACGGTTATCGAGGTTGGCGTGAACGTGCCTAATGCTACGCTGATGGTGATTGAAAACGCAGAGCGCTTTGGCTTGGCGCAGCTGCACCAGCTGCGCGGACGTGTTGGACGCGGCAGCGAGCAGTCCTACTGCGTGCTGCTGACGGCCGCCGATTCGCCGGAGGCACTGGCGCGTCTGAACGTACTGCATGAGAGCGAGGACGGCTTTTATCTTGCGGAAAAGGATATGGAGCAGCGCGGTGCAGGCCAGCTCTTCGGCTTAAAGCAGCATGGCTTGCCAGATTTGCGAATTGCTGATATAATGCGAGATGTTGACGTAATTGCGCAGGTTCGCCAACTGGCGCAGGCGCAGCTGCGTACGCCGGAGGACTGGGCGGAAATCCGTCGTCTGGTGGAAATGCAGTTTGGCGAACGCTTTAATATGATTTTCAATACTTAAAGAGGGTATAAATACATGAAAAAAGACTGGTTAAAAAATCCTGATGTTTGTGCTAAGGTGACGGCGGCAGTTTTGCTGGTGGCCTTGTTTTTAGGTATTCACTTTTTTGCCGATGATTTCTTTAACAAAACATTTACGCTGGCAATCAGCGGCAATGTTAACGGCCTGGTGGAATATCTGCGCTCCTTTGGACCATGGGCGATTTTAATCAGTTTTGTGCTGGATGTGTTGATTAATGCCGCCAGCGTTTTCCCGTCGATTTTTCTTTCTACAGCCAACGGTCTGATTTTCGGTCTGCCGCTGGGTATTACTATTTCCTGGCTGGCGGAAACAACAGGTGTGGTTATCAGCTTTTACCTGATGCGCTTCTTCTTCCGTGATACGGCGCAGAAGCTGATTGAAAAAAGCAACTCGCTGAAATCCATTGATGAAGCAAGCAGCAAGCACGGACTGGAGTGGATGGCCTTCGCCAGGGCGCTGCCGTATTTTCCATCAGGCATTTTGACGGCGGTGGGTGCTGTGAGCAGCATGAGTGCGCGTGATTACATTATTGCCAACCTTGTCGGCAAATTTCCTTCTACGGCCTTGGAGGTTGTCATCGGTCATGATGTAGTTAATTTTCAGGAGCACAGCCAAAGACTGACGCTTTTGATCTTGGTTGTGGGCGCTGTCTTTTTTGCGTATAAAAAATGGTTCTATAAAAAGGGAAAATAAATTTGCTTAGGCGTCGCTGCAGTAATTTCTGTGGCGGCGTTTTTTACAGATGGAGATACAGATAGTGAAAGACTAACTATAAAAAGTCAAGAGGTGGGTAAGAAAAAATTTCCGTATAGGT
>OIWK01000510.1_pt1 | contig 41554 bp, 28 predicted proteins | sample 1587401 | NCBI WGS metagenome assembly OIWK01 (sample SAMEA3888911, study PRJEB22519) | human gut metagenome | biome: human gut; feature: human-associated habitat; material: faeces | place: Denmark | collected 2009 | reverse complement strand
ATCCACTCCGGTGGGTATTACAAGCCACATACCCTTGGGTGTGTGGTATTTTGACACAGGCCTTGCTACGTATCACTTGTAATCAGGGAAATCCGAGGAGAACTTCGGATATTCGCACATATCACAATTGAAGGCACAGCAAAAACGAAGTTTAATAAAGACGGGACAAGACGCCATCAATACGGCAAAGGGTTTATTGGCTGCGATATCGGCCCGCAGAGCATAGCATATACATCAAAAGAAGAAGTCGGATTAAAAAACCTTGCAGAGCGCGGAGCATCAATCAAGGCTAGAGAACAGAAAGAAGCCCGGATTTTAAGGAAGATGGACAGGTCAAGACGTGCAATGAATCCTGAAAACTATAATGACGACGGAACGGTACGTAGAGGGAAGAAGACCTGGAAGAAGTCAAACCGGTATAAGAAATTGCATTCCCAATATAGAAATATATGCCGTATTGCTGCTGAAAACAGGCATCTAGCAATCAATGAGGAAGTAAACCATATGAGGGCGCTCGGTAATGTGTTTATTACGGAGCCAAAGAATGCGAAGAAACTCCAGAAGCGTTCTAAAAAGACAGAACGTCAGGATAAGCCATCCGTCGTTCAGAAATCTGATGGTACAGAACAACTCATATATAAATATAAGCGAAAGAAGCGCCATGGCAAATCCATTAAGAACAGATGCCCGGGATATTTCCAGGCACAGGCGAAAGCCAAGTTTGAAAGAACTGGCGGAGTCTACATTGAAGTTTCGGCAACATATCGGGCAAGCCAGTACGACCATACCTGCAATAAATACATTAAGAAAGCACTTTCTCAAAGGATGTATGAATTGACAGACGGAACACGGGTTCAGCGTGACTGGTATTCATCGTTCTTAATGTACTGCATCGGTACAGACCTGCAGAACATCAGCAGATATAAATGTAAACGATATTTTGATGAATTGTATGTAAAATATCTTAAATTAGAACAATATATAATAAACAATAAGATTACAGTAATGAACAGCGGAATTAAATTTAAAGCTGCATGACATAAACAACAGGTGGGATTGACTATGCCATCCCCATGCTGGAAACAGTATGAAAAGCATCCGATAATACGACGGTCCTTCGGGACTGCCTGGACGTAAAGTGAAGATGCTCTGGCAGATAGCTTCATCCCAAAGCCCTTGTGGTGTACGGATGTTGATAGAATGCAATCATCGGAACCCCCATGGGCTTGCCCCGGGGAGTAGTCAGTTTTCGAAGACTTGGGTAGGAAGACAAAGGCTTCAAAAAGAAATACAAGAATACAGAAAAAAAATATATGTAAATGTACTGATTGTTGGAGCTGTAATTCTGTTGTATATTTGTATAAACGGTAAGGTTCAAATCGAGAAAGGTATTAATATGAGACATATATTAGAGTTGTGGAATGGATATTGTAATCTTATTTTTTACGTTAAGGGTAACTTGTTTTATTTAAACGAGCCGTTGTCAGACAAGACGTATATTATGCATGGTACGTTAAGTGCGTGCTTGTCGTGGTTAATGACTGGAGCTGGAGCAGTCAGATATCTCAATAAGTATACGGAAGACCCTGTCAACGTCGTATTATCAGGCAGGGATGTATTGTTTCTGATTAATCGTGGTTCTAGTCCGTCATACAATTCGGTATATACCGCTCAAAATTTTTCAGCACTTGATTTTTGCAAGGATGTTTTGGAAATATTCAGAGAAAATCCAAAAGGATGGAGCGAATATACGAAAGGCTCTAACAGAACGGCAGAGGAGATAGAGACAGAACTGACCAGATTGGCTGATGAAATAGAAGAACTGCTGAATGATATCTAACCATATTTTGCATATTGTATATATCGGCAATAAACCCGAAATACATATGCCGGCAGAGCCGGCGAGGAGATACAAAAATGAGTGAAAAAGAATTTAAAAATAATCGCCCGAAATCTGACGAGAAAGATTTGGAAGGCCTGGTGCAAAATTTTTCGCAGAAGGTAGAACCGGCAGCAAAAAAAGTTAAAAAAACAGTTGGAAAAATTGAGCGCCAGGGAATGCATGCAGCTGAACATTATACGGGAGACGATTATACAATGCGTGGAGCTATGGTTCTGGCTACATGTGGTATGGCAGTTAACAATGCCATTGAAAAGCATATGCGCATTGAGAATAGCGTGAAGAGTGTTATAAACGACGCCAAGGAGCTCAAGTTCCAGGACGACGTAAAAGAAGTGCAAAAAATGATGAAAGGTTTTGTTAAAGATGGAGACCCTGGAATAGACGAGCTGCTAAACAAAACCGATAAATACGGTGCAGACGTTATTGCCCAGGCATACGTTAATGTAGCCAAAGAAATCGGAAAAGAAGACGTATGGCAGATGACTAAGATTGATGAAGCCTTCAACTTCGAGCATCCGGTATTTGAAAGGGAATTTGATTTCATCCGGAGCCGTGACCCGGAGGCCGATGCAGCCCTGGATTTTCTGGATATGGAAATGGGAAGAGAAAGATAAGAAAAAGCCTTAAAAATAGTAATATTTTTAAGGCTTTTGTAATGTCGACAAAACGTTTCAGATATTCATATCTTCAGCTTCATTAAGGCTTTCGTCTGGGTAAAACTTATTGGCGCTCGATAATACATACGCTATCATCTCGGTGTTGTCCTCCTTTAAAGCATGCTGGTAAAGATAATAAAGCGTCTCAAATGACACAATTCCAAGACTCATCATCTCGCATATCATCTTCTCGGTCTGTTTGTCCTTTTCTCGGCCAGGCAGTCTGAACGTCCGACGGTTCAAATACCTGTCTATGACTGAGTCACCAAAGCTTGCAAACTCGTTCAAAACTCGGTTGTTTTTTGGACTATCCCTGTACAGCCGGCTAAGAATATCATATTTCACCGTTGAAAGGTCAAGGTACTCAATTACGAAATCCGGATTCGTCCTGTACATCATGCCGCTGTCACAGAATTTCCGTACTGCATCAATGAATGACTGGAATGCCCAGACCTTCGGAAAATAATAAGTATTATGCCCTTTGTCGTGGATTGTTACAACGGCTTCTTTCGGTTTACCATTATAATTTTCGTAACTAAACGTTACGCCTTGTATAAGACCGCTTGGATTATTGACGGAGCGGTCAATGTAAACATTATCCGCCGAAGATATAGCCGCTTTCCCTATCTCATATAATGTAGTCGGAAGATGTATCGTTTTGATACCCGTATCATAAAACGCATATGGGGCGATATATTCAAGGCCTTCTGGAAGATTGACATGCTGCAGGCTACTACAGTCATAAAACGCATTTGGCCCTATTGACTTCACCTGCTCCGTAATGATGATTTCTTCAAGCTTGCGGCATAACCTGAATATGCCTGGGCTATTCTCACTTCCAATATGTCTGATACCTTTACCAAAATCCACAAACTGCAATTCATTCATGTCCAAAAAGGCTGCTTCAAATATCATCTTTAAAGAATCAGGAAGATACAGCTTTTTTATGCCTGTATTGTGAGCAAATGCCTTTGGCGATATGTATTTGACGCCGTCTGGTATATGCATTTCTCCGTTTTCATCGCCAGTATGGCAGGTTGGACAGTAAATAAGTGTTTCTCCGTCTTTTGTATACAGTACCCCGTCAATATCTTTGTAATACTGATTTGTCTGAGCTACTGTAATTTTCTTGAGGGCAGAAAATCTTCTCTGTGAATCAGTGAACAATGAAAAGAGAAAAAACTCGTCAATCTCCTTATCAAAATTCAGAAAAATTTCTGTTGCCATTATTTCAGCACATGTTGTGTTTGAAACAAGACTTGCGATAGAGTGGGTGTCGTGGAATTCAAGACGACCGGTAAACTGGCATTCGTCAAGCGAAAGCCCTGAATCCTTCAGACAGATAAGCTTTGTCTGGATATTTTCTTTTGACATTTTTTTATGTTCCTTTCTTTTTGATTTTTTTCATATATAGTATGCTGAATTTAAAAGCGTGAAGAAATGCCTGCTTTTTGTTAAGGTGACATAATAAAAATATACAAAAAAAATAAGCGGTCATGAGAAATAATATGACGACCGCGAGGAGGATAAAGATATGACAAAGAAGGAAATAATAGACAAAGTTTATGATGATTATCTGAGAGATTATGAAAATTGGGGCTCAGGCGGAACAAACATGGATTCCGTAGAAAAAGCTTGTAAGTCTAAATTTGAAAAAAATGGAATTGAGTATAGCCTTTATGATATTAAAAGAGAATTAGAGAACAAGAGTGATTACAATATTGTAAATGCATATGTTAAAGAATATACTGATACCAAGGAGGATATAAACTATTCTGATATAGAAGGCTTTATTGTTCAATACAAACAGGGGCTTGATGCAGGTAATATTGAGTATAAAGATGCTGAATTTGAACGCGTTGCAGAAGTCTTTAAAATGTATGAAGGATATGGGCGCAAAACCGATGACAAAGAAGCTAAAGATGCAATTGATAGCTTAAAGAAAGATGTTAACTTGTATCTGTCTGAAACTTCATCAGATAAAGAAAGCGTACAAAATGCATATAAGGCAATCAGTGCTTATGTTTATGGAGATTCTTCGTTTGATAATCTTTCTGAGCAGGTCAAATGTATTGACCCAGCTGATATAAAAGAGGCATTCAGAAAATTAATTAAAGATAATTATTATCTGCAATCAAGACTATCAAGGGTTGAAAATCCAAATAGAAATGATGGCAGTATTATACTCGACAACAGGTATATGAATCCTGATATACGAAACAATCTTAATAATGTATATGATAAATGTCTCAAAAACAATATAGAATAGCTCGGTAAAGAATCAAAAGAAATCCAGATGGTAATAAAAATGCATTCAATTATTGAAGATTACGATAAGGCATACAGAGACATGAATGATTATCTTGAAGGAAAAACCACAAAACTTAACGAAGGCAAAAATATGAACCAATATGCCGTAGCGAAAGCTTTTGAAAATGTAATGATAAGTCATGTAAATCATGATGGAGACATTAAGATTACAGACAAACATGTAGACATAGGTAAAAACTACGATATACCAAGAACAAATTCGTTTCCAGAGAACGATTATCAGCTTACTGATGCCTTGCGAGAGGTTCGTGAAAGAGTTGCGGATAGCCTTGCAAAAGATTTTTCAGACGATAAGGAGACTCAGGAACAGTTTAAAGAAATGTATTCCAGCCTTCATGGCTCTTGGTCAGTACGACAGGGTGACCCGCATGAACGCGACAGCCTGGATGACCGTTATTCCGTATTCAGGGACGACGAAATGAAAGAAGCAAACAAAGCTGCAGCAGATGCCTTTCTTAAAGTCATGAAATGTGAAAATGTACAAAAATTACTTGCTGATATTAAAGAAGGAGATATGAAGCATAATCTGGATGTTATGATGCGTAGCCCGGATTGTAATTTCTATGACTTGATTAACGCTTATGAAATGAGCGGAGCAAGAGAGCAAATCGGTAATATGGTCACAGAGGCATGCAAAAATGCAGGCGACCCAAATCATGTACAGCCTGAAGAAGTTGGCCTCACAGCAGATGAAGTCCGTGATATTACCAAAATAGAGGAAATCATAGATACAGAAGAAGAGCTTGCCAGTACATTTGATGTAATAAATGATTATATGCAAGGAGATATCACTGTTGATGAAATGAAAGAGATTCTTAATGATGAATGCCAGCCGGAATTTATCGCGAATGCTTTTGCAGATATGTTAAACGAAAATAGCCGCTATTGTGAAAATACTTTATATGACGATGTAGAGCAGAAGCTGAAAAATATTTACAAAGAATGTGATTTTGACAGCCCTGAATTTAAGGAAGCTTTCGATAATGTATCTTTTTATCACCTGAGTGATTTTGTACAAATCAGAAATGAATCAAGGGCTGATAATGAATTCCAGAAATGGATGTCAGACCCGGAACGTAAATCTGTTGCTGATTTAAGAAAAGCGATTTATGACAGTGCTGACCATCGGGCCGATAGAGATAATGTCACATTCTTAATTGACCAGACTATCGAACATATACCGGCAGAAATGATAGTTGACAGTCAAATGATGCAGAAGCTCGTCAGTATTACTGCCGAACATAATATACCTTTAAGTGATATCAAGAGCTTTGATGAAGTTAAGGAAACCAGCCCGGAAATTGCAAATGAGTTTCAAGAGAGTTACAAAAATAATCTAAAAGAAAATCTGGCAGAAGAGATTGCATTTCATGCAAAATGGGATGCGCCTTATGTATTTGAAAGTGTCGGACGTAGAGTCAACAGTCTGTATCGGGAAATAGATGAGAATGATAAAGCCGATATTATCGTTTCTGCTGCAAACATCCTTGAAAATAAACGTCTGACTGGTGAAGCCGATATGTCAAAGAAAGATGTATCGCTGTCTCTTGCCAATGCATGTGTAGCGATAGGATTTACGGAAGACAGGAGCGTTGATGCCATTGATAAAGCAGTTGAAAAGAATCCGCAGGTAAAAGATATAACAGACGATATGATGAAGACCGCGGTATTCAAAGATATGGTTATGGATTATGTTGAAGACTTCAAGGGATTCATTTCAGATATTGAAAACACAATAGACCAGCTTGACAAATCAACAGTGGAAAAAGTGATAGATGATGTTTCTGGCAGAATGATAAATGCTTACGGAGATAAAAAAGAAAGACTCGAAGAAGTCCAAAAAGCAGCAGATGAATACGTTAAGGGCGACAAAATGGACCTCAATCAGGACGAGATAAGTTATGATGATGATGACGACCATGATGACCATTAATATAAAACATGGAAACCCTGGATGACAAAAAACATCCGGGATTTTCATGTTTTATGTTTAACTTCGCACGCGGGGAAATCCAAATGCTTGTGGCAGGAATATAAACGGCATTCTTTTTGCTTGACAAACATATAGATTAAAAATAATATATGTATTAAGTAAACGAATTGTACACAAAGCTTTATCCCAAAGTTCTTGCGGCATACGGATGTTGATAGAATGCAATCATTGGCCCCTAAGGCTTGCCTCCGGGAGTATCCAGAAACAGCCAGAACCCTAGGAGGTAACCTTCTAGGATTCTTTTTAAAATCCCGTTTTTTTTGCTGCCCGAAATTCCGCATATTAAATACAGAAAAATAAAAAGAAAGGAAAATAAAAAATGGATATGATAAAAAAAGAAATCCAAAAAGGAGTAATACTTTATGTTGGTTCTGCAATAGGCATGAAAGACAACAAAATCGTAATGGATATTGATGTTGCGGATAATGTTAAAGAAGTAGAAATCTGGCATGATTTTAGAATGCCCGATACTAACAAAAGCTTTCCGAATGTAGAAAAATTAATCATTAAAGAATATGTTATTGATATTAACATTCCAAACAGCTTATTTCCAAATGTGAAATACGTTGAATCAGAAAATGAGGCCTTTTTGTCAGGAAAATATCTGGTTGGAACGTTTTACAGAAGCAATACGCTGTTTAATACTTTTTGTCAAAAACCAGGAGAAGTAATCGACATAACAAGAATTGACGGGATTGCTAATTTTGCGTTTTCTGGGTGCAAAGCCGACGAAATGGTGGTATGCGATTCTATAACATCTTTTCATCAGGTTAGTGCAAACGCTTTTGTAGACTCCGCTTTCAGCGCTAAGCCGTTTGTTAACGGATTAAAACTTGCCGGAAACCTTGTTCTTGAAGTTGATAAAACAGCAGAGAACATAGAATTGCCAGATACACCATACAACTTTGTTTTTTTGGAAACGGCCGACATGTCGCATGTTAAAAAACTGACAGTCCATCACCCGGATGCCAGTAATAAGTTGTGTTTCAAGAATGATGTTCCTGAAACAATAGTCCTAAAAACCGATAAAGAACTTGACTTTTCTGATATTGCAGTTTTGGCGCATCATAGCACCTCAAAAGGATGTCTGCAAAATTTCTCAATAATTCATCCAAATTTTGAAGAAATTGATGGAGTTGTGTATACGAAAGATAAAAAAACTCTTGTTGCTTGCTCTATGTCCAAGAAACATGTTAAAGTTTTGGATGGAACAGAGGTGATATCTATAAATGCATTTACCCAGTGTAAGATTGAAGAAGTCATCTTTCCTGCCTCGCTGAAAATTATCGATGAAATGGCGTTTACGGATTGTGAAATGTTGAAAAGTGTTAAGTTTGGAAATGGATTAAAAGCCATCGGCAGGTCTGCTTTTGCCTGGTGTCGTAGTCTCAAGCATGTTGCCCTTCCATCTTCGCTGGAGCATATTAGTAGATGTGCATTTTTTGGTTCTGGACTTAAAGATATCAATTTAAATGAAGGATTAAAGTCATTTGAAGCGGAGGCTTTCAGTTATACACAAATCAAAGAATTGTATATTCCTTCTTCTGTAGAGAGGATGAACTACGACAGTATTACTGCAAATATCAAAAAACTTAGATTTTCTACAATACCCAAAAACCTGTTATCATCTTTTTCAATTTCAATGCAGTCTTTTGAATATAATACATTGGAAGAGGCTTGTGTTGTTATGGAATGTAACAAAAAACATCTGTATATGCCAAGGAGTATTGCCTTAGACACATCTTGTTTAGTTGACGAGATAGAAGAAAAAATAAGACATTATTTCTTCGATATCAATGTTTCAAATGTGTCTCTGCTGGAATATAGCGCTACAAACACATGCCGCGATGCGGTTGCGGTTGCGGAATTCTGTGATTTTGGAAACGAAGATGCCAAAAAACACATCAAAAAACACATTGGCAGAATATTGCCTATGCTTCTTGATGAGAAAAACGAAGAATGTATATCAACGCTCATCATGGCAAATATAATACCTGACGATACTCTGGAAGAGCTGCGTGAAACTGCAAATCAGAAAAACATGTTAACGGTACAGGCATACCTTTTGGAGCACATGGATAACAAAAAAAATGCAGAAAAAAAATCGCAAACATTTCAATTGTAAGAAATAATCCATTGCAAACAGCCGGCGCTTTCGCGCCGGCTGTTTTTTTTTGCGTGCAGTCCTCACGAAAAACCACTGCAAAACGTAGCGGCCCTTTTCGTTTTGCCGGCAAATCCGGCATATTAAATACGAAAAGCTAAAAAAATAGCAAAAAAACAAGAAAGGAATTTAAAAACATGAAACAACAAAAAATGATTGCAAAACAGATACAAAAAGGTGTGAAGTTCTATTACAAAGAGGTACCTGACTTGTACCACGATAAAAAAACAGCATATGATATTGATGTTGACGATAACGTAAAAGAGCTTATCATTCCTACAGATTTAAAAATGAACAATACAAAGAAGAGCTTTCCTTCGGTTAAAAAGCTGATTATCAATGCCCTTGTTGTAGATATCCAGATTCCAAATTCGCTGTTCCCAAATGTGAAACGGGTAGTGTCAAAGAGTAAGTATTTCGATACATGTTTTGAATATTCATCAGTATTGATGAGAAATACATTTGGATTTTGGACGCTTTTAAATACCTTCTGTAAAGAGGAAGGTGAAGAAATAGACCTGCAGGATGTCATTGCTATTAACGATTTTGCATTCCAGGGATGCAAAAGCACTCGTATTAAATCGCCTGATATGTCCAAATATGTCTGTGCCGTAACTGTTGCTCCTAATGCATTTACGGGTTCTGCGTTTGAGAATGCTCCATTTGTTGATGGAGTCAAAATGGCCGGAAATATTGTTATCGGAATTGATAATTCTGCTGATACTGTTGTGATTCCTGATTCTGATAATCAGGACGTGACATTTGCATCAAATGTGGTCTGCAGCAGTATTAAAAAGATAATAGTGCACTCACCAGACACTGTTTCGCAACTTGGCTATACTTGCGGTTTTCCAGAAACGCTTGTTTTAAAAACAGATTTGCTCTTAAAAGAAGAGGATGTTGCGGCAAAAGCGCATGAACACATCAATGACAATTATATCAAGCATTTTTCAATTGTTAACCCGGGATATAAGGAAATTGACGGTATCGTATATACAAACAATGAAGAAAAACTTGTCGCCTGCTCGATGGAAAAAGAACACGTCGTTATCCCTGATGGTGTCAAAACGATTGGAAGCTCTGCATTTGCGAACTGTATGATTAAATCCGTAATCATTCCTGACTCCGTCACAGAAATCAGAGGTGAAGCATTTAAGCAGTGCCAAAATCTGGAGTCGGTCATATTTGGAAAAAATGTTAAAATCATCGGGAGAAGAGCATTCAGTCAATGCTACAATATTAAGCATCTCTCAATGCCTGAAGGTCTAAGAATAATCCGTAATGATGCTTTCGCTTATTCCGGTCTGGAATCAATCAAGCTTAACGAAGGCCTTAAGAAGATTGGAGAAAATGTCTTCTTTTGTACAAATATAAAATCAATAAGGCTTCCTGAGACAATAAAGTGTATCGAAGACAAATGCCTGTCAGGCAGTATTGAAAATGTTTATATCCCGATTTTCCTGAAAGGTATTCTGGATATCTGCGCCGCAGGAACATATCATCCAGACACGAATGACGATAAAATCACACGATTACAATGTGGAGAAAGATACCTGTATATGCCACAGCATTTAAATTCGCTGACTTACGCTAAAGCAAGTAATCAAATTCAGGCATTCTTTCTTGGAAATCTGAAATCACGCCCGGAAATGTGGTCATATGCAAACACTGCCATCTGCAGGGAAAACCTCGCTTTATTGGAATATTTTCACTTTAGAGCAGAAGGTGCCAAAGAATACATAAAAAAATTCTCTAAAGGAATTCTTTCGCGTTTTATTCAAGAGGGTGACGAAAAACAAGCTGTAGAGTTTGTTAAAACCGGTTTTGTATCGCAGAACACACTGAAAGAAATGATGCTTAGAGCGAAAGAAAACAATATGGTTTCTTTACAGGCATACATTTTGGAACAGTTAAACGTAGACAAGGCGAATCTTGAAAATTTTCGTATCTGATGCAAAGAACAGGCAAAAACGCCTGTTCTTTTTTTCTCCTTTTAACGAAAAAAGTGAAAAACACAAAAAAGTGTATACTGAAGGCATGCTGCCGGCCTGTCGTCTCTTTTTTCTTCCCAGCAAAATCCGGCATATTAAATACGAAACAAGCTACAAAAGCAAAGAAAGGAAAAGAGAAAAATGAATAAAAGAGAATTGTTTAATGAAGAACGGGAAATCCCAGGCCGACAAAAAGTCGTCTGCAGGTCAAATGTCCCGGTTTTAACTCCACACGCGGGTCTGAATCCACGTTCGAAACACGTACTCAGCCTTACGGCTTCGCTTGCCGAACTTCGTGCTGGTTGCGAGCCGGAACGGCAAGTTATCAAAGCAAACAGCCAAAATGGCGTGACAATGTATATTGATAAAAGTCTTAATGCTGTTGTTGATATGGATGTAGAAGACTGGGTGACAGAAATTGAATTTAACTCGGATGTAGAGATGAGTGATAGTAATAAGAAGTTTCCAAATGTAGAAAAGCTTATTATCGGGCCAACTGTTGATGAAATCAATATCAATAATGAGACGTTTTCCGGCGTGAAATATGTTGATTCCAAAAATACACATTATGTTTCCGGAAGATATCTCGTATATGCATCATCATATCGTGTAATACTTGAAAATGTCTTTTCTCCGGATGAAAATGATGTAATTGACATGTCTGGTATTAATAAGATTGCTTCATACGCCTTTCATGGATGCAAATGTACCAATCTGATAAATCTCAAAACCACATTTACATGGCCTGACATTGAAGAATCTGCATTTGCAGGCTCTGCATTTGAAGCACAGACGTTCGTGAATGGTGTAAAGATGGTAAATTATATCGTCATTGATATTGACAAAGATGCAGACAAAGTTGTTCTTCCAGACACTATGGCTCAGCAAGCCATATTTTTGCAGGATATTGATTTGGGTGTAGTGAAAGAAATGGTTATACATAATCCAAATAGTATATCCAATCTTCAATATAATTCAAATCTTCCAGAGAAATTGACTCTTGAAATTGATTATTATATAAGGCCGGAAGATATTCTGATGCTTCCTCAGACCAAAACAAAAAAAGCTAAGTGTATACGAAAGCTCTCAATTAAAAGCCCTCATTATGTAGAAATTGATGGCATAATTTATACAAAAGATATGCATAGGCTTATCGTTGGTTCTGCCGGATTGAAACATGTTGAGGTCCCAGAAGGAGTCGAAAAAATCACTGATTTTGCCTTCTATAATAGTGAAATTGAATCTGTTAAACTTCCAGACTCTATCAAAAAAATCGGGGATGAGGCTTTTAGTAATTGTCATAACCTGAAAGAAGTTAATCTCGGCAATGGTGTTCAGCAACTCGGAAATTATGTTTTCAGCTGGGATGAAAATCTAACAAAAATAGAATTACCACAGAGCCTTCAAGAAGTTGGAGCATATAGCTTTTACAAGTCAAACATTAAAAGTATCACCTTAAATGAAGGTCTGAGCAATATTATCCAAGGTGCTTTCGCTGGAACGTATATTGAAAAAGTATATATTCCAGGAAGCGTTAAAAAAATCTGTGATGAGGCTTTTAGTACTTGTCATAACCTGAAAGAAATTAATTTCGGCAATGGTGTTCAGCAACTCGGAAATTATGTTTTCAGCTGGAATGAAAAATTGACAAAAATAGAATTACCACCGAGTCTTCAAGAAGTTGGAGGATATGCCTTTTACAAGTCAAATATTAAAAGTATCACCTTAAATGAAGGTCTGAGTAATATTGTTCAAGGCGCTTTCGTTGGAACGCATATTGAAAAATTGTATATTCCAGGAAGCGTTAAACATATCGGTAAAGGCGCCATTTCAGAAAACACAAAAGAGATTATAATGCCTGTTTTTTTAGAAGATATTCTTCAAGGCATACGCCGTACAGAAAAAATCAATCATTTTGACCATACATCTCATATTGTGCGGCTGCAATGCGGAGATAAGTATGCATATCTTCCAAGATATGTTGATATCTCAAAGTTTGCAGACTTAACAAAAACTGTAACAGATTTTTTTACTGATTTTTGCGAAGAGCGTCCTGAATTATGGAAATATGCAGAGGACACAATCGATAAAGAAGACCTTGCCATATTAGAGTACTATGACTTTAACGCGAAAGAGGCAAAAGAATACTTAAAAAGAAACGCAAAAATATTTGCCCTGAGGCTGATACAGAATAAAGATGAAGAGCGTCTGGCCAAATTACTGAAAATGAATATCGCGTCAAATCAGCTGTTAAAACTGCTTCTCGAAGAGGCAGGAGAGATGCCAACCGCACGGGCGTATATTCTGGAAATGCTTGGAAATACAAAAACAAACAAATCTTTTTCTATCTAAATGTAATACCGGTGCAAAACGCGCCGGTATTTTTTGCTGTGCTGCTGGCGAGTTGCATAAAAAGGCAAAAACCTCTTTTTAAGTATTTTATTAAAAAAGTGTTACATTTTTTTTAAAATTCAGCATACTATATGTGTTGTAGAAAAAACAAAGAAAAAAAATACACAAAAAGAGGTAATAAAAAATGATAACAATGCACAAAAAAATATTAACAATATCACTTGCCCTGGCGATGAGTATCTCCCCAGCGGCAAGCGTGTATGCAGACAGGGAAGACGATTTAAGACAGGAACAGGCCTGGACGGCAGAGCAGCTTGATGCCGCATATGCACAGATTGATAATATGTATGCGAGGAAACAGCAGCTGGCAGCTGAAATTAATTCACTTGATGCTGACCTGGTAAACGTAATGGTGTCTATACAGACGCTTGAAAATGATATCGCAGCCAAGGAGTCCGACATCAACGTAACAAAAGGAAACATAAAAAAAGCTGAAAAAGGACAGAAAAAACAGTATGCCGCAATGAAAAAGCGTATTCAGTATCTTTATGAAAACGGTGGAGACGCGGCGTGGTTCCAGATGATGCTTGCATCAGATGACCTGTCGGATATGCTGAACAAGGCTGAAAACGTTCAGGGGATGTATGACTATGACCGGGAAAGCCTTGAGAAATATGCAAACACGGTGAAGGAAATCAAGAATCTGAAAGAAAAATACCAGCAGGAGAAAGCCGAGCTGGAAGGGATGAAGCAGGAGCAGGAAGCCGAGCAGACAAACCTGCAGGCGGCGATTGATGAGAGACGTGCAAGCTCTGCAGACTGTGACAATGAGATTGCATATGCCCAGCAGATGGCAAATGAGTATGCAGCCCTGATTGAACAGCAGCAGGCAGAGATTGAACAGATTCAGGCGGAGAAAGAAGCCGCAAGGATTGCAGCAGAGCAGGCAGCAGCTGAAGCAGCAGCGGCTGAGGAAGCAGCGCGGGCGGAAGCTGAAGCTGAGGCTGAGTATGATGAAGATGAAAGTGAAGATGATGAATATGTAGAGAACGAAGATAGTGAAGAAGATGGTACTGAAGATATAGATGAAGAAGGAGGAGAATACGACGACAGCGAAGATGGAAGTTACGACGAAAGTGATGAAAGCGGCAATGATGGCGTAGAAAATGAAGCCAATAACAGCAATGACGGCTATGAAAACGATAATAATGAAGAGAGCGGTGAGGAAAGTGATGGAAGCCAGAAAGAAAGCAGCAGCTCTTCCGGCAGCAGTTATTCAGGCGGCTCCGGTTCTTCCGTTGTAGACTATGCAACTCAGTTTGTCGGCAACCCGTATGTCTGGGGTGGTACATCCCTTACAAATGGTGCTGACTGTTCTGGTTTCGTGCAGAGTGTTTATAATAATTTCGGGGTAAGCCTGCCAAGGACGTCTTACGAACAGCAGAACGCCGGCCGTGAGGTTTCTTATTCCGAAGCTCAGCCAGGCGATTTAATCTGTTACGGCGGGCATGTGGCTATTTACATGGGAAACGGAAAGATAGTGCATGCGTCAAACTCAAGGGACGGAATCAAGGTGAGCGACAATGCCGCTTACAGGACGATTTTAAGCGTGAGGAGATTAGTGTAAGAAAGGAAAAAGAGAAAGGCAAAAAGAAAAGAAAAAAAAGAAAAAAGAAAAAATGCGGGGCTCTGACCCGCACACCGCAAGGGCGAGCCGCCCTTGACCGGCTATAACAAGCAGAACTACGTTCTGCTTGTTTTTTTGTTGTTAACCCAACAAAGCCCAGCATATTTTATGCCGGGCTTTGCATTGAGAACCATCCCGCGATGGCTCAGTGCTCTTAAGAGCGTATTCGCGCGATTCGCGTATATATATTGTACCGCAAAAGGTGAGAAAAGTCAAACTATGCTGACAACGAATCCGGAAAAGCGTTTCGTCGCCACCAAAATCCGGCATATTGTATGCAAATACAAAACAAGAAAGGAAGATGAAAATGCACTACGATTCAACTACACGAGTTCTTACTATTGATAATTACTATGACCTCGTCAAGTTTGCCCGTAAACAGGATTGGGAATTTAACTGCAATCATCCAAAGAAAATCATTATTGATGTGTACGACGTACTTGACCCGATATCCCCGAAAGATGTTGATAACCTTATGGACAAGAAAGTATATACACAGGTTGAATGCTTTGAGGTAACGCATCCGATGAACAGGTCACTCAAAACTATTGACGGCATTTTGTATACAAAAGACGGCAAAACGCTTATCTTATGCCCGCCGCAGAAGATAGGCCGCGTAGAGATAGCTGAAGGCACTGAAACCATATACGAGGGCGCTTTTAAAAACTGCAGGATAAACGGTGTAAAGTTTCCTGACAGTATGAGAAGGATTGAATCATCGGCGTTCTGCGAGTGCCGCAATTTGAAGGTCGTGGAGATGAACGATGACCTGGAATATATTCTTGATGCTGCTTTTTATTCCTGCCATAAGTTAAAAAAGGTAAAATTTGCAAAAAAATTAAAAAAAATAGCATACGGGGCGTTTTACAGCACTAATTTAAAAAAAATAACGTTGCCGAAAGGCCTGACCGGAATTGGCCCCAATGCCTTCGCGCGATGCCATCTGAAAGACGTATATTTGCCGGATTCGATTGTCTCAATCGGAAATGGAGCTTTTTCCTGGACAGATAATATATATGCTTCACGGTATCACGTAAATATTTTGTACGGAATCACAACAAACTATGCGGTGGAATGCAATGTTCTGGATACCATGACAAATGGAAGGTATGCCATGCATGCAACACTGCATATTGAAGGCTTAACTCCGATTGTCGTTCCGAGATGTGTAGATAACGATGTTTTCTGTATGAATATAAATGCGAATGACATGGATATGCTGAATAATGACATTAAGAAGTATATCGAAACAGGTAAAAATAAGTATCTGTACCGTCTGTATATGTATGGCCATAATGACAGATGCAAAGAGGACGCCGCAATTGCTATCGTAATGCGATACAAAAACGCAGCCTCCGCGAAGCGATACCTGACACGGATGGCAGAGGATATTGCCAAAAGAGCGGCAGAAAAGAATGAAGAAAAATTCGTTCAGATGCTGAATGCGGTCGAGTGGAGTGATACCGCGCTGCGGCGTATGCTGCCAGCGATGGAAGAGAGCGAGCTTCAGATTGCAAAGGCGTATATATTGGAAAAGATAAGGACGAAGGAGACGTTTGAAGTATGAGGAATGCAGGATATTCTATGAAGCCAACTGTATGATTCAGACGCTGTGAAAAATGGTTTACAGTAAATATATACAAAAAGCATATGAAAGGACTAAAAAAAATGGAAATAAAAAGACTGACAAAAGAAGAGTTGCAGGCTTTCGCAAGACTGAAAGGCTGCAAGATTGAAAATTTGTATTATCGCGGTGATATTTCTCTCTTGCAAAAACCGGAGAAAATAATAGCCTTGATTGGGCGGAGAAATGCAGATGCTGATGTACTCAGAAATGCAAATAGATGCGGAAAAATACTGGCTGAATCTGGCGCCGTGACGTTGAACGGGCTGGCGGTTGGATGTGACACTGCAGGGCTGGAAGGAGCACTGGCTGCCGGTGGAAAATGTATTGCCGTAATGCCTTGCGGGCTGGACTACATATACCCGAAATGCAATGATTCGCTTGTAGAAAATATTCTAAAAAATGGTGGATGTATTGTAAGCGAGTATGAGCCTGGCGAGAGACCTGAAAAATGGAAGTTTGTCAAGCGCGACCTTTTGCAGGCGATGATTGTGGATAAAATCCTTGTTGTTGACTGTGACGCGAAAAGCGGTACTATGCATGCAGTCAGGGAAGGAGTGAGAGAAAAGAAAGATATTGCCTGTATTATAAGAAAACAGGAAGAGAAGACTGGTTCTGGCAATCAATATATGATTGACAATTTTGCTGCGATTAAGATATGTGGGGAGAAAGCCCTGAAGCAGTTTGTCTTATAAAAAATCCTGAATATAGAAGAATTTGTAAAAAAGAAGTAGAAAAGAGAAGCAGCAGGCCTTCGGCCTGCTGCGTTTTTTTATCTTTTTCTTATTTTTTTTGCTGTTTTGCAGAAAGGTGAAAAATTTCAGGCGTAATTTTGCATATTAGATACAGAAGGAGAGGGATGAGAAGAAATGGTAAAACAAAAAGGAGATAAAGGAGATTGGAAAAATGGCTGGAAGAAGTAGCAGGTTAATATTTGGAGCATGTGCGATTATTTCCGGCGCCGCGGCGATGTTCGGGATGAATGCGTTGCCAGTGATGGCGGTGGAGGATGTTGGAGAAAAGGTGACTGTTAGTGAAGATGTGGGCGCTGACGTTGGAACAGATGCTGGTATTAGTGATAGTGATAGTGCTGATGCTGATACTGGTAGCCAGACAGCCGGAAATGTTGCCATTGATAACCATGATGGAGATGTTCTTGCCGGAAACATCACTGACTCCAAACCACAGACACTCCCTCCCACTGGTGAAATCATTGCTGCAGCAGGCCTTGGCGGAATTGCGCTCGCTCTGGCAGTATACGATATCAGAAATTAAGAAATGTAAAAAAAAGAGGAAAAAAATGCGTAAGAAAAAAAGAAAAATAAAAGAGATAAAAAACGTGTTTATATTCGGGGTGTGTGCTGCCGTTTCTGGAGCCGCGACGATGCTCGGGATAAATGCGCTGCCGGTGTGGCGACGGAAGATGTTGGGGAAGAGGTGACTATAGGCGAAAATATGGAGGATGGTACTGCCGGAAAATTGTCTGAAAACTCACAGGTGGGGGTTACAACAGAAAGCGATGACTTAGGCGTTTATGACTTCAAAGATAATAAAACAACCGGAACGGTCACGGTAACTAAAGAGTGGAGTGATAAAAGAACAAATAGTGAAAGACCGGAGCCAGAGATTAAGATAAGCACGAAAAAACCGAGCAAGAGTACGCTTGGATATACGGTTACGTTTCACGGAAACAAAGACGCCGGGCTGGTGTTTGATGACGGAAGCGATGTAAATGAAGTAGTGTACAACAGCAGCGGGCAGATTGTGGATGGAGCGTTTAAGGCGCCAGGAGGATTTGCAGCGGGAGCTGTTGCATGGTTTGCGGATAAAGCGTTAACGAATAGGGTTGATGTAAATGAAGATGGTGCTGTACAGATGGCTTTAAGTGGAGATGTTTATTTATGGGCAAAAATGAAGACGTTTGAGATTAAAGGATATAAATACGGAGATAATGAATTTAACGCATTGATTCCGGATACTGTAACAGAAATTTTCTTTACAGACGAAATAAAGCCAGAAAACGCTTCTATAATTGACATAGATGCTGATGGAGACGGCGGAGTTGTTGCCTGGACGGAAAATGGTGGTACGGTTATGAGAGTTTCTACACAGATTAAAGGAATGAAAGTTCAAGCGGCAAAAGATAGTGTGTGTATGTTTTCTGGTAGAACCAAACTTACAAATATTGATTTTTCAATGCTGGATACAGCGAACGTGACGGATATGAGTGAGATGTTCCACGGCTGCTCCAGCCTGACAAGCCTGGATTTGACACCGCTTAATACAGCAAAGGTGACGAATATGGAATCTATGTTCTACCGCTGCTCCGGTCTGACTAGCCTTGATTTGACACCGCTTAATACAGCGAATGTGACGAGTATGAAATCTATGTTCTACAGCTGCTCAGGTCTGACAAGCCTTGATTTAACTTCGTTTAATACAGCGAAGGTAACGAATATGAGCTCTATGTTTTACGACTGCAGCGGTCTGACAACCATCAAAACCGGCGTTACATTTAAATTTGCCAGAACAGATTACTTTCTCTCCGGCACATGGCGAAACGTTATCGGCGAGACATTTAATGGTGATTATCACAATGGCGCGTAAAACCGCGGCCAACCTAAATATGCATTGCGTAGGTTTGCACATTTAGTTGTCTGTCGGATGTAAGCGTAGAGAACAAAAAAATAAAAATTTTTTTCTTTTTTCCGTCAAAAACTATATTTTTTCAGCATACTATACATGTAACAAGATAAGAACAATCTTGCACCTGGTATATGCCAGTATAAAACTAAAAAACATATGGCGTTGCATGCAAAAGACCTTGTATGCGTAAAATGTTTAAGGCCGTGTACCCGATAGAAAAAACGGGGAGGTGTCCGCAACAGCAAAAATTGTTGCATAGTATATTTTTTAAAGGTAATCCCCATAACAGGGGATAGAGGGATAGTGTTAGTCCTGCGAGGCGAATTTGGCCTCGCGAAGAAGCCGCGGCCAACCTTCGGTTGTCCGTCGGTCAATCACGGTACCGCCAATTTTCCTTCCAATGTAGCCGATACCTACATAAAAGTTTCTTAACTTAGTCAATCCAGTATCGTCGCCAGCCATTCTTTACCGGCACTCGATTATTTTCTAAACTTTTTTAAATCTTTTGAAAAGCCTGGCCAGCCCCGCTAACGCGGGGCTGGCTTTTTTTTGTTTCGGAAACGAAGAGAAGAGATTCTCTTTTGCGTGGAGGGGAGATTCTTTTGGTGGTTATTTTGGAAATTTTTTTGAGGCTTTATTTGGGCTCTTTGGGATTGCTTTTGGAGTTATTTTTAAAGTTCTTTTGAGAATTCTTTTGGAATGTTCTTTTGTTTATTTGTTTATGACTCCTGAAACGTGGTTGCCGGCGCCGAAGGCGCCTGGAAAGAAGGGTTGTTCGCAAACGGAAGTCTGAGATTTGCCCTGTAAAGAAGATAAGGCGGGCGGGAGAGTACTGGCCGGTCAAGTAGTACAATGGCTGGCGTGAGGCTTCGTTTGCTTGTATAAAGAGGCGGCGGGCGGCAAAAAGCTGCTGGCGGAATACAGGATTCCGGATACCAGCTGACGAATATTGTACCGGCTGCCGGATGCTGCATTGAATGCCGATTGTCGTCATCTGCTGCCAGCGAAAAAAAATCCGACAAAAATTTGCGCTTGCCGAAAAATCTGGTATAATATATACAAGAGATGAGGAAGAAGAATTTCCTCAATACATAAGACGGATTCGCCGTCGTGTTCGTTCCTTTCTTTGTTTTTGAGCCCCGCTGTCTTTGCCGGCAGCGGGGCTTTTGCGTTTTGCCGATGTTTTGCGGCCGGCAGAATCCGACATATTGGAAGTGTAGATAAAATATGCCGGCAATACCGGAAGTCAAAAAGAAAGGAGATAAAAATAATGACAAAAATAATGGAAAAAGCAACTCCAGCAATACCAGATACAAAAGAAGGCATCCGCATGCTGCCGGAGGTAGAAATATGTTTCAGGATGATATGAACGGAAAGGACGAAAGTGGAGTGTACGAAATCAAGTATGGTGACCATATGTTCTTCGTTCCGAAACGGATGGATGATGGCGTAGAAGCGATAATGGCCATTGAAAGAATCTGCTGCCGGGGCTTTTCGTTTAAGCGTAAGCGCAAAAAGCTTATCGGATTTATGCGCGATATCTGGGCGTTTGCGATTGATGAGGATAGACGCGAAATTGCTGGCAGGATTGAACGGGAATTTGCCGGCTGAGAGCTGGAGAAGCTGAAACTACAGGTTGCATTTGTTGTGGCCTGTTTTTTTGTTGCCGGCAAAAGTTCAGCCTGCAAGGCAAAATTGCCGGAAGCACCACGCTATTCCGCCGCCTGCAAAAAAAATCCGACAAAAATTTGCACTAGCCGAAAAATCTGGTATACTATATATGTAAGCGAGAAGGACAGCTCCTTCCGAGACGTCAGACGGATTCGCCGTCGAAATTCCTTTCTTTCTACGTGTGTGCCGCGGCTAAACGCCGCGGCCTTTTTGTTGCCAGCAAAATCCGACATACTGTATGTATAAAACAAAAAAAAAGAAAGGAAAAATCTGATGAAAATAATACAACAAAACGAAAAAGTAATCGCATGTATCGGCAAAGACGATACAAACGAACGGAAAATCATGGAAATGATAGAAAGCGTTCAGGAGAACGGCGTTACAGATTTTGAGGTTGATGCCGAGAATCCAATGCTTTATTCAGAAGACGGGCTTTTGTATGGCAAAAAGAAGACAATGCCTAACGGAGAAACAAGACTTACACTGATTGCCGCGCCACCAGACAAGAAGGGAACTGTGAAGGTTGCTTACGGTACAGAAATAATTGCTGGCGATGCGTTTGCAGACAGTAAGGCTTCAAAAGTCATACTGCCAGAAACGGTAACGTCAATCACTTCTTATGCATTCAATAATTGCGAAAATCTGAGAGAGGTCGTCATGAATGAAGGCCTTACACATATTGATGAATATGCATTTCGTCTGTGTCCTTTGCTTGATGATATCACCATCCCTGACACGGTGATGGATATTATGTATAATGCATTCAGCGAAAGCCCTCTCCGAAACCTGAAGTTTCAGAACCGCCCGCAGAAATGCAATAACCGGCTTAAGATTGCATACGGCGCTTTTGGATGGTGTCATGCCGATGAGATAGAGCTTCCGAACAGACTGGTCTCACTTTCGGACGATAACTTTGCCAAGGCCAGAAGGGTAGTAATAAACTGCTATGACGCATCAGATATTAAGTCAATACTTAATGCTTTGATTGTCAGGAATTTCGCACCTATTGGTGAGGCCTCGGACTACTATGACCCGAGATGCAACTGTGCTTTGGAGGTATGCTTTGGTGGTGTGAATGCATACATCCCCAAGATAATGGGGCGGAATGTAAAAGGAAAATTCCTTAAAGATATTTCTGATGTAATGCAGATTACCGAAAAGCCGCTAAGTGAAAAACTGCATGACCTGCAGATGTATGCCCTGGATGCAGCAGAGACTCCGCTTGATGCGTCATACGATGCGGCGATTAAGGTATATTGCAATACTGAAGACAGCGAAATAAAAGAAAAAGCAAAAAAAGTATTAAAAATGCATAGCAGAAATATCATCCGAGTGTTCTATAAATCTGGAGACGTAAAGAAGCTGATGGATTACCTGAAGTTTGGCCTGCATAAGGAGGAAGACGTTGAGGCTGTTCTGGAAAACGATTTCAGAACTGATGCGGCTGATATGAATGCGTGCATGCTGCAGGCACTTGGAAATAGTCCCTGTAAACAGAAGTTTTTACTCTGAAGCCTGAAGTGCCGCGTAAGCGGCGCTTCTTTTTTGCCGGAAAAAGAGTAGTTGTGTTTGCCGATGATTTGCCGGCAGCGCCAGACCTCCCGCGGCCTTTGCCGGCAGCGGGGGTTTTGTGTTTTGCTTCCGGCAAAATCCGGCATACTGTATGTATAAATATAAAAAAGAAAGGAAAAGAAATTATGAAAATAATACAGCAAGACGAGAAAATAATCGCGTACATCGACAAAGATGAGACAAACGAACGAAAAATCATGAACATGAAAATGATAGAAAGCGTTCAGGAGAACGGCGTTACCGATTTTGAGGTTGATTCCGAGAATCCAATGCTTTATTCACAAAACGGGCTTTTATATGGCAAAAAGAAGACAATGCCTAACGGAGAAACAAGACTTACACTGATTGCCGCGCCACCAGACAAGAAGGGAACTGTGAAGGTTGCTTACGGTACAGAAATAATTGCTGGCGATGCGTTTGCAGACAGTAAGGCTTCAAAAGTCATACTGCCAAAAACGGTAACGTCAATCACTCCTTATGCATTTAACAACTGCGAAAACCTGAAAGAGGTCGTTCTAAGCGAAGGTCTCACACATATTGGTGAATGTGCATTTCGTATGTGCCCTTTGCTTGATGATATCACCATCCCTGATACGGTACTGGATATTATGTCTAATGCATTCTGCGAGAGTCCTCTCCGAAACCTGAAGTTTCAGAATCGCCCGCAAAAATGCAATAACCGGCTTAAGATTGCATATGGTGCTTTTGGGTGGTGCCATGCTGATGAGATAGAGCTTCCGTACAGGCTGGTTTCCTTGTCGGATAACAACTTTGTCAAGGTCAGAAGAGTAGTAATAAACTGCTATGACACATCAGATATCGAGCCAATACTTAATGCTTTAATTGTCAGGAATTTCGTACCTCTTAATGAGGCCTCGGACTACTATGACCCGAGATGTAACTGTGCTTTGGAGGTATGCATTGGTGGTGTAAATGTATATATCCCCAAAATAATGGGTGGGTATGTAAAAGGAACATTCCTTGAAAAAATGCAGCTTGTCGAAAAGCCATTAAATGAGAAGCTGTATGACCTGCAGATGTATGCCCTGGATGCGGCAGAGACTCCGCTGGATGCGTCATATGATGCGGCGATGAAGGTGTATTGTAATACTGAAGACAGAGCAATAAAAGAAAAAGCAAAAAAAATATTACAAACACACAGCCAGAATATCATCCAGGCGTTCTATAAATCTGAAGATGTAAAGAAGCTGATGGATTACCTGAAGTTTGGCCTGCACAATATGAAAGATATTGAGGTTGTTTTGGAAAACGATTTCAGGACAGATGCGGCTGATATGAATGCGTGTATGCTGCAGGCGCTTGGAAATAGTCCCTGTAAACAAAAATTTTTGCTATGAAGCCTGAAGTGCCGCATTCGCGGCGCTTCTTTTTTGCCGGCAGCAGAACCGGGTTAAGCTGAAACGGCTGGGTGCGATGATAAGGGCATGTAATTCCGTCAATTTTGCGGCTTTGCTGTTGCATTTGCTGGAAAATATGGTATACTGTATATATGAATTGATACTTGCAATTTGACATATTTTGTGCTACACTTTATTTGTGAAAGAAGAAGCTTTTTTCACGGGGCGTCCTCTGGCTGTGCATCCTTGCACGGCTTATTTTTTTTGCAAAAATTCCGGAAAAGCCGCCGGCAGCGCCAGACCTCCCGCGGCTGCAAAAAAATCCGACAAAAATTTGCGCCCGCCGGAAAATCTGGTATAATATATACAAGAGATGATTCGGTGAACTTACGTTCACCTTCACCAGACGTGGACGGGGTTTCTGACTCCTTGTGCACGTCTGGTAACCTCAGAACCGATGGACAACCTGAGGTTGGTCGCGGTTTTCCGTCCATCGATGAGGAAAGAAAAATTTCCTCAATACATAAGACGGATTCGCCGTCGCGTTCGTTCCTTTCTTTGTTTTAGAAACCCCCGCTGTCTTTGCCGGCAGCGGGGGTTTTGTATTTTGCTACCGGTGAAATCCGGCATACTGTATGTATAAATACAAAAAAAGAAAGGAAAAGAAAACTTATGAAGCTTAAAAAAGAAAACGGAAAAACGATTCTTGTGTTTGAAAACGATGAGGTAAAACAGGTGTGCCCGAGTTCAGTTGACTATTATGAACAATCCATTGCGTCGGCGCTGGATATTACAGACTTTGAGGTGTATGATGACAATCCAAAATACATCAGCATTGACGGCATCATATACACAAGAGACGGGCTTATACTTGTCGCTGTCCCGTGCGGAAAATCCGGATGCATAAAAATCCGGGAGGGTGTTGAAGTCGTTAAAGATTCAGCGTTTGACAAAAGCGCAGCCAGCAAGGTCATTTGCCCGCAGAGTCTCAGGCTGATTGATAAGTATGCCTTCAGGTCAAGTGTTTACCTGACTGAAATCGTATTAAATGAAGGCCTGAAAAAGATTGGTACTTGCGCTTTTTACGACTGCGAAAGCCTGACAACCACAACAATTCCCGCCAGTGTTGATGATATAGGCCCAATGGCGTTTGATTCTTCACCCCTGACGTCACTGACATTTGCACCTGACCGGAAGAAGTCTTTGCTTATTGAACCTATGGCATTTGAAGACTGTACAGCTGAAAGCCTGTATCTGCCCGGTTTGGTAAAAGTTCAAGACTGTAACTTCCGTGGCGTAAAGTCAATAAGTCTTGATGGCTTCTCCAATCTGCCGGATATCCTGAGAACGTGCATCATCGGAATTGTCAATAGTGACATCAATAGAATCGGAGGCGCCTTCCAGGTAAACGTAGATAGTCAGTCTTATTTCTTCCCTCGTGCGATGCTGATTGCAGACAGGAAGAAACTGCTTGACGATGTCGCGAAAGTATGCTTTTTATCAGTGCTGTCATTTTCGCTGAAAGCCAAAAAACGAATGCTTAAAAAAATCGTCAACAAGGCTTATCAGTCTTCAGTATTTGATGTCGGCTGCCGTGTTGCAGTTAAGACTTACGGTAACATGAGCCAAAAAGAAAGGGCAACAAAAGACGGGAAAAAACTGGCTGCATACCTGCATGAAAAGGATGCCGCCATCCTGGCAATGACAGTCATGAACCACGACGCCGAGCTGCTGAAGGAATACCTTGATTTCGGACTGAGTAAGCCTGAAAATATCAAAAAGGCGTTTGATTTGGTGAATTGTGATGCCGCGGTGTGTGAGTATGAGATAGCGTCCGCAAAAAGTAAACTGGCTGCCGTTTTTTTGAGGGATATGGAGAATGCCTCGCCTGATTCCAAAAAAGACGATGATACTATAATCAAAGCTTACCTGATGCAGGCGATGCAGATGGAAGAACAAGATGAGTTTGAGATTTGAACCGGCATAATTTGCCGGTTTTTTTGCGGGCTGAAAACTGCGTGTTTGTTGCCGAGACTCTTTCCGGCCGGCAGACCTGCCGGCAAAGCCGCTGGCTGCCTGTAAAGCCAAAAAATTTCTTTTTTTTGTGTTATTTTTCATATTATATATGAGCGAAGATAAACTTCTTACCTTCGTTTGTTGGCCGCATATATATGCGGCTGTAACAATTAAGTAACGCATCGGATTTACAAGGTTGCAGGGAAAACTGTTCGAGACCTTGTTTCCGTACAGCCTTTTCCTCCGGCCTTGGCTCCGGGAATCCCCGGAAACCGACAAAAATAATATAAAAAGGAGGACTAAAAACAAGATGCAGAACTTAAAGTACAAGGCTCTGTCTATCGCAATGGCTGTAATGACCGCCGCATCGCCGGTTCTGTCTTCATATACCGCATATGCAAGCGATAATGTCGCTGACAATATTGTTGTAAATGACGACGGCACCGTATCACAGACATTTAATCTTGAAGATAATAACGATGACAGCAGCGAAGAAAAAGAAACGAAATTCCTTTTCCTTAACCTTAAAACAACTGGTGGTAAAGCCATCATATCAGAAGGAAAAGACCAGGAGCAGACCATCCGCCTGGATGAAAAACAGGATGGCAGTGAGTATATAGACGTGTATGACCAGAACGGTCTGCTTATCTCAAGCGAGAATGCAGCAGAGAATGCTTACATGTACGTATACGAAGCGGAAGCTGACAATATCGTGAGTGTCAAAGCCGAGGCAGATGACGGGTATGTCATTAACCTGTACGAGCTTGTAGACGACGACACGAGCAAGCCCGAAGAAACCGGGTTTGATGAAAAGGTTACGTCTTTCATGTATCCAACATTTGTTGATGCGGACAAGACAATAACGATTGGGTTTGAGAAGACAGAGACCCCTGAAGACGATATTACAGTTGAGGAAGTAAAAACAGAAGACAAGAAAGATACTCAGGAAGACTTGGCCGATGACCTGACCGTTAACGACGAAAAGAGCGAAGACGGAGAAACAGACGGCGAAGAGGATAAGACTGAAAATGACTTGTCTGGCGATTTGACAGTTAATGATACCGTTGAGGACGTTGATAAGACAGCAGATGCTGAAGGTACTGGTACTGAAACTGAGGGTACTGAAGCCGGAAGTGAAACGGCGGAAGATGATGCTGACGCAGACGACAAGATGGGAGACTTGACTGTTAATGACGACATTGGAATTGACGGAAGCAGCAGTGAAGATAAAGCTGTTGTGGATGGAGAGGAAGGTGATGGTACCACTGAAAGTATTGAAGAAGAAACAGACCCATCTGTAACAACGAGTAATGAAGACGAAAATGAAGATGAATTATTAAATGACAGTAACATCTCAACCGAATTAGTTACTGGTGACGAGATTGATGAAGAAAAAGAACTTGCAGCTGATGAGGCAAAATCTGATACAGAAGGTGATATCGCAGATGAAGAGGGCTACCCTTCATGTGCATCATACATATACAAAACTGAAGCTGTCGCAAAGAAAGACAAGTATTTTGACATCAATACTTATAGTGAATACGAAAACACTAATATTGAAGTAGTATCTGTAGATGGAAACACAGACCAGCAAACATGGAATGACGACGATTCTTTTACTGTAGTATACAAAGAGTCATTGAAAGACAATCCAGACTACTACTGGAACAAAGAGGTTAAATTCGTTGTAGTTGAAGATGCAGATATGGCTACAGCCAAATCCAGCGAATGTGACAATATTCTTCCAGACTGGGCTCCAATAGGAGACGCAGATGGAGTAGGTGTTCCAGAATTGGCTGGTACTGTATTGCAGGGCAAAACTTATAATGTATTAGTAAATGACACAAGCTGGAATCCAGACGTCGTAACTAATGGATACGATATCTCAAGATTTAGAATGTCAACAACAGGCGACCTTGGAGATTTTGATGTGTCTAAGCCTGGAAGCTATACATTAAGATATGTTGTTTCATATTTTACATTACCTAAATACAGATGGTATGTAGATACAACTATCAATGTAGTAGACCATCTTGATGGCCATAGGATTAAAGTTTTAAATGACAGTATTGACGTAAGAATGAACGGCGAAAGACTTGAATATGGCGAACTTTATGCGTCAGAACAATCAAATGTAACTTTTACTGTACAGGTATCTAATATTAATACTTTTAATGAAATTAATCCTGTTGTAAAAGTGTTAAATGGTGCAGGCGAGGAAAACCCTGAAGCCGTAAACTTTACAACAGTAGATTCCGATTCAGGAAAAATTTACACTTATAACGTTAGCCTCAAAGATGATGAGTATATAACCATTGATGATACAAACAATATTTGTATGTTTGGTTCAGGACAAAGCTATTTTGGAGCATGGCATCCAATTAAAGATAACTATATAACAAAAGATGATGTTGACGAAATAGAACAAATATACGGAAATGTTAATACTCCACCAGAAGATGAGGATGATATCGTTGCTTATGCAAGCGGAACTAATACTAAAAATTTTGGCACAATCGGCGTAGGACAGGCTCATGGTGCAAATGTCGGTATTGGCGCAGTTGGATACAGAACTATAATGTTAGGTATTACATCAAGCGGTCAAGCTGCTATTGCTAAATGGGTTTCCGGACTTACAAATTCGTACGATGCAGCAAATATGAAAAATTTTAAAGCATGGTTAAATACATATCAGTTAATATGTGCTGATTGTGAAACTTGGGGACAAGGGCAACATGCTGGATGGTATGCGTCAAACCAGTTCCCGTTTGAAATAACAGCTACAGCAACCTATAATTCAAAGACAAACAAACTTACAGTAAGACTTGATGCTGTAGGAAATGCTGCTTTGTCAGGAAATTATCAAAAGCTGACAGGTGACAACTCTTTTACAGGAACTTCTGGATATAGTATCACCATCAGGAAGAGACTTGTTAACGAAGAATGGGCAGCAAAGTTTTATCGTGTAAGATTGAATACAAAATTTACAATATACAGATATACAAACAATGCTTGGAAGGAACAAAAAACCGTAACACTGTCTGGCGCTACAAGAGATAGTGTAAGTATTGAGGGCCTTCAAAAAGGTAAATATAAAGTAGTTGAAGAAACTAACAGTAATGGCTGTGTGTTAAATCACGACAAATATATCTTTTATCTAAACGAATCTAATCCTTCATGGCAGACAGGAGATGACGTTGAAAACGACAGTGTCACAGAGAATGTTTCAGGAACATACGTTCTTAACTATACACAGTATTATCATGGAATAATTTTGAAGAAAGAAAATAACGAAGGAATACCTTTATCTGGAGCATATTTTAAAATTGAGTATAAACCAAACTCAACAAGTTCTCCGGAAGCAACATGGTATGCAAAAACCGATACTAATGGCGAAATTATTCTTGATAATAAACATATTTATACTAAATATAAATTACCAAACGGAAAAACTGTTCCGTCATCAGAGGCTCCGCTGAATGCAGCAAATGACCCGGTATTACCTCCTGGATGTTTAACAATTACAGAAGTAGAAGCACCTGATGGATATCAGCTTAACAGCAAACCTGTAACTGTATCATTAAAAGCAGTTGATAACGAAACGCGTACATTATTATATAACGTTCCAACGTTTATAAACACCCCAGACACTGGAGATTTCCAGCTAAACAAGAAAATATACCATCCGTCAAACTTTACTTCAAAAACACCGAGACTGTATATTAACACTCAGTTTAAGATTTATTCAGACTATGATACTGCAACAAAGACATGCTCTGGATTAGTTAAGACGGTGGCTGTTTCTGCTAACAATACAGATGATACATCATATTCTGTCATGGTAGAAGGATTGAAACCTGGTAGATATTATCTGCAGGAATCAAAACGTAACCCTGGAACCGTACAGAATACGAATACGTATTATTTTGATATAATAGCAGGAAAGACGATAAACAAATTCACAAACGTTGAGACCGGAAATTCCGGAACGGCAGTTGCGAATAACCCGTTCAGATTAACAGGAAAAATGTTTTCAAAAACAGACCCAAATGGAAGACCTCTTTCAGGAGCAACTTTCAAAGTTGTTTATTCTCCATTAGAGCCAGAGGATGGATATAATCCTATGTACACCTGGTATTTCGAGACTGATTCAAACGGTGAAGTTTTATATGACAGCAACCATTATGTTTCAAACTTTAATGGAAGCTGGAGTGATGACCCGTTGAAACTTGATGACGGAACCTGGGCAATTCCTTCCGGTTCTTTATGGGTAACAGAAGTTAAGGCTCCGGCCGGATATAAGCTTGATACTCAGACACATTCAATCAAACTGACAGGACGTCTGGATAGCAATGGAGTTTACACGATTCCAGACCTGGAAGCTGAAGACTTAACTATCATTGAATACCCGGATGGCTGGAACGTTGATTTGATGACTAAGAAAATGGATGCAGCAGATGGAACTCCGTTAAGCAATGCTGTATTCGGAATCTATAGTGACAGAAACTGTAACAACTTAATCGCAAGACTTACATCTGACAGAGATGGTTACACTGGAACTTACAGGATGGAGTTTGACGGAGACGTCAACAGCACTACTGTATATTGCCGTGAGATAGAAGCGCCAGAAGGATATCAGAGAAATGATACTATATATCATTTAACTTTAACAAAAGCAAATGATGATGGCCAGACCAGAACATTTGGAGAAAATGGTATCAATGGACTTGGTGTGTATGACGAGAAGGTTTCTGAAAAATGGAGATTACGTTATAGAGTAAAGAAGGTTGATGGCAATGGAAAACCTGTAAAAGGAGTTGTATTTGATATTTACGATAATAAAGATTGCATTAATTCAATTGCTACTCTTGAAACAAATGACGATGGATACACAGATATTGAAACAATTCAGCAAATAGATGGAGATGTTGATTCATATACATTATATTGTAAAGAATACAGTGCTCCTGCTGGATATATCTTTGATTCAACTAAGAAATACACATTAACATGGAACCGCTCTACATATGAAGCATTAAAAAACAGAGGAGACGAATCTGGCGAATTGCAGACATTTGGTGGAGATAGAGGTATCGTGAACTTAACTCCGACAGCTTCACCGACACCAGTAATCACACAGCCGGTAACACCGACTCCAAGCAATTCACCGACTCCGACACCGACAAGCACTCCGACGCCGACACCGACAAATACACCTACTCCAACACCAGTAATCACACAGCCGGTAACACCGCCCCCAAGCAATTCACCGACGCCAACACCGACAAGCACTCCGACGCCGACACCGACAAATACGCCGACTCCGACACCGACACCTACAAATACACCTACTCCAACACCGACGAATACACCTACGCCGACATCAACTCCAATACCAACACCGACGGATGAACCGCCGACACCTGGAACCGGATATGTCTACGTAAAGAAGACGTCAAGAACAGGACAAGACCTTATGGACTTAGATGGATATTCACTGAAAGGTGGTAAATTCTCAGTTACAGGTGGTGGATTTACCGGTACCTTAACAACTGAAGAGAATGGTATTTCAAATCACTTACAGCTTCCGAATAATGCATATCAGGCAGCTGTAGCAAATGATTATGAGGATACCGGTCGGGCAGTAGTGGATGAAACAACAATTGCACCTTTAGATGATGCGCTTGCAACAGACGAAACGTCTGATGAAACTGCATATACTGATATGGAAGATGTAGATACTACATCTGACAACATCTCTGACGACGTAGTGAATACAAACAATGCGATTTCTGAAGATGTAGATGCATTACTTGATGCTGATTATTCTGATTCTTCTGATGAAGTAATTGATAATATCGATGAATACACCGGAGATGATGAGGGTATCGCCAATATGGCTTTGAATCCAAAAATCACAAGCTATAAAGTAACTGAAATAGAAGCTCCTCTTGGACATAATAATTATGGAGTAACAAAATCGTTCTCTGTAACAATGCCTCAGGACAAAGACCGTGTAATTGAAGTACAGTTTTCAGATGACCCGAAAGTCTTAGACAGCCGTATGACTATCAAGAAATTAAGTGCAAAAGGGAACCCGATTTCCGGCACCATATTCAAGGTAGAATACATTGACGACTTTAATGGAAATTCTGATAATGTAAAACGTACATGGTATTTACAGTCTGACGCAAATGGTATTGTAAGATTTGATGACAACCATGTTGTAACAAGCTTAACACAGTATCGTTCAGATGAGTTCTTCAAATTTAACAACAATATTGTTCTTCCTTATTACGGACAGTTGAGATTTACAGAAGTAAGTACTCCTGCTTCATATGTTTTGAACAGCGAGCCATTCGTAGTAAATCTTGCAGATGCACAGAATGGTTCTACCGTTGACCTGTCAAAGACAGTATACAACGACCTTGAACCTGCAAAGGTACAGCTTACAAAATATAAAGATGACGGTTCACCGCTTGCTGGCGTTGAATTTGAACTGAAATTTGTAAAAGAATCTGAAACAGCAACAAAGAACAAGAGCGAGAGCTTTAGCCGCCTGTTGAATGTTGGTGAAACTGCAACAGCAACAACTGACGCAGATGGAAAAATCACATGGGAGAATCTTGACCAGGGTGATTATGAAATCAGAGAGACGAAGACTGTTGATGGATGTGCACTGCTGACAGACGTAATCAAGGTAACACTTCCGTTACAGCTAACGAAAGATGAAGCTGACTCATACGGAAATGTAAACAAAGACCTTGCAAAAGAAGATACAAACTATACGAAAAAATGGTATTTCTTTGATTGCAAGTATGAAATCAAAAACAATCAGGTGTTCTTAATGCCGATGACCGGTTCTGATGGAACCTGGATGTATGGCTTTGTAGGATTTGTCGCAATTGCGTTTACCGGATGCTTATATTTACTTCTTGATGAAAAGAAGAAAAATAAGAGGAAACATAGACGGAAAAGAAAATAAATCTGAAAAAGCTGAAAGATAAAGGTAACAATAGAACAAAAAAAATAAAAAACAACGCATCTTACGATGCGTTGTTTTTTGTGTTTAAGATTCGGAAATTGGCGTCCAGGTCGCGATTATCTCTAGCACTCTTTTCTGAACTCTAAATTTAGTTATTATAGATTCATGATATGTCCAACCATTAAAGGTGTATCCTTCTTTCACAGGAGTTTCAATTGTAGAAATGTCCATGTCTCTTCCAACTGGCTCTACAATTGATACAAGATTGCTATTATTGCTTATAAATAATCCTCCATTTGCATTAAAATTAACAGTTCCCTTTAAATCCGGATTTGATGAAAAGTCCTGAACCCATAGCCACTGCCCGGTGATTGGGCTTTTACATACGCCAACCCCGATATGTGTAATGCTCTGCTGCATCATTGTTGCTTTATGTCCAGAGCTGTTCATCCACGCTCTGACAACTGCTTCTGGGGTTTTCTGGCCTGCAGCGATGTTTTCTCCTCCGTCACAAGCTACTCCGTTTTCATATAATGCTGTACTACTGTCTGTTCCGTCTGGTCTTATATGAGAGAATTTTCTTGTAATCTCTTCAGCTCTGACCATTGCTGCTCTCTGGAGCCCTGCGTGATACTGTAACGGTGAACGTCCTGCTTTAACTCTCTCGATGTTTGTCAATCTGATAACCTCGGAGGCCATTTCCTCAACACTCATCTCCGGTTCTGGAGTCGGTGTAGGAGTAGCGGTAGGAATCGGCGTTGCGGTTGGTGTAGGTGTTGCCGGTTTCTCTGTCGGTGTAGCAGTAGGAATCGGGGTTACCGGCTTCTCAGTAGGTTCCGGTGCCTTTGTAGGTTTTGGAGTAACCGGCTTCGGTGTAGCTGTCGGTGTAGGAGTCGCTGGCTTTTCGGTAGGCTTCGGAGTCTCTGTTGGGTCTGGAACCTTTGTAGGTTTCGGAGACGGTGTTGCGGTAGGAGTTGGAATCACCGGTTTTTCTGTTGGCTCTGGTTTCTCAGTAGGTTTTGCTGCATCAGCCGGAACCTTAACGGAAACTCCGTCCTTGTCGTAGCTTCCTTTCGTCTTCTTACCACTGTAATAACCGCGTACCATATAGGTATTGACTTCACCTTTTTTGTAAGCTGCATCTTCATATGATAATGAATTTTTCAGTGCCAGCATTTTCCACTTACCGTTATCTTTACGGTATACAAGATATTTGTCAGCGCCTGCTGCTTTATCCCATGTCAGTGTTACAATACCGTCTTTATATGTAGCTTTAATGTTTTTTACCATTGCCGGCTTGGTATAAGCCGTAAGGCCTTTCTTATTGTAAGACCCTGATTTTTTGGTCTTCTTATTATAAGCCTTTACGGTATAGGTATATTTCTGGCCTACAACGATTGGATACTTCTTGGAAGAAGTGTGAGTGTAGCTGCTCTTGGAATTGTCAAGCGTTTTGATTTTTGTCCACTTTTTCGTTCCTTCTTTCTTATAGTAAACGATGTAATGAGTGGCGCTTGATGTCTTTTTCCATTTGACATTAATTTTGTTGTAAGCCGGAGCTGAAATGCTGCTAAGCTTAACCGTTCCGGGTGCAGATGCAGCCTGAATGGATGCTGGCATCAGCAGTATGACTGCCAGCAAAAACAGCAGACAGGGAAAAAATCTTCTTTTTTTCATAAACAGAGTCCTCCTTTATGTTGTATATTGTACTACTAAGATTTCATGGAAACAAGAAGGAATACGGATTCAGGTTTCTGTCAGATTAAAGAAAGACTGATAAACAGTGACTTTTATGAGGCGGTCACAGTCTATCAGTCTATGTATGCAGGAGGTTATGAGAGTATGGGAATCAGATATTCTCTCCTGCGTGATTAATTATTCGGAGCCCATTTAGCATAAAACGTTTGAATTACTCTTCCCGCACAAGTAGATGTTAGATTTGTTTCGTTATATTCACTAACCCAACAAACAAATGTATAGCCACTTTTTTGTGGTATTGGAACATTTTTGAAATAAATTCTTTGACCAATTGGGAGAATATATGTTTTAGCTCCGCTTCCTCCATTTGCATCAAAGATTACAGTTCCTTTTTCATCAGGATTTCCATCCGCAAATGATTGCACCCAATAATATCTTCCATCGGCATCTTGATAAAAACCAACGCCAATATATAAATTTGAACTTCTCAATAATGCAACTTTGTGGCCTGAACTTTTCATCCATGCTTGCACAACAGCTTCCGGGGTTCTTTGTCCTGCTGCAATATTCTCATCACTAATATTTCCAGCACCAGCTTCATGCAATGTCGCATCTCCACTTTCTCCATCTATGCGAGTATGAGAAAAATATGTAGATATTTCTTTTGCTCTCATCATTGCACCTCTTTGTAATGATGCATTATAAATTAAAGCACTGCGTCCAGCTTTAGCTCTTTCAATATTAGTCAGTCTGATAACCTCACTAGCCATTGCTTCGGCGTTAACGGGTGCAGGTGTTGGAGTAATGTCATCTCCTACATCGTCTTTATCGTTATTGTTTCCTCCAGTGTTTCCAGTTGTTACAAAAACGCTTATCCCCTTATCATCGTACTTACCATATAGCTTAGATGCAGAATTATAACTTCTGACCGTATAGATGTTTGTTGCATTTTTAAAGGGATACTTTACCGTATATGATGTTGTATCTGCATGGAGGGTGGCAAGCTTCGTCCAGTTTGTGGTAAATTCGTCTGTCTGTACTTTATAAAGCAAAAAGTATTTGTCTGCACCGCCTGCTTTCTTCCATGTGATATCTACGGTACCGTTTTTGACTTTTGCAGAAACTAATTTTGCAGTTTGCGGGATGGTTCTTGCTGTTAGCCCGGTCTTGTTGTAATTGCCTGATTTTTTGGTCTGACTATTATATGCTTTTACTGTATACTGGTATTTCTGGCCTGTAATAATCGGATACTTCTTGGAAGAGGTGTGGACGTAACTGGATTTTGTATTGTCCAGCGTTTTTATCTTAGTCCATTTGCTGGCTCCGGCTTTTTTATAGTATACGATGTAATTCGTAGCTCCGGAAGTCTTCCTCCATTTAATATTGATTTTGTTGTAATCTATGGCTTTAATGCCTGTCAGCTTCACTGTTCCCGGCTTGGCTGCGGCCTGCGTGGTTGCCGGCATCAGCAGTATGACAGCCAGCATCAGCAATGCCAGGAATGAAAATCTTCTTCTCTTCATAGACTGAATCCTCCTCGTATGTTTATGTACATATTGTACTACTATTTATTTCCTGAGACAATGCAGAAAAAATAATCCGCAAAAAAAATCTATCCTGTTCTTTTTTCGGTATATTGATACTGGAAGCATAAAACAGGATTTGAAAGGCAGGTATAGATAGATGAGAGAGATAGATGTTCAGACCTTGCAGGAAGAAATGCAGGCGGGGTATTGGGAACTGGTGAACGGAGAGGATACGGTATATCGTGACAGCCGGGGCAATGTATATGATTCCTGGGGATGCCTGGAAAGACTCCGTGAACTGGAGATGATGATGGAGGAGGAGCCCCGGCGGGCAGAGGAATGGAAGAGGGATATGGATTTGCTGGAGCATACCTGCGAGATGAAGCCGGTGTATGGATACTGCCGGATTTCAGAGAAGGAAGCCCGCATCCTGAGAGACAGGACGGAGGAGTTAGTATATTACAATCCGATACGGGATATTTATGTCCTGGGGGTTACAGAGATGGGGAAGATATCAGATTGTGAAAGATTACGGGGGAATCTGTAGAAAAGACTTGTCTGTTAGAAAAGAATGTAGTACTCTGAAAGTGCATGAACACTTCACTCATGCAGTAATACACACTTTTTTAATAGAGAAGAGCAGCCGGATTGTCTGGCTGCTCTTCTCGTTATCGGGAGAACGGTTTTGGGGTGACGGACGAAGGACGGCAGGAGACACCGGAAGGTGGATGCCCCGAGAACACCTTATAGGTGGTCAGTAATTGCGCCCTTGTGGTGTTGGAGATTACCTGCTATCACTACTTATTACGGTCGGTATCATTATTGTCATCGACATCATCATACTTATCAGCAAGAGAAAGTGGTGTACGCGGCTTTTTACTTTCCTGTATCAGACCATTCCAGTTCATAGCATCAAGTATTATATCAAGTTTTTCAGCGGTCATAACACCGGACTTGCGCAACATATCAAACTGAGTATCAATGACGTGCTGGGAGCGTCTGTCTGATATTATAAGTTCAGTAGAAAGTTCCACGTTACGTCTTAATTGATAATCATACTTTTCATATAGTTCCTTATAGGCAACTGCATTTTGTTCTAATTTATCTGTCAAGTCTTGGCATTTAGCCTTCAGGGAGTCGTTTTCCTGCGTCAGGGAATCAATCTTTTCCCGTAGTTCATCCAATTCTTCAGTTTTCACGGCTACAGAATTGCCTGCTTTTTTTCTTCCGTGTCTGTCTAAAAAATCCACTGCAACATCATCAAGATACTGTGTGCCGCTTCTTATCCTGATGTGTGGGATAAGTTCGTCCCTATATTTTAATATTTTCCGCCGTGCGCCCTCATAAGTGAGACTGCGGCTGAGGGCATATTCTGGTAAAGTTATTCCAACTCCTTTTTCGCAAGTCCAGTAATTGGGAGGACAGCAATCTCCTTCATAGGGTTCTTCCTCAGTGTAGTCTTTATAGAGAATTTTAGTATCATCTGTCATAAGCTTATGCTCCTATATACATTATTTTGCTTTTGATATTATAACACAAAATAAACCATATGTATATGATTATAAACAAAAAATAAAATCAATTAGAAACATATTGACAACTAAAAACAAAAGATATATAACTATATACAAAGTATGAAACAAATAAACATACTTATAACAAAACAAAAATGAATTATAAACAAAGTATAGGATAAAAATTGAAAAAAGGAGGAACTATGATGAACAGCGGATGAAGCGGGATTAGATTTTTGAGGGGTGTTATCTGTTAAACAATATCTTTTACGAAAGGGGAAAACTTTTATGAGACCATTTAAAGAACTTTACGATAATAAAAACCATGCAGACCTTCGGGAACTGGAGAAGAGTTACGACAGGTTCAGGGATACTGTCAGGACATTATTTAAGAAAGTAGACCAGGCCGCTGACGAGGCCGAAACCCGGTATCTGATGGAAACTGTCAGGGAAATAGAACAAGAGGGCAGGCCTTTCCGCTATATATCAGCGAAGGAACTGGAAGATGTCAGGACAAAAGCTTCACTTGAAGCAACTCAGGGAGAAATAAAAGCCTGTATTGCTGCTGAGCGTGATTTCCTGAAAGTGCTCAGGGAACTGATGGAGGCGGGGGTGCTCCCATTTGAAGAAGCTGACTTTATTGCGAATGCTGCACACAGGGAAGCCCATGGACAGAACGGTGACATTGAGGCAGCCTGATATAAAATACTGATACGAAAGGAAGAAAAAACTATGACAGATAATACATTAAAAACAAATAATACCCAGCAGGTGGAACCGGAATTTCGCCCATTAACAAAAGAGGAAGCGGAGATGCTCCTGGAGGAAGCAAAGAACTGGAAGGAGCCGGAATATGATGATTACGATGCTTATAACACTTACGAAACAAGCTGTGATGTGGGATTCCCGCCAGCTTTAAAGAAGAAGCCGTCTGCAGAGGAATATGCAAAACAGATAGACAAGACCGGCTTTGAAAAGAAAGGCCTGTATAAAGGGATTGTACAGGTAGAGGATGATTTCCGCAGGATAAGGCTGATTAAGGCATACCGGGAAAGGGCAAAGGAGCTTGGCGGAACACAGATGGCAAAATTCTTTGATGAAATGCTGAAAACTGCAAAAAAAGAATGGATGGAGGGAGAAAAGATGGGTATGAAGAAAAAAACGATGCCGGCGTCCGGAACAGTGCTGGGAAGGACAAATTATACAAATTTACCGGAAGGGATGCAGAACCTGGACTGCGCGGAATGCTGGGAAGCAACAGACCAGGGCATATATTTCAACGGGCAGGAGAAGTATATCAAGGTCTGCAGCCAGTCGGTATCGATTACCGGAATCCTCCGTTCAGTAGAGAGCGGGGAGGAGATAGTCAAACTGGAATTTCGGAGGAACAAGAAATGGAAGAGGATAGAGGTGGACAGAGGAATCCTGGCATCCCCCCAGAAGATAATCGAACTGTATAAACAGGGATTCAGTGTTACCAGCCAGAACGCAAAAGCAATCGTTGCATTCCTGCAGGATATGCTGGACAGGGGCATAGAGAACGGCACTATCCCGGTCTCACTCGTCACATCTAAAATGGGATGGACGGAAGACAAATCAGCATTTATCCCTTATACAGATGAGAAAATCATGTTCAATGACCAGGGGAAATTTAGCAAACTGCCAAAAGCTCTGGAACCGAAGGGTGACTCGGAGCTGTGGTATGAGGTTATGAAAAAAGAACGTGATATCGAGATGGTACAGCTGCTGCTGGCAGCCAATCTGGCGGCTCCTGTAGTGGGGCTGCTTGGGCTGGAAGGCTTCACTGTAAACCTCCACGGACAGTCCCGCGGAGGAAAGAGTGTTACCAGTAAACTCTGTGCAAGCGTCTGGGCTGGACATGAATCAAGGGATGGATTTGTCTACGGTGTAAACAATACCATCAACTCCCTGGATGAGATTTTGGGAACGTACAATACCCTGCCATTCATCATGGAAGATGCCAATAACATGGATAAAAAAAGAAAAGTGGACATGTCATCAGTCATTATGAAAACCGCGAATGGGGTTGGAAAAGCACGTATGGGAAGAGATTTAAAGCTGAAACCGGTACAGACCTGGTATCTGGTAGGAATCACGACTTCTGAGTTCAGGCTTTTGAAAGATGGTGACAATGGGGGTGCTTATAACCGTCTGGTGATGGTGAAAGCACCGGATGAAGAAGACTGTCCATACAAGGAAAATGCGGCAGAACTTCTGGATTTTGCAGAGAACAACCACGGATTCTGCGGCAGGGATTTTGTGAAAGTCCTTCAGAAACTGGGAAAAGATACCGTTGCAGAGATGCTGCAGGGGGTAAAGCGTGAGGTTGATGAGAAGGCAAAGGAAGCGGGAAAATCCGGAGGACAGGTGCTGCCGATAGCGGTACTGGTGCTGACAAGCCGGCTTGCAGAAGAGCATCTGTTCCATGATGGGAAAGTCATTTCCGTGGAAGATGCGGTGAGATGGATGACAGACAAGGATTTGGCAGACCAGAACGAAAGATTCTATGAGACTCTGATGGACACTGTGATGACAAATGGAAGCAAATTTGAAGGCCTTGGTATGAATACGGACTTCCCGCCGCAGAATTACTGGGGACGTTACGACAGCGCAACGAACAAGATTGGGATTATCCCGTCTGTCCTGAGAAAACTGGCAGAAGAGGCTGGTGTGGATGATGTGAAGGCCTTTCTGGAATATCTGGATGGAAAAGGCATGATTGATAAGGATACGAACGGGAACCTGACAAAAAATGTGTATTCTTCCTGCCTGGCGAAGGGGAACCGGATGCATGTGATTCAGATGAAGAAGGCCGACAAGGATTCCTGTGATGCTTCATTTGGTAACGGGGATTGTCCATTTGGTAACTGATAGGGAAGATAGGAGCGGAGAGCCTGGAAACGGGCTCTCTGTTTTGATGCAGGGATTTATAAGAAATTTACAGAAGGCTTACAGGCTGCTGTAAGAGCCCGGATGCCCGCAAAGCCGCATAAACAGGGCACTTGCGGGCTCCGGATGGGATTCTTACAAAGTTTTCCAGAAGTGATTGCTGTTATGGAGAAGGATATAATATTTTTTTTCATCAAAAACTTTTTCTATAGGTCAGTGTATGTTGGAAAATCCTGTAAGTTTGTAAGATTTAGTAAGATATAGATATTTGTTATATATAATTATATTTGAATAAAAGGATTATAAATTAGATATATTGCATAATAAAAAGAGGGGTTTGGATGCCGTGGGGATTACAGCGGAAATGTAAGTTTTGTGTAAGCCGTGCAATATCTGAGTACTGGCAGGCTGTCAACAGTGATTTCATTTTTATCCAGACTGTAGAAACCGTTTGTACTTCCTTCTATTGGTTGAAATGAAACCGGAACCGGGCTGATTTGCAAGAGTGCGTCTCGCAATTCTTTTTGGTAATCTGTCAGCTCTCCGGTCAGTTGTTGGGAGAGTTCAACCAGTGGTTTTCCCTCAGTCTGGTTTACATCAAAGGTGTGACCGATTTTAAAGCGCGGTATGATTACTTCAACGATTTCACGTTTGACATTTCCATCTGGCAGCAAGAAGGGTTTTCCAGAAGAACGAAGCCGAGTGATACAATCGCTCATTGAACTGAAGAACAATTTAGCAGCTCAGGGACGATACACCGATGCAGTAGATGATGTCCTCTGCAAAGTGCTTGAAGCAAAGAAAAAGAAATTGAAAATTGAATACATTTAGAACGTGTTTTGCCGTCTGTTTCCTAACCGGAGCAGACGGCTTTTTTAATTTCCAAAAATTTTTTTGAAATATTTTTGGAAAAGCGGAGATTTTGGGTGTGCATTTCATACCCCTTTGTCCAAATGA
>OIWK01000500.1_pt1 | contig 42285 bp, 39 predicted proteins | sample 1587401 | NCBI WGS metagenome assembly OIWK01 (sample SAMEA3888911, study PRJEB22519) | human gut metagenome | biome: human gut; feature: human-associated habitat; material: faeces | place: Denmark | collected 2009 | reverse complement strand
ATAAAATTTTCAATGTTCTTCAATTTAGCCTTGACTTTTTATTTGCAGGCTATTTATATATTTCTTAATCCCATCTGCCGAAAACACTCTTTTTTTACATTTCTTCCAACATCTGCAATACCCAAATTTACCTCTTGTAATATACTTTCATTTTCTTCTTTAAAAACAAATTTATATACTGCTTTTATTTTCTCATACCCATTATCACCATAAACTCCATTATTTCAGTATTTCTTGCTGTTCCTGTTTGTTCTTGAATGGATTGTAAAATATTTTCATCGGTTGCTTCTAATGTTGCTTTTTTCATATGTATATTTCTCCTGTGATCTTTTTAATCAAATATTGTTTCCATATTCAGTGTATCACAATTTCATATGTTTTCTATGCAAAAATTCACACCCTTAATATTTTACACTCCCTCTCCATAATCTCTTTTAGGTTCTCCAAGTCACTTCTTATATAATAAACTCTTCCGTCAATTTCAATTGGTGTTCCTCTTCTACAAGCCAAAAGCATCTTATCTTTCATCATACGGATTCCATGCTGAATACCTCTATTATAATATTCATCCATTTTATCTTGTAACTGCTGCTCTTTCATAAGTTATCTTCCTTTCTGCGAATGAGTTTTTTCTATATAGATATCTACAATAGATTGATATGTTTCTGTAATGCATTTTCAATCTCCTGCGGCTGCACACCAATATAACGTTGCGTTGTAACCACACTGGAATGTTGTAGCAGAACCCGAACCAAATTGATATCACATCCGTTATCTTTGTAAATACTGCTTGCAAAAAATTTTCTGAAACTATGTGTACTTATATATTCATATCCCAAAGAATCACATACCATCTTCAAATGTCTTTGCACTGTCCGCTCTGTGATCTGGAATAACCTAGCTCTCGGATTGATGTTATTTTCGAGTGCATAATTTTGGATATAAATATAAATCTCTGTCGGAACTGTAAACTCTCTTTTCTTCCCTGTTTTCTGCTCCACCAAATCCAGTCTATATCTGTCACCATCCTTTACAATCTGATTGATGGTCAGATGCAAGATGTCACTGATCCGCAATCCCAAATTTGCTTCAAGTGTAAGTGCTGTTGCAATTCTGTTGTTTGGCTTTACTCGTTCTCCGGCAGCGGTAACAAATCCCTCATTGATTGTTGTGATAATCTTCCGGTACTGTTCCTCAGTTAATGCTCTTGTCTTTTTGTTCATTATCATTCTTCCCTTCTAAAAATGTCGTTATTTCTACATCCTTACTTCGTATTAGATGCATTCCATTTATCCAAATATTTTTTCTGCCCGTAAATTAAGGATACTTCGTATTCTGTTATGGATTACGACCAAAATATTTTATTGTGATTTTGGACTTCTGCATCTATAATATATATTGTCTGTTGAATGCTGTTTTTCTCACCAGACATGAAAATTTTTAGGAGAATTTTACTATGAACATAAAATCAAAATTAGAAGATATTTTCTTTTCCATAATTCAGCACTTACCTATTGTTCCCGGATTTCTTATGGACTGGTCAAATGACTATTTAAATCACAGAATTGCACAGCTTCAACATGAAACGATCCGGCAGCAGTGGGATAAAGCTTTTCTGGAAAAGACTCTATCAGAAATTCACGAACAGCAACAGGACAAAGAAAAGCACTAACAGAAAATTCTATCTTTCCCGTCAGTGCTTGTTATTATTTATCATTATAATGATATCTACATGATAAAATATAAATATTTTTGTCATCAATTTTATAAATCAATCGGTCCTTGTCGTTAATTCTCCTGCTCCAAAATCCTGTCAGATTTCCTGTTAATGGTTCAGGTTTTCCTATTCCCTCATTTCCATTTCGGTCAATATCTTTTATAAGATTATTGATTTTTTTTAAAGTCTTTTTATCTTCTGTCTGCCAATAAGTGTAATCTTCCCAGCCATTATCAGTAAACACCTTATTCATCATCAACTACCTCAGATAACGTATGAGAAGCAAAATTTCCTTTTTCTAACTGTGCCTTAGACTCCATTAACCAGTCATAATTAGCCTTATTTCCCATAACATAAACATTTTCCATCAAATTATTATAAGCTTCTTCTGACATCATAACAACATTTTTATTGTTCTTACGAGTAACAATCATTGTTTCATAATCATCTGTTACCTGATCCATATAGCTTTTCATATTATCTCTTAAATTTGTATAATTAACCGCTAACATAGATTTCACCTCCGTACAGTTTTCTGTACTTATATTATAACGTACAATATTCTGTACGTCAATATCAATTATAAAATAGGATTTAGTGGTAACCCTTCATCCATTTATAGCACGATGCCCTCTTTCTTAACATTATTATAGAACGGTAATGCTCCCAACCAATATTCAAATTGGTCTTTATTTTTCACTACTACGCTTATGTCTACACCGTAATCCATTTGAAAATCAAAAGCTAAATCAAATAACATCGGCTCTGTTTTTTCAATCTCTTCATCTGTCAGAGTTGTAAGAATCATAATATCTATATCCGAATGCTCATTATAATCTCCACGAGCATACGAACCGTATAAAATAACTTTGTCTAATTTCTGCCCTAAGAGCTTTTTTACTTGCTGTGAAAATTTTAATACAATATCATGTATTCGATTATCCATATATTTTCAACTCCCTTCCTGTTTGAAATGAAACCCCGGTTTGATTATGGTTCTCTTTGCTTAGTTCCCTTGATTCCTGTTGGAATTTCTTCCCTCCCTTTGGCTTTTAACACTTCATTTACCAAACTAATTACAAAAGGATTCACCCCATCATATCCTTCTTCTTTTGCCAAATCTTTAATAACATCTCTATATCTATCACAAGATATACTGTGACAAATATAGTATAACACAAAAGTTTTTCCCTTAAAAGCACCAACAAGATTTCTCCTGCCGGTACTTTCACTTCTAAACCTGTTTTTCCAGTCTTCCTATGAACAGCTTAGACAACTTCCACAACAGATTATGTGAATACTTCTTATTCATCTGGAATACAAAAGTCCGATTTACCTTATCAAAGTAAGCTTCCGGCAGCAATGCTTTTTTATGACTATTGCAAGGTTCACAAGTTTCACTATATTCAGATAAAATATTTCGTACATATTCATCCTGTGCCATATCTATAATAGATGCACAAAGTTCTTTAACTTCTTTGGTATCTTCTGCTTTAGATTGCTCTATGTCTTTAAGGATTTGACCACATGAGTTACAAATTGTTAAATTGTGTCCTGTATATGGTTCTGTACCACCGCTCATCAAACCATATTTTTCACCACAGATTTTACAAATTCCCATATCCCCACCTCATTTTTCATTATCCTTGCAGTTATATTACTTCATATCGCCCAAAACACCATTTCTACTCCGATAACCTATCTCTTATATACCTTTTATCCAGGAAACGCTAAATTCGCCCTAAATTCAAGCAAATAAGCCTTTTTATATGCTTATCCGAATATATCTACCACTAAACACATAAAATCGCTTAAATCTCCTATTTTACAGGCTTTTCAGCGCAACCCAAAAGGTATACAAGTTATCGCGCTTCATATCGCAAAAAGCTTGGTATATCTATAAAACAGGAATCATTCCTATTATCTTATTCAACTATTTTACCAGTATTCACGCATGAAAGCGCTAATTGCCTAGTAGTTTATAGGGTTTTATCGATATCACATTACGTTAATGCATTAAATTATCTCTTATATTTCACAGCAGTTCCATACATCTGCAAATAGAAATAAGAAAATCCATTTGTATCTAAATCAATATCCTGTCTCATTCCTATAATGGCATCTGCATCCAATAATGCTGCTTTCTTCTTTAACTCTTCAACTGCTATATAAAAAGCTTTTTCAAAATCATTCTGACCAACGGACCACTCTCCATATAAGAATCCCCAGTCAGCCTTTTCTTTGGATAATTTTCCTTCTCGTTTCATATAATTTATTTTTGCAGAATATTCTTTTACAAGATTAGAAAACGTACTTCCAAAGAGTCCTTTATTTGAAAGCTGAAAATATACAGGTCCAATTATTTCATAATTTTCTTTCAGATCACATGTAGTAACAATCATTTTTTCAACTTTATTATTGATTTTTTCCTCAACTACACGTCTTTCCGCTTCTTTTATTCTTTCTGGTTTACTTACCTGTTCAATTTCATCTTTTTTATAATCCACATAAGCTTCAAGATACGATGTACTTTCTTCATAACTCGTAGCAAATCTTTGACATATTGCTTCCTTGATTTCTGACAAGTCCATTCCTTTTCTTGCCCAATCCTGAATTTCTACATCAATTTTAAATTTGAAATCCTTTTCACAGTCATCACAAACGCCTCTTCCTTTTTTATCTGGAAAAAGTTCATTTATTCCTCCAAGAAAACCTATCTTTTTCCCACATCTAGCACAATATTCTGCCATTCTCATATCCCCTCTGTCATATCGCACATTAAACAAAATACCCTACACAGATAATATAAATATATTTTTTAATACTTACATAAATTATATCCCTTCCATGCATATAATTCAACCAATATTGCATATAATATCAGGTTATTTGTATATGGCAGCAGTTATATAAAAGCGTAAAAAAATAGACATACCGGGGGTACTTTTAAACCTGACCGATATGCCTATACTATTTGTGTATGGAGATATAAAATATCTCAAATAAACATACTTCTCTTCAATATGCTTGTGTCAAATATCTTATAATTCCATTTATCCCTAAAACTCAATCTTATACACAGCTCTCTATTCAATTATTTTACAATTCCAATTGGGTTAAAATTGGGTTAAATCAAAAAGAAAAGGAGTTAAGCAATACGCCTAACTCCTGTACTATAGCCTTTTTTAATTAGTTTTCTACAGTAACGATTTCTCTCTTGTTGTAAGATCCACAAGCTTTGCAAACTCTGTGTGGCATCATAAGTTCTCCACATTTGCTGCATTTCACCAGATTCGGTGCGCTCATTTTCCAGTTTGCTCTTCTCTTGTCTCTTCTTGCTTTAGAAGATTTATTCTTTGGACAAATTGACATAGGTTACACCTCCTTAAAATTCTTGTAAAGATCGCGGATAACTGACATTCTAGGGTCAAGACTGGTGTCTTCGCAGTCGCAGCTTCCCTCATTCAAGTTCTGACCACATACACTGCAAATCCCTTTACAGTCTTCGCTACATAGAACTTTCATCGGCCACCCTACTAAAATCTCGTTATAGAGCAGCTGCTCCACATCAAGATGATATCCGTCAATGTAATTCGCTTCATCGGATTCGCCATCATCTTCTCCGTCTGCCAGAGCTGTATTCACCTGCTTTTCAAAGGAAAGCGTGAAATCTGTCGGTACATCTGTAAGACATCTGTCACACGGAATGATTACCGTAAGACTTGTCTCACAACTGATATGAAGTTTTTTTTCGCCGGCATACTCGACATGAATATGCACAGGCTGTGTCCGGCTTACCGGAAATCTGCTTCCGTTCACCTTCACTTCTTTCATCTCAGTGCCGACCACTTCGTCAATGGACTTATGCGGTTCAGATAAGACTTCGGACAGGTCAATTAACATAATTCTTTCTCCTGTTCACACCTAAACTATTATACCATGTAAATTCTTTTTGTCAAGGATGATTTACAGATTTTAAGGTTTTTTCTAATTTCTTCTGTTATACAAGTGCAACTGTCTCTCTTGCAATTGCAAGTTCTTCGTTTGTCGGAACTACAAGAACTTTCACTTTGGAATCTGGTGTAGAGATTACAATCTCTTCTCCACGTTTTCCATTTGCTTCTTCATCGATTGTAATTCCAAGATATCCAAGATAGCTGCAGACTTTTGTTCTTACAAGTGCACAGTTCTCACCGATACCTGCTGTAAATACGATATTATCAACACCGTTCATTGCTGCTGTGTAAGCACCAACATATTTTGCTACTCTGTATGCAAATACGTCGATTGCAAGTTCTGCACGCTTGTTGCCTGCTTTTGCTGCTGCCTCAAGATCACGGAAGTCGCTGGATACACCGGATACACCTTCCACACCTGATTTCTTGTTCAGGACATTCATAATTCCTGCAATGTCAAGGTTTTCTTTCTTAGCAATGAATTCCATGATCGCCGGATCAATATCTCCGGAACGTGTTCCCATTACAAGACCTTCCAACGGAGTAAGTCCCATAGAGGTATCTACTGATTCTCCGTTAAGCACTGCTGAAACAGATGCTCCATTACCAAGATGGCATACGATCGTCTTTGTTGCGTTGTATGATTTTCCAACAATCTCAGCTACTCTCTTAGATACAAAGCTGTGGCTTGTTCCGTGGAATCCGTAACGTCTTACTTTGTATTTTTCATAATATTCATATGGAAGTCCATACATATAAGCTTTCTCAGGCATTGTCTGATGAAAAGCAGTATCAAATACAACAACCTGTGGTGTGCCCGGCATCAGACTTTCACAAGCTTCGATTCCGATTAAGTTTGCCGGATTGTGAAGTGGTGCAAGGTCATTGCACTCTGCGATCGCAGCTTTTACTTCCGGTGTTACAACTACAGATTTTGCAAACTTTTCTCCGCCGTGAACAACACGATGTCCGACTGCTCCGATTTCGTCAAGGCTCTTAACAACACCTGTATCTGCATCTGTCAGCGCGTCGATTACGAACTGGATTGCTTCTGTATGTGTAGGCATAGCCTTTTCAGATACATTCTTCTCTCCACCTGCCGGCTGATAGGTAAGTCTTCCGTCAATACCGATTCTTTCGCAAAGACCTTTTGCGAGAACCGCCTCCGATTCTGAGTTGATGAGCTGGAACTTCAGTGATGAACTTCCGCAGTTGATTACTAATACATTCATTGATGTTTCTCCCTTCTGGTACTAGAATTTTCTTTATTAGAACTCACACTCTATTCTTAATTATACTCCTTGCACACATTGTATACAAGTAATGTTATTTTTTTCACGTAATATTTTCCAGTACAATGTTTTTTGCACAAAAACTCTTTTTATAGTATAATCTTTTCACAAACAACACAAAGGAGATTTTAGTTAAAAGTATGAAAATCGTCGGTATCATCGCAGAATATAATCCGTTCCACAACGGACATCAGTATCATATAGACCAGGCACTTCAAAAAACGGGGGCAGATGCGGCAGTTGTCCTTATGAGTGGTGACTTCGTCCAGCGTGGCGCCCCTGCTATCGCGCCAAAGCATTTGCGGGCAAAAGCTGCCCTTCTTGGCGGTGCATCACTCATTCTGGAACTCCCGGTCCTTTTTTCCTGTGGCAGTGCAGAGTTGTTTGCAAGAGGTGCCGTTTCTATTTTTAACAGTCTTGGCTGTATTTCCTATCTCTGCTTTGGCAGTGAGTGTGGCGATATCAAAAAACTCAATCGGCTTGCCCGGATTCTTTCCGAAGAGCCAGAAGTCTACCGGCAGCTCCTGCAGGATGAGCTGCGAAAAGGCCGACCGTTTCCGCAGGCACGCCAGACTGCTCTAAGTGTCTATACAAAGGATCCGTCCCTTGCCGAAATCCTGTCCTCACCAAACAATACCCTTGGGATTGAATACTTAAAAGCGCTCCGGTATTTCAAAAGTCCGATCCAGCCTTTCGCAATTCCCCGCGAGGGATCCGGCTACCACGATACTGACCTCTGCGAAACCTTCAGTTCCGCAACTGCGATCCGTAACCGAATTCTGAATCCATCTTTACCAGAAGGTGCTTTTTCATCCGTTGCAGGACAACTTCCGCCCGCTTCTTCAGATCTGCTGCGAAAGAATTACCAGTCCTCACTTCCGGTTACCCAGGATGATTTTTCGCTCCTGCTAAAGTATCGACTGCTCTGTGAGAGTGCTTCCTCTCTGACCGATTACCTTGATGTCAGCAAAGGCCTCGCCAACCGAATCATCAATCAGAGAAATGATTTTGCTACCTGGAGTTCCTTCTGCGATCTTCTGAAAACCAGAGAACTTACCTACACCCGGATCAGCCGCGCCCTGCTGCACATCCTGCTCGGCATAGAAAAGGACGCCTTCCGACATGAGCCTCCTTTCTGTTTTGCAGAAGATTCCGGCAACATTTCCGGCAAATCAAAAAAAGAGCAGTCATCCACATCCGCCCTTTATGCCCGCGTACTCGGTTTTCAAAAAAAAGATACTCAAATCCTTAAAGAGATCAAAGAGTATGCCACCATCCCTCTGATCACAAAGCTCGCAGATGCCAGAGATCTCACCTCCGCCACCCAGGTCCTCCTGAACCTGGATATTTTCGCATCAGACCTGTATGAATCCATAATTACCGAGAAATTTGGCACACCTTTTACAAATGAATACCAGAAGCAGTTGCAAATTATTTAACCCTTCCCCTTTGTCAAAAAAGAGACTTTTTGCACACCACTACTACGCATGTTTGTGCAAAAAGTCTCTTTCTCATTTAGTTCACATGAAGAATTTTGGTAAGAGTCACCGCCCTGGCTCCAGGTCCGATATGGCATGCCACACTCAACGACAGTGGATCCATCCGGATTTCAAACTCCGGAAATGCTTCATGAAGCTCATCCAGCCATTCCTGTGCCTCCTTGCGGTCTCCTGTGTAAGCTGCATCCAGATACAGATCTTTTTTTCCATCACAATCTCCGAATTCTGAAGTACGAATCTCATTAATTGTCTTGATCATCGTCTTCTTTGCACTCTTCCATCCTCTTGACTTCGCAAATGCATCCAGCTTTTCTCCTTTAAGACGGAGAACTGGCTTCAGGTTCAGAACCGTTCCAATCGCTGCAGCTGCCGGTGTAAGTCTGCCGCCTTTCTTCAGGTATTTTAAAGTATCTACTGTAATATAGATATCACTGTCCCACTGGATCGCTTCTAACAGTTCTTTAATTTCTGCCGCGCTCTTTCCAGCATCTGCAAGCTTTTTCGCCTCTTCCACCGATCTTCGCTGCGTAACAGAAATCCGGTGATTATTTACGACCTGTACTTTTCCATCATAGTCCTGGGAAAGCATGATTGCAGTCTCACATGAACTGCTAAGACCGGCTGACATCGGAATATGTACAACCTCATCATATTCCTCCAGCGCCTTGTCCCACATATCCATTACATCTCCGGGAGCCGGTTGGGAAGTCTTAATATCTGCATCTCCTGCCAGTTTTTCATAAAACTCCTCCTGCGTGAGTGTGATATCCTCGTAAAACAACTCCTCATTGATATAGAATGGCATCGGAAGTACGTAAATTCCCATCTTCTTTCCTTCTGCCTGTGTAATTCCACTGTTACTATCTGTTACAATCGCAACTTTCCCCATGCTCTCTTTACCTCTTTCTAATTTTTAAAACTATGTATCGGTGCAGGAATTCTTCCCTTTCGATTCACAAATGCACTGCAATCAAATTCATTGACCGGCATGATCGGCGCATATCCCAAAAGACCACCAAACTCTGCCATATCTCCAACATCCTTTCCAACTACAGGTATCACGCGAACCGCCGTTGTCTTCTGATTGACCATTCCGATCGCCATCTCATCCGCAATGATCCCGGAAATCGTAGTAGCTTTCGTCTTACCCGGAATAGCGATCATATCAAGTCCTACCGAGCAGACACAAGTCATCGCCTCCAGCTTTTCTATACAAAGAGATCCGGCATTGACTGCATCGATCATTCCTTTATCCTCACTGACCGGAATAAAAGCTCCACTTAAACCTCCTACATAGGAAGACGCCATAACGCCACCTTTTTTCACCTGATCGTTCAGCATAGCAAGTGCTGCTGTTGTTCCTGGTGCGCCAACTCTCTCAAGTCCGATTTCTTCCAGAATCTCCGCTACTGAATCGCCAACAGCCGGTGTCGGTGCAAGTGACAGGTCAATGATTCCGAACGGAATACCAAGCCTTTTGGAAGCTTCTCCGGCTACAAGCTGACCAACCCTTGTCACCTTAAATGCGGTCTTCTTGATCGTATCACAAAGTTCCTGAAAGCCCTCGCCACGACATTTTTCAATCGCTCTTTTTACAACACCAGGTCCACTGACACCGACATTGATCACGGCATCTCCTTCGGTAACACCTAAAAAGGCCCCTGCCATAAACGGGTTATCATCCGGTGCATTACATAAAACTACAAATTTTGCACAGCCAATCGAATCCTTGTCCTTTGTCGCCTCTGCTGTCTCTTTTACAATCTCGCCGCAAAGACGGACTGCATCCATATCAATACCAGTCTTTGTCGAACCTACATTGACCGAACTGCACACACGCTCTGTCTTTGCCATTGCCATCGGAATGGAACGGATCAGGAGTTCATCGCTCTTTGTCATTCCCTTGGATACGATTGCAGAGTATCCTCCGATAAAGTTTACACCGACTTCCTTTGCTGCTTTATCCAGTGTCTCTGCGATCGTCACAAAATCCTCTGGTTTTTTGCAGGCTGAACCGCCAACAAGTGCAACCGGTGTAATGGAAATTCGCTTATTAACGATCGGAATTCCAAATTCACTTTCGATCTTCTCTCCTGTCGATACAAGATCCTTTGCAAGTGTTGTGATTTTTTTATATATCTTTTCATTCAGTCTGTCCAGATCTGAGTCAATACAGTCCATCAGACTGATACCCAATGTGATTGTTCTTACATCCAGATTTTCTTCTTCGATCATCTGGTTTGTTTCTACTACTTCGTAAAAATTAATCATAGCGGTTCTCCTTACACTCTGTGCATTTTTTCAAAAATCTCTTCTCTCTGACAATGAATATTGACACCGATCTGTAAGCCGATATCACGAAGTTCTACCGCTACGATATCCAGTTCTTTTTTTGAATTTTCCACATCTGCAACCGCCATCATATTAAAATACCCATCCACGATCGTCTGGGAAATATTTAAAATATTGATATTGGTCTCTGCCAGGTATGTGCATACTTTCGCAATAATTCCGACCGAATCTTTACCGACTACTGTAATAATGCATTTCTTCATTCTGCCTGTCCTCCTGAATCCAATTCTGCATACTTTCTTTTTCTAAACCTCGATCACTGCAGACACCTGATCCCTTTTTGCAACTGCGATCGGTATATCATCCCCCTTATACGGGTTCTGCCCCAAAGTGACCTCCAGCTTGACAGTCTCATATGCAAGTTCTTCGTAATTATTCTCCTTGCTCAAATGCCCCAGCAATACACTCCGCAAGTTATTGTGTAGTATATCACAAAGAAGCCGTCCTGACAATTCATTTGATAAATGTCCTCTGTCCCCAAGGACTCTCTGCTTCAGGTAATACGGATAAGGACCGACTTCCAGCATATGTATATCATGGTTAGATTCCAGAAGGACCGCATTTAAATCCTTCAGGTTCTCTACCGTATATTCATCGTATTTTCCAAGATCCGTTGCTACCGCGATCTTCTTTCCATCCTGCTCAAAGCGGTAGCCGCTCGGTTCATTTGCATCATGGGAAATAGCAAATGGATGCACGTCAATATCACCCAACTTAAATTCTTTGTCTACCTGGATTTCATGGTAAAGTCCTTCCGGCATTTTCCCGAGATTTTTATAATCACGGATTCCCCGAATCGTTCCCGGTGTTCCATAGATCGGGATCTCATATTTTCTGCTGAATACACCAAGTCCCTGAATATGATCTGCATGTTCATGGGTAATCAGGATTCCATCCAGCTCTTTCCCTTTTATTTCAAGTTCCTTTAAGCCTTCCTCAATTCGTTTTTTGCTGATTCCTGTATCTACAAGCAGATGCGTTCGATCGCTCCCCACATAAATACAGTTTCCGCTGCTGCCACTGGCAATACTGCATAATCTCATCTTGTTTCTTCTCCCTGTTCTTAGCCTCTTCCCAGTGCCAAGTCTATCTGTTTTTCCGTTTCTTCAAAGGTTCCACCGTTTTCGATCACAAGATCCGAAACCGCTGTAAATGTCTCTTCCGACGGCTGATTTGCAAACACCGCATACATTTTTTCATCTGAATATCCGCGTGAACTTCTCAGTCGCTCCATCCGGATCTCCTGTGGCACATGAATATACCAGATCTCATCCAACATCTCACGATATACCGGTTCCGTAAGGAGTGCGGCTTCCAGAATAAAAAGCTCTTTTCCCTCTTCCTGCGCCTTCTGCATTTCCTCCCGGATCTTTTCATTGACCGCCGGATGCACGATCGCATTAAGCTTTTGCAGTTTCTCTGGCTGATCAAACACAATTCTGCCGAGAATTTTCCGATCAATCGTTCCGTCAGGATTTAAAATTTCTTTTCCAAACGTCTCCACGACCTTCTGATAACATTTTTCTCCCGGAAGCTGTACCTGATGTGCCACCAGATCTGACTGGCAGATCACCGCACCGCACATTACACTTAAAAAGTCGAGTACTTTGCTCTTCCCGGAACCAATGCCTCCTGTTATTCCTATTTTTCTCATATCTGTTTCCTTCTATTTTGCCTCATACCAGTTTTTTCCACTATGCATGTCAATTTCAAGCGGAACGGAAAGATCTGCTGCATGCATCATGCCTTCTTTCAGGATCTCCCGCACTTCCTCTTCCTCTTCCTTCCATGTCTCGATCAGAAGTTCATCGTGTACCTGCAGAACCAGCCTGGATTTCATGTTTCTCATGCGAAGCTCTTTATCCACAGCGATCATTGCGATTTTCATGATATCTGCAGCCGTTCCCTGGATCGGAGAATTCATTGCCACACGTTCCCCGAATTGTCTCTGCATAAAATTGCTGGAAGACAGCTCCGGAACCGGTCTTCTTCTGCCAAATAAGGTCACAACATATCCCTGTTCTTTTGCATGAGCAACTGCATCATCCAGAAATTTCTTGATGCCCGGATAGGTTTCAAAATAACGGTCAATATATTCGGCCGCTTCTTTTCTCGTAATACTTAAATCCTGGCTCAGTCCAAAAGAACTGATCCCATAAACAATACCAAAGTTGACTGCTTTTGCATTTCGCCTCTGCAGATCGGTCACTTCATCAAACGGAGTATGGAACACCTGAGAAGCTGTGATCCGGTGAATGTCCTTTGCCTCCCGGTATGCTTCGATCAGTGCTGCATCTCCGGAGCAATGTGCCAGCACACGCAGTTCTATCTGCGAATAATCAGCATCTACAAACACATATCCCTCTTCCGGCACAAATACTTTACGGATCAGCCGTCCAAGTTCTACCCTCGCCGGGATATTCTGCAGGTTTGGCTCTGTACTGCTGATACGTCCGGTCGCTGTGACTGTCTGGTTGAATTTTCCATGGATCCGGTGATCATCTTCATGAATAAACACGGCAAGCCCATCTGCATAAGTCGATTTCAGCTTGGCAAGCTGACGATATTCCAGGATTTTTGCCACGATCGGATAATCCGGTGCCAGCTTGTCCAGTACGTCTGCTGCCGTCGAATATCCTGTTTTCGTCTTCTTTCCATTTGGAAGGGACAGATGTTCAAAAAGGACCACGCCCAGCTGCTTTGGTGAATTGATATTAAATTCTTCCCCGGCAAGCTCATAAATTTCCTTTTCCAACTGTACGATTTTTCCGCCAAGCTGTTCTCCATAGCTTTTCAGTTCTTCTGCTTCTACACGCACCCCATTCTGCTCCATGTGGAACAGAGTAAATACAAGCGGCATCTCTATTTCTGTAAAAAGCTTCCACATTTCCTCTTTTTTCAGCTTTTCTTCCAAAACTTCCGATGACGCAAATGCAGCATAGGCTTCATAACAGACCATTTTTTCCAGTTCTGTCTTCGGATCGATCATCAATCCAAGATGCTCCTGTGCCACATCTTCAAATCCATAATCATTTTTCAACGGATTCAGGAGGTAAGCTGCTACAATGCTGTCAAAGCACTTCTCCTCTGCTGCTCCTTCTAATCCTTTCAGATAAGGCAGGGATGACTTCAGATCAAACACCACAAACCGTCCGGCATGCTTTGCCACATGTACAAGTGCCTCCAGAAGTTCCTCCATGCTGTATCCATTTCCTGCCGGAATACAGTAGATCTTCTCTTTTCCAAACGAAATTCCAATTCCACCTATCTCAGCATTTCCTGCAAACAGCGGAAGTACATTTCTGGTGTCTTTGTAAAGAACGGCTCCCACTGTCTGCGCTTTTTCTGCCTCCGCAAAGATTTTCTGAATTTCTTCTTTTCCCACAGCGATCACAAATGCATCTTCAATCGAATTCTCACTCTGCACATCAAAACGATTCAGCAGATTCTTGAACTGCAGTCTCTGGAAATAGACATAAGCTTCCTCTGTATAAAGATTTCCAAGCTTCGCCTCTTCCAGTTCATAAGCAAAATCCGCATCTACATCGATTGTCGCCAGCACCTTACTCATTTGTGCCTGATCCCAGTATTCCACCAGATTTTTCGATGCTCTCGGCGGCTTCAGTTCGGATGCATGCTTGTAGGCATTTTCAATAGATCCGTATTCTACAATAATCTTGGTCGCCGTCTTTTCTCCGACTCCCGGCACCCCTGGGATATTATCTGAAGTATCTCCCATCAATGCTTTCACATCGATAAATTCTGTCGGTGTCACCTGGTATTTTTCTTTTACGTCCACTGCATAATAATTCTCGATCTCAGTTCCGGTCCGTTTTGTCTTCGGAATCCGGATCTCAACATGGTTTGTAGCAAGCTGGAGAAGATCTCTGTCTCCGGAAATAACGACCACTTCCATCCCCCTTCGCTCGCATCTTTTGGACAGCGTTCCAAGAAGGTCATCTGCCTCCAGCCCTTCCTGCTCGATCGTCCGGATTCCCATGGCATGCAGAACTTCCTTCATCAACGGTACCTGCTGTCTGAGTTCTTCTGCCATCGGCTTTCTCGTCCCCTTATACGCCTCAAACATCTTATGGCGGAAAGTCGGCGCATGCACATCAAATGCAACGGTCAGATACTCCGGCTTTTCCTCCTCCAGGATCTTGAACATAATATTTAAGAATCCATATATTGCATTCGTATGGAGTCCTTCCGCATTTGTCAGATCCGGAAGTCCGAAAAACGCCCTGTTCAGAATACTGTGTCCGTCTATCAATACGATTTTGCTCATAATCAACTGCCTCTCTGTAAGTCTCATCACTTACTTCTATCTTTTCTATCTATTCGTTCAAATATACAACATCTCATTATGACATTTTTTTTTGATATTTTCAATACATGAAGGGGTAAAAAAGATCCTCATCAAAATTACAGATACACGAAATGTGCCACAATAATTGTGTATATACGAAAAAATACATCACGAATCATCGCAATGTACTTCTCATATCTTTTATTCAATTCCAGTTAATTATCAACTGCCGGCAGCGGGACTTGAACCCGCACGCGGTCACCCGCAACAGATTTTGAGTCTGCCTCGTCTGCCATTCCGACATGCCGGCATAAAATTCATGTTTTTTAATCACGAACCGAAAATAATCATATCATACTTATCTTCGGTTCGCAAGTATTTTTTCAAAATAAACTATTTGAAATTATTTTCCAAGCTTATCCGCTTCTTCCGTATTCTTCTTAAGTTCCTCATAAACGGGGAAGCAGTCGAAAGTTGCAAAGTAATCCATCGGAGTCTCTGCTCTGCGGATCAGCTGTGTACCTCCGTCCTCTTTCAGAAGAACTTCTGCTGAACGAAGACGTCCGTTGTAATTATATCCCATAGAGAATCCATGTGCTCCGGTATCATGGATCACAAGCAGATCTCCCATGTCAATCTTCGGAAGTTGACGGTCGATTGCAAATTTATCATTATTCTCACACAGAGAACCAGTCACATCGTAAGTATGATCGCATGGTTCATTTTCTTTTCCCACGACAGTGATGTGATGGTAGGCGCCATACATAGCCGGACGCATCAGGTTTGCGGCACATGCATCTACACCGATGTACTCTTTGTGCGTATGCTTTTCATGGATTGCTTTTGTCACAAGGCATCCATAAGGTCCAAGCATAAAACGGCCAAGCTCTGTGTAAATCGCCACATCGCCCATTCCAGCCGGAACAAGAACCTCTTCGTACACTTTTCTTACACCTTCACCAATCACCTTGATATCGTTCGGTTCCTGATCCGGTTTGTAAGGAATTCCCACACCACCGGAAAGGTTGATGAACTTGATATGTACACCGGTCTCTTTCTGAAGCTTAACTGCTACTTCAAACAAAGTACGTGCAAGTGTCGGATAATATTCATTAGTTACAGTATTACTTGCAAGGAATGCATGGATACCGAACTCTTTTGCGCCTTTGGACTTCAGGATCTTGAATGCCTCAAAAATCTGTTCAGTTGTCATACCGTATTTGGCATCTCCCGGATTATCCATAATGCTGTTGGAAATTTTGAAAAGTCCACCCGGATTATAACGGCAACTGATCGTCTCCGGAATCTTTCCGATCGTCTTTTCCAGAAAATCAATGTGTGTGATATCGTCCAGGTTGATGATCGCGCCGAGCTTATCAGCAAGTGCAAATTCCTCTGCCGGTGTATCATTGGAAGAAAACATAATATTTTCTCCAACCTGTCCGACAGACTCAGACATTAAAAGCTCTGTATAGGAAGAGCAGTCACATCCGCATCCATATTCTTTTAAAATATTGAGGATATATGGGTTTGGAGTTGCCTTTACTGCAAAATATTCTTTATATCCTTTGTTCCATGCAAATGCTTCTTTGAGTGTTTTTACATTTTCACGAATCCCTTTTTCATCATAAAGATGAAACGGAGTCGGATATTCTTTTACGATTTCATCTAACTGTGTCTTTGTTACGAATGGTTCTTTTTTCATTCTGTTCATCTCTCTTTCGTCTAGTCGATGGTTGCAATACGCATCATATTACTTACAGAACCCTTTTCACGCTGTACGCTCGGTGAAGGAATACCAGCTGTCAGGACAACAATATCTCCACTATCCACGCATTTCTTTGCCTGTGCAAGATCAATTGCCCCACTGCAGATATCATCTGTTGTATGGAATTCCAGAGACTTCAATCCTCTTACACCCCAGTAGATCGACATCCGGCGAAGGGTACGTTCGTTCGGTGTAATTCCAAGGATTTCCTGCTTCGGACGAAGGTTGGATACAACCCTTGTTGTTGCACCGGATACAGATGGAGTGATGATGCATCTTGCATTCAGGTTCGCTGCCGCAAGTACAGAAGCATACCCGATTGCACTGGACACACCTGACTTCAGATGATCTCCGGCTTTAGCAAGAATGGAATCATAGTCTAGATGTTCCTCTGTCGTCTCTACAATATGAACCATCATCTGGAGTGCTTCCAGAGGGTATTTCCCTTGTGCTGTCTCTCCGGAAAGCATGACTGCATCTGTTCCGTCGTATACCGCATTGGCAACGTCCGTCACTTCTGCTCTTGTCGGACGCGGATTACGCATCATAGAATCCAGCATCTGTGTTGCAGTAATAACAGTCTTAAAGTTGTCATTACATTTCTGGATGATCATTTTCTGGAGATGCGGCACTTCCTCTGCCGGGATCTCTACACCAAGATCTCCACGTGCCACCATGATACCATCAGCCGCACGGATGATCTCATCAATATTCTCAATACCTTCTGCGTTCTCTACCTTTGCAATGATTGGAATATACGGAGCGCCGAGTTCTTTTAAGTATGCCTTGATCTCAAGTACACACTCTGCATTTCTTACAAATGATGCTGCGATAAAGTCAATATCCTGCTCTACACCGAAACGGATATCATCCTTATCTTTTTCTGTAATAGCCGGAAGACGAATGGCTACGTTCGGTACGTTAACACCTTTTCTTTCGCCAAGTTCTCCACCATTTACTACAGAACAGACAATCTCGGTCTCTGTCTTGCTCTCTACACGAAGTCCGATCAGGCCATCGTCGATCAGAATGGTACAGCCTTTATAAATATCCTGTACCAGTCCCTTATATGTGATAGATACTCTCTTATTATCTCCTACGATATCTTCTGTTGTCAGAGTGAAGGTTTCTCCTTCTTTTAAAGTAATCTTCTTTCCGTCTTTCAGGATTCCTGTACGAATTTCCGGTCCCTTTGTATCCAGAAGGATTGCAGTGTTTGCATGTTCCTCTTCACGAAGCTCTTTGAGCATATCCATTCTGAACTTCTGTTCTTCATGATCACCATGTGAGAAATTGAAACGTGCCACATTCATTCCATTCTGGATCAGCTTTCTCATCATTTCTCTGTCGTTGGTGTTTGGTCCCATTGTACAAACAATCTTGGTTTTTTTCATTGTTTCCTCCTCTTATTATTCAATTTGATTCTATGTTAGAACTCTACTTCACATGTTCGTGTGTGAAAAGATGGTCCTGGCAATATTCATAATTCCCGTTACACTTTGAACAATAACGGAACTCCAGTGTCGGATCGTCAAGTTCCGTACGACCGCACACTGCACATCTGTGCTTTGCACCACCTGCATACTGATTCTGCGGACGGCTTATCTGCTTCTGGAATTTCTTTCTGCGGGCAGCCTGTTTCGGACTGTGTCCACGCAGATTCCGGTTGCAGAAAAAGAAAATAATAAAGTTCAAAAGGGATGCGATGATCACGATCCGTATGATCAGACCGCCCTGCACTGCGTCTACCGCAAGCAGAACCACATCCAGAATTGCAAGCCACTTCATCTTGATCGGGATAATGCCGTAAAGCAAAAGCTGATAATCCGGCATGATGGATGCACATGCAAGGAAAATGGACATATTGATATAGTAAGTACTGTAAAGGCTTCCAAATCCGGTAATGCCTCCGATCAGTCCATTCACAATAAAAGCTCCAATAACTGTAAATAATATTCCTGAGAAAATGTAAACATTGTAACGAAATGCCCCCCAGTAGCTTTCCAGCGTATTACCAAGGGAATAGTATAACAGCATCATAAAGATAACAAAAATAATATTGTCATTCGGCGGGATGATCACCCAGCTTAGAAGTCGCCACACCTGCCCTTTCAAAATCAGTGCCGGTTCCAGTGTAAAATAGGTAAGAAGCTGTGGCATCGTAAAACTCAAAAGATATCCGATCGCATAGCCTGCAAGCAGATACATCGTAAGATTTCTAATTGCATAGCGCCCGAACCTGCGCTCCATTTTATCTAACCAGTTCTTCATTCAAAATCTCCTTTCACGTATGTTATTTTATCGTCTGCTTTTTACTTTGTCAATTCCATTCCACCTCTTTACTCTCTTTTCACATAATTTACATCTTTTGTTCACTTCCAGGCACTTTTTTCTACAATGCCATACACAACTTCTGTTTGTATTTTCGTTGGTTCTGTCGTATAATGTAAGATACTGTAGTTCCATGCGAACTACATTTAATAGGTAATAACACAGACAAATTTTTTAATTGTAATAAGGAGTAGTTAAATCATGAATCAGACAGAATTACATACCCTGGGGATTGACATCGGTTCTACAACTGTTAAAATCGCAGTTCTGGACAGTAATAATGATGTTCTGTTTTCTGATTACGAGCGTCACTTCGCCAATATTCAGGAAACCCTTTCTGATCTGCTTGGTCGTGCTATCTACAAGCTCGGTCAGATCAAGGTATCTCCAATGATTACCGGATCAGGTGGTCTTACTCTGGCAAAGCATCTTGGCGTACCTTTTGTCCAGGAGGTTGTTGCCGTTTCCACCGCTCTTCAGGATTATGCACCACAGACCGATGTAGCGATCGAGCTGGGCGGCGAAGATGCCAAGATCATCTATTTTGAAAATGGAAATATTGAGCAGCGTATGAACGGAATCTGCGCCGGAGGTACCGGATCTTTCATCGATCAGATGGCGTCCCTTCTCCAGACAGATGCAACCGGTCTGAACGAATATGCCAAAAATTACAAAGCACTTTATACGATTGCAGCCCGCTGCGGTGTATTTGCCAAGACAGATATCCAGCCACTGATCAATGACGGTGCTACCAAAGAAGACCTGTCTGCTTCTATTTTCCAGGCAGTCGTCAACCAGACCATCAGTGGTCTTGCCTGCGGAAAACCAATCCGCGGACATGTTGCTTTCCTCGGTGGACCGCTTCATTTCCTCTCTGAACTGAGAGAAGCGTTTATCCGTACTCTCAAGCTGGATGACGAACACATTATCGCACCAAAGTATTCCCATCTTTTTGCAGCCGTCGGCTCTGCGCTGAACTCTAAAAAGGATGTAGTCACCTCTCTTGGTGAGATGCAGAAAAAGCTGGATGCCCATATTGAAATGGACTTTGAAGTTGAGCGTATGCAGCCGCTCTTTTCCAGTGAAGCAGATTACAATGAATTTAAGAACCGCCATGCAAAGCATCAGGTGCCGGTTGGTGATCTTGCCAGCTACCGCGGTAATGCCTATCTTGGAATCGATGCCGGTTCTACCACCACGAAAGCCGCTCTGGTCGGAGAAGACGGTACTCTTTTGTACTCCTTCTACCATGGCAATGACGGTGATCCTCTTGGTACGACCATCGGTGCGATCAAGGATATTTACAGCCAGCTTCCGGAAGGCGTACAGATCGTTCACTCCTGCTCAACCGGTTACGGAGAAGCGCTCATTAAAGCCGCACTTCTTCTGGATGAAGGTGAAGTTGAAACCGTATCTCACTATTACGCCGCTTCTTTCTTCGAACCGGATGTAGACTGTATCCTCGATATCGGTGGTCAGGATATGAAGTGCATCAAGATCAAGAATCAGACTGTAGACAGCGTACAGCTCAACGAAGCATGTTCTTCCGGATGCGGTTCCTTTATCGAGACTTTTGCCAAATCCCTGAACTACACTGTAGAGGATTTTGCACATGAAGCACTTTTTGCGAAACATCCGATTGACCTCGGTACCCGTTGTACCGTATTTATGAACTCAAAGGTAAAACAGGCACAAAAAGAAGGTGCTGAAGTATCCGATATTTCAGCCGGACTTGCTTATTCGGTTATCAAAAATGCTCTTTTCAAGGTTATCAAGGTATCCGATGCATCTGAGCTTGGTAAAAAAATTGTTGTACAGGGTGGTACATTCTACAATGATGCCGTACTCAGAAGCTTTGAGACCATCGCCGGATGTCAGGCAATCCGTCCGGATATTGCAGGAATCATGGGTGCTTTTGGGGCTGCACTGATTGCAAGAGAACGCTATGGTTTCAAAGAATGTAAAAATACAACCATGCTTTCCATTGATGAAATCAATGAACTTACCTATACAACCTCAATGGCAAAATGTAACGGCTGTACCAACAACTGTCGTCTGACCATCAACAAATTCAGTGGCGGACGTCGTTTTATTTCCGGAAACCGTTGCGAGCGCGGTCTTGGAAAAGAGAAAGCAAAGAGTGATGTGCCAAACCTTTTCGCTTATAAAAATGAACGTTATTTTGGTTACACGCCATTAGATCCATCCGAAGCAAAACGTGGAACGGTTGGTATTCCAAGAGTTCTCAACATGTATGAGAACTATCCGTTCTGGTTTACTTTCTTCACAAAACTGGGATATCATGTGTTACTCTCTCCTGCTTCTACACATAGGATTTATGAACTTGGTATTGAATCTATTCCGAGCGAATCCGAGTGTTATCCGGCAAAGCTGGCGCACGGACATGTACAATGGCTGATCAACCAGGGTGTAGACTTTATCTTCTACCCTTGTATACCATACGAACGTGGTGAATTTGCCGATGCCGACAATCATTATAACTGCCCGATCGTCACCTCATACGCGGAGAACATCAAGAACAATATGGATCCGATCGTACACGGTGAAGTAGATTTCATGAATCCATTCCTCGCCCTCACAAGTGAAAAGACAATCACAGACGGACTGGTCCGTGAATTTACTTCTGCAAAGAATCTTCCAGCAGAAGAAATCAAAAATGCCGCTCATGCTGCATGGGAAGAACTTGTTGCATGCCGTCAGGACATCCGCAAAAAGGGTGAAGAAACACTCGCTTACATAGAAAAGACAGGAACCCGCGGCATTGTACTTGCCGGTCGTCCATACCATTACGATCCGGAGGTCAACCACGGTATCCCGGAGATGATCACCTCCTACGGACTTGCCGTTCTGACGGAAGATTCTATCTCCCATCTGAATCCGGTAGAACGTCCGCTGATTGTTATGGATCAGTGGATGTATCATTCCCGACTGTACGCAGCAGCCAATTTTGTAAAGACAAGAGATGATCTGGATCTGATCCAGCTGAACTCTTTCGGATGCGGTCTTGATGCCGTAACAACCGATGCTGTTGCAGATATTCTGACCGGTTCCGACAAGATTTATACCTCTCTTAAGATTGATGAGGTTAATAACCTGGGTGCTGCACGTATCCGTATCCGTTCTCTTCTCGCCGCCATCCGCGTCCGCGAGCAGAAGCATATGGAGCGCACCATTCGTCCGGCAAATATCGAAAAAATTCCTTTTACAAAGGAAATGAAGGAAACCTATACCATTTTGTGTCCGCAGATGTCACCGATCCACTTTTCACTGATTGAGCCAGCCTTCCAGGAAGCAGGCTACAAACTGGAAGTACTGAAAAATGATAACAAGCATGCAGTTGACATGGGCCTTAAATATGTAAACAATGATGCCTGCTACCCGTCTCTGATGGTAGTTGGACAGATCATGGAGGCTATCCTTTCCGGCAAATATGACACCGACCACCTGGCTGTCATTATTTCGCAGACCGGTGGCGGATGCCGTGCTTCCAACTATATCGGATTTATCCGCCGTGCTCTTAAAAAAGCCGGTTACGGACACATCCCTGTTATTTCAATCAACTTAAGCGGGCTTGAAAGCAATCCTGGATTCAAGATCACCCTTCCACTTGTACTGAAAGGTGTGTATGGTCTGATATTTGGTGATCTCTTCATGCGCTGCCTGTACCGTGTCCGCCCATATGAAGCTGTTCCAGGCTCTGCCAATACCATGCATAAGAAATGGGAAAAGACAGTTATCGAATTTATCAAGAAAGGTTATCCAAGCAGACACGAGTTTAAGCGTCTCTGCCGCCAGATCGTAGAAGATTTTGATTCTCTTCCATTAAAAGATGTCAAAAAGCCACGTGTCGGAGTTGTCGGAGAAATCCTTGTTAAATTCCTTCCAGCTGCCAATAACTACCTGGTAGATCTTCTTGAACAGGAAGGTGCCGAAGCCGTGGTTCCGGATCTGACCGACTTCCTGCTCTACTGCTTCTACAATACAAACTTTAAAGCAGAACATCTCGGCATGAAGAAATCAACCGCCCGCATGGGTAATCTCGGAATCAAGGCTCTGGAATGGTTCCGCAAGCCTGCCGTTGATGCATTAAAAGCAAGTAAACGCTTCGATCCACCATCACATATTGAACACCTGGCTTCGATGGCAAAAGAAATTGTTTCTCTTGGAAACCAGACCGGTGAAGGATGGTTCCTTACCGGAGAAATGCTGGAGCTGATCCACAGCGGTGCACCAAACATTGTCTGCACACAGCCTTTCGCCTGTCTGCCAAACCACGTAGTCGGAAAAGGTGTTATTAAAGAACTGCGCCGCCGTCATCCAGAATCCAACATCGTTGCAATCGATTATGATCCGGGAGCAAGCGAAGTAAACCAGCTGAACCGCATCAAACTGATGCTTTCGACTGCGCAGAAGAAGATGTAAGACTTTTGGATATGTAAAAATAATAGGTTCTAATGGGACGACCAGAGGAATCCAAAATATTCCCCACGCATTCAGTTGCACTAACCATTCCGTTCAAGCCTCTTAGGGCAGGAATCGTGTTCAGCAAAGGCTTCCACGATTCCTGAGTCTTGAACTCCATAGTGCAAATTCATGTGTGGGGAATATTTTGGATTCCTCTGGTCTGTGTATTGGTAACTTTTTTTACATATGCGAAAGTTTTTTGGGTGGTGAGGACTAGGATTTAGGGAATTGCAGTCGGAAGGGAAGATTAGTGTAATATCTTTCTTTACAGTTTTTTCTCTCCGAATTCAGCACCGTCATTTTTACCAGTACAGTTAAACGGTCGATTTTACAAAAGAAAGTCCTGCAATTCACTTTTGTGCAATGGAGATGAGACTCAGAAATCATGGAAGACTTTGCTAAACATGATTTCCGCTCTAAGAGGCTCATCGGAATGGTTTGCACAATGGAATTGGAGGACTTTCTTTTGTAAAATCGACCACACAACCTTTATTTAAAAAAACAGTGGACTCCTTTTCGGGAAAATCCACTGTTTCTCACATATATTAAGCTTCTTCGACTTCTACTTTTTCGCCAAGAATTTTATCAATACTTACCAGTTTTACGCTGTGTACGAATACCCGTGCTGCAACTTCCAGTTCTTCTGGTGTCGGGAAGGACGGTGCAATTCGGATATTGCTGTCTTTTGGATCCTTTCCGTATGGGAAGGTTGCTCCCGCTTTTGTCATGATCAGTCCGGCTTCTTTTGCTTTTGCTACGATTGCTTTGGCACATCCATCCAACGCATCGAAGGAAATGAAGTATCCTCCTCGCGGTGCCATCCAGGAACCAATCTCAAGTCCGCCAAGCTCACTTTCCAGTACACTTAATACGGTGTCAAATTTCGGTCTTAAGATATCTGCATGTTTCTTCATATGCTGAACCATTCCATGGATATCACCGAAGAAACGCGCATGTCTGAGCTGGTTTAATTTATCATGACCGATGGTCTGTACGGACATCATCTTGCGGATTTCCGCAAGGTTTTCATCGGATGCTGCAATTGCTGCAATACCAGAACCCGGGAAGCTGATCTTGGAAGTAGAACCGAATTTGTAAACCATGTTCGGATGTCCTTCTTTTTTACATTCCATCAAAATCTCGATCAGATAATCCTGTTTATCCTCGTACAAATGATGGATTCCATATGCATTATCCCAGAAAATACGGAAATCTTCTGCCGCTGGATTTAATTTCGCAAAACGGTGTACGGTTTCATCAGAATAAGTGATTCCCTGTGGGTTAGAATATTTCGGTACACACCAGATACCTTTTACAGCCGGATCATTCTCCACATACTGCTCTACCAGATCCATATCCGGTCCATCCGACGTCATTGGAATATTGATCATCTCAATTCCAAAATGTTCGGTGATTGCAAAATGTCTGTCATATCCAGGTACCGGGCACAGGAATTTTATCTTGTCAAGCTTTGCCCAAGGTGTGCTTCCCATGATACCATGTGTCATCGCTCTTGCAACAGTATCATACATTACGTTCAGGCTGGAGTTACCAAAGATGATAATATTGTCCTTCGGTACTTCCATCATATCAGAAAGAAGCTGTTTTGCTTCTTTGATTCCATCGATCACTCCATAGTTACGGCAATCTACTCCTTCTTCGCAGACAAGATCTGATGTGCTCTTAAGTACATCCATCATCCCCATAGAAAGATCAAGCTGTGCTTTGGACGGTTTACCTCTGGACATATCCAGTTTCAGACCTTTTCCTTTAACATCTTCAAATTCTTTTTCCAGTCTGCTCTTTAATTCAAGCAGTTCTTCTCTACTCATATCTCTATATGCAGTCATCTTGAAAACCTCCCATAATCATCAACTAATCATTGTGTGTTTCCTGCCGTATTATACTTCCGAAATCTGCCATCTGCAGTTTCTTTCAGCTGTTTTGACAACATCAAAACTCACTACAAGTAGTAAGTATATAGGAAAAATGATTTTTCGTCAACTAATTCTTGCATATAAATATGATATATCGTGATTTTTGTTGATTTAAATGTATTTTTTTGAATTTTTGTTTTTCATTTCATGCATTTTTCCATTTCAATGCTTTTCAAAAAGAGTAGATCAGATTTATATGCAGCATATTTTCTTTTCTCCTGCAGTATGTTTTGCTCTTCTGACAACAAAACACCCGGAACCATTTTTCATGATTCCGGGCAAATATATTTACTATTTTACTAATAATGATTTTCCAGTCATATCTGCTGGCTGCTGCATTCCCATCAGCTCGATCAGCGTCGGAGCGATGTCTGCAAGGCATCCGCCTTCACGAAGCTTATATGCAGGATCTGCATTTACAAGAATGAACGGAACCGGGTTCGTTGTATGAGCGGTAAATGGTTCTCCTGTCTCTTCATCGATCAGTTGTTCTGCATTTCCGTGGTCAGCGCAGATAAACATCTGTCCACCAACTTCTTTCACTGCATCAACTGCTTTTCCTACACATTCATCAACAGCTTCAATTGCTTTGATTACTGCTGCTTCTACACCGGTATGACCAACCATATCCGGGTTTGCAAAGTTAATTACGATTACGTTGTACTTATCCGCTTTGATTGCGTCTACAAGCTTGTCACATACTTCATATGCACTCATCTCCGGCTTCAGATCGTAAGTTGCAACCTTAGGCGATTTGACAAGGATTCTGTCCTCTCCCTTGTTCGGTTCTTCTACTCCACCATTAAAGAAGAAGGTAACATGTGCATATTTCTCTGTCTCGGCGATTCTTGCCTGTGTCATGTTGTTTGCTGCAAGAAATTCGCCAAATGTATTCGTGATGCCTTCTTTTACAAATGCAACCATTTTATTTGGAATTGTCTCATCATACTCTGTAAAACATACATAAGTTGTCTTGATACGTTCTCCTCTGTCAAATCCGTCAAAATCATCCGCACAGAATGTTCTGGTGATTTCTCTTGCTCGATCCGGGCGGAAATTAAAGAAGATCACAGAATCTCCGTCTTTTACAGTTGCAACCGGTGTACCGTTTTTTGTCACTACAAATGGTACTACGAATTCGTCAGTTACTTCTTTGTCGTAAGAAGCCTGGATTCCTTCTGTTGCTGATGCTGCTGTGTCGCCTTCGCCGCGTGTAAGTGCTGCGTATGCTTTTTCTACACGGTCCCAACGGTTGTCACGGTCCATTGCATAGTAACGTCCAGAAACACTTGCAACTTCACCTACACCGATTTCTTTCATCTTTGCTTCTAACTGTTCAACATATTCTTTTCCAGATGCCGGAGGTGTATCACGTCCGTCAAGGAAGCAGTGAACATATACTTTGTCCAGCCCCTGTCTCTTTGCAAGTTCCAAAATTCCATAAATATGTGTAATGTGACTGTGTACACCACCATCAGATACCAGTCCCATCAGATGGAGAGCTGTACCGTTCTTCTTCGCATTTTCACAGGCTGCAAGAAGTGCCTTATTTTCAAAGAAATCGCCATCATCGATTGCTTTTGTGATCTTGGTGAGCTCCTGGTAAATGATACGTCCTGCACCCATATTCATATGACCTACTTCCGAGTTACCCATCTGACCGTCCGGAAGTCCTACAGCAAGTCCGCTTGCATTTCCTTTCACAAACGGATATTCAGCCATTAATTTATCCATAACCGGTGTGTTTGCCTCTGCAATACCGTTGCCTTTCTTTTCATCTCTCAAACCGTAACCGTCTAAGATCATCAAAACTGTTGGTTTTTTACTCATCGTCTTACACTCCTTCATTTTGTCTTAAAGCGTTTGATTTCTCTTTCAGTTAAATATTGTACATGATTTTATATATGCTTGCAAGCACTTGTTAAAACTTTGACAGCTGAAAAACGCAGGCATTTCTGCCTGCGCCTTGGTATAATTGACTATTTCCAGTTTACAACTGGAACGATATATAAAAGAACCGCCCTATTTTAAAGGCTTTCTAGCACTTCATCTGTAAAAGTGATACTAAAAAGTGATACTTGAAACATTATTAAACATCACTTATCATTATTAAATATCACTCATGAATTAGATGGCTACTTCTTTACCTTTCATATCTTCTACAAATTGGTCAAAAGATTCTTTACTTATGTAATATTCTCGTCCAATTTTTGTGGCTTCTTTCATACTATATAATAGTCTTAAAATCCTTAACGCTTTATCACTCTCACAAGAGAAAATATTCATGATATCCTCTTTATTATATAGTACATTCTCTTTTTTTACCATATTTATCACCATAATTTTATTTATTCATAACAAAAATATTGAATATCAATTTGTTTCCATACTTCAGACCCATGCGAAAATTCCGCCTGAAATATAACATTCTCCGGAATCTGTGAGCCATTCCAATAAACATATTCGGCATTTTTTATTGCACGTTCGTCAGGCTCTCCCCAAATAATTTCATCATTAACGAAAGCATATTGTCCCGGCTGTATAAGCACTTCAAAAATCGTATTTGGGAATTTATCACTCTTTACACGATTCATAATGACAGAAGCTACTGCTATCTGTGCTTCATCATTTAAACCTCTGCATTCATGATATAAAGCGCATGAGAGCCACCATATATTTGTCGAATCTGTTTCAGAAATTCTTTCCTGGGCAACTGCCGTAGAAATATTTGGATCGTTTTCCTGTTCTTCTTTTACAAGTTCATCTAAGAAAATTTATTGTAGATAATTATAATTATGTTGCCGTAGAAACAAGTAGATAGAGAGAAACGAATATAAATACAGAAGACATAAGAGAGCGCCATTAAAATTGTTAAGCGAGGTGGAAGAGATGAAGAATGAATACTCCAAAAAGCAATTAGAAGAATTGTATAACTGTACGATCTTTAGGGACACTGGTTTTGATAGTGGTTTAAAGTTTTGGGTGGCACAGGGATTACCATTCACAGAAAGCGGCGAAGACAAGTTATTTACTCATGCTGATGGATGGGATTTGGATGAGTTGCATGAAAATATTAGAACAGAAATCAGAGAAATTATGGGTTTTACCTACGCATCTACCTGTAACCATATCAAAATGTATCATCTGAGGATTACCCTTTTTGGCTTTTTTAATAGCTCTCTCAAATTTAAATTGTAAACATTTTGATCTAAACAAAAATAAATATTTTTTTAATTTCATTTATGTATTCTCCTTTTTAGATGAAATGTTTCTTTCCGGTCCCCTTTCTCTTGTCACTATAGAAAATCCAAAATGTACCTCCGGCAAAGAACTGATCATTTTCCGGGATTCTTTTGCCAGCAGCATCGCTCCTCTTCTTGCTGAAGGATATACAAAAATCACTCTGGCAGATATCCGGTATCTCAGATCTGATTTTCTTGACAGGTTTATTGCTTTTAAGGATCAGGATGTGCTTTTTCTATACAGTACCCTTGTTCTTAACAACAGTAAATCTCTATCATAAAAAGACTCCCTTCCAGACAGCAGGTTTAGTTTACCTGTCATCCTGGAAGGGAGTTTTCCTCATATATTCCTTTTTTTATTATCTGTGGTTGAATTTTCCTGCTTCAATATCATGAGTCAGACCAATACGATTGGTTTTGAAATGGAAGAACGGACGCTCCGGAAGAGCAATAATGTCAACCGGCTGCATATAATCTTCCAGACTTTCATTCACTTTTTCACGGATATCATCAACCGTATAGCCTTCTTCAAGTACAACAAACAAATATGGAAGGAAACATCTGTGATGTTCCGGATCCTGAATGATAACAAAGAATTCATCGTTGATTCCCTCAATTTCTGCATCTGCAAGAAGATTTTCCATCGGCAGTGTTTCCAGAGAACCGCCTCCGTATCTTGGTGCTTCACCCCTTGTCAGAGCATAAATCGTTCCATCTTCTGTCATATAACCGATATCACCTGTATGCAGCCATCTGCTGCCATCACTGTGGATTTTAATCGTTCTCTGGGTTGCAAGGGGATCATCATAGCCGATCATCGTTCCCGGACCACACTGACAAATCTCTCCCATGGTATTGTAAGTCAGTTCTTCATCTGTTCCCGGCTTAAAAATTGAAATCGTTGTAAGCGGCATCGGGATACCTACATTTCCATTTTTGATCGGATGAGCAGTTAATGGCAATGACATATTTGATCCGGCTTCACTGCATCCGTAACCGGTAGTAAAACGTGCCTTGCAGTTATGATCTTCCAGAAACTTCTGTGCTCTCTTCAACTGGTTATTGTTATAAGCTTCGCAGCCTGCACCTGCCGAGAACAAATGAGACATATCATAATCATCCGGCACTCGTCCATTTTTCATAACTATTTCAATAAACATCGGAATCAAAGGCCAGCAATTCGGGCGATAATGCATCATTTCCAGATCAACATCTTCCGGTGCAACAAAAGGACTCAGGATCAGCAGCTTATCGGATGCAAGCGGCATCAAAAGCATTGCAACTACTACTGCTACAAGAGACGGTGTCAGCTGTGTAACCATCCAGGTCGGACGGAAATCAGAAGAAGCTCCATAGAAATTCATCTGGTGCATATTTCCGATCATAGTATGAGCAGAATGGATAACCTGCTTAGATGGTCCTGTCGAACCACTTGTATAAGCTCTGAATAATGGTCTGTCAATATCTTTTACCGCTTCTACGCTACCTTCAAACTGCGCTCCGGTAGCAATAAACGTATCCCATGACATGATGCACGGCCCGTAAGCCGGATAATCCGTATAAAGAGATTCCAGATAATTCCAGCAATAATCCGGCATTCCGGTTCTTAAGGCACTGCGGAGAGGACTTAACAAAACTGCTCCCCTGATACCAGCTTCTCTGCGATATTTATTCAATTCTTCATGGGAAAGGAAATCATGCGCAATAATTACTTTTGCTCCGGATTTCTTCACTGCTTCTATGTTTTCTTCAATTGTATTATCTCTACAGAGAATCGATGCCCCGATCTTTTCAGCTGCTAACAGTAAATAGATAAATTCCGGGACAGCCCGAAGAAAAACAGGAATCTGATCTCCTTCCTTGAACCCAAGAGCTCGCAGAGCTCTCGCTGTCAGATTGATCTCCTCTTTTACTTCTTTCCACTGTATATCTCGTCCATAATAATGGATTGCTGCCACATCATCTCCAGGACATCTCTCCATAAGATACTCGTAAACAGTCTGCTCAGGTATTGCAAGCCCCTGTATCAGCTGCGGTGGATAATACTGCATCCATGGTTTATCAATACTTGGTTTTCCAGTCATTTTCTGATTCATAATTTACCCCTTTCTCATCACAAAATTAAGATGGGGTCAGTTTAACACAGAAAAAAATGAACCGACTTGAATTCTTTTGATAAATAGTATTAAAAATGGAATGGTATAGCCGTCTGAATCTCAGTATTATGAATCATATGGTCAAAAAACTGCTGTTGTTCCTCCGATGTAGACAAACATCTCTCATCTTGAATATTCCATATGCTCTGGAAGAACTGTTCAAAAATAGTCATCATATCCGGATGATTAAACAGTGCCAGATTATTTTTCCTGTTCTCTGTTTTTGTCATCAAATAAGAACTGCCATCTGAAAGGAAAACACATTGCGTCATCTCGTACTGATAATCCGTTACCAGTCGCTCACTGAGCACTTTCATTTTCAAAGAAGCTTCTTCACCCTGGCACAGAGTCTGCAAATATCTCAGATACGTCTTTACCTGTGGCAGCGAAAGCTTAATCCAATATCCATAAAAACTAATCTCTTTTTCAATCACAAGCTGGGTAATCGCTTCCTTACAAAGAATCACTCTGGAACTGCTTTCGGCAAGTGCCTTTTTCGTCAATGCATGCAGATACCGCAACTGGACTTCTTCTATCGGATCAGGTGCCATCTCTTTTTTCAGAGTTTCCAACAGCTCTTCAAATAATTCATCCGGCAGGAAATGCTCAGTCAGATGTCCTATATACCAGCTTTTATTCATTGCAAGCATCGACTGCTGGTAGATATGCTCTTCAATCAGTTCATCAATAGTTGAAGGCCGATAAAGCAGTACATCTCTTGTACACACTTCACTCAGAGTTTCAAACATGCTTCTGCAATGCTCTGTCTCTGTGCTGACATTGACGGCCATACATCTTTTATCGTCCACCAGCATCCCGCTGATCATAAACTCGTCCTGAACAGAAAAGATCATTCTTCCTGCCGCCTGACTGTTTTTATATAAACGAAAATCAACTCTGGACATATCTGATATAACATTCATTAAAAATACAGCATCTTCGATCTTCTCCATTTTTTCAGGCTGTATATGAATGATCAGGGAGAAATGAACATCCGGATAGGATCTGTATACTTCTCTGCGCATACTCCCTTGTATGATTTGCATACGGTATTCGTGATTTAATGCCATCAAGTCCATTTCCGCGGCTATATTAAGCAGCTTCACACGCCTAAGTACCGGATGGCGCATCTTGGCAATGTACTGTGCAGGACTCAGCATCATAAAGAAACTCATCTTCGGTTCAATCAGTGTTCCGTAAGTTTTTTGTAATTCCATTACATAATTGTATTCTGCCTCTAAATTATCATAAATCACAGTCTGTAATTCATCGGTGTCTGTAATCTGATAATTTGCACTTAACATTTCCAGTCCGTCCGGCGTACTCTGTCTGACGATTTCCTGACTGATCCCTCGCAGTACTTTCTGCTTTGTCTTTTCAACAGGAATCATTCTTCCTGTAATCCATTTGCTGATATAACTCGGATCATACCGAAGAGCTGCTGCTAGAGAGGAACTCTTGACCTCTCCCATATTGATCAGTTGTTCCAGTAAAACGCTGAAGCGGTTTTTTTCTGTTGTTTCCATTCTATACTCCCCTCGTGTTATGTCTAAATTTTCAAGTTTTATAATTCCCCTCTATCATAACACAGAATTCTGTTTAGCTTACAGAATTTATTGTAGCTTTTTCTGTTCCCGCACATCTGAAAGCTCATTCATAATCTCATCCAGACTCCTGCCGACCATGGCACTGACCGTTGCTGCAACTGCTCCCTCAACCAATGGACAATCCGCCATTACGATTTTTCTCTCCGGCATAAGCTCAAGTACCATTTCAGTTGTCATAACAGCAGATCCCATATCCATAAGAACGATTACTCCGTCATCCGAATAGACTTCCTCAATTGCATTTGAAATCTTCTCAAAACTTGTGCCAAAGCTTCCATCATCCAAACCACCTGCGGCCCGGATCGGGACATCATCGGCCATCATCTTTGTCAGTTCAACTACTCCTTTTGCCAGTGTTTCGCTGTGCGAAACGATCACAAATCCAACCATCTCTTTACACCTCACATTTTCTCTGCCACAACCTTCAGCATCGTCGTAAATGATGTAGCTCCCGGATCCTGGTGTCCGAGACTCCGTTCGCCAAGATAGCTTGCTCGTCCTTTCGTTGCGATAATGGTTTTTGTATATTCAACACCTTTTTCAGCAGCTTTAACACCATCCGCTAAAGCTTCTTTTAAAAGTGATTCTAAATTTTGCATACTATTTTCATCATCATTATTATTTTCGTCTAACTTTAACACAACCTCACTTGGTTTTTGAATTGATTTCATACTATCCAAAGTTTGATGTGTATAAATATTTTCAGTTCTTATTGCTGTATGTCCAGCCATTAATGCTGTGTTAATAACATTCGCATTTTGAGCGGTATTTGCTATTGTGATTGCAGTATGTCTTAACGCATGTACTGATAAACCAACTTTTTGCCCATTTGATTTTGCGACACGTACATCGCGATCAATTCCAAGTTTATCACATAAATCTTTAAATTGTACTCCAAAACTATCCATGGACCTTGCCTTTCCATGACGGTTATAAGATGGAAATAAAAAATTATTTGGATTATATTTGCATTTGTTTTTTGTTTGTTCGATAATGTATTCTACCGCTTCTTTTGCCAACGGTGACATATAAACAACACGTGCTTTATCAGTTTTGGGAACTTTAATATACGGTTCTACTTTATGTTTGTTTTCATTATTTCCAAATCTTTGGCTTACTGCACTTCGAATTGTAATTATATTTTTTTCTAAATCTATATCATCCATAGTCAGTGCCAATACCTCTTGCCCTCTCATCATAGTCTCTAAAATTAAAATTATTACTGGTGCGTATTCAGACATATTATTTTTATAAGCATAGTAAAATTTTTGAATATCTTCGTTTGTAAAAACTTTTTTTCTCGATTTTCTTTCTCGGTGTTTTTCTCTATTAAATTCATCAATTATATCTTTTTTGGATTTAGCAATATTTGCATAATTTTCACTTAATAAAGATTTTCCAATTAGCCATTCACAGCATCTTCTGCATAATTGAATTGGAACTTTTGCAGTTTTATAGCTTTTGTCATGAATTAAAGTATTGTAATATACTTCAAATTCAACGATGTTTAAATTTTTTAATTGCAGTTTGCTAATTTTATATTTATGAAAACAAGATTCCATTGTATAAGCGTAAGACATATAAATAGATCCTTTTACTTCACCCTTCACTTTGGTATCTATAAATTCATTCATATAACTTCCAAAAGTTCTTTTGTTATCTATTTTATTATTTTCTCTAGTTTTTTCGAATTCTTTTTCCCATGCTAACAATGCTTGTTTTGCTTTTTTCTTTGCTTCTAATTCTGTATTACCAGTACGTTTAATTCTTTTAGGACTAAGTGAGTTTGAATCTGGATTAGTGTATTTACTTTGGATAATGCATTCCCATTTACCGTTTGACAACTGTCTTACACTGCCCTCGCCGTTTTTTCTCATATTACATTCTCTCCTTTGAAAGTGATACTAACGTGATACTTCTTTAGTGATACTACAAACATTATATAAACATGATAAAAGGCTATTCAATTAGTAATAATAACTAATCAAATAGCCTTGAGTGTGTAAATTCAAAAGATATTTTTGTTAATTTTTTACAAATATGGTGAAACTATTTCCAGTTTACAATCTTACCAAAATCCGGTTTTAAAGAAGCACCACCTACAAGTCCACCATCGATATCCGGCTGAGCGAATAATTCCGGTGCTGTAGCTGCATTTACAGATCCGCCGTACTGAATACGGATTGCTTCTGCTGTAGCTTCATCATAAACTTCAGCGATACATTCACGGATAGCTTTGCAAACCTCCTGTGCCTGCTCTGTTGTAGCTGTCTTACCGGTTCCGATTGCCCAGATTGGCTCATAAGCGATAACTGCTGTCTTAGCCTGATCTGCTGTTACATTCTGGAATCCAACTTTAACCTGCTGACGGATAAAGTCCATTGTCACACCCTGTTCACGCTGTTCAAGAGTTTCTCCACAGCACATGATCGGTGTAAGTCCGTGTTCAAATGCTTTCAGCATCTTTTTGTTCACAGTCTCGTTTGTCTCTGCGAAGTATTCTCTTCTTTCAGAGTGTCCGAGAACAACATATTTAACACCAGCATCTGTAAGCATGTTCGGAGAGATTTCTCCTGTGTATGCACCTTTTTCTTCAAAGTACATATTCTCTGCTCCAACCTGGATGTTGCTTCCTTTTGCAGCTTCTACAACCGGAATGATATCGATTGCCGGTACGCAGAATACCACGTCAGCCTCTTCTGTCACAACCAGAGATTTGAGTGTATTCACAAGCTCTACTGCCTCTGAAGGTGTCATATTCATTTTCCAGTTACCTGCAATAATTTTCTTTCTTGCCATTGCAATAATCTCCCTTATTTTATCTTAATTACAGACGCTGCTTATTTATCGTTAGCAGCTGCTACACCTGGCAGTTCCTTACCTTCAAGGAATTCAAGGGAAGCTCCGCCACCCGTAGAGATGTGAGTCATCTTGTCGCCGTATCCGAGCTGGTTAACTGCTGCTGCCGAATCACCACCACCGATGATTGTTACTGCATCTGTCTCAGCAAGTGCTTTTGCGACTTCTTCTGTTCCTTTTGCAAAGTTCGGCATCTCGAATGCACCCATAGGTCCGTTCCATACAACTGTCTTTGCATCTTTTACAGCGTCAGCATAGATCTTGATTGTCTCTGGTCCGATGTCAAGTCCTTCCCATCCTTCCGGAATTTCGCCAGCTTTAACAACTTTGATATTTGCATCATTTGAAAAATCATCTGCAATTACGTTGTCTACCGGAAGAAGGAGTTTTACGCCTTTGTCTTTAGCTTTCTGAATCATGTTCAGTGCATATTCACAGTAATCTTCTTCAAGAAGAGATTTTCCAACGGTTCCGCCCTGTGCTTTGCTGAATGTATAAGACATACCTCCACCAATGATCAGAGTGTCTACTTTATCGATCAGGTTTTCGATTACAGAAATCTTGCTTGAAACTTTAGCTCCACCAAGGATTGCAACGAACGGTCTTTCCGGATTGTTTACTGCATTTCCAAGGAAATCGATTTCTTTCTGCATAAGATATCCTACAACTGCTGTATCAACATATTTGGTAACACCAACGTTAGAGCAGTGTGCACGATGAGCTGTTCCGAATGCATCGTTTACGAATACATCACAAAGAGAAGCGAGTTCCTTAGAGAATTCATCTCCGTTCTTTGTTTCTTCTGCTCTGTAACGTGTATTTTCAAGAAGGATTACCTCTCCATCTTTCATAGCTTCAACTGCTGCTTTTGCATTTGGTCCTACTACTTCAGGATCTGCTGCGAATTTTACTTCCTGTCCGAGAAGTTCTGAAAGTCTTACTGCAACCGGTGCAAGAGAAAGCTCCGGTTTCGGTTCTCCCTTCGGTTTACCAAGATGTGAGCAGAGGATTACTTTTCCTCCGTCAGCGATCAGTTTCTTGATTGTAGGAAGTGCTGCAACAAGACGGTTCTCGTCTGTGATCTTTCCATCGATCAGCGGTACGTTAAAATCGCATCTTACAAGGACTTTTTTCCCTTTTACATTGATATCATCTACAGATTTTTTGTTAAGCATAATCCTGCCTCCTGTTTACATTTCGTTTAAATGGAATGTGCCGGGCACATTTCCGTGCTGAGCGCAGTTGCTTGCGACAATCTGCGTTTTCACACGAATACACATCTTGGGCACATAGTGCCTTTTATTTAGCAGGAAGCTCCATCAGAATTTCCTGTTAAATAAAAGAGCCCGGTCCATGTAGACCGGACCCTTGCTTGAGTCTAACTCTGGAATATTCCAGTAAGAATCAATTCAGCCTGTCCAAACAAACGTTACGGATTAAAGTAATGTTCCGAAGTGTTTGATTGTTCTTACCATCTGGCTTGTGTAAGAGTTTTCATTGTCATACCAAGAAACAACCTGTACTTCTGTTGTTCCGTTGTCAAGCGGAAGTACCATTGTCTGAGTAGAATCGAAGAGAGAACCAAATCTCATTCCTACGATATCGCTAGAAACGATCTGATCTTCGTTGTATCCGAATGATTCGTTAGAAGCTGCTTTCATAGCTGCGTTGATCTGTTCTACAGTAACTTCACCTTCAACTACTGCTGTAAGGATTGTTGTAGATCCTGTAGGGGTTGGTACACGCTGTGCAGATCCGATAAGTTTTCCGTTAAGTTCCGGAATAACAAGTCCGATTGCTTTAGCTGCTCCTGTGCTGTTAGGAACGATGTTTACTGCTGCTGCACGAGATCTTCTCAGATCACCTTTTCTCTGTGGTCCGTCAAGAGTCATCTGATCACCTGTGTAAGCATGGATTGTGCACATGATACCAGATTTGATCGGTACAAGATCATTAAGAGCCTTAGCCATTGGTGCAAGACAGTTTGTTGTACAAGAAGCTGCAGAAATGATTGCGTCATCTTTTGTAAGCTGTGTATGGTTTACATTGTAAACGATTGTAGGAAGGTCATTTCCTGCCGGTGCAGAAATGATAACGTGTTTAGCACCTGCATCGATATGTGCCTGAGCTTTTGCTTTAGATGTGTAGAATCCTGTACATTCAAGAACTACATCTACTCCGATTTCTCCCCATGGAAGTTCAGCTGCATTAGCTTTAGCGTAGATTTTGATTTCTTTTCCGTCTACTGTGATGGAGTCTTCTCCAGCAGATACTTTATCAGCTAATTCATATTTTCCCTGTGTTGAATCATATTTTAATAAGTGAGCCAGCATCTTAGGAGATGTAAGGTCGTTGATTGCTACGATCTCAAATCCCTCTGCTCCAAACATCTGTCTGAATGCAAGACGTCCAATACGTCCAAATCCATTGATTGCTACTTTTACTGCCATGATTTAGTCCTCCTAAAGATAAATTGTATTACTGTATATAACAGTTACATTTTTCTTGATAAATCTTATCATTGTTTAAGATTTATCAACTGTAATTTATTGTACTAAATTCAGAACAAAAATTCAATCCCCTTTTTTCACTTTATTTTTCTGAAAACCGGGGCCCTTTTTATGAATTCTGCATAATATTTAAAACCACATGCTTCGAGAATATTGTCAACTATGTTAAAATCATACCCTACATGCTCTGGTTTATGTGCATCTGCGCCGACGGTGATGATCTCTCCACCCAGTTTTTTGTATCTTTTTAACACATCCGGATGCGGGTGTGCAAAAGGAAGGCCATACTTCAGTCCTGCCGTATTGACTTCCAGCCCTTTTCCGTGTTCAATAAGATACCGCAGGATTTCATCTATTTCATCCGCAAATCTGCCGTAAGAATATTCCTGTTCCCGATGTTTTCCATAGCGTACCACATAATCCAGATGTCCGAGCACATCAAAATCCGCTACAGCCCTGATATCGGCTATTGTCTCCCGAAGTGCCATCCGGTAGGCCTCTTCATCCGAAATCCCCTCAAAGAACTCAGGATAATACGGATCCTTCCCACCAACCACATGCATGGATCCGATCACAAAATCATACGGATTTGCCGCGGTAAATGCTTTTGCTTTCTTCGCAAGGTGTGGCTGAAGTCCAAACTCCACACCGATCCGGATATCCAGCTTCTCTTTATACTTTTCCTTCAGTGCTCCAAGCTCTTTAAAATAGGTTTCCGGATCAAACACAAATTCAATATCATCACAAAAATAATCAATATCTTCATGATCCGTAAAACAGATTGCTTCCAGTCCTTTATCGATTGCTGCAAGAACCATATCTTCCGGTTTTGCCTCTGAATCTCCGGAAAAATAAGTGTGCATATGGCAGTCCGCTCTCATATTTTGCCCTCCTTGTCATTCTTCATGTGTAAATCCACCCGGCTTTCCCGCAAATCATTTGTTGGATTGCAGTACGGTCCCAATATACCAAAAAGCAGAACAATTCTGAGCTATCCCAGAATTGTTCCGCCTCCAAGTACATAATCTCCATCATACAGTACCAGTGCCTGCCCCGGTGTAACCGCTCTCTGCGGTGTCTCAAAGATGCACTCTATCTCATCTTCTCCCGTTTTGCGGACTGTGCACCAGTCCCCTTTATGGTTGTATCTGATTTTGGCAAATACGCGCATCTCACCTTCCAGATCCTCTACTGTCATAAAGTTCAGCTTATTTGCACGAACCCGCGTCGTCATCAGATCTTCATTCGTCCCTATCACAACTTCATTCGTATCCGGACGGATCTCAAGCACGAATGCCGGATACCCAAGAGAAAGTCCAAGTCCTTTTCTCTGTCCGATCGTATAGTGGATGATTCCTTTATGCCGTCCCAGGATCTTTCCATCCGGTGTTACAAAATTACCTTCCGGGATTTTCTGGTCACTTTCTTCTTCAATAAAAGATGCATAATCGTCATCGGATACAAAACAGATATCCTGACTGTCCGGTTTGTTCGCAATCTGCAATCCAATCTCTTTTGCGATCTCGCGGATCTGGTCTTTTTCGTATTCACCGACAGGCATCAGCGTTCTTCTCAACTGATCCTGGGTAAGATTATAAAGCGCATAGGTCTGGTCTTTTGACCAGGTTGCCGAATGCCGGATTGCATAGCGTCCGTTCGGCAACTGTTCTACTCTCGCATAGTGACCTGTTGCAATATAGTCTGCTCCGATCTCCATGCTCCGCGTAAGAAGAGATTCCCATTTTACATAACGGTTACACGCAATGCACGGATTTGGTGTCCGGCCATGCAAATATTCATCCACAAAATAATCGATTACCTTCTCCTGAAAATCCTTCTTGAAATTCATCACATAATACGGAATGCCAATCTGTGCCGCAACTTTTCTGGCATCATCTACCGCGCTGAGTCCACAGCATCCGCCGTTTTCTTCCTGTATTTTCGATTCTTCGTCCTGCCAGATCTGCATCGTCACACCGATCACATCATATCCCTGTTCTTTCAGAAGATATGCCGCTACCGATGAGTCGACACCACCTGACATTCCGACTACCACTTTCTTTTTTGCCATTCTCTTTTCTCCTGCAGAAAATTCTAATACTCTTCCTCTTCTGCTTCTTCACCTTCACTGATATCGTTCTTCGGCTTCTGGAGTCCTTCGATCTTGATCCCGTGCTTCTCTGCATAATCCCACAGTGCTGCATGGATTGCCTCCTCTGCCAGTAAAGAGCAGTGTACTTTAACCGGCGGCAGTCCGTCAAGTGCTTCCATAACGGCTTTGTTTGTTACCTGCATTGCTTCTGAAATATGTTTTCCCTTTACAAGTTCTGTCGCCATACTGCTTGTTGCAACAGCCGCGCCACATCCGAATGTCTTAAATTTTACATCATTAATAATTCCGTTATCATCAATATCAAGGTAGATTCTCATGATATCACCACATTTGGCGTTACCAACAGTACCCACTCCGCTTGCGTTCTCGATTTCTCCCATATTACGTGGATGCTGAAAATGATCCATTACTTTCTCTGTATACATTGTAAATTCCTCCTAAAGCTGTATTTTCTATCGTATTATTTATTCTGTTTTTTTGCAAAATCTTCATAAAGCGGTGACATTCCGCGTAAATCGCTTACGATTGTCTTAAGCTGATCTACTACATAATCAATGTCTTCTTTTGTGATCTCTTCATTCAGAGTCAGGCGCAGAGATCCATGCGCAATCTCGTGCGGCAGTCCGATTGCAAGAAGTACATGGGATGGATCAAGAGATCCGGATGTACATGCAGATCCACTGGATCCACAAATTCCTGCCATATCAAGACGGATCAGCATAGATTCGCCCTCAATGAAACGGAAGCAGAAGTTTGCGTTATTTGGCAGACGGTCTGTCGGATGTCCGTTCAGCTTGGTGTACGGGATTTCTTCCATCACACGTTTGATCAGATAATCTCTCATCTCGCGCTCTTTTGCTGTACGTTCTTCCATCGTAGCGATAGCACGTTTTGTTGCTGTACCGATTCCAACAATACCCGGAACATTTTCTGTACCTGCACGACGTTTTCTTTCCTGTGCCCCACCATGAACGAAGGAACGGATCTTCACGCCTTTTCTGATATAGAGGAATCCGATTCCTTTTGGTCCGTTCAGCTTGTGTCCGCTGGCACTTAACATATCAATATGACATTCATCTACATTGATCGGAACCTGTCCGAAAGCCTGTACGGCGTCTGTGTGGAACAGGATACCATGTTTGTGGGCGATCTCACCGATCTCTTTGATCGGTTCAATTGTTCCGATCTCGTTGTTTGCATACATTACAGAGATCAGGATGGTATCCGGGCGGATTGCTGCTTCCACATCTGCCGGATTTACTTTTCCGTATTCATCCACATCAAGATAAGTCACTTCAAACCCACGTTCTTCCAAATAAGCTGCTGTATGCAGGATCGCATGATGTTCGATCTTGGTTGTGATAATATGTTTTCCTTTATTCTGATAAGCCTCAGCGGTTGCTTTGAGTGCCCAGTTGTCAGACTCTGATCCGCCGGCTGTAAAATAAATTTCGTTGCTCTTTGCACCGAGTGCGTTTGCGATTCTTTCTCTCTGTTCTGCCACAACATCTTTGTTATGAGATGCGAAGCTGTAGATCGCAGAAGGATTGCCATACTGCTCTGTAAAATATGGCAGCATTGCTTCCAGAACTTCTGGTGCAGTTTTTGTTGTTGCTGCGTTATCCAAATAAATTAATTTACTCATCTTTTTGTCCTTCTTTCTTTATTTCTTTATTCATTTCCACAAGGGTATTTATCATAATACTGTCTACCGTCTGTGCCATGCTTTCATTGACTTTCTTCCAGACATATTTCGTGATACAGCTTCCCTGGATCTCGCAGCTGTCTTCCGAATGAAGTGCTGCACAAGTCGCAGGTTCCAAGTCTCCTTCAAGTGCTCTAAGTACATCACCAACAGAAACTTCCGCCGCATCCTTTGCCAGCCGATATCCTCCTCCAGCTCCGCGGATACTCTTGACGAGACCTGCCTTTTTCAGCTTCGCCATGAGCTGTTCCAGATATCGTTCCGATATCTCCTGCCTGGCTGATATACTGCTGATGGAAACCGGTTCTTCTGCGCCATAACACGCAAGATCGATAAAGGCGCGTAAACCATAACGACCCTTCGTTGAGATCTTCAATCCATCACCTTCTCTTTACTACAATATATTTATGGTTAATATCCCTTACAGCCAGTAAGGAATTATCCATC
>OIWK01000493.1_pt1 | contig 42639 bp, 36 predicted proteins | sample 1587401 | NCBI WGS metagenome assembly OIWK01 (sample SAMEA3888911, study PRJEB22519) | human gut metagenome | biome: human gut; feature: human-associated habitat; material: faeces | place: Denmark | collected 2009 | reverse complement strand
CGGCTGCCAGACTGACGTCGGACTCGTTGATCGCACCAACACCGCCGTGGATGACCTTGACTACGACTTCCTCGTTGGACAGCTTCATCAGGCTCTGCTTTACTGCCTCGACAGAACCCTGTACGTCTGCCTTGACGATCAGTGGAAGTTCCTTTACATTTCCTGCCTTGATCTGGGAGAACAGATCGTCCAGGGAAAGCTTCATCTTTGTATCTTCAATTAACTTATTCTTGCTCTCAGAGATAAAGGTTTCTGCAAAGCTTCTCGCCTCTTTCTCGTTCTCCGGCTGTACAAATACCTCGCCGGCGTTCGGCACGTCATTAAGACCCAGAATCTCGACCGGAGTGGACGGACCAGCCTCTTTGACGCGGCGTCCTTTATCGTCCATCATCGCACGGACACGGCCGTAGCAGGCACCTGCCGCGATCGGATCACCGACATGCAGGGTACCTTTCTGTACCAGGACGGTCGCAACCGGACCTTTACCCTTATCCAGCTCCGCCTCGATGACAAGACCTCTCGCATTACGGTTCGGGTTTGCCTTTAACTCTTTGACCTCTGCAGTCAGAAGGATCATCTCAAGCAGTTCCTTGATACCTTCCTTGGTATGTGCAGATACCGGAACGAAGATGGTGCTGCCGCCCCAGTCCTCCGGAACCAGTTCGTACTCGATAAGCTCCTGTTTTACCTTCTCGATATTGGCACTCGGCTTATCGATCTTGTTGATCGCTACGATGATCTCAACACCTGCTGCCTTCGCATGGTTGATCGCCTCGATGGTCTGCGGCATAACACCGTCATCTGCTGCAACAACGAGGATTGCAATATCAGTGGATTTTGCACCACGCATACGCATTGCGGTAAATGCCTCATGTCCCGGCGTATCGAGGAATGTGATCTTCTGTCCGTTGATCTCTACCATGTACGCACCGATGTGCTGGGTGATACCGCCTGCCTCTTTTGCAGTTACATTGGTCTGGCGGATTGCATCCAGAAGGGAGGTTTTACCATGATCGACATGACCCATAACGCATACAACCGGCGGACGGGTTACCATGTCCTTCTCATCCTCTTCTTCCTCTTTCAGAAGTTCCTCGATGACGTCAACCTTGACCTCTTTCTCACAGAGTACGTCAAACTCCATCGCTATCTCTTCTGCCTGCTCGTAATCTACTTCCTGATTGATGGTGACAACCTTGCCCTGTAAAAAGAGCTTCTTTACAATCACAGACGGCTGAAGTTTCATCTTGTCTGCGAGATCCTTGATGGTGATTACCTCCGGGATCGTGATTGTCTTGATCTCCTCAACCTTTGCCTCCTTCTTCTGCGGCGGCTGAACAGCGCTCTTTACGTTCTTTCCGCCTCTTCCCTTGGAGTGCATCTCTTCCTCATGGTCGATCTTGCTATATTTATCGTTCTTGTAATTATTCTTATTCTGCTTGTTGTTCTGCGGTTTCTGTACAACCGGGCTGTCGAAGGATGGCTTCGGAATATTTAAACCGCCGCGTCCATCGCGTCCGCCTCTCTGACCATCACGGCCGCCCTGATAGCCGCCGCTTCTCTGTCCGTCACGGTTTCCCTGATAGCCGCCGCTTCTCTGTCCATCGCGGTTTCCCTGATAGCCGCCGCTTCTCTGTCCGTCGCGGTTTCCCTGATAGCCGCTTCTCTGTCCATCACGGTTCTCCGCTGGAGCTGCGCTCTTAGCCGGCTCTGCGGTCTGCTCTGCACTTGCTGCTGCCGGACGGCCTGCCGGTGCGCCGGTCTTGGCTGCGTTTCCTGTATTGGCCTTGCCTGCCGGACGGCTTCCTCTCTGTACGCTGTTCTGCGGACGATAAACCGCTGCAATCCGCTTTTTCGGCGGCTCAGTTGTCTTCTCCGCCTCTTTCTTCTCTGCCTCTAACGGCTCTTTCTTTATATCTTCCACTCGATTTGTTTCCGCCTTTCCTGTATCTGTCTTTGACGCTGTCGTCTGTCTCTTTGCTCCTGCAAGGAAGCATCTGACTGCTTCTGCCTGTTCCTCCGTCACCTTGGAAGAATGGCTTTTTACGTCAAAATGATTTTTCTGCAGTATCTCTAAAACTTCTTTATTTGATTTGCCAATCTGTTTTGACAACTCATTAACTCTCATGTTTTGCTACCTCCGTTCCGGCACTGCCTTCCCGTTCTGCATAAGCTCCTAAAAGAGCCCGCCCAGAAAAGCGTTAATTATCTAACTTCTCTCTTAACGCCTTTGCAAAACCGGAATCCAAAACGGCCAGAGACGCTCTCATCTCTTTTCCCATCGCGTGTCCCAGCTCTTCTTTCATGCCGAACTGGTACACGGGAACCTTGTAGTATGCACATGAATTTTCAAACATCTTTTTTGTATTATCCGACGCTTCTTCTGACACGATCACCAGATACGCTTTTCCACTCTTGATCGCTTTCTCGGTCATGAACTCGCCGCTTGCCGTCTTACCGGCGCGCGTCGCCAGTCCCAGAAGATTCAGCACCTTTTTACGATTCTCCAAACTGCTCCATCTCCTTTTCCAGCGCCTCATAGACTTCCTTCGGAATCGCCATCTTGAGCGATCGCTCCAGTCCTTTGCTCTTTACCGCCTTTTTCCAGCAGTCCATCGAAGGACAGAGGTAGGCGCCGCGTCCATTCCTACGGCCTGTCGCGTCAATCTCGATCGTATCGTCGGCTGTCTTTAAAACGCGGATCATTTCTTTTTTGCTCTTCATTTCTCCGCATCCGATGCACTGTCTGAGCGGCACTTTCTTTGCTCCCACTGTCTATCACTTCCATTTCTGTCAAATCCCGGTTCTGCTGCTTTCTTTCTGCCAAATCTGCTCGTTCCGCCCGAAATCAGCATCCCCGCACATTATCTGTCAGGATTATTCCTGCTCCGCTGCCGGCTCTTCTGTGCCCTCAGCTGCCTCATTTTCTGCTGCCTCGGCTGCGTCTTCCTCTGCCACGCTGATCAGCGGGTCATCGGTGTAGCCCTCGAAGCCTTCCTCATAACCGCTCTCAAGCTCATCTAAAAGACCAGACTCTCTTGCCTGTGTCTCGCTCTTGATATCGATCTTGAAGCCGGTCAGGCGGGCTGCCAGACGTGCATTCTGCCCCTCTTTACCGATTGCCAGGGAAAGCTGGTAATCCGGAACGATCACCTGTGCCTCGCGTGCTTCCTCATCTGCTGCAACCAGGATAACCTTTGCCGGGCTTAACGCGTTCTCAATCAGGAATGCAGGGTTGTCATCCCAGTTGATGATATCGATCTTCTCACCGCGCAGCTCATTGACAACCGCGCTGACACGCGCGCCGTTTAAGCCGACACATGCGCCGACCGGATCGACGTTCGGGTCGTTGGAGCTGACTGCCATCTTCGTACGGGAACCTGCCTCACGTGCAATCGCCTTGATCTCTACGGTACCGTCTCGGACCTCGGCAACCTCAGACTCAAAAAGGCGTTTTACCAGATCTGGATGGCTTCTGGATACGGTGATACGCGGGTCGCGCTGTGTCTCTTTTACTTCGATGACATACAGTTTGATACGCTCGGTCGGTTTGAATACCTCGCCCTTTACCTGCTCACTCTCGTTCAAGATCGTGTCGATCTTGCCTAAGTTGATGCTGATGTTGCGTCCTACATAGCGCTGTACGATACCCGTTACGATATCTTTCTCTCTGCAGTGCCACTCCTCATACAGGGCGTTGCGCTCTGCCTCACGAAGCTTCTGTAAGATAACATTCTTCGCGTTCTGAACGGCGATACGTCCAAACTCCTTGGAATTGACAGAAAACTGAACGATGTCGCCCAGCTCATACTTGCTGTTTAAGAGCTTTGCCTCTGCCAGGCTTACCTGGGTCATCGGATCCTCTACAGTCTCCACGACCTCACGCTCTGCCACGATGGAAAAATCTCCTGTTTCACGGTTGATGTTTACCTTGACATTATCTGCCCGGCCATAATTGTTTTTGTATGCTGTCAGCAGAGAATTTTCAATCGCTTCTAAAAGAACATCTTTGCTGATATTGTTTTCTTTTTCCAGCAGATTTATTGCCTCAATCAACTCTTTATTCATTTTATTTTATCTCCTCCTACCGTCTAAAAATCAAAGGCTAAACGAATCAAAGCAATCCCTGATTTTTCAAATGTACGCTCGCTGCCGTCCTCCATCGTGAGTGTCACGGAATCCGCGTCATAGGACGTAAGCGTTCCTGTAAATTCCTTCTGTTTGTCGATCGCTTTATACAGGCGGATCTCCACATCTTTGCCGATGCTTCTTGCAAAATCTTTCTCTTTCTTCAGAGGACGTCCCAGTCCCGGAGAACTCACCTCCAGTATATAGCTGTCCTCGATGAAATCTTCCTTATCCAGCCATTCACCAAGCAGACGGCTGATTACCTCGCAGTCATCAACGGTAATACCGCCCTCTTTGTCAATGTAGCACCGCAGATACCAGACGCCGACCTCGCGGACATACTCCACATCAACCAGCTCAAACTGATGCTGCTCCAGAACCGGCGTGATCCACGCCTCTACCCGTGCTTCGTACTGCTCTCCCTTTGCCACACCCCCACCACCTTTCTATGAAATTAGAAAGAGTGGACTTTTTTGTCCACTCTTTCCAGTCAGTCTATTATGTTATCGTGCCTAGTATAACATGCTTTTTTCGGAAGTTCAAGAGGTATTTCCTATTGTTTCTCTTTATTTACCGAATACAGCCTCATAATCTGCTTTGAATTTCTCGATACCAGCATCAGTCAGCGGGTGTTTTACCATCTGCATCAGAACCTTGAACGGAACAGTTGCGATGTCAGCGCCAGCCTTCGCGCACTCGATGATGTGCATCGGATGTCTGGTGGAAGCACAGATAATCTCGGTGGAAATCTCCGGATAATTGTCAAAGATCTCTACGATATCGTAAATCAGGTCTGTACCGTTGGTGGAGATGTCATCCAGACGGCCTAAGAACGGAGAAACGTATGTAGCGCCTGCTCTTGCAGCCAGAAGTGCCTGGTTGGCAGAAAAGATCAGGGTTACGTTGGTCTTGATGCCCTCAGCGGACAGAGCTTTCACAGCCTTTAAGCCCTCGGTAGTCATCGGGATTTTAACAACCATGTTCGGATGAATCTTAGCGATCTCACGACCCTCGGCGATCATATCCTCTGCCTTCACAGTCGTAGCCTTAACCTCACCGGAAATCGGTCCATCTACAATGCTGGTGATCTCTTTGATAACCTCATTAAAATCACGGCCTTCTTTTGCAATCAGAGACGGGTTTGTGGTAACGCCACAGATAATACCCATATCATTCGCTTCACGGATCTCATCAACATTCGCGGTATCAATAAAAAATTTCATTTCTCATATCCTCCTAATTTTTATAAGATAGATAGCCAGTATCTCCTATATCTACTATACATAAGTATACCATACTTGTCCCATCTATTTCCATACTTGAATCTATATTTTACAAATTGTTACTGTTCACGCATACGTGCCCAGTAACGGAATTTGCCGTGGCTTCGCATTTAAATACGGCAAATTCCTGCTGCCACCACGTTTTCTTACGGCACTTTCGGTTTCAAAAGTGCCTACCCGTGAACAGTAACTACAAATTCCCTTGTCCGTAATACGCCCCCGGGCCATGCTTCCGCAGATAATGTTTATCCTGCAGGCACTGCGGCGCTTCCTTCACATCCGAATTGATCATCTCGCAGCGCGCCGCCATCTTGGCAACCTCCTCGAGTACAACCGCGTTGTGAACCGCCTCATGCGCATCCTTACCCCAGGTAAACGGTCCATGGTTCTTGCAGAGCACACATGGCACCGCCATCGGGTCGAGCTTCCTCTCCTCAAACAAATCTGCAATCAGCACGCCTGTGTTCCACTCATAATTTTTTAATTCTTCCTCATTTAAGTTTCTCGCGCATGGAACGGAACCATAAATATAATCTGCATGGGTCGTTCCGTAGCACGGAATGTCGCGTCCCGCCTGCGCCCAGGAAGTCGCCCACGGGCTGTGCGTGTGAACCACGCCGCCGATCTTCGGAAAACGGTTATAAAGGATCAGGTGGGTTTTTGTATCAGAGGACGGATTCAGCGTTCCCTCAACGCGATTTCCTTCCAGATCCATGACAACCATATCATCTGGCGTCAGTTTGTCATAGTCCACGCCAGACGGTTTGATGACAAACAGCCCCTTCTCGCGGTCAATCCCGGAAACATTGCCCCAGGTAAAGGTAACCAGACCGTATTTCGGAAGCAGCATATTAGCTTCGTATACTTCTTTTTTTAATTCTTCCAGCATCGATTAAAACCTTCCTTCTACGGCGCCTCTCTCGGCAGCCAGACCATTGATATAGCTTGTCATAAACGCATTGAAGCCCTCGACATCCTTTGCATCCGGCTCCATCGTCTCCGCCTTTGCATCTGCAAATACCTGCTCATTCAAGTAATCGGACAAGCTCTGTCCCGGCTTCTTATCTTTGCGGTACGCCGCCAGAACCGCGATACCCCAGGCACCGCCCTCACCGGCTGTCTCCATAACGGATACCGGCACGTCAGCCGCTGCCGCCATGATACGCTGTCCAACGCCCTTCGTCTTGAAGAATCCGCCGTGGCCCATCAGTTTATCCAGTGTCACGTGCTCTTCCTTGAACAGAATGTCCAGACCATATTTCAGGGTTGCCAGGGAACTGTATAAGTGGGTACGCATGAAGTTTGCCAGTCCCAGCTTGCTGTCCGGACGGCGCATAAACAGCGGGCGTCCCTCCTCGAAGTCGGTGATCGGCTCGCCGGAGAGGTAGCAGTAGGACATCAGTCCACCGCAGTCTTCATCACCCTCAAGCGCCTTGCGATACAGGGTTCCAAACAGGGTGTTGCGGTCTGTTTTCTGACCCATCAGCTCATAGAACTCTTCAAACAGACCTACCCAGGCATTCAGATCGGAGGTACAGTTGTTGCAGTGAACCATGCCGACCAGATGACCGTCCGGCGTAGTTACCATGTCAATCTCCTGGTGAACCGTCTCCAGAGTCTTTTCCAGAACAACCATTGCAAATACGGAAGTTCCGGCAGATACGTTACCGGTGCGGACTGCCACACTATTGGTTGCAGTCATACCGGTTCCTGCATCGCCCTCTGGCGGGCACAGCGGAATGCCAGCTTCCAGATTGCCGCTCTCATCCAGCAGCTTCGCGCCTTCCTCAGTCAGCGTTCCCGCCTCATCGCCAGCGCTCAGAACCTCCGGCAGAAGGTCGCGCAGCTTCCACGGATATCCCTTTGGAACCATCATTTCTTCGAACTTATCCAGCATTTCAGCATCATACTGTCCGGTTGCCGGGTCGATCGGGAACATACCCGAAGCATCGCCGACGCCAAGTACCTGCTTACCGGTCAGTTTCCAATGTACATATCCGGCTAAGGTGGTCAGAAAATGCACGCGGGATACATGCTCCTCGCCGTTGATCACCGCCTGATACAGGTGTGCAATACTCCATCTCTGCGGGATATTGTAGTTAAACAGGTCCGTCAGGCGTCTTGCTGCCTCGGCGGTCATCGTATTTCTCCAGGTACGGAACGGAACGAGCAGTTTTCCGTCCGCATCAAATGCCATATAGCCGTGCATCATGGCGCTGACGCCCATCGCACCAACCTTTTTAAGCGTTAAACCGTATTGTTTCTTCACATCGGCAGCCAGATCCGCGTAGCAGTCCTTTAAGCCTTTCCAGATATCTTCCAGGGAATAGGTCCAGATACCATTTTCCAGACGGTTTTCCCACTCATAGCTCCCCTGCGCGATCGGCGCGGTCGTGCCGTCCGTCAAGACTGCCTTGATTCGGGTCGAACCAAATTCAATTCCGAGCGCTGTATTTCCGCTCTCTATGTCTTTCTTGATCTCTTCCGCACTGCGGCCCATATCCATCCTCCTCATTGTAGCAAAAAGCGCACCGCCGCCGGAATTTTCATTCCCTTGGCTGCGGCACGCCCCGTTATTCATAACTATTCTATTTTCACAGTTGTGGCAAAAACTTATGCAGTTACGTCTTTTTCAAAAATTTTTATCTTTCAAACGCCCTATTATTTCATAAAGAATTTCTGTAAATCAGCCTCTGTCGTATCTTCGCCGATTGTAATTAACTCGGTACCGGTCAGACGCGCGAACATAGCGATGTCATCTCTCGTCAGAGCGGTAGATACAACGGAGTGATGAGCGCCGCCTGCGTAACACCATGCAGCCGTACCGATCTGGAAGTTCGGTTTATGACGGTACATAATTCTCGCTACCGGAAGTTTTGGCATCGGTTTCGGCTGTTTTACAAGCTCGATATCTGCACAGATGATGCGGAAATGATCGCCCATATCTACCATCGTTACCTGAATACCATCGCCGGTCACGCCGTCGAAAATCAGTCTTGCCGGATCTTCCTTGCCGCCGATACCCAGCGGAATTACATCGATCTCCGGTTTGGTTGCTGCAAATGCCGGCGGAACCTCCAGCATATGGGAAGCTAACTCTAACTCCTGTCCCGGAGTCAGATCGTAGGTGTAATCCTCGATAAAGCCGGTTGCGCCCTCTTTGCCCTCGGACATCTTCATCAGGACTGCAGACAGAGCGGAAATCTTGTAATCACCCTCCGGACCAAAGCCGATGCCTTTGCCCATCAGGTTCTGAGCTGCGATACCCGGAAGCTGCTTTAAGCCATGCAGATCCTGGAAGGTGTCTGCGAATGCACCGATTCCGTTCGTGGAGAGGAATTTCTCCAGACCCACTTCGTATTTAGCCTGCTCGCGGACAGAATCAATGCGTTCGGTCTTCATTGTATACTTATCAGTATACTCTTTCATCTTCGCGTCGATCTCTTCCTCGGTTACCTGGTTGATGATATCAACCAGATCGCCCAGTGCATAGTAGTTGCACTCCCAGCCGTATTTGATCTGGCTCTCTACGCGGTCGCCGTCGGTAACCGCCACCTCGCGCATGTTGTTGCCGAAGGAAGCTACCTTTAAGGACTTAGAGTAGGAGATAGCCTTTGCAACGGATGCAAACTGGCGGATCTTTGCTACCACATCGTCATGTTTGTAATATCCAGCTACAACCTCATGCGGAATACCCATTCTGGCAACGATGAAGCCGTACTCACGGTCGCCATGTGCGGACTGGTTCAGGTTCATGAAATCCATGTCGATCTCATCATACGGAAGTTTCTCATTTGCCTGTGTATGTAAATGAAGCAGCGGTTTTCTTAATTCCTGCAGACCCTTGATCCACATTTTTGCAGGGGAGAAGGTGTGCATCCATGTGATAACGCCGACACAGTCATCATCATTCGAAGCTTTCCGCATATCCTGAATACAGATTTCAGAAGTCTCTACGGTTGGAAGAAGTTCGATCTCTGCCAGATCGCCCACTTTTTCGTTTAAGAATGCAACCATCTGACGGCTGTCTTCTGCAACCTGTTTCAGGCATTCCTCTCCGTATAAGTCCTGGGAACCCACAATAAAGTATAACTTTTTCATTTTAATCTGCCTCCTTGTCATTTTCAATGTATATCCCGAACCGAATTTCCGTTGTTAAACATCACTGGAAACCGGTACGAATACTTCTTTTCCTGCCAGTCCGGATCCTCTATCATCCGCAGAAGATTACGCGCTGTCAGCCGCCCAAGATTGTACTTGGGATGAATCACGGACAGGATCGTGAGATCCCCCTCCTGCGCCGGTCCGGCATCATCAAACGATACCAGGGAAATATCTTCCGGCACACGCAGCCCACGGTCCTTTAAAAAATCCATATAGCTGCCTGCCACCTCGTCGTTGTAGAGGATCATCGCGGTACAGTCCTTCGTCCGGCGGTACATCCGCTGGAGTCCCTTTTTGCTTAATTTCTCTTCCATATCCCGGGTCGAATACCAGCGGATCCAGTCCTCCTGGAAATCGATCCCGAAATCCGACAGGCACTCAATAAAGCCGCGGTAACGCTCGATCCCCTGCCAGTCATCGTATTTGAAAATACCGCCGATCCGGGTATGTCCGTTCTGTATCAGAATCCGCGTCAGCTCATAGCCCGCGCGCGCATCCGACATCTCCACGCTGTCAAACGTCTCATTCTGGTAATGATTGTGAATAAACAGCGTCGGAATATTTCTCCGCCGTATCTCCTTGTAAAGCCGCAGATTCGGATTCGGGAAACTGGAACGCGTCCCCTCGATGATGAGTCCGGACACATTGCGCCCCAGCATCCCCTTGAGATACAGAGCCTCGTCATTTAAGCGGTTGCGCGTGACTGAAACGCTGATCTCATAGCCTTCCTCCCTCAGGACGGACTCGATTCCCTCATACACCTGCGGAAACAGGTAATCTGAAAAATAACTGAGAATCAGTCCGATGCGGGGACGTTCTTCCTTATTCTTCTCCGGCGCGTAGGAAACGTAGGTGCCGCTTCCCTTGACCCGGGCAATCAGCCCGTCCTGCTCCAGGCGGTCGAGCGCGTTGCGGACCGTCTGGCGGGAGTATCCAAATTTATTCTGGAGCATGTGCTCGGACGGAAACTTGTCCATATTCCGGAGCACCCCGCTCATAATCAGCGTCCGACCCCAGTTGTAGAGCTTCTGATATTTAAGTCCATCCTGATTCCGGCTGCTGTTCTCCCTCATACTGTAACCTCCAGATGTCGCTTTCGTCTGTCCTATTTGATAACCTGCAGGGACTGTCGGTCTGCGAATACAGCTACGAATATCAGGAATACAACACCCTGGATGAGCTGCATCATCTGTGTGGTAAAGCCCATCATCGTCAGACCACTGTTCAGGACGATGTACAGAAGAGAACCAACGATGATATTCTCAAAACGTACCTTCGCACCACCGGAAATCGGCATACCGCCCAGTACCAGTGCAATCAGGATCTGGGTCTCAAGCTGGTTACCACCGGAAGAAGTAACCGAACCAACCTTGATAACATTGATAAATGCGGCAAATCCTGTGATCGCACCTGCCAGTGTGTAGATAAGGAACTTCATGCGGTCGGTACGGATGCCGGAGAACATCGCTGCTTTCTCACCTGCTCCGATCGCCTTTAAATAAGTACCAAACTTGGTAAAGCGGAATAAAATAAATCCGATAATCAGGACCGCCAACGTACAAGCCAGCTTTAATTCAGTGCTGTCGAAGTTGATTAACATCGCAGAGCCGGCTACCGGCGCGTTGGTCGTCAGATATTTGATAAATCCACGGAATAAGAACATCGTACAAATCGTAACGATGAAGGATTTAATCTTGCGGTATACATAGAAGTAACCGTTGATGGCGCCGATCGCTGCACCAACCGCGATACCTGCCACAATCGCCAGTGGAATGCTGGTCTTGGAAACCATGCAGACAACAATCGATGCAATACCAAGAATGGAACCCTGGGAGAAATCCAGACCGCCCATCGTCATGATAAAGAATACGCCGGTTGCCGAAATCATGGTGACATACACCTGGGAAAGTACCAGAGGAAGGTTATTCATCATCCGGAAATTCGTCAGGGCATTGAACATAAGAAAGATGATAATCAGTCCCGCAATCGGCAGAAGCGAACGGATCATCGTCATTTTTGATAACTTTTTGAGCTGCTGCTCTTTATTTTCCGTACTTGTCTTAACTTGATTCTCCATTGCATCCTCCTTATACCATCATCGTGATCAGGCTGTTCTCATCCATCGCCTCATCACGTTCCAGCTCACCGCTGATCTTGCCGTCCTTCATGATAATGATGCGGTCGCACATACCAATCAGCTCCATCAGCTCCTCGGAAATCATGATAATCGATTTTCCGTTCTTTCTCATCTGGTTCATTAACTGGTAAATGTCCTGTTTAACCTTGATATCAATACCACGGGTCGGACTGTCGAGAACGACAATATCGGAATCTTTTCCAATCCATCTTGCCAGAACGACCTTCTGCTTATTACCACCAGAAAGCTCCGAAACGAACTGGTTTACGTTTACCATCTTAACGGACATCTGTTTTGCAAACTGGTTGGAAAATTCTCTTAATTTCTTATCGCTCAACAGGTGAAGCTTGTTTGCCAGCGAATCCAGGGACGGCAGGCAGATGTTGTCGCCGATGCTCTGGTTTAAAACGACTGACTCATTATCACGATCCTTCGATGTATACGCGATGCTGTGCTTGATCGCGCCCGGGATATCGTTGATCTGCGTTCCGTCTGCCAGCTGTACCGTACCGGTTCTGTCATAGGAAGCGCCAAAGATTGCTTTGCCGATCTCATGCATACCGGACTCGGACAGACCGCCAAAGCCAAGGATCTCGCCCTTGTGAAGATCAAAGCTGACATCCTCGATGAGTCCCGGAACCGTCACGTTCTTAACAGAAAGAACGACTTCATCTGATACTTTCTCGCCGTAATCCGCACGGTAATAATCACCTGTTACCTCACGGCCTACCATCAGACGTTTCAGATCGTCCTCGGTCACATCCTTGCTCTTGACGGTATCAATGTAAACGCCGTCGCGCAGGATCGTGATGGTATCTGACTTCTCCAGAATCTCCGGAAGGTCATGGGAGATAAAGATAACCGTGTTGCCGCTCTCACGGATGCGGTTCATGTGTTTGTAAAGTTCTTCACGGCCTTCCTGGGAAAGTGCCGTGGTCGTCTCATCGATGACAACGATCTTCGGATTGAAGTAGGTTGCCTTTACGATCTCGACCAGCTTCCGGTCCTCGAAATTGTAGTTGTCGATGATGTCTGCCGCCTTGATGCGCTCGAAGCCGTACTGTTTCAGAAGCTCCGTCGCCTTTTTATTCATGGCATTTGTATTTTTAATTCCCATATGTACGAACTGATCTTCGTGTCCCAGGAATATATTTTCCGCTACTGTAAGTCCCGACAGGGTTCCTAACTCCTGTACGATAATAGAAACACCCTCGTTGTTGGCTTCTACCTGATTCTTCGGATGAATCTCTTTCCCATCCAGAATGAAGGTACCGCTTCCGATACTGTAGATGCCGGTCAGCATGTTGGTCAGCGTCGATTTACCGGAACCATTCTCTCCGATCAGCGCGTGAACCTCGCCTTTATTGACATTAAAAGACACATTCTGAACTGCCTTCGTGATACCGAAGGACTTGCAAAGATTTTTTACCTGTAATCTTACCTCGCTCATTGCATTTCCTCCCTCGATTTACTTGACAATCTCGCCTTTTTCTGCTTTTGTGGTCAGCGTGATGATAATTAACAGTGCCAGACCTGTAATAACGTCCTGGATCGCTGTCGGTGCACCCATCGCGATGAAACCAAAGAAAATAATGTTGATAACAAACTCGCCGATGACGATCGCCTGCAGCGGCATACCATATTTCTTAAACGCCAGACCGAAGAAGCATCCCATCGTCGGAACGAAGTTACGGCTCATCGACGCCATACCGGTTACCGCTACCATGGAGGAACCGTAGCTGATCGTTAAAATCGCCATAACGCCTAAAAATGCGCCGCTTAAGATAAATGCAAGTACTTTGTACTTATTAACATTGATACCCATGTTTTTCGCTACGAACTCGTTGCTGCCGATCGCATATGTATACGTACCAATCTTTGTATAATTTAAGAAAATGTAAGCTGCCACACATGCCAGAAGTGCCAGAATAATGTTCCACGGCATCTGTCCGAATGCACGGAGGTTGGACGGAAGCGTCTGCTCCACGCCGCCTGCGATGTAGTTGGCAACCGACTCATAGATAAGAGCCAGACCCGTCGTTACAATCATGGACGGGATACGAAGTTTTACATAAAAAATACCGTTTAAAAGTCCGACAATGGTACCAGTCAGCACGCTGCCGATGATAAGACCGGCATATCCCATGCCGAAACGAGAGGCAAATACACAGCCTACAATCGCTGAAAGCATGATATTCGCGCCGATGGAGAAGTCGAACATACCCATAACCATAACAAAGTAAAAACCAACAGCGCCAACCGTCGCGATCAGGCTGGCCTGAAAATAACTCAGCATATTGGCCGGAGAACCAAAATTGCCCGGCGTCAGAACTTTAAAAATCGCCCAGGAAAGCACTACCAGGCCTACCAGGATGATATAACCCTTGGCAGTTCCCGAAAGTTTTTTCTTTCCGGTTGTTTCAACAACAGAAGAACCCATATTTTATACCTCATTCATAACTGCTCAGTCTCTTTTTTCTTTTAAAGAAAAGACCGGCATCGCGCCGTGCGATACCGGCCTTTTCTATTACATTCAGCCTCTTAAAATTCTATAATTTGAATCCGTTTCTGAATTAATTAGTTGCCTGCTCTCTGTGCAGCATCCTCAATGGAGATACCAGCTGCAGTTGCTTTCAGGTCATCCAGGCTAAGCTCGGACATAGCTACCAGTTCCTCATCGGTGTATGGAAGCTGATCTACGAAGTACTGCTCATATGCTTTGTAGTCGTCCGGAGAAGATACATACAGATACGGGAACGGAACATCCTCGAAGCTGCCCTCGATACCTGTGTAGTTGCCCTTGATTGCGTTGTAAACCATCATGAAAGCGATAAGCGGATCGCAGTAATGTCCGCCAGACTCACCAGCCATAGAACCATTCTCAAGTCTCTCTCCCAGATCCGGAAGGAAGTCTGTGGAAACGATGTCGATATCCTGAGTCTTGCCTGCACGCTCAACTGCTGCGATAGCGCCCTGAAGCGGGTCACCGCCGCCGCCTGCCGGAATCAGTGCATCCAGAGTCGGATCTGCGGACATCAGAGCCTCTGCTGCCTTGGAACCACCCTCAGAAGAAGTACCTGCGTACTGCGGCTCAGAAAGCTTCGCCTGATCATCCGGATGCTCTGCGTTCCATTTCTCAACACCAGCTTTGTAGCCTTCCCATCTGCCAAGCCAGGTAGCGTCGCCCTGCTCCCAGCCGATCAGACCGATGTTTCTGTCGCCCTTGTCCAGAAGAATCTGAACTAATTTTTCACCGTTCTCCGGCTCGTTCTCATGAACAGCACCGATGTAGTACGGTGATGCAGTTGCTAAATCATAGATATCTTTGCTGTTCTCCTGGCTGATAACACGGAAGAACTGTGCCAGATATACTTTATTGTCATTACATGTCTTGATAGCGGATGTCATCTCTGTATCAGAAGAGTTGCAGATGATGATACCCTGGCATCCTGCTGCAGCTAACTGCTCTACGGATGCGGTAACCTTCTCCGATACGTGACCCTGGTCAACGTACTGAACCTGAACACCCAGAGCCTTTGCTGCCTCATCGATGATCAGCTTACACTGGGAACCAAGTACATCGGTGGAGGACCAGATGGAAACACCGATCTTGATGTCTTTGTTGTCGATCGTCGAAGCTGCTGCCTCGCTTCCTTCTGCAGAAGCATCTGCTGCCTGTGTCGCATTTGCTGCTCCAGAGCCGCCGCATGCGGTCATACTCACTGCCATCGCTGCTGCTGTCACGGATGCAGCGGCACGTTTGAACATTTTTTTCATTCTAACTACCTCCCATAAACTTTTCTTTGCAGGCGGCACCCCCTGCCGCGCTGCTTTGTTGCTTTTCACAACTTTTTTGTAGTTTTATTATAGCAATCCGGGACAAATTGTGCAAGTGAATACAGGATCATTTTTTCATAAAGTTGTATTTTATTTTGTAGATTGTTATAAATTTCACGCCTCATTTTGACATTCTTTTATCAGAAATACAAATGATGCATAAATTAAAGCGGCTGATTTCGCTCAAAATTTATGCATCATGTATAATTTCTCTAATTTTCTCTCGAATCATGTCGAACTAAGAGAATACAACTTTATATTGTTTCTGATATGTACTGTACTTTTTTCAGATGTCTTCTCCCTCTTTGCAGGAATATTCCCGTCACTTTGACTGTTCTATCTTGATGCTGACATACCAGACATCCATGACAGTTTGTTTGTCTCTGGAAGAGGATTTCTACTTTTTCTTCTTTACCATCGCAAGAATCGACTGAAGCACGATAAAGAAGCATAAGAGTGCCGCGATCGTGATACGGGTCCACCAGGAAGAAAGGGTTCCCTGGAAAGTGATAAATGCCTCGATCGTCGCCTTGATGAGGACGCCAAACAAAGTTCCGAATACATTGCCGACACCGCCGGTTAAGAGCGTGCCGCCGATAACAGAGGAAGCGATCGCATCCATCTCGAAGCCCTTTGCCTGCTCAACGAAGCCGCCCAGCGTATTCAGGCAGAACAGGATGCTGCCGACGCCGCAAAGGAAACCATCCAGGATATAAGCTTTCAGTTTTACCCGGCGCACATTTAAGCCCATCATCAGAGCTGACTGCTCGTTGCCGCCGATCGCGTAGATGCTGCGTCCGAATTTCGTATATTTCAGCATGATAAATGCCAGAACCAGAAGCACCAGCGCAATCACAACCGTCGGATAGATGTACGGATAAATCATCACACCTTTTTTGTTGAGATAGCCGCCGAACGGAATGTAAAGTTTCATCTTCGCCCATGCCATGAAAGTTTCATTCGTAATACTGATCATATCCTTGGAAATGATCGCCGTCATACCGCGTGCAAAGAACATACCCGCCAGGGTAACAATAAATGGCTGGATATCCATGTAGGCAACCAGGAATCCCTGTACCAGACCAAAGACAATCCCGGTCACCAGCACGATGAGAACCGCCGGAACCGCACCGATACCGCCTTTTTCCATCATCCATGCCAGCATCATACAGCCCATCGCCACGAAGGAACCGACGCTGATATCGATACCGCCGGTGATCATGACGATCGTCATGCCGATACCGATGACAATCAGACCCGCATTGGAAATAAAGAGGTTTAAAAAGTTCTGTGTCTTGGCAAAGCCCTGTGCGTTAAAGAGCACGCAGCCGATCACATACATCACGAAGAACAGCAGGATCGTGACAAGAAGCAGGAACGTGTTCTGATTTAATTTCTTCTTTTCTTTCATGATTTATGCCGCCTCCTTTCCTGCCGCGCTCAGTTCTTTTTTCTGTGCCAGGGATTTTCTCCATCTAGCAAATCCCGGAGACTGGAGTGCTACGATGATGACAACCACGATCGCCTTGTAAACCGGAACCTGATCCGAGGATACGTGCATCGCATACAGGGTAGTCGTCAGCGCCTGAATCGTATACGCGCCGATGACAGAACCTGCCAGCGAGAATTTACCGCCGCCGAGGGAGTTTCCGCCGATGGCAACTGCCAGAATCGCATCCAGCTCCATATTAAGACCGATGTTATTCGCATCCGCCGAGTAGATGCGGCTGGAAGCAATCAGACCTGAAAGACCGGAGCAGAGTCCACAGTACGCATAGGTAAGGAAAATAATCATGACCGACTTGATGCCGACGAGCTGGGACGCACGTTTATTGATACCGACCGACTGGATGTACATACCCAGTGCCGTTTTCTTCAAGAGTAATGAAGTCAGCGCCACAACGACGACCGCCACGATAAACGGGGTCGGAACCGGGAATCCCGGAAGGGAAGCGCCCAGGGTACGGTAGCTGTCCACGCGCACGTATGTGATCTGTCCATCCGTGATCAGCTGGGCGATACCGCGCCCGGCGGTAAACATGATAAGAGTCGCTACCATCGGCTGGATGTTTAACTTTGCAACCAGAAAACCGTTGAAGCAGCCAATCGCCGCGCCGACGATGAGCGCTGCCAGGAAGCCGAGAATCAGCGGATTGGCATATGCAGTTGCTGCGCGCTCGCCGCCGGTTAAGAGGTTGCAGCAGACTGCCGCACTGACCGCCATGATCGCGCCGACGGAAATATCCGTTCCAGCGGAGGACGATACGACAAGCGTCATGCCGACTGCCAGAATCACCAGCTCTGACGCACGGTTGATGATATCGATTAAGTATCCGTAGAGAACGCCGTTCCGCACCTCGATCGCGAAGAAGTTCGGCGTCGTGACGATATTTATCAGCAATACCAGCGCAAGGCAGAAAATCGGGAGAAACAGCCTCTGCGAGGTAATTTTTTTGAACGTCATATTTTTCATAGCTACTGTCCTCCTGCAATGGTTGACATAATGTTGGACTGATTCATCTCATCCTCGGAAAGTTCTCCTACCTTTGCACCATCGCGCATAACGACCATGCGGTCGCAGGTACGGAGCATCTCCTCGATCTCGGAAGAAATAAACACGACTGCCATGCCCTGTTCTGCCAGTTTTACGACCAGTTTCTGAATCTCTGTCTTGGTTCCGACGTCGATACCACGGGTCGGCTCATCCAGAATCAGGAAATCCGGGTTGGTCAGAAGCCAGCGTCCGATGATTACCTTCTGCTGGTTGCCGCCGGAGAGTGATTTGATCGGTGTCTCACGGCTGGCGGTCTTAATCTGAAGCATATCAATGTATTTATCGGTAAATTCTTCCTGCTGCTTGCGGCTGAGCAGGTGGAACATACCGCGTTTTGCCTGAAGTGCCATGATCAGGTTCTCACGCACGGACAGATCCGCGATGATACCCTCGTTTTTCCGATCCTCCGGCAGATATGCCATGCCGGCATTCATCGAAGTCAGCGGGTGGCGCGCCGCGATCGGTCTGCCCTTGACGCTCAGCTCGCCCTCATCCGGTTTTTCCGCTCCATAGAGGACACGGACCGTCTCAGAACGTCCCGAACCCAGAAGCCCGGTAAATCCGACGACTTCACCCTTGTGAATCACCAGATCAAACGGCTTTATGTATCCTTTCTTTCCGAGTCCCATCGCCTTGATGACGATGTCCTCTTCGCTGTGTTTCTCCTCACTCTTGGAATCCTTGATCGCTGCCAGATCATCGAAATCCTTTCCCATCATCTTGGCAACCAGCTGGACTCTCGGAAGCTCCGCCGTCGTAAATTGTCCTACCAGCTGCCCATTCCGAAGAACGGTGATCTTATCGCAGACTGCATACACCTGCTCCAGGAAATGGGTAACGAATATGATGCCGACGCCTTCGGATTTCAGGCGGCGCATCAGATTAAAGAGCTTTTCTACCTCCCCATCATCGAGGGAGGAGGTCGGCTCATCAAGAATCAATACCTTTGCCGACATATCGACTGCACGGGCGATCGCTACCATCTGCTGAATTGCAATCGAATAATTGTCGATCGTCTGTGTTACATCTGCATGTATGTCAAGGTCCTGCAGCAGTTTGCTGGCCTTTTTATTCATTGTTTTCCAGTCAATCAATCCGCCTTTTCGCGGTTCGCGTCCGATAAACAAATTCTCTGCAACCGTCAGGTTCGGACAGAGATTGACTTCCTGATACACGGTGCTGATGCCCCGGTTCTGTGCTTCCTGCGGGCTGCGGTTGATGATCGCATGATCGCAGCCGTCTATCATGATTTCCCCTGTTTCAAACTCCTCTACACCCGTCAGGACTTTGATCAGCGTGGATTTTCCTGCGCCATTTTCCCCCATCAGGGCATGAATTTCGCCTTTTTTTAAGGTAAAATCCACATTCTGCAGAGCTTTTACACCCGGGAATGTCTTATAAATATGCCTCATCTCAAGAACGGAATCCTTTTCCATAAAAGCTTTGCCTCCTTATTTTTTGAAAAAGAAAGCGCAGGGACGGAAACCTAAGCCTCCAGCCCCGCGCCTCCTGATTGCCAAGTGCCTGCCGTCCGCCGAAACCTCCGGTCTGACACTCATTCACTTACGGTCAAAAGCGATTGCCTGTCCGATTATTTACATTTAAAAATACCATTCAAAATCGAATTAGTAAGCTCTTGTCTTTAAGATTTCTTCCAGATCCATGCTTGTATCGAAGTATGCTTCGTCTACGTACTGAATCTTCTCAACCTCTTCGCCTTTTTCCAGCTTCTGGATGATTTCAGCTACACGCGGACCATGAAGCGGGTTGCACTCGAAGGTTGCGTTTAAGTCGCCAGCGATCATGGACTCGAAAGCTGCCTTTACAGAGTCAAAACTTACAACGATGATGTCGCCCTCCGGACCACAGGTCTTGCCTGCTGCCTTGATAGCATCGATGGCGCCAAATGCCTCGTTATCATTCTCACAGATAACAACGTCGATGTCATCATAGCTCTTTAAGAAGGACTCCATAACTTCCTGTCCTTTTGCCTGGGTGAACTCACCAGACTGTCTGTCAAGCATCTTCCAGTTGGAGTGCTCTGCTAACTTGTTGTCCATACCTTCTGTACGTCCAACCTGTGCGGATGCGCCGATGGTACCCTGAATAGTAACCATGTTGATCTCTTCGTCACCGCGTCCCTGTTTCTCTAAGTAATCAGCCAGCCAGTCACCACAGGTCTCGCCTTCTTTTACGAAGTTTCCGCCTACCCATGCCTCATACAGGCTGTCATCGGAAAGCTGCATCTGACGGTCAGAAAGGATAACCGGGATACCAGCCTCTTTTGCTTCTTCCAGAACGGTCTCCCAGCCAGTCTCAACAACCGGAGCAACTACGATGTAGTCAACACCCTGCTGGATGAAAGAACGGATTGCCTTAATCTGATTTTCCTGTTTCTGCTGTGCATCGTCAAAAATCAGTTTGTAACCATTTTCCTCAGTAAATGTAGATTTGAAAGATTCGGTGTTGGCTGTTCTCCAGTCAGACTCAGCACCAACCTGTGCATAACCTACGGTAATCAGATCGCCGTCTGCTGCCGCTTCTTTCTCTTCGCCCTCTTCTGCTGCCTCTGTATCAGCCGGAGCTGCTGCCTCCGTCTCTTTCTCAGCCGGATTGCTTGTACAAGCGGTCATGGATAACGCCATTGCTGCTGCTAAAGCTGCGGACACTAATCTTTTTCTCATACTGTTTCCTCCTTATAAGACCCAATATATTTGTTTTTGCGTATTTATTATAACAAAGCACCCCGCATCATGGATACGGGGCATCTTTGGAAAAAGGTATATTATTTTTTTGCGATGTTTGTCGTTTTCTGTGTTTTTCCGGGTATGTCTTTAAAAAATTACAATTTTTTTCGAAAAAGTTATGATTTTTTTTGATTTCCCAAATAAACCTTAAAGCAGGTGCCGATATTCTTTTCAGATTCAACCAGGATCTCAGCCTGATCGCCATAATACATCTGAATCCGCTGTGCCACATTATGTAACCCAAATCCGCCGCTGCCGATCGGGGCAAGTTCCTCTTCCGGCTCCAGTGTCAGCTTGGCGCGCACGGCGGCAAGCTCCGCCTCATCCATGCCAATCCCATCGTCCTCCACCTCAAAGACAAGCCCATTCCGATCCTCATAGCCGCGGAGCACAATGCATCCGCCGCCGCGCTTATTTTTGATGCCGTGGTAGAGGGCATTTTCCACCAGCGGCTGCAGCAGCATTTTCAGCACAATCCGGTGCCGGATGGACGGCTCGATCTCGATCGAATAGTCGAGAATGTCCTCGTACCGGATCTTCTGAATCTTTAAATAGCTCCGGATGTGTGATTCTTCCTCCTCGATCGTGATGAAATCGCGCCCGCCCGATAAAACCGTGCGAAAAAAGTCGCTTAAATCCGTCGTCATCTCCACGACCTGGCGGTTGTTGCCGCCCTCTGCCATCCATACGATCGAATCAAGTGTATTATAGAGGAAATGGGGACTGATCTGCTCCTGGTGGAGGCGCAGCTCCAGCTCCCGCAGGTTCTTCTGCTCCTGCCTCGTCTTATCAAGCAGCCGCCGGATGCGGTCACTCATCTGGTTAAACGCCCGTGCCAGCACGTTGATCTCTTCCAGTCCGCCCGTTCTCGCCCTCGCATTCAGGTTCCCGCGGCCGAGCTGTTCTGCCGTCCTCTGTAACTGCTGCAGCGGTTCCGTGATGGATTTCGTGATCGTGACTGCCAGAAACATACCGACCACCAGCACCACCAGAAGAAGCGCCAGATAGCTCTGCATCTGATCCGCCATCTGCACCTTCAGCTCTTTCTGAAGCTGCTCCATGTTGATCATCTCATAATAGGTATACTGCGTGATGTAATCCTGAATCATCGAGCACAGACCCTGGATGTCATTCTCCCAGATATTGACATTTTCATCGTAATATCCACCGGCGGCGGCATTTCCAATCATTTTATCCACTGCCCGCTCCAGGGAATCCAGACAGGAGAGGATACCTCTTATCTTGATATCACAGTCCGACCCCGGTTCCCGCTCGATCGTCGTTCCGAACGCCTGTCTCGCCGACGCAATCAGGCTATGGGGATTCTTGACCACCGTCGCATACTTCGTCTCGCCCTCGACAATATCTCCATTTTCGAACTGTTCCGCGTCGATCAGCCCGATCATAACACGGTACATCGAATACTCCATATCCGATTTGAACTTTATGTTGTACTCATTCGCCGTCTTTAGATTCGCCAGAATCGCGTCATAGGAAGCAGAATAGGAGGCGATCATCTTCTGGAACCCGAGCGCCATGCCTGTTAATGGAATGGCAATCACGAAGAGGAGAAGGATCAGACGGGCACGGAGAGAAAGAGGGCGATATGAACGGGCAGCGGATAACGAATCAACGCCCGGATCCTGATTTTTATTCAAATCTGCCATCTCTTCTGTTTTTCCAATCCGCCCCTGCTCCACTCCCATATCTTTCCTCCCTTTTTGAACATCTTACTCCTGCCACGTCTGGCTCGCCTTATACTCTTTCGGCGACTGTCCCATCGCTTTCTTGAACGCCGCGCTGAAATAGTGTGAATCGTTGTATCCCACCTGCTCTCCGATCTCGGAAGTCCGGTAGGAGGTACATTTCAAGAGCTCACATGCCCGTTCCATCCGCACCTGCGTCAGATACTCCACAAAGGACTGCCCCGTCTCCTGCTTGAAAATCGAGCTGAAATAGCTCGGACTGACGCCAATGTGCACGGCAATCCGGTTCAGTGACAGGTCGCTCTGGCTGAAATTTGCCCGGATATATTCCTTTGCATCCCGGATCACGCTGCCATAACGGTCGTTCGACGCCCGGTCACGCGCCTGCAGGGCAGCCGTAAACTCCTCGATCAGATAGGCTTTCGTCATCTCCACGCTCTCGATCACCTTCGGAACCCGTTTTATGTCAACCACACTTTCCGGAACCTCCGGCGGCTCCGCCTTCAATTTCTTCAAAAACTCCTGCACACAGTAAAAAATATCCATCGTCATATACTGACGCAGCAAGAGCGATTTGTAATTATGTTCACCGATCGCTGCGAAATACTCTTCGACAAACGGACTGCACTCTTCGACTGAGCCGAGCTTTAAAAAATCGTTGATGAGCTTCCGGTCAACACCGCTGTAATCCGTTTTATCCAGAAATTCCGTATATTTTTCGTAGCTGACAAAATACCGCTCCAGAAGCCTCGATTTTTCCCGTTCTTCCCGGATCTCGTCCGCCGCCTTTTTCAACGCGTCGATGAGTCCCGCCGAGGATACCGGTTTCAGCAGATAATCGCTGATTCCTATCTTGATCGCCTCTTTTGCATATTCAAATTCATTGTAGCCGCTGAGCACGATGATCCGCGTGCGCGGAAGCGTCTTTTTCACCAGACGGCTCAGCTCCAGCCCGTCCATAAACGGCATCTTGATATCCGTTACCAGAATATCCGGCTGTGCCTTTAATATCAGCGGATACGCGTACTCGCCGTCGCCCGCCTCCCCCGCAAATTCAAATCCGTGGCTCGCCCAGTCAATATTATCCCGTATACCGTGCCGGATGATCGCCTCATCCTCTACCAGAAACACCTTTACCATGGTTTTCCCCCCTGGACTCCATTTTTCTCCGTCCTTTTTATCCATTTGCCCGAATACACCCGTTTTTCATTTCCGTCCACACGCCATTTTTCCGGCTGAAAATATTCACGCCTTACTTCTTCTCACTCACTTCATACAAATCACTCCGCCGGTTTTCCAGCGACGGAATCTGCTTCCGTATCTTATCCAGATAATCTAAATCAATCTCCGCATAGGTGATCCCCGGTGCATCCTTTGACCGTGCAATCACCGTTCCCCACGGATCTGCCACCAGGCTGTTTCCGTATGCCGCATACGCCGGTTTCTGTCCAATCTGTCCCGGTGCCACGATGTAACAGCCGTTCTCGATCGCCCGCGCCCGCAGAAGAACCTCCCAGTGATCCTTTCCCGTCGGCATCGTAAAGCTCGCTGGAACAAAGATAACCTGCGCCCCGCGAAGCGCCATGAGCCGATAAATCTCCGGGAAACGCACATCATAGCAGATCGACATTCCAAAAACGCCCAGCTCCGTCTCCACCGTCACAATCGAATCGCCCGGTTTGACCCGGTCCGACTCCCGGTACGGCGTGCCGTCCGCCAGCGTGATGTCAAACATATGCAGTTTGCTGTATGTCGCCAGAATCTTCCCCTCCGGCGAAATCAGCACACTCGTATTTGCCGATCGTTTTTCCCCCGGAAGTGCCTGCGTGATACTGCCCCCGTGAATATAGACGCCGTGTTCCTTCGCTTTCGCGCAGAGGCGCTCGGTCGTGTACCCCGGAATTTCCTCGCGTCCGCCGCCTTCACCGATATTTTTGCCGATCAGATTCATCACCTCCGGGAAACAGATAAGCTTCGCCCCCTTTGCCGCCGCCTCGTCAATCCAGGCGCATGCCGTCTCCAGATTCTTTCCTTTATCATTCTGTGTATCCATCTGCATCAATGCCACTGTATATCTGCGTATCATAAATACCCCCTGTATCCTGTCTATAAGCGCTTTTTTCTCCACAATTACCTATTACCCATATTTTATTATAGCATCTCTTTTCCACACGGGTCAACCAATGCAAGGCACGTATGCGCGAACAGTAACCCGGCTTTGTTACTGTACACGCATACGTGTCCAGTAACGGAATTTGCCGTGGCTTCGCATTTAAATACGGCAAATTCCTGCTGCCACCACGTTTTCTTACGGCACTTTCGGTTCCAAAAGTGCCTACCCGTGTACAGTAACCCGGCTTTTCATTTCTGCATATTTTAAAGTAAGAATGTTTCAAGGAGCGTAACTGTCCCACTGATACACAGTTACCCAGGTATTTGCTTATGCCGCCCATTCTGGAAGTTTCCGGGCTTTCCTACTCCTACCACACGATATCCGGGGAGACAAAAGCCCTTTCTGATATATCATTTCAGGTAGAAACCGGCGAATTTATCGCCATTGTCGGACCGTCCGGCTGTGGAAAATCCACGCTGCTCTCCTTAATCAGCGGGCTCCTGCCGCCGGAAGAGGGTTCCATTCTTATAAATGGGGTTCCGCTCTCGAAAAGCCAGTGCCGCATCGGTTATATGCTGCAAAGCGACCAGCTTTTCGAGTGGAGGACGATCATCCAGAATGCTGCCCTCGGGCTGGAAATCCAGAAAAAAATGGATCATGCCGCGGAAGACCGCCTCCACCGGCTCTTAAAAATCTACGGACTGGAACAATTTGAGCATTCCCGCCCCTCCGAACTATCCGGTGGAATGCGCCAGCGCGCCGCCCTGATCCGGACACTGGCGCTGGAACCGGAGCTTCTGCTTCTCGACGAACCATTTTCGGCGCTCGATTATCAGACACGCTTAACCGTCTGCGACGATATCAGCACCATCATCCGGGAGAGCCGCAAAACAGCGATTCTGATCACCCACGACCTCTCCGAAGCCGTGAGTGCCGCCGACCGCATCCTGGTTCTGACTAAACGCCCCGGAACCATCTGCCGCATCCTGCCGGTTACCTTCCCGCTGTCCGCTAACCGACCGCTGGAACGCCGGAATGATCCGGCTTTTTCTCTTTATTTCAATGAAATATGGAAGACACTGCAAGGGGAGGGAAAAAAGTATGAAATGTAAGAAAGAATCCACCGCCCAGAAAGCCTACCTCCGCCGCCAGCTCCATCGGAGCCGTCTGGTTCTCTTCTGCCGGATTTTCTTATTCGTTTTCTTTTTAATATGCTGGGAAATGAGCGCCCGACTGGGGCTCATCGACGCGTTTATTTTTAGTTCCCCGTCACGCACCGTGCGCTGTTTCCTGCGGATGATGCAGGACAAAAGCATCCTCATCCACACCGGCGTGACGCTCTATGAAACGCTGATCAGCTTTACACTGGTCATCCTCTGCGGGCTGATCGGCGCGGTTCTCCTCTGGTCGAGCCGGAATCTTTCAGAGATTCTGGAGCCGTATCTCGTCATGCTCAACAGTCTGCCAAAATCCGCCCTCGCCCCGATTCTCATCGTCTGGCTTGGGAGCAACATCCGCACGATCATCGTTGCCTCCATCTCGGTTGCTGTCTTCGGCTCGATCCTGACACTCCACAACGGATTTTCCTCGATGGATCCCGACCAGATCAAATTAATCCGGTCCCTCGGAGGAAACCGGATTCATATTTTAACCAAAGTCCTGCTGCCAGGCTCAATCCCGCTGATTCTCGCCAACATGAAGGTCAACATCGGTCTCTGCCTGGTCGGCGTCATCATCGGTGAATTTCTCGCTGCCAAACAGGGACTCGGATATCTGATCATCTACGGCTCACAGGTATTCCAGATGGATATGGTTGTGATGAGTATTATTCTTTTATGTATTATGTCTGCGGCGCTATATCAAGGAGTAGGAATACTGGGAAAATTTCTACAGCAGCAATATCACCAGCATTAAAGCAATCTGTCCACTGCTTCACGTTTGCTGTTCTTAAGCGCCTGCATTTTTCCGCATCCTGTTCCCGCCGAAGCCTGTTTCCTGCCGCTTTTCTTTCCTGCATCTTGTAGAAAACTTGCAGGGAACAGACTTTACAGCTTCTGCTCCTTCTCCAGCTTCTCTGCTTCTTCCATCTCCTCTGCCGCCTCGACTGCCGTCTCCTCCGGAGTCTCGCTTTCAAGCGGAGCCGTACCGACCGCGATAAAGGTTCTCGCAGCCGCCAATGGAAGAAAGCCTACATAGGCGCTGTAGATGCCGAACTGACCGACCGCCCACGCTCCGAGTACCACGCCCAGGAAAAAGCTGATGACCGTATAGGTATAAAGAATTGCTTTTCTCTTAAATTCCTTATCCTTTGTCAGACCGTACTGCAGCCAGCCAAGCACTGACTGTTTGAAGTTGTTCGTCATAAAGATCGTCGCGCTGTTAAATCCGTCGGCACCGGAATAGACGCCCCACTGAAATGCAGATGCAAAGAAAATCGGATAAATTCCGACCAGCGCCGGTTCAAGCGGCAGCATCGATGCCAGTGCCAGCGCAGCCGCATCCACCCAGAGGGCAAGTTTCCGCATGTTTATCTTCGTAAAGTTCGTGAGCAGATATGCGGATGCCACGCCCAGTCCAAACAGCACCAGCGCAGCCAGACGCAGAAGGACGTTAAACCATTCCATCGATACCAGTTCCGCTCCCATCTCCATCAGGTTGCCTGTCTGAGCAGAGCCAAAGTTTCCGGCATGAAGCAAAATCGCATAGGCTCCGAGAAATCCCCCGACCAGGGATATATTCCAATGAAGGATCGCATCCAGGCGATCCCGAATCACTTTCTGTACCATACCATTACCGCCTTTCGCGGTTGATTGTATCGCGCGGCGGCTGGATCGTCAATGACAATTTACAAAAAATTACCATTTCTATCATAGACATTATCTATATAATGGCAAAAAATCACTCCGGATAGTCTCCCAAAAAAACTATCCGAAGTGTTTTTTCTATATCCTTTAATCATGCACCGCACAAGTAAAAAGCATATCCCGGTTAATGGTTTTATAAAACATCTCGCGTATTTCTTCCGGATCACTGGTTTGTCCCAGAATCCACATTAATTTTGTCACAACCGCTTCCAGCGTCATATCATAGGCCTCCAAGAGGTCAAATTCCTTTTTAATGCTTTTTCCCACCTCGTAGACTGACATATTGCTGCCCTCATTGGTTACCTGGGTGGTCATGACAACTGTTTTTCCGGTCCGCACCAGATCCTCAATGGATTTATGAAAATCACCCGAATCGTAAGTTGGAATGCCTCCGACACCGAAGGACTCCAAAATCACCGCATCACAGTGTTCTGCCATGTAATCCAGCACGCCGGAATCCATGGCCGGTATCAGCTTCAAAAGGCCCACTTTCGAATTCAATGAATGATAAAACCTCACCGGTTCTTTCATCTGCTCTTTATCATCCAGATAGAAAATAATATGCCCATCTAGGATGGCTGCAATATAAGGGAAATTGATACTGGAAAAGGCATTGTAGCTCTTCGTTTTTTCTTTTTTTCCTCTGGTTCCGGCAATCACCTTGCCGTCAAAGACAATCGTTACACCATATGCCTTATCGCAGCTGGCGAACCGCAGACTGTCTGAAAGATTTGTTCTGGCATCGGTGATTTCCAAATCAATCGGCTTCTGTGCGCCGGTCACAACGATAGGTTTTCTCGAATTCTGCACCAGATAAGAAAGCGCTGCCGCCGTATAAGCCATGGTATCGGTTCCATGGCAGACCACAAATCCATCATAATCTTCATAGTGTTTTTCAATGGTCTCTGCAATCATCAGCCAGTAACGCGGCTGCATATTCGTACTGTCAATATTAATCACCTGCAGCGAATCTACCTTACAAAACTCTTTTGTATCCGGAACATACCTAAGCAGTTCTTCCGATGTAAGAAGGGGCTTGAGCCCATCCTCACTGCTTTTACAGGCAATCGTGCCTCCCGTTCCAACCATTAAAATTCGCTTTAATACCCTGTCTTTTACTAAACTACTCATTGATTCCTTATTTCATCGGCAATTCTCTTCCCTGTCTCAGACTCCGCAATTCCTCCTAATGCAGTTTCCCGAAGTTCTCTTGGCAGTTGCTTTCCTACTCTGTACATAGCCTCAATTGCCTCATCTGCCGGAACCGGACACACCGTATCTGCCAGTGCCAAATCTGCACTGACAATGGCATTCACCGCCTGAGACGCATTTCTCTGTGCACATGGTATCTGAACTAATCCTGCAATCGGATCACAGACCAATCCCATCACATTAATCAATGCCAATGACACCGCTGCTGCCTGCTGTCTGCAGGTTCCGCCTGCCAGATACACTACGGCTGCAGCTGCCATAGCAGCCGCCACTCCACATTCTGCCTGACATCCTCCCTCCGCTCCTGCAACAGTGGCATTTTTCACTACCACCGCTCCAATTCCGGAAGCAATAAGAAGTCCTTCCAGGATCTTTCTCTTAGATAGATTCCACTCTTCTTCCATCGTAACCAGAACGGCTGGAAGAATTCCGCACGAGCCTGCAGTCGGGGCCGCACAAATCTTACCCATCGCCGCATTCGTCTCACTTAACGAAATGGCACGTGCCATCATTTTATTGATACCCACACCACACAGACTATTTCCGTTTTCTGCATAGCCAAACTGGCGCTCCGCCATACCGGTGATCATTGTTTTCCGAAGGCGTTTTCCAGATTCACCAAGTGCCGCTGTCGTTCCATTTTTCATGATGTCATATCGATTCTCCAGCTCTTTCCAGACATCATCCTCACATTTATCCGTACAACGCATCTCATCTTCAAGAATCTCCATCCACATCGGCTGATTTCGTTCCTCGGCTGTACGGCACAAATCCTCAATTGTATTATACACCTCTGCCTTCCCCACTTTCTTCTATATTCTACTGCATATTCCTAGCACATATCCTAGGCCGTTACTGTTCACGCATACGTGCCCAGTAACCTTAGACCTTCCTGCCGAAAGTTATATCTGTACTGCCTGTACACTCAATACATCCGGAATCCGGCGAAGACGTTCAAGAATTTTATCATCCACCGACTCATCCACCTCTATAATGCTCAGTGCATCCATTTATTGTTATACTCTACCCAGGCATCACATCCCTTGATAGCTGCCACTAACGGCTCAATCGGCATATCAATATCGCCGGCTTTTCCACAGTCTCTTGGTGTTGACATTTTCAGGACCAGCGGTTTTGCCCCAAGAGCAAAAGCAGCTTTTGCTGTTGCGTTTACAACGTCCATATTCGACTCTGTATCACACGTAATAGCAAGGGATTCTCCGGGCTGCAAATCAAACATATCATGAAGCAGCTTATAGCACGCATTCGTTAATTCTAATTCGTACATGTATGTGTACCTCCTATCATTTTATTGTTTTCTTATCCTACTCTTCGTATCTAGCCAACGCAGCCAGATAAATCTTTGTATCACGAACCAAGTTATCAATTACCACATATTCATTTGGTGTATGACACATATCATCCAGTGTAGACCAGATTACAGCAGGAATATTTTTCTCCCGGAGAATGGCGCCGCAGGTGCCGCCTCCGATACCACCGCAGTAAGCCTTTGTTCCCGTCTCCGAGATTGCCTCCATCAAGCTCCGTACTACCTTACTTTCCGGCGAGGTAGGCGGCGGTGCAACCACCCGGGTCAGATACTCCACATTCATGTTAATTCCCGGGTATTTTGCCTCATATTGCTTCATAAGTCCTTGGATAAACTCCATCACTTCATCCACTGAATAATCCGGTAAAATTCTTAAATCCATACAAAATACATCTTTTCCCGGCATGACATTAGGACTTTCCACATTGGCAAATTTTTGTGTCACCTCAAAGGTCGACATTGGTGGATTGAACATGGTGTCTTCTTTATCATATCTCGTTTTAAGAGCATCCTCCAATTCAACACCAAATTTCATTCCTATATAACATGCATTGATACCCAGATGTGGCATCGCTGCATGAGATGTTTTTCCGTTTATTGTAAATTTAAGCCAAATCTGCGATTTTTCTGCAATTTCAACAAAAGAGCCATCCGCGCTGCCCCCATCCGGAACAATTGCCTCATCTTTCGGCTGAATGAGTCCTTTATCAAGAAGTGCCTTCATGCCAAAATCACTTCCAGTTTCTTCATCCGACGCATAATAGAAGCACAAATTCCTATCTATCTGGATATGTTCGGCAAACAACGCCTCGCATGCATACATGGTAGTAATCACTGACTGGCTGTTATCTTCACATCCAAGTCCATAGATTCTTCCATCCTTTACTGTAGGAGTAAAAGGATCTGTATCCCAGGCACTTAAATCTCCCGGACCTACGGTGTCCACATGGCTGATAAACCACAGAGAACGATCCGTAAGCTTAGTTCCGGGGATTGTCACAACTACGTTGAGGCGCACGCCTTCTTTGACATTTTCGTCCGGAACCTCGTATACCTCATAGGGGATCTGGCGCTTATCGAACCATCGCATGATCCACTGCATTCTTGCATATTCGCCGGTGCCTCCCATCTTCGGATTGACAGCAGGTATCGAACTCATCTCTATCATATCTGCAACCATCTGTTCCCGTTTTTCTGAAATCAGATTCTGCAATTTCTGAACATCCATCGTGTACCTCTCCGTAATTTATTACTTATTGATTAATGACCAAGCTGTCTTGCCAGCTCTACAAACTCTTCGGTCGGACCGACCACCTTACCTTCATCAAGGACCTGCACACCATCAATCCAGAGGCTGCAGTTCAATGCAATACCGTCCGAATGAGAAGCTGCGGCAATTCCACCTTCCATATCAGATACCAGCTGCGGACCAACATTTCCGATACCCCATTCTGTACAGCCCCATACACGCTCATCTTCTACGATGTCGCCGTTAAGCTGTGCCATCGGTCCAAATCCAAGACCACTATGAGCCATCAGGAACATATTCGGATCATCGAAGCTCTCCAGCCATGCACGGAAGTTTTCAGCATCTCTTCCGCCTTCAATTTTTTTGATATAGCCCTTCTCGATATAGAACTTAACCGGTCCCTGTAATGCTCCGATTGGCGGAGAAAGAGTTCCATCAACCACAAGCACTCCATTTACACTCTCAAAGTTCGGAGACCAGCTGATCTGACCTGGGAACATCTTAATATCATTCTTACGAACGAATCCATCCGCCGTTACATAATCACGACCCGGTTCATTATCACACTCCAAATCCGTTCCTGCCGGAGTTGTAAAGCGCATATGATGTCCTGCCTCACAATAATCCGAGAATCCCTGGATAAACTTGTTCAGAAGAATGTTGTCTACTTTACCAATGTTACGAACCAACAGTTCCGGATGAACACCGTTCTGATTCATATATCTCGGACGATTGTTCGGATCTTCTGTAATCTTGTCATAAACGGTGGAATAGAAGATCAGCTTATAGTTGAATTCTACCCAGGCATCACAAGCTTTAATACCATCAATCAGCGCTTTCATCGGCATATCTTTATCGCCAGCTTTTGCACCTTCCGGTGCAGCGATCTTAAAGATAAGTGGCTTAGCTCCGAGAATCACTGCTGCTTGTGCAGTTGCTTCTACAATCTCATCACTGGACATTGTATCAGTTGTAATCGCAATTGTCTCTCCAGGTTTCAACATGAACATATCGCGAAGCAGCTTCAAACAAGCATCGAGAACTTCATATTCTAACATAACACCCTCCATTCTATTGTCTCTTGGGACAATGTGTCTTTTTTATTCTTAATTCCCGGCATTCGGGAATCTCTGAATCACTATTTACATTTTCCACACAAATGGCATCGGACAAAGTGACCAGGTTCTACTTCCTGCATTTCAGGATCCACTTCCATACAGATTTTCTGCTTAAAGGCACATCTGGTGTGGAAACTACAGCCACTTGGAATATTAACAGGAGATGGAATTTCCCCTTCACTCTTCACTTTCTTTGGTTTCAATGCTTCTTCTTCCGGTGTAACAACCGGAATCGCCGAAAGCAGCATCTGTGTATATGGGTGCATTGGTGCTTCATAGAATGTTTTTGTTGGAGCAATCTCACAAATCTTGCCCAAGTACATAATAGCAATCTTTGTGGATACATTTCTCATAACACCCATATCATGTGTAATAAACATATATGTCAACTTCTGCTCTTCCTTCAGCTTCATCAGCATATTCAGAATCTTCGCCTGAATAGAAACATCCAGAGAAGAAGTTGGCTCATCCAAAATAATAAATTTCGGATTGCTGCAAAGAGCTCTGGCAATCGATACCAGCTGACGCTCGCCGCCTCCGATGGAGTTCGGCGTCTTATACATGAAATCCGGCGGCAATTCTACCATCTGAAGAATTTCACGAATTTTGTCATCTATCCCGTCTTTTGAAACTACATTGTGTACACGAAGAGGAAGACTTAAAATCTGACGAACATCTTGATACGGATTCAGGGATGAGCCCGGATCCTGAAATACAATCTGTGCATCCCGGCGAAAATCTTTGCTTCGTCCCTTTGTCTTATTCGTAATGGTCTGCCCGTTAAAAATAATCTCTCCATCCGTCTGACGGTACATTCCCATAACTGTATAGGCAATCGTACTTTTTCCAGAACCAGACTCACCGACCAGTCCCATAACCTCGCCTTCATTGATGGAAAAATTAACTCCGTCAACGGCACGGACAAAGCGATCTTTTCCAATGGGGAAATACTGCTTTAAATCTTTTGCAATCAATAATTCTTTTCCCATTACTCCGCTCCCTCCTTTTCCGTTTTTCCATCTGCATAGCGGAAACAGGCAACTTTATGTTCCGGTTCAATCTCCACTACTGGCGGACGTTTTTTCTTACATATTTCCGTTGCGTATGGACATCTAGGTGCAAATCGACATCCTTCCGGAGGATTTACATAATCTGGTACATAACCGTAAATTCCTGCTGATAATCCACCGCCTGAAAGCCTCGGTACACAGGAAAGAAGTCCCTGCGTATATGGATGAGACGGCGATTTGAACAAGTCTTCTGTCCGACACGTCTCCACAATATTTCCGCCATACATGATATAGATTCGGTCTACCAGTTCTCTGGCCACACCAAGAGAATGAGTAATCATAATCAATGAACGTTTCTTTTCTTCTACAAGCACTCGCAAAAGATGATGAATCTGATCCTGAATTGTAACATCCAGTGCTGTACACGGTTCATCTGCAATCAAGAGTTCCTTCGGTGTAACCAACGCTGATGCAATACAGACACGCTGCCTCATGCCTCCTGATAACTGATGTGGATAACTTGCCATAATACGATCCGGATCCGACAACATAACACTGGTAAGTGCCTGATGTGCTGCCTCCGTGATGGCTTTTTTATCATTCTTTTTATAAAGACCGGAATACTTGATAATATCTGTCAGCTGCTGACCAATTGTAAATACTGGATTCAACGCTGACATAGGGGACTGAGAAATCATGGATATTCCGGTTCGTCGTAACTGTAAAAGTTCTGATTGCTTCATTTCCAGAACATTTTTTCCTGCAAAATCTATCTTGCCACCTGGAACATGGATTAAATCCTTTCCCAGAACTCCCATTACTGTTTTCATTGTTGTTGTCTTGCCGCAGCCAGACTCACCAACCAGACCTATTTTCTCTCCTTTTCCTACCTGCAGATTGATATGATCAACCACTTTAGAATAACCGCGATAGGTACGATACCAAATGGAGAGGTCTTCAATATTTAAAATGTTTTCTCTCATCCTTAGTGTCCTCCCTTATCAAACATGTCGCGGATACCGTCTCCCAGGAAGTTAAAGCCTAAAATCATAAATGCAATACCAGCAGCTGGGAATATTGTCAGCCACCAGATATCCGGCATTAATGCAGCACCGTCAGAAATCATCTGTCCAAATGCCGGTGTAGGAGGCTGTTCACCCAGACCAACGAAACTCAAGGACGCTCCCATCAGAATAACCCAGCCTACATCCAGCGCCATTTTTGTAAAAATAGGAGACAAACAATTAGGAAGAATTTCTCTAAAGAGAATGTGCGCCTTGGAAGCTCCTATTAATTCTGCATTTTTAACAAAGTATTCTTCCGAAATAGATGATGCCTGGCTGTATACAAGTCGTGTATACCACGGCCACCACATAATTGTTACTGCGAGCATGGAGTTCATCATGTTCGGTTCCAGAATCGAAGCTACACACAGTGCCAGAATCAGAGACGGTACAGAAAGGAATACGTCCGAGATTCTCATGATAACTGCATCTATCTTAGTTCCATGATAATATCCGGCCAAAAGTCCAAGTACCGTTCCTACCGGAACAGAAATAGCCAGAACAACGATACTCATAATCAGTGCACCGCGGAAACTGAAGATAACTCGCGAAAAAACGTCACGTCCCATCTGATCAGTTCCAAATAAGTAGTCCTTACAAGGCGGAAGGCTGGCATTTGCGTAGTCAACAAAACTACCGATGCTTTCCGGATGCGGAACAATTACTTCTGCAAAAATTGCGAAGAAAAACGAAAGCAATACAAGCACAAGTCCAAATACTGACAGTTTATTGCGACTGAATTTGTATTTATAAATTCGAAGATTCTCTCTTGTGGATGGAGATAGAAGCGGTTTACGAGCCGCTTTTGTTTCACCTTGCGTACTCATTACTTACTTCCTCCCTTCCGCATTCTAGGATCCAGAGCAGCCACAATCAGGTCTACCACCAGATTCACTACAAAAAATGTAATACCGATAATCAAAACAACCGCACATATAGCATTTAAATCCTTAAACAACATTGCATTAATTCCATATCTGGAAATACCAGGCCAGTTGAAAATACGCTCTACCAGGAATGCATTTCCCATCAAAGACGCAAAATCCATACCCATGGTCGTAATTGCCGAGGTTGCTGACGGTTTCAGAAGATACTTCCGGATCAACAGGTTCGGAGGAAGTCCATGTCCCGTAGAAACTGCCATATATTCTTTGGCTGAGTTATCAACCAGAGAAGAGCGAAGGATTCTGGCATCCTGAACCATCGGCGGTACGGCAAGTGCAAGTGCCGGAAGAAGCAAGTGTAAAAATGCATCCCAGGCCACTGTGAAATCACCTGCCAGCAACGCATCCAGCACAAAAAATCCAGTTACCGTTTTCGGAGCTACCAGTGTTGTGCTTAACCGTCCCAAAACCGGAATTGCCTGTAATTTATATCCAAACAGAAGCAAAAGCAGAATTCCGATCACGAATGCCGGAAGTGCTACTCCGATATAAGACAGAACTCGAATCAAACCATCTACCCATGTATTCTTGTATTTACCAGCCAGAAGTCCAAGAATAAATGTTCCGATTACCATAAATACACCAGCCATGATAATCAATTCCAATGTTGCTGGAAGAAACTGTGCCACGTCCATGGCTACCGGTCTCTTAGTTACAAAAGAGTTTCCAAAATTTCCTGTTACTGCACTAGTGAGCCATTTTACATATTGAACCGGGAACGGATCATAGAGGTTCATCTCCATGCGAAGCGCTTCTTTTGCTGCCTCAGTGGCTCTGGCTCCCAGAGCGATGGTAGCTACATCACCGGGAACAACTCTGGCAATGGTAAATATCAATAATGATGTTCCAAACAATACCAGGATTCCCATCAATAGCCGTTTTATTATGTATTTAATCACTACGCTTCACCTCTTACTGTCTGCAAAAAGGATGCTGCAAAATCATATATTTAGATTATAAACATGTTTTATTTTGCAGCAGAGCCTTTCACAAATCTTACTTTTGATCCAGATTATACTCAAATTCAGAGTAAACCTGACTATAACCATTTACACACTGTGGAACGCCACCCTGCTCTACAAACGGCCAGGTAACATAAGAGCTCTGGTAAGCACATCTCTCTGAAAGGTCACAGAGCCAAGCGCTCGGACAGACTTCATCAACAATATAGTTCTGGATATCTGCGTATTTTGCAAGACGCTCATCCGTATCTGTAGTTCCAAGTGCATCTTCAATCATATCGTTAACGGTTGAATCAGCTAACCACTCACCATTCTCCCAGGTTCCTTTTGTCTCATCTCCATAACGGCTCTGTAAATAGATACCTGCATCATCGAACGGCGGAGCAGAGTTGATAATTGTAATCTGCGGAGAAGTTTCTACTGAACCCATCTGATCAATCAGAGAAACCCACGGAGCTTTTGCAATTGTAATTGTCACTCCAATTTCTTTTGCTGCTGACTGCATCATCAGTGCAATCTTTTCAAGGTCAGATACATCCGAGTTAACAACAATTTCGATCGGATAGTTTGCATAATCATTTGCATATTTAGATGCTGCGATGTATTTCTTAGCCTGCTCAATATCAAATTTAAAAGCCTTTGTATCTACATGACCCATAACACCTGCTGGAACCGGACCGGTTGCCTTAACGGAATCTGGGAAAATAGAATTAAGGATCGTATCGTAATCAATTACGCAGTTCATCGCACGACGGAAATTAATATCATCCATCGGAGCTGCCTGTGTGTTCATGTATACATTATATTCCAGACCATTGCTGTATTTAGCAATCGAAATACCATCTATCTTGCTTAATGCAGACAATGTCTCAACACTCTGCCAGGTATCTGTGATATCCATCTCTTTATTGTTGATCATCGTTCGAACTGTGGTTGCTTCGGTGATAGCCATCTGTTTGAAAGCTTTCGGAGCTTTCTCATTCTCCCATCCCATAAACCAATCCGGATTCTGCTCAGCATAGAAATAATCCTGCTGTACCAGTTCAACTGCTTTATACGCACCCGAACCTGCATCATGTGTCAGGAGATAGGTTCTTCCGTAGTCACCATTCTCACCGTAATTTCCGGCTGACTGTGTATTTGCCTTTACTTCATCTTCATTCAGGATATACAAACGAACCAGAGCGTTAATAAATGGTCCATATGCCTGTTTCAGATGAAACTCAACTGTATAATCATCGACGGCTACTGTCGTTCCCGGCTCAACATAGCTTGTAAAAATATAAGCATATCCCTCACCAATCGTTAACAGACGATCCATCGAATACACAACATCCGAAGCTGTTAATTCATCCCCATTATGGAATTTAATTCCTTTCTTCAGGTTGAAAGTATATGTAAGACCATCCTCACTGATTGTCCAATCTTCTGCCACTCTTGGGATAACGCCTTCATCCGCTTCATTTGACGGGAATATCAGTGTATCATAAATATTGATCGCTGCAATTAAGCTAGAACCAGTATTTACAATGGCCGGATCCAGATCCGGTGTACCGGACACACCAATCTTGATGCAGCTTTCCGCTTCCGCTACCCCCTGTCCGATTGCTGCCGCCTGGCTTCCTTCTGCACTACCTTGATTCCCACCGCCACATCCAGTTAAAAGCATAGCAAACATCGACGCTGCCAATACAACACTCAAAACACGTCTTTTTTTCATTTGGTCCTCCTTTACTGCTGAAACCTTTCGGTTTATCCCGCCAAAGAGACGTACATCTCATGGCATTTTCTTCTTTTTTGTGTTTATTTTCAGATTCGCTCATTGATATGTGATTATTATAGCAATTCCCCCTTCCTCTTTCAATTGTGTTCAACCACAAATTCATCTCATTTTTTTTGTTTCCAACAAACAGCCCGCCTTTACTGGGAGGACAGTTTCCGTCAATGGCGGACAGTTTTAGCACTTGTACACGTGAAGCGGAGCGTTTTGTTTCATAGGAACATCCTATGAAACAAAAAAACAGCCCCTGCCACACGACAGGGACTGCCTTTTATATTAGACTCTAGGAGTTAAGCTCTATATCTAATAATATGTAACGATTCACATTCGATTATTTATCTTCTGCGATACGTTTTTTGTTGATGTCTTTCCACATCTCAACGTCTACGCCCTTCCAGCAAAGCTTATCCGGGTTGTAGTACGGGTCTTTCTTTGCTTTCATCTGCTCTTCGTAATCTTTGTACAGTGCAAATACCTTCGGAGACAGAAGCAGTACAACTAACATATTGATCCATGTAGATCCACCAAGTGCAAGGTCAGAAAGGTTCCAAGCCAGACCGGAATCGATATTGCCCCAGATGAAGATAAGGATAGGCATAACAATCTGCATAATTCTGATAACCACTTTACGGGTAGCTGCTTTATCATCGCCCTGGAACAGGTAAAGAACCGAAGTCTCGCCCTCGTAATAATAGCTGATTAAGCAGGTAAAGGAGAACAGAGCCAGCATGATAGCAATGAACAGAGGAGCAATACTTCCCATAACGGTGCTGCAGGCATTCTGAACGAAGATAACGCCATATGTTCCATCTGCTGCTAACTGAGCCATCTGATCGTGCATTGCACCGGTACCACCAACGTAACCAAACTGTGTATTGTAGCATCCGCTTAAGAGCATCATCAGACCAGAAGCGGTACATACGATAACGGTATCCAGCCAAACACCAGCTGCGTTTGCCATACCCTGTTTAACCGGGTGGCTGGTCTCTGCTGCTGCTGCGGTCGGCATGGACTCACCCATACCAGATGCAGATGAGAATGTGCCTCGTTTAACACCCTGCTGGATAGCGATACCAACGCCGCCGCCCAGAAGAGCTTCTTTGGAACCAAATGCACATTTAACAACGTCTACGATAACGCTCGGAATCTGACCTGCGTTTGCGATTAAGATAACAACTGTTGCAATCAGGTAAATACCTACCATCGGCGGAACCAGCATAGATGCTACAGAACTGATTCGTTTAACACCACCCATAACTACAACTGCCATAGCCAGTGCGATAACCAGAGCCGAAACCCACATCGGAATACCTAAAGCGTTTTTGAAGCCATCGCAGATTGTATAGGTAGCTGCTGCCGGCATGAATAATACAACGCCCAGTCCGAAGAATGCTGCGTAGAATGCACCATATGCTTTCCAGCCAAGACCTCTCTCAGCACAGTAAGCACCGCCGCTTCGATACTGACCATCGATACGGTTCTTATAAAGTACGGATAATGTACACTCAGTAAAGCAAACTGCAGAGTTTGTCATACCAGCGATGATCATCCAGAAGAGTGCGCCAGGACCGCCCATGTAAAGAGCTACGGCTACACCGGCTACGTTACCGGTACCAACACGCATCGCCATGGTCGTACAGAACGAAGCGAATGAAGAAATACCGGATTCAGACTCCGACTTGTCAATAATTCGGCTCCACATATCTTTGAAATGAACAAACTGGAAAAAGCCGAGACGGATTGTGAAGTATAAACCACTACCAACAATCAGAACTAACATTCCAACGCCCCAAATGGGTCCGTTTAGCATACTGACGATGTTGTTAATTGCTTCCATATAAAGTTCCCCCTTTATTTGATGTAGTGCCGCGCGCTGGCTAAGCAAGTTTTTCAATTCGCTCAAAAAACTTCTTGCTTTTGAAAAAATTATATCACTAAAGTGAAATTTGTTCAACAAAATTATTTGAATTTATTATGCAGGATTTTCATGGCACAGCACCGAATCATGAATTCCTCTGTTTTTTTCATGAAATAAATTGCACTTCTTCGAGAATCAATTAGTATAAATGCACAAAATATCATGATATTTTGTCTACAACCGCGTCACTTTCCGTTAGACTCCCGTTCAGAATTTTGTCCATTTTCTTTCGGAGTTTCATGAATTTTGTTTACCATTTGTTTATTTTTTAACTTTTTGTGTATTTCATTTAAATGAAATTTTCATGTTGTATTTGAGATCCTGGGCGTATTTCTATCTTTTTCTCCCATTTCTTTCACGAATATGATATACTAGGGACACTTGGCAGAGCCATCGGAATGAATGTCCGCCGCACACGCACCCGTGTAATCCGCCCGGATATTTCGTATGAATCAGATTTGTATTCTACGTAATTCGTACAAATTTTCTCATCCTCCTTTGGTATCTGTCAGCTCTGTACATTTTATGAATCAGACCGAACGCTTATTACGAAAATGGAGGAAGTATTTTTTGGATCTCAAAGATATGCGGCTTTTTTTAGCCATTGCAGAAGAAAACAACCTGACGCGTGCCGCCCAGAAAAACGGTTACACGCAGTCGGCGGCAAGCCATATGCTGCGAAATATTGAAACGGAACTCGGATTTTCCCTGTTTTCACGCTCCCAGAGGGGACTTGCCCTGACACGGAATGGCGAGGCGCTGCTTCCCCCGATCCGGCGGACGCTGGCGGCGGCGGAATATTTTGATCAGACAGCCGCCTCCATCCGTGGCGTCCAGACCGGGCATATCCGGATCGGCGCTTATCTAAGCGCTTCCGTCCAGTGGCTGCCGCCTGCCCTCAAAAAGTTTCTCTCCGATTACCCGGATATGACCGTGGAAGTGCTGGAGGGATGTTCACAGGAGATTGAGGGGTGGCTGGAAAATGGCTCCATCGATTTCGGCATCGTTGGCCCCCACCCGGACGGAAAAATGGACTGGCTTCCCCTGAAAAAAGAACCATACCTGGCTGTCTGCGCGAACGATTCCCCTTATGCAGAATATGAGCGCTTTGACTTAAAAGATCTCCCCAAGGTTTCTTATATAGAAGAAAAAGGCGAAAATGACCTGCTGCGCCAGTTCCAGCAGCTCGGCATCACACCGCCAAAGCCGTCGTTTACCTCACAGAACACTTACTCCATGCTCGCGATGGTCAGCCACAACCTGGGTGTCTGCATCCTGCCGGAGCTGGTTGTCCGCGATATTTCTAAAAATGTTGTCCGACTGCCGCTCAATCCGCCGATGGAGCGCGTGCTCGGCGTCCGGATTCCGTCAGCAAAAAAAGCGTCCCCGGCTGCCAGCCTGCTGATCGCGCAGCTGCAGCGGACAGTGTTTGAGTTGGAAGGACCGCTTTTATAGTCAGATGCTTTTTAGAAACTTAAAATGAAAGTTTTGGGAAAAGAGGCGTCATTCGAATATGAATTTTCAATCAATGGAATATTTTGCCGCGGTTGCGAAAAACCGCAGCTTCACCAGGGCCGCCGATGCGCTGCATATTACCCAGCAGACGTTAAGCGCCCATATCGCCGGAATCGAGCGGGAGCTTGGATGTCCGCTCCTAATCCGTCACATCCCGCTGGAGCTTACCTATGCGGGGGAGGTATTTCTGCGCTATGCAACGGAATTTAATACAAAATATGACTGTATGCTTCACGAATTTGGCGATATTTTAAATAACCAGACAGGAAAACTGCGGATCGGCATCGCATTCACGCGCGGACACGCCATCATGCCGGAGCTGATCGCCGCCTTTCAAAAGGAATATCCCGGTGTGGATGTGGAACTCGTCGAATCTTCCAACGATGTGCTGCAAAAATACTTGCTGGACGGCACAATTGATCTGGCGATCGCCAATTTTTCAGTTCGCATTCCCGGCATCATTCTGCGGGATTTCTATGAGGAAGAGATGGTTCTCATCGTCTCCACTGCCCTGCTGCAGGACATTTACGGCAAACAGACCGAGAGCATTATCCAGGAAGTCAGCCGCCATCACCGCTACTCCCTTCTGGCTCCGTGTCCGTTTCTCCTAAACCGTGAACATGATCTGGTCGGACGCATCGGGCGGAATATCCTCGCGACAGACAACTTCGTCCCCTCGGTTCATGCCTGCTCTGACAACATCGCTACCCTGCTTGCCCTCTGCGCGATGGGAAAAGGTGCCTGCATCAGCCCGAAAAACCTCGCATTTTCTATTCTCAGTAAGGAACAGCTGGATACACTCCATGTCTTTACGCTCGGGGAAGAAGCGCGGTACCCGATCAAATTTGCGTGGCTGGAACAGAGCTATGAGTGGAATATGATTTCACGGTTTATTGAATCGTCGCTGAAATGCACTCAGTGACATACTCCCTCCACTTAGCTAATGCTGGAAGTGGGGGCTTCTCGTTCGATTGCCCTATTGGGCAAAGCATAGGCGAGCTATC
>OIWK01000484.1_pt1 | contig 42888 bp, 38 predicted proteins | sample 1587401 | NCBI WGS metagenome assembly OIWK01 (sample SAMEA3888911, study PRJEB22519) | human gut metagenome | biome: human gut; feature: human-associated habitat; material: faeces | place: Denmark | collected 2009 | reverse complement strand
TCGAATTAAACCACATACTCCACTGCTTGTGCGGGCCCCCGTCAATTCCTTTGAGTTTCAACCTTGCGGTCGTACTCCCCAGGTGGATTACTTATTGTGTTAACTGCGGCACTGAAGGGGTCAATCCTCCAACACCTAGTAATCATCGTTTACGGTGTGGACTACCAGGGTATCTAATCCTGTTTGCTACCCACACTTTCGAGCCTCAGCGTCAGTTGGTGCCCAGTAGGCCGCCTTCGCCACTGGTGTTCCTCCCGATATCTACGCATTCCACCGCTACACCGGGAATTCCGCCTACCTCTGCACTACTCAAGAAAAACAGTTTTGAAAGCAGTTTATGGGTTGAGCCCATAGATTTCACTTCCAACTTGTCTTCCCGCCTGCGCTCCCTTTACACCCAGTAATTCCGGACAACGCTTGTGACCTACGTTTTACCGCGGCTGCTGGCACGTAGTTAGCCGTCACTTCCTTGTTGAGTACCGTCATTATCTTCCTCAACAACAGGAGTTTACAATCCGAAGACCTTCTTCCTCCACGCGGCGTCGCTGCATCAGGGTTTCCCCCATTGTGCAATATTCCCCACTGCTGCCTCCCGTAGGAGTCTGGGCCGTGTCTCAGTCCCAATGTGGCCGTTCAACCTCTCAGTCCGGCTACCGATCGTCGCCTTGGTGGGCCGTTACCTCACCAACTAGCTAATCGGACGCGAGGCCATCTCAAAGCGGATTGCTCCTTTTCCCTCTGGTCGATGCCGACCCGTGGGCTTATGCGGTATTAGCAGTCGTTTCCAACTGTTGTCCCCCTCTTTGAGGCAGGTTCCTCACGCGTTACTCACCCGTTCGCCACTCGCTCGAGAAAGCAAGCTCTCTCTCGCTCGTTCGACTTGCATGTGTTAGGCGCGCCGCCAGCGTTCGTCCTGAGCCAGGATCAAACTCTTTATAAATGATATTTATCACTTAAAAAGTGTTAAATCTTTTTTCGCTCAGCACGCAATCGCTTGCGTCCTGTGTGAATTACTTTGTTTGGAATTGTTTAACGTGTTTTTCCAACACGAAAATAGGTTCCGTTACAAGTTTTTCGATATTGTTCAATTTTCAAGGTCCTGTGCGCCTCAGCCTTAGCGGCTGACGGCTTGATTATTTTACCACAGAAGTGTTTTTTTGTCAAGCACTTTTTTCAGAAGCTTTTCGATTTTACTGAACATGTGGCTCGTTTTTCAACGTATCCATATTGGTTCTTTCGCTTTGCTTCTGCCGCTTTCAGAAGTCATTCTTTCCGGCGGCCCTTGGCGCTCAAGTATAATACCACATCCCCAGCCTTCTGTCAACACTTTTTGACATCTTTTTTGAGTTTTTTCTATATTTCTTGAATTTGTTTCATTTCCCCGGCCGGGTGTTTCTTTTTTATCCCATAAACAGCACAAAGCCCCGCGCGCAAACGCAGGGCTTTGAAATACAAATGATCACAGTTCTCCCCGGCCAGACAGCGCCCGGTACAGGGTCGTCTCATCGGTATACTCCAGGCTGGCACCCACGGGCAGGCCATAGGCCAGACGGGTGGTCTTGATGCCCAGGGGCTTGATGAGCTTTGCCAGATACATGGCTGTTGCCTCACCTTCAACGGTGGGGTTCATGGCCATGATCACTTCCTTCACTTCACCGTCCCCCAGACGGGCCAGCAGTTCCTTGACCGTCAGCTGTTCGGCACCGATGCCATCCATAGGGCTGATGAGCCCGTGGAGCACATGGTACATTCCATGGTACTCCCGGGTGCGCTCAAACGCCTGCACGTCACGGGGCGTTTCCACCACACAGATGACAGAGCGGTCCCGCTTGGCACTGGCACAGATGGGGCAGAGCTCGGCTTCGGTATAATTCTGGCAGACACGGCAGCGGTGGAGCTTGGTGTGGGCGTTCTGGATCGCACCCGCCAGTGCGGCGGCATCCTGATCCGACATGCTCAGTACCTGATAGGCCATCCGGGTCGCACCCTTCCGCCCAATGCCCGGGAACTTGCTGAATTCTTCGATCAGCTTTTCCAGCGGGGCTGCATTATAACCCATGGTGCTCCTCCACTTTGATCAAAGACCGGGAATGTTCAGGCCGCCGGTCAGTTTGCCCATTTCGGCCTCGGCAGTCTCATCCACCTGCTTGACGGTTGCATTGACGGCAGCAGCCACCAGGTCTTCCAGCATCTCGATATCATCGGGGTCCACGGCCTCAGGCTTAATGGTGATGCTCAGCACCTCGTGCTTGCCGTTCATCTTCACGGTGACCATCTCACCGGATGCACTGCCGGTGTACTCAGCAGCTTCCAGCTCTGCCTGCTTGGCCTTCATATCTTCCTGCATCTTCTGGGCCTGACGCATCAGGGAGTTCATATCGGGGCGGCCGAAGCCTGCGGGCATTCTTGCTTTCATGGTTGGTTCTCCTTTTATTTATCGTTTTTTGCGTTCACTATCCTCAATCGACACCTCCAGCCCCAGCTGTTCCAGCTTGCGGAGGGATTCCTCGGCGTTGGCCGAAGCGCGATTGACCGTCTTGGATTCATAAGGGCCGATGGGCACCGCCACACCGGACACCTGCGCGATCAGCTTTTTGATGAGCTTCTGGCTTTCCTTGTTGGCGCGGATAAAATCCCGGAAGGTCTTTCCACCATCGATAAGCACCCGGGTACCATCAAAGTAACCCTTGGACTTTTTCAGGTAGGTGTAGAGCATGGGATCCTGCTCCTGCAGGAGCTTGATGACCTCTGCCCACTGCGGGAAGGGATTGATCCCCTCTGCCGCCACCTTGCGGGGCTTGTTCAGCGCCGGGTCAGCCGTATATTCCGGCTTGGGCTCCGGCTGAGGCTGGGCCGCAGGCACTTCCCGTGCAGGAGCCGGAGGCGCTTCTCTCTGCGGCGGCGCAGCCGGGGTCGGCTCGTCCCAGGGGGGCGGGGCCTCCGAAGTCACCGGCGGTTCCTCCGGCAGGGGCGGCAGCTCTTCTTCCGCAGAAGCTGCTGCTTCTGCCTTGGGAGGTTCCACGGGCTGAGGTGCCGTTTCCGGCTCAGACTGCTGCATCGGTGCCGGTTCCACAGAAGGTTCCTGCACGGGAGCCGATGCCGCCGGTGCACATACAAAAGGTTTGACCGGTGCCGACGCAAACGGTCTGGGGGCATCCTGTGCAGGGACCGCAGGCCGGGCGGCGGGCACAGCCTGTACCGCCACCTGCTGGGGCGGCTCCGAAAGGCTGAACAGGGCCAGTTCCAGCTCTATCCGCTGGTCACTGCCACGGGTCATGTGCTCCAGAGCGTTGCCCAGAGCCCGGATGGCCCGGATCGCCTCCCGCTGCCCCATCCGGGGGCCTTTTTCCAGATAGAGCTTTTCCTCTTCCGGGGATACACCCGAGAGCAGTGCCTGCCCGCCGGGCAGGGCCGCCAGCATCAGCGCACGGTAATGGGCAATAAGCTCCTCGGTCAGCCGCTTCACATCCACTGACTGCTGACGCAGCTGAGCCAGCTGTGCCAGTGCTGCGGCGGCATCCTGCGCTTCCAGCGCATCCGAAATATGGAACAGATAGCTCCGGTCAGTCACACCTGCCATCCGGCGGACAACGTCCGCATCGATCTTTGCCGTGACACCGGCACAGGTATCCAGAATGGACAGCGCGTCTCGCATGGCACCATCGGCAAGGCGGGAGATAAGCTCCGCCCCCTCGCCGGACAACTCCAGTCCCTCCTGCCCGGCGATGTACTCCACACGCTGGGCGATGTCCTCGGGGCCGATGCGGGTAAAATCGTACCGCTGGCACCGGGAAAGGATGGTGGCGGGGACCTTCTGGATCTCCGTAGTCGCCAGAATAAAGATGACGTGGGCGGGCGGCTCCTCCAGCGTTTTCAGCAGGGCATTGAACGCTGCCGTGGAGAGCATGTGCACCTCGTCGATGATATATACCTTATAATGACAGGCGCTGGGGGTGTAGGCTGTTTCATCACGCAGATCACGGATATCGTCCACGCCGTTGTTGGAGGCCGCGTCCATCTCCACCACGTCCAGAATGCTGCCGTTGTCGATGCCTCTGCAGATCTCGCACTCACCGCAGGGGTCACCGTTCTGGGGATGCAGGCAGTTGACTGCCTTGGCAAAGATCTTGGCACAAGTGGTCTTGCCGGTGCCGCGCACGCCGGTAAACAGATAAGCGTGGCCCACGCGGCCTGTGGCGATCTGGTTGCGCAGTGCGGTCACGATGCCGCGCTGGGCCACCACATCCTCAAACCGCTGGGGCCGCCACTTGCGGTACAGGGCTCGATACATCTGCTTCTCCCCTTTCAACAAAAAAGCCGGGCAGCGCTGACGGGGTTTGACCCCCGCCTTGCGTAACTCGGCATACGGATGCAGGCTGACTGAAACGCACGGGACACACCGCTTAAGGCTGCTTGGTTCCCCACCTGACCTGGTTCACAGCGGCCCCATCGTACAGGGCCCGCATCCGTATGCCGAACCACGCAGCAGGCGCTGTCCGGCATGGCACATTTTGTGCTTGATTATTATACCATTTTTTCAGCAGCATTGCAAGTAGTAAAAAAAGCCCCGCTGCCGTAAATTTCGACAGCGGGGCACTCTATTTTACGTTATTGCCGAACCGGTTCAGACAGTGCGGCCAAAACCGGCACCGCAGAGCATGACTGAGAGATCAGGACTGGCAAGCAGTGATCAGGCTCATCTTGTAGACCTCGTCAGCGTTGCAGCCACGGGACAGGTCGTTGATGGGTGCGTTCAGGCCCTGCAGGATGGGGCCGTAGGCAGCGTAGCCGCCCAGACGCTGAGCGATCTTATAGCCGATGTTGCCGGCCTCGATGCAGGGGAAGATGAAGGTGTTGGCCTGGCCAGCGACCTTGCTGCCCTTGCACTTGACCTGTGCAACTTCGGGAGCAACGGCAGCGTCAAACTGCAGCTCGCCGTCCACAGCCAGCTCGGGGTCCATCTCCTGAGCCTTGATGGTAGCGTCATGGCTCAGAGCAACGGTGCCGCCCTTGCCGGAACCCTTGGTGGAGAAGCTCAGAACTGCGACCTTCGGATCGATGCCGAACAGCTTTGCGGTCTTGGCAGTCTCAACGGCCACCTCAGCCAGCTTTGCGGATGCAGCGATCTTGACCTCGCCGGTAGCCTTATCAATGGTATCGGTGTAATCAATGTTGACAGCGCAGTCGCCCATGGCAATGCGCTTCAGGCCCTCTTCGCCAAAGTCACGGTCCAGAATGAAGCAGGAGCTCACCAGGTGTGCGCCCTTCTTGGTCTTGACCAGCTGCAGAGCGGGGCGGATGGTATCGGCGGTGGAGTAAGTAGCGCCGCCCAGCAGGCAGTCAGCCTTGCCCATCTTGACCAGCATGGTGCCGAAGTAGTTGGACTTCTTCAGCATTGCGGTGCACTCTTCAGCGGTCTGCTTGCCCTTGCGCAGCTCGACCATGGTGTTCACCATCTCGTCGAAACCTGCGTAGTTCTCAGGGTCAATGATCTCAGCAGCGGAAATATCAAAATTGCCTGCGGCAGCAGCGGCCTTGCACTCAGCCTCGTTGCCCACCATGACAACCTTCAGAACGCCCTCGGCCAGCAGCTTGCTGGCTGCCTCCAGGATGCGGGGGTCATTGCCCTCGGTAAAAACGATCGTCTTGGGGTTTGCCTTCAGCTGTGCTACCAGCGGTGCGAACATATCAGCCATTGTTGATTACCTCCGAATTAACTATCCAATATTCACATCCGGGTGCCTGTTGGACACAAGGATGCCTTTCTCTTTTATTCTAGCACACCCGGCAAAAAGTTCAAGACAAAATTGGCTTTTTGTGCTATTATTTTAGGAGAAAACCATTTTTGATTTGTGAATAAATTATCATTCAGCTGCAAGGAGATCAAACTGCTATGGATTGGGATACATTAAAGGCCGAGTGCCTTGCCTGCCGCAGATGTGAGCTGTGCACTGACCGCACCCATGTGGTGTTCGGGCAGGGTGTCCAGACTGCTGAGGTGCTGTTCGTGGGCGAGGGCCCGGGCCAGAGCGAGGACGAGCAGGGCCTGCCCTTTGTGGGCCGCAGCGGCCAGTTGCTGGACAAATACCTGTTTGCCATCGATCTGGACCGGAGCAAAAACTGCTATATTGCCAACATCGTCAAGTGCCGCCCGCCCCACAACCGCGACCCGCTGCCCACCGAGAGCGAGGCCTGTATGCCATGGCTCCGGGAACAGTTCAAGCTGCTGCAGCCAAAGATCGTGGTCTGCCTGGGCCGCATCGCCTCCCAGCGGATGATCCGCACCGATTTCTCCGTGACCAAGGAGCACGGCACCTTTGTGCAAAAGAACGGCGTATGGTTTATGGGCACCTTCCACCCCGCTGCCCTGCTCCGGCAGGCGCAGAACAAACCCGCCGCCTTTGCGGATTTTGTGGCTCTGCGGGATAAGATCCACGAGGTGTGCGGGCACACATATTAACAAGCTCACCCTCTCCGTCATTGCTGTCGCAATGCCACCTCTCCCGAAGGGAGAGGCCTTGGCAGAAAGATGAAGCTCACAAAAACTGCCAAGGGCTCCCACTTTGGGGGAGCTGGCGAGCGGAGCGAGACTGAGAGGGCAAGGCCGTTTCCAAGTATCATCTCCCTTCATTTTTGCATACCCTAAAGCAAAAGTGAGGTGTTCTGATATGAAAACGATCCAAAGCCGTTCCCCCGATTTCTTTCTGGGGGCCACCACACCGGCGGGCTTCAAGGGTTATTTTGAGCCGCTGCGCCGGGAGCCCGGGATGCAGATGCTTCTCATCAAAAGCGGGCCGGGATGCGGCAAATCCACCTTGATGAAGCATCTGGCCCAGGCCGCCGAGCAGCAGGGCCAGCGCATCGAAAAGATCCACTGTGCCAGCGACCCGGACAGTCTGGACGGGGTCATCTTCCTCGACCAGAAACGCGCCATCATCGATGCCACCGCGCCCCATGTGGTGGAGCCGGACGCGCCCGGGGCTGATGAGCTGGTGGTGAGCCTGTACCACACCATCGATGCCGGAAAGCTGGCTCCCCACCGGGACGAGGTCAAGGCCCTGTTTGCCCGGAATGCCGCCCTGCGGGGCCGGGCGGCCCGGTATATCGCATCGGCGGGCAGCCTGATGCTGGACAGCCGCCGGGCCGAAGCCTGCAGCGCCAACTTTGAAAAGGTGCGCCGCTACGTCAAGCGGCTCTGCACCCGACTGCTTCCCCGCACCGAGGGCACCGCCAGCGAGGAGCTGCGGCTGCTCTCAGCCATCACCCCCAAGGGGATGGTATTCTACCGGGGCACGGTAGAAGCGCTGGCCGACCGGTATGTGGTATTCCGGGATGATTACGGGGCGGTCTCCCGCCTGCTGCTGGAACTCATCCGGGCCGAAGCGCTGGCCCGGGGCTACCACATCATCACCTGCCCCTGCGCCATGCACCCTGAAGATCAGATCGACCACATCTTCATTCCGGCCCTGCGGCTGGCTTTTTTGACCGACAACCTCTGGCATCCCATCCAGCTGCCCGGCGTGCAGGCCGTGCGCTGTACCCGCTTTGTGGACCGGGAGAACCTGTCCGGCTTCCGCGCCCGCCTGCGCTTCAACGACCGTGCTGCCTCCGAGCTCATCGACCAGGCTGTAGCCCTGATGGCTCAGGCCAAGAACTGCCATGATGAGTTGGAGACTTATTACCGGGCCGCCGTGGATTTTGACCAGGTGAATGCTGTTGCAGCAAATTGTCAAAAGATCCTGGGTCTCGGGTAGGCCCTGCTGTTAAACCCCACCGTCAGCCCTTTGGGCTGCCACCGCCCCTAGTAGGGGCGGCCTTGGCAAAGCGATGTAGTTTGTGCGTAAAGGGGAACCCCAAAAAACTTTACGTAACGCCAGAGGCCCCACTATTAGGGGGGCTGGCGAGCGATAGCGAGACTGAGGGGTTTAGTTTTCCAACATACTGTGCACAACCTGAAAGGAAGTGAACCCCATGCCAACCATCCGTCTCTCTGTCCGGGAGCTGGTGGAGTTCCTGCTCCGCACCGGCAGTATCGACAGCCGCTTTACCGGCTTTGACCGGGCCAACGAGGGCGCACGCATCCACCGCAGGCTCCAGAAGGCGGCGGGTGAAGGCTACGCCGCCGAGGTGTTCCTCACGGCAGAGCGGACGATGGAGGGAATCGGGTTCACCATCGAGGGCCGTGCCGACGGCATTTTTACCGATGAGGACGGCACGGTGGTCATCGACGAGATCAAGACCACCGCCGCGCCTGCCGATGCCATCACGGAGGACATGAACCCCTGCCACTGGGCGCAGGGCATGGTCTACGGGGCCATCTGCGCCGAGCAGCGGGAGCTGGAAGCACTGGATGTCCGGCTGACCTATTACCAGATCGACACCGATGAGATCATCCGCTATACCCGGCACTTCTCCGCCGCTGAGCTGGATGCGTTTCTCAACGACTTACTGCGGCAGTATCTTCCCTGGGCACGGCGGCAGCTGGACTGGGTGGAAGCCCGGAACCGGAGCCTTGGGGCCCTGCAATTTCCGTTTCCGGCCTACCGTCCCGGGCAGCGTGCCCTTGCCGGGGAGGTCTATCGCGCCTGTGCTGCGGGCAAGGCAGAGCAGAAGGGCGGTACCCGGCTGTTCTGCCAGGCACCCACCGGCATCGGCAAAACGATGAGTGCCCTCTTCCCTGCCCTGAAAGCCATGGGCGAGGGCAAGGGGGAAAAGATCTTCTACCTGACCGCCCGCAACACGACACAGGCCGCTGCTGAGGATGCACTGGCCCGTCTGCGGGCGGCAGACCCGGCGCTTTCCCTGCGCAGCGTGACCCTTTCGGCCAAGGAGAAGGCCTGCCTGTGCAAGGATGCTGAGGGCCGTCCCGCCTGCCTGCCGGAAGCCTGTCCCTACGCCAACGGCTACTACGAGCGACTGAAGGATGCGCTGGCCGACCTGCTGGACAGCGCCGTCCCCTATGACCGGGCCGCCCTGACTGAGACTGCCCGGCGGCACAGGGTCTGCCCTTTTGAGCTGGGGCTGGACCTGAGCGAGTGGTGTGATGTGGTCATCGGAGACTACAACTATCTGTTCGACCCCACCGTGCACCTGCGGCGCTTTTTCGATGCGGCGGGCGACTACATTTTTCTCATCGACGAAGCCCACAACCTGCCGGACCGGGCCAGAGCCATGTACTCGGCACGGTTCTGCAAGAGCAGCCTGACCGATGCCAGACGGGCTATCGGCAAAGGAAAAAGCGCACTGAAAACCGCGTTGACAAAGGCAGACAAGGGCTTTCTGGAAGCGCGCCGGGCGGTAACGAAGCTGGCCCCCCGCCGGGGTTCAGCGCCCACCGAATCGCCGGCAGAGGATCTCACCCAACAGACCAGCCTTCTGGATACCGAACCGGCAGAAGCCGCCTTCCCGCTGCCGGAGCCTTTGCTGGCGCAGGATGGCACGGTCTTTTTGCAAGAGCTACCGAAGGAGCTGCTCCGACTGCTGTTCAGCCTGCAGCCTCCCCTGCAGGACTGGCTGGAGGCCAACCCGGAGGCCGATGCCCACGCCCAGCTGCTCGAGCTCTACTTTGCGGTGCAGGATATCACCCGGGCGGCAGAGCGGTACGACGCGCATTTTGTCACCCAGCTGACAGCCCGGGGCAGCGAGCTGGAATGGGAACTGCTCTGCCTTGACCCTGCCCCCTTTGTGGATGCCAGCCTTGCCGCCGGGCGGGCGGCGGCGCTGTTCAGCGCAACGCTCACCCCGCCGGGCTACTATCGCTCCGTGCTGGGCTGTTCCGATGCCCGGGCTGTGGCACTGGAAAGCCCGTTTCCTCCCGAACATCTGGGGCTCTACTGCCTGCCCGGCATCTCCACCCGCTACCGGGACCGGGAGGCCAGTGTGCAGGCCGTCTCGGATGCACTGGCCGCACTGGCCCGGGCCAAGGTGGGCAACTATCTGGCCTTTTTTCCCAGCTACGCCTATCTGCGGCAGGTATATGAGGACTTCACCGCCCGTTACCCGGACATCGGGACGCTGGCCCAGGAGAGTGGTCTGGACGACGCGGCCCGGGCGGCCTTTCTGGAACAGTTCGGCCCAAGCCCCGCAAAAACGCTGCTGGGCTTCGGGGTCATGGGCGGCATCTTCGGCGAGGGCGTGGATCTGGTGGGCGACCGGCTCATCGGGTGTGCCATCGTGGGGGTAGGTCTGCCTCAGGTGAACCCCCGGCAGGAGATCCTGCGCCGTTACTATGACGAGGCGGGCGGCACCGGTTTCGACTACGCTTACCGCTTTCCGGGCATGAACAAGGTGCTGCAGGCGGCGGGCCGGGTCATCCGCACGCAGGAAGACAGGGGCGTGGTGCTTCTGCTGGATGACCGCTTTGCCCGCGCCGAATACACCCGCCTGTTCCCCCGCCACTGGCACCAGCTCCAATACCTGCGCAGCACCACAGAGCTGGAGCAGCAGCTTGCCGCCTTCTGGGCGCTGAACCAATAGAAAAAAGCCTGTCAGCGCTAAAACCGACAGGCTTTTTCTCATGCTCCGGACATTTTCCGGCTCTTACTTCTTTCTGGGCAGGGATCTGCGCAGTTCATCCCAGGCAGTCATCTCCACCAATGTGGTGGCGCGCAGGGCGGCAAACGCTTCATCCAGATACTGCATCTCGCTCACCGCACGCATGGCGTGATCCGAAATGCACCACTTCCCAACGACCGTCTGCGCCATCCAGTAGACCATCCGCTCGGTCTTTTTCCGCTGTTTGGTGCCCTCGCGGTAGCGGTCGGTGTTCTCCGCATCGTTCACGGGTACACCTGCCGCTTTCAGCATCTCACAGCACTCCCAGGCGGCATCCACGATCATCCTGCGCTGTTCCACTGTGGTGCGGGAAAGTTCCCCATCCACCGCATAGCAGGCATAGGCGCAGGGCAGGATAAAGGCGATGTGGCTCTTGAGCCACTCGTCCATATCGCTGTAATAGGTCAGCTTGTAATGAGTCCCCTCAAAGGCAGCCTGCAGCCGCAGGCGGAATGCGCCGGACAGGGGTGCGGTTGCGCCGCCGACGGTCATTCCCATCCCCATGTGCACACTGACCAGCCGGTCATGCTCCCGGCGGCCTGCATTGTTCTGGAAGCCAAAGGCGATCTTATCCACTGGGCGCTGCATGGCCTGCAGCATCTCCTGCGCATAGGGATCATTGCCCACAAAGATGAAGTACTGGCTCCGGTTCGCCTTGAGGATGGGCAGCACATCGGCCAGCTGCCCGGCCTGCACCGTGACAAACACAAGGTCATACACATCCTCGGGGGCCAGCACATCTGTTGTCTGCATCCGATCCACCGTTGTTTTCCGCTGGAGCATGTGGCGGATAATCAGGCCCTTCTGGTCAATGATCTCCTTCCACTCGCCCCGGGCCAGCAGGGTGACCACATTTTTCTTGTTCTGTGCCAGACTGTGGGCCAGCTGACAGCCCTGAACGCCTGCGCCGTACACCAAGATCCTCATAACGAGATACCTCCTGTTTTGCATGATCAGCCCGGCCGGAAACACCGGGCTGTTACTTTTTCAGGAACGAGAAGAAGCCCTTTTTCTCATAGGGCCGGGTCTGCACGCCGGTCACGGTGTAGCCCGTTTCGGCAATGGCAGCCTTCAGCGCCTCCACATCCACCGGCTGCTCCGAGACGATGACCGTTTCGCCCTTGGTGTGGGAAGAAGTCACCTTGTTCACCCGGGCGGTCTTGCGCACCGTATCATTGATGTGGCTCTCGCACATACCGCACATCATACCATCGACCCTCAGGATCGTTTCTACCATTGTTGTCCCCTCCATACTGTATCTGCGGGCACCCCTGTCAAACTGCACAAGTCCAGCCCGCTGTTTTCGTCATTTTGTTAGTTTTAGCTAACTCATTGTGGAAACAAAAAGGCTCCTGCCCCGCACAGCACTGCTCTGCGGAACTTTGCCGATCTGTTTTCAGTTTTATCATACCATACCGGTGGGCAAATTTCAAGCTGCCCGCAAAACCGGCCGGGGGACTTTATCAAAGGGCCAGTTCATGGAAAACAGCGCTGCTTTCCAGCTCTTTCCATTGCATCGTGTTTTCTTCCAGGGTCATGTAGCTGTGGGGGCTGTTCTCCTTGGGGATGCTCACAGAACCCGGATTCAGGTAAAGATTTCCCTGCCCGAACTCTGTCCAGGCCGGAACATGGGTGTGCCCATGCAACAGCACATCTCCGGGGGCCAGCGGCGGCAGATTTTTCACATGATAGATATGCCCGTGGGTCGCATAAATAAGCCGCCGCCCCACCGGAAGCACCGCATAATCGGCCAGCACGGGGAATTCCAGCACCATCTGGTCCACCTCAGCATCACAGTTGCCCCGCACGCAGAGCAGCTTCTCCTTTTTCCCGTTCAGCAGGGGGATGACCTCCTTGGGGGCGTACTCTCGGGGCAGGTCGTTGCGGGGGCCGTGGTAGAGCAGGTCGCCCAACAGGAACAGCCGGTCGGCTCCCTCCCGCTCAAAGGCCTCCAGCATTTTGCGGCAGTAGTAAGCCGACCCGTGCAGGTCTGACGCGATCATCCATTTCATGGCAGATCCTCCTTTTGTGCGTTCTGTTCTTATTTTACCGCCGCCGCGCCCCATGTCAAGGGCAAGGGCCCACTGTAAAAAGTCATACTTTTATTTTAAAAAGTCCTTGACAAGTATCCCTGTGATGTGGTATCTTTGAACCAATAAAATATCGTGTGGATTTTTACAGCATTCTGCAACTTTTCGCCACACAATGGTACAAAAGCCATTGTGTGGCTTTTGCTTTGCCTTCAAATCCAAATCTGACCCTCAGGAGCAATGAAAATGAACGATACTTTTATGAAAACCAGACCGGTATTCCCGCTGCTTCTCTCCATGGCCCTGCCCAACGTCATCTCGATGCTGGTGAACAGCCTGTACAACATCGTAGACAGCCTCTTTGTGGCCCAGATCAGCGAGCAGGCCATGACGGCGCTTTCGCTGGTGTTTCCCATCCAGAACTTTGTCAATGCAGTGGCCATCGGCTTCGGCATCGGCATCAACGCCCAGATCGCGCTCTACCTCGGCGCAGGCGACCACGAAAACGCCAACCGGGCCGCCACCCACGGCATGATGTTTTCCCTGCTGCACGGCGTGCTGGGCATGGTCCTCTGCATTGCCATCATGCCCGGCTTCCTGCGCCGCTTCACTACCGATCCCGCTCTGGTGGACATGGGCGTGACCTACTCCACCATCGTGTTCCTGTTCTCGCTGGTCAACATGGCAGACCTCGCCTTTGAGAAGATCTTCCAGTCCGTGGGCCGGATGAACGTTGCCATGGTGGCGCTGATCACCGGCTGCGTGACCAACATCGCCCTCGACCCGGTCCTCATCTTCGGCCTTGGGCCGGTGCCCGCCCTGGGCATTGCCGGTGCGGCCCTTGCCACCGGCATCGGGCAGGCCGTTTCCCTTGTGGTCTACCTCTATGTCTACTGCACCACAGAAGTTGCCGTCCGCTTCTCCCGCCGCTGCCTGCGGTTCGATGCCGCCCTTGACGGCAAGCTCTATGCCATCGGTGTACCGGCCATCCTGAATCTGGCCCTGCCCAGCCTGCTGGTCACCTTCCTGAACGGCCTGCTGGCGGTCTACTCCCAGAGCTATGTGACGGTGCTGGGCATCTACTACAAACTCCAGACCTTCCTTTACCTGCCGGCCAACGGCATCGTGCAGGGGATGCGCCCGCTGGTGGGCTACAACTACGGTGCCCGGGAGCATGGCCGTGTGTCCAGGCTCTACAACCTGACACTGGGCCTGAGCGCTGGGATCATGGCCATTGGCACCCTGCTCTGCCTGACCATTGCAGGCCCGCTGATGGGTCTGTTCACCTCTAACCCCGAGACCATCGCCATCGGCCAGACCGCCCTGCGGATCATCTGCCTGGGATTCATCGTCTCGGCAGTGTCTACCACCTCCTCCGGCGCGCTGGAGGGTCTGGGCAAGGGCGTGCCCTCGCTGGTCATCTCCCTCTGCCGCTACATCATCTTCATCATGCCCATTGCGTGGGTGCTGTGCGGCCGCATGGGCCCTACCGGTGTCTGGCACGCCTTCTGGATCACAGAGGCCCTCTCTGCCGTGATCGCCTACGCGGTATATCACAAGGCAGTCCATCAGAAATAACCCTCTCCAACAAAAATTCCCGCTCGATGGAGCGGGAATTTTTGTTATCATCTCTTCTTTTGTGGAAGGCTGCTCTCAGATCAGGCCCAGAGTTTTGAGCTCCCTTGCCACGCCGTCCTCCGTCACAGCCGGGCAGATGCGGTCGCAGAGCTTTTTCAGGTTGTCGGAGCCATTGGCCATGCAGACGCTGATGCCTACCACATCGGTCATCTGCAGGTCATTGTCGCTGTCGCCAAAGCCGATGGTATCGGCCAGCGAACACCCCAGCTCATCACAGATGGCCTTGATGCCGGTGCCCTTGTTGAACTTGCGGTTGATGAGCTCCCCGTTGACGATGGCTGACGGGTTATCCCCCAGCCGGGACTCACAGAAGATGAACTGATCCTCATACAGCTGCTTTGCTTCAGCAAGGCAGGCCTCATTGGGGGCGATGAACACCACCTTGTAAACCGGCTCTCCGTGGTATTCCTCAATGGGCCGGATGGTCATGCCATACTCCATCGTTTTGCGCCAGCGCTCGGCCTCGCTGTTCAGCTGCCCCGGCTTGCGGGGGAACAAATGGGCGAACCGCTCGATCATCCTGATGCCGCCGTAAGTATCGTCCCGGGCTTCCAGTGTGCACTCGGCACCGGCACGCCCCAGCACCTCCCGCAGGCCCTCGACCTGCGCAGGCTCCATGGGAAGATCCACGAGAATTTTCCCATCACAGCCTACATAGCCGCCTGCAGAGCAGACAAAGCCATCGAAACCGTAGGCAAGCAGCGGCTTCGTCATGCGCAGGTTGCGCCCGGTGCACAGAAACACCTTGTGGCCGTTGGCCCGGGCCTGCCGGATGGCCTCCACGGCACTGGCCGGAACGGTCATCTCACCGGGCGGCAGTAAAGTACCGTCAATATCCAGAAAAATCAGTTTTTGCTTCATAGTTTCCTCACTCTTTCACTGCCAGTTCATGGTAAAGCCGCGAATCAGCAGACCCACGGCCAGGATCGCCAGCAGTACCAGCAGAACGGTGCGGTTGGCCTGTTTCTGCTTCTGTCTGGCCCGGGCACGGCTGTTCCGGCTGCCGCTCTGCTTCCGGTTCTGAGATCTGCCACCGGAGCTGCGGCCGCTCGTGTTCTGCTTTGCGCTGCTGCGGCGGGAAGCACTGCCGGAAGCCCCCTCTTTTTTCCTGCCCGCAGTGCTCTGGCCAGACTTTGCCGCGCGGGGTGCTTTCTCTTCCGGGGCCGCCGACGCAATGGGCTTTTTGGCCCCGCAGCGGCTCAGATAATCCTCGGCCAGCCGGTAATACTGGCCCAGCTCACTGGTGCGCAGGGGCGCGCCTGCATAGCCCTCTTCCAGTGCTTCCACGGCCTCGTTGAAGAGGATCGCCGCCTGCGCAGCCGCCGTGCGGTCGGAGGCATGGGCCGCTTCATTGCGGGCGGTGCGCACCGCGTTGCAGGCCCGGCGGGCAGCAGCCGGGTGCTCCGTATTGCCCAGCAGATCCAGCGGACGGGCAGCATCCTTTTCAGGGTCCAGCAGCACCCGCATACACAGGGTGGTATCCAGCTGCTGCCAGCTGTTTCGGCCCGCCAGATCGGGCAGACGGTCATAATATTCGGGGCTCTCCTGCTGGCGGGTACGGATGTGATCCAGCAGGGCTCCCAGGCTGTGCTCCCCGGGCTTGTTCTCCCAGTGCCAGCGCAGCAGCTTGCGGCTGATCTCATCGCAGGTAGTTTTGATTTCAAAAGCGGTTTGCAGTGCTTCGTCGGGCATAACCTTTCTCCTTCGTACAACCAAAAAACGGAGGAAGCGCAGCCTCCTCCGTCATTCATTTACATCATAAACTGATAATAGACGAAGCCCCACAGCGCAATGCCTGCGCAGACGATGGCGGTGATGGGCGGGACCCAGCGGACGAGGGTCTCGGCAATGCCGTCACGGCTCTCTTCCGCATCGTCCTCCTCATCGTACTGCTCCACCTCGGGTTCCGGCTGGCGGGCCGGGGCGGCACGGCGGGCAGCAGCAGGCATCACACGGGTGCCCTCGTCATCCACAGCCGCTGCACCGCTGCCGGGGAACGCCGCGCGGGTGGCGGCATCCAGCACCCGGGTAGGCTCTGCTTCCGGAACAGGGGTGTGTTCCACCGGCGGTGCAAAGCTGGTCGGAGCGCCGACAGGCTCTGCCGGGCGGGCCGTCGGGATGACCCGAGTGGGTTCTGCCTGCACCGGCGCGCTGGCCACGATGCGGGTCGGCTCTTCCTGCGGAGCGGCGCTCACCACGCGGGTGGCCTCCGCCGCCGGGGCCTGCTCTGCAGGGGCGGCCTTCTGGCCGGGCTGCAGCAGGGTGTTCAGGGCATTCTGCAGCAAGATGCGGTCACAGCCGCACTCGGTGCAGTAGACCGTGTCCTCTTCCTTCGGGTGGAAGGAACCACAGGCACAGTACCAGCCGTTCTCGAACACCTGCGGCATATACTTGAGGCCGGTGCGGTTCATCCGGCTTTCCAGTGCCTTTTCCAGCTCCGGACTCAGGCGGCGCGGGGCCGGCAGGCGGACGCGCTTGATGGCATCCAGATGCACGACCTTTTTGCCGCTGTATACGTTCTTCAGGACCACATCCACGCTGGTGATGGCCTTCTGGGTCACGAACACGGCATCGTCCATGCCAAAGCTCTCACCGGGCTTGACCTCGATCTCGCGGTATTCAAAGGCATCCTCACACAGGATGATGCCATCTACACCCTTACACTTGAAGTGGATCTCCAGTGCAGTCAGGGTAACCTTGGAGATGTTCTTGAAGGTCAGGCAGACTGCGTTCTCGCCGCTGAGTTCGCCCTTGAGCAGTTCCACACAGACGAACTGCACCGGGCTGCCCGGGGTATAATAGTTGGCCCGGGTGCGTGCGACCGGGTTAAAATTTTCCTCCACGACACTCGCTCCCTTCGATCATTCGTTTTCCTGCGGGGCATCCTGCGCCGGGTCGGGCATTTCCTCACCCAGCACGGCCTGCTCCGCCTGTTCAGCGGGCTCTGCGCTCTCGGCAGGCTCTGCGGTCTCCACAGGGGCCGCCGGTGCGGCGGGTTCCTGTGCAGGCTCGTCGCCGTCACGCGGGAGCAGCTTGCCGCCGGCCATCACGGTGTTGAACTCCTTCTCGTTGAGCTTTTCGCGTTCCATCAGAGCCTGTGCCAGCGCATGGAGCTGGTCGATGTGCTCCGTCAGGGTGCGGCGGCAGGTCTCGTAAGCCTCATCGATGATATCCCGCATCTCGCCGTCGATCTCGGCAGCGGTGCTCTCGCTGTAACCCTTGCCCTGGGTGAAATCACGGCCCAGGAAGGTCTCCTCCTGCGAGGTGCCGTAGACCACAGGGCCCAGGCGCTCGGAGAAACCGTACTTGGTGATCATCTGGCGGGCAATGTTGGTTGCCTGCTGCAGGTCGTTGGAGGCACCGGTGGAGATATCCTCCAGGATCAGCTGCTCGGCCACACGGCCGCCCAGGCTGGAAACGATATCCTCAAACATCTCGCCCTTGGTCACATAGCTGCGATCCTTTTCAGGCAGATACATGGTGTAGCCGCCAGCCTGGCCGCGGGGAATGATGGTGATCTCATGCACACGGGGATGGTGCTTGCAATAGAAGCCTGCCACGGCGTGGCCCGCCTCATGGTAGGCGGTCAGCTTCTTTTCCTCGGCAGTCACAACGCGGCTCTTCTTCTCAGGGCCTGCCATGACCTTCATGGAAGCTTCCTCGATGTCCTCCATGGTGATGGCCTTGCGGCTGCGGCGGGCAGCCAGCAGAGCGGCCTCATTGACCAGGTTCTCCAGGTCAGCACCCGCAAAACCTGCGGTGCGCTGTGCGATGACCCTGAGGGAGACATCGGGAGCCAGAGGCTTATTCTTGGTGTGGACCTTGAGGATCTCCTCGCGGCCCTTGACATCGGGCAGGCCCACATAGACCTGACGGTCAAAGCGGCCCGGACGGAGCAGTGCCTTATCCAGAATGTCGGCACGGTTGGTGGCTGCCATCACGATGACACCATCGTTGGCCTCAAAGCCGTCCATCTCGACCAGCAGCTGGTTCAGGGTCTGCTCCCGCTCGTCGTGGCCGCCGCCCAGACCTGCGCCGCGCTGACGGCCCACGGCATCGATCTCATCGATGAAGATGATGCAGGGCATGGTCTTTTTGGCCTTATCAAACAGGTCACGCACACGGGACGCGCCGACACCGACATACATTTCCACGAAGTCGGAGCCCGAAATGGAGTAGAAGGGCACCCCCGCCTCACCGGCGCAGGCACGGGCCAGCAGGGTCTTACCGGTACCCGGAGGGCCCACCAGCAGAACGCCGTGGGGGATGCGGGCACCCAGCGTGTTGAACTTGTCGGGGCTCTTGAGGAACTCCACGACCTCCTTCAGCTCTTCCTTTTCCTCGTCCTCACCGGCAACGTCGGCAAAGGTCGCGGTCTTTTTGTTCTCGTGCTCGTCCTTCACCTTGGCCTTGCCTACGTTCATAATACCGCCGCCGCCAGCGCCGCCGCGCATCATGGAGAAGAGCAGGAAGCCGGTGCAGCCCAGCATTCCCAGGTAGAACAGGATCTCCATCCAGGGGATGGACTCCTTCAGGGTGGTGTAATCGTACTCCATGGGCGCGGTCGGGTTGGCTGCGTCGTAGGAATCGATATACTGCTGGACATTCTCGATGAACACATAGGCGTAGGGCAGCTTGTAGCGCACCGTCACCGTGCCGTCATCGTTTCTGGTCGCCCCCACGGAAGAGGTGGAGGAGGAGAACAGATTGCTCAGCAGACCGCCGGAGGCCTGTGTGGCAGCGGTGGCACCTGTGGTTTCGGGCAGCTCCTGCTTGCCCTCCTTCAGCGTCAGGGTGATGATGCTGGTGTTGCGGTCCAGCGTAAAGGCTGTGACCTGATTGTTCTCAAAGTAGTGCACCACAGTCGAGTAGCTCATGGTGGAGCCGCCGGTACTGCTGTCGCTGGTGCCCAGCACCGACCAGATCATCAGAACACCGGCCAGTGCCAGCGCCAGAATCAGGGGATTAAAGCGAGGTCGTTTCGGTTGCAAAAGGGATCAACTCCAGTTCTAATTCGTTTTTGTTATGCGTAGATTTCCGGTTTCAGCACCCCCACATAGGGCAGGTTGCGGTATTTCTCATCGTAGTCCAGACCATAGCCCACCACAAACTCGTCCGGCACCTGGAAGCCCTCGTAATCGGGCTGGATGTCGGCCTTGCGGCGGCTGGGCTTGTCCAGAATGGTGCAGATCTTCACGGAATTCGGGTTGCGCATCTTGAGCATGGGCACCAGCTTGGAAAGGGTGACACCGGTATCCAGAATGTCCTCCACGATCAGCACGTCCTTGCCGGACAGGTCGCCGTCCAGATCCTTGATGATCTTGACCAGACCGCTGGTGGTGGTATTGCTGCCGCCGTAGCTGGACACGACCATAAAATCAATGCTGCAGGGGATGGTCACAGCCCGCATCAGGTCGGCCATAAAAACCACCGAACCCTTGAGGATGGAGACGAGGACAAGGTTTCTGCCCTCGTAATCCCTGCTGATCTGTGCACCCAGTTCGGCAACCTTGGCTTTCAGTGCTTCCTCACTGACCAGGATGTTCTTGATATCGTCATTCATGCTCATGGGTTGTTCCTCCATTTTCCAATTCCAACTGCAAGATCTGTACAGTCTCCTCGTCCGGGGCCAGCCCCTCGGCAAAGCCCTCCCCACAGACCCACAGGATCTCGCTGCCCGCCGCCAGCAGCGGCAGGCCCTCTCGTATTCCGGCAGGAATGCCTGCCTCATTCATCCATTTGCGCAGGGGCTTGCTCAACCCCCGCCCCGCAGGCCGGAACCGGTCTCCCGGTTGACGGGTGCGCAGCGTAAGGGCAGAATATAACAAGGTTATTCTAGCATAATCCGCCCGATTTTTTAAGTCTTTTTTATGAACACCCTGTGTTTTTTCTCGAAAACCGCTTACAAAAAGCCGTGTTTTCAGGGTTTGGCCCCCGGGCAGGGCAAATTCCGCCCCATCGGCAGGGGCAAACGGCAGCGAAAACGCAGGAGCCGCAGCCGCTTCCGGCCGGCCCTTTTCCTGCCAGAGCATCCCGCTGCCTGCGCAGAAACGGACCGTATCGGTCAATTGCACCGCCCCGCTCCCCTGCTCCACCAGCTCTGCCAGCAGGCGGATGTACTTTTCCTCGGCATCCCGCACCGGGGCGACAAGGCTGTGGAGCGCTGCTTCCAGAATGAGCGGGTCAGCGCCCTGCAGCGGCTCCAGCCGCCATGCCGCCTGGGCTTTCGGGGCCTTGCGGGCAGTCTGGGCTGCATCCAGACGCGCGATGGAAAGCAGCTGTTCTGCCTGCCTGGCAAAGTAGGCATCCGCGCGGGCCGCCTTTTCACAGAAGCGGGCCAGATTTTTCTCTGCCGCGGCGTTGACGCTGCGCAGGGCCGGAACGGCCCCATGGCGCAGACGGTTGCGAGCGTAAGCATCGGACTCGTTCGTCTCGTCCGTCACCCAGCCCTGCTCAAAGGCGGCGCAGAGCGCTTCGGTCTCGGCCCGGGTCAGGCCCAACAGCGGGCGGCAGTAGCCGGGCCGCCTGGGCCGGATGCCCCCTGCCCCGTGCAGTCCGGTGCCCCGGGCCAGCCGGAACAGCAGGGTCTCGGCCTGGTCAGTAGCAGTATGGGCCGTTGCAATGCAGTCTATCCCGCCTGCCAGCAGTTGGGCGAAGCAGGCATAGCGGAGTCTACGGGCCCAGTCCTCCCCGGCATGGGGCGGCACAGCCATTCCCACATCTGCCGGGCGGAAAACTGTCAGCGGCACCCCCAGCCGGGCACACTCGGCCCGGACAAAAGCTTCGTCCCGGTCCGCTGTCTCACCCCGCAGGCCGTGGTTGACATGGCAGGCCGTAAGGGGATACCCAAAAGCTTCCCGCAGTTCCAGCAGCACCCGCAGCAGCGCCATGCTGTCGGCCCCACCCGAAACGGCAGCGCACAGGTGCAGAGCCCGGCCCGGCTCCGCAGGCGCAAACAGCTGCTCCTGCCGGGCAAAGCGTTCTACTTTTGCGATCAATTTTGATGTTTCGTCGTTCATCAGCGTTTGAAGTCCACATCCATAAAGCGGGTGTGTGCGCCATCCCAGCCAAGCGGCACCGTGCTGGTTTCGCCGTGGCGGTTCTTTGCCACGATGCACTCCGCGGTATCGGCATCCACCTCTGCCCCATCGGGGTTCTGGCTGGCGTAGTAGGAATCACGGTAAAGGAAGAGGACGCAGTCAGCATCCTGCTCGATGGAACCGGAGTCACGCAGGTCAGACAGCTGGGGCCGGTGAGAAGAGTTGTTGCCCTGCTTCTCCACCGCACGGGACAGCTGAGAAAGCGCGATGATGGGCACATTCATTTCCTTTGCCATGATCTTCAGGTTTCGGGTGATGGAGCTGATCTCCTGCACACGGTTCTCGCTGCGCTGGCCGGTGGTCATCAGCTGCAGGTAGTCGATAACGATCAGGCCCACATTGGGGCGGGTGGGATCCTGATTGACCCGGCGGATCTTCGCCTTCATCTCGGTGATGGTGATGCCCGAGGTGTCGTCCATATAGATGGGGGCATCATGGAGCTTTTCCGTTGCCAGTGCCAGATACTCCCAGTCCTCACTGCGAAGGGCACCGGTGCGGAAAGCCTGGCTGTCGATGCCAGCTTCCGCCGAAAGGATGCGGTTGGTCAGCTGCTCCTTGGTCATTTCCAGGCTGAAAATGGCCACCGGCACCTTTTGCTGCATGGCAACGCGGGTGGCAATGTTCAGCGCAAAGCTGGTCTTGCCCATACCGGGGCGGGCGGCCAGAATGATGAGGTCGCCGCGGCCCAGGCCGGTCAGAACAGTATCCAGCAGACGGAAGCCGGTGGGGATGCCCTTGTACTTGTCGGCATCCGGGCCGCTGATCTTCTGCAGGTTGGTCAGCGTCTCCACCATGCTGGAGGAAAGCGGGGTCAACGCGCTGGAATCCCGCCCGGAGCGGATCTCGTAGATGCGCTGCTCGGCGTTTTCCAGCAGCAGGTCAGCGTCCGGCTCATCGCCCGCGTCCTGCAGAATGTCCTTGGCAACGCCCATCAGCTGGCGCACCAGATACTTTTCCTGCACGATCTGGGCGTAAGCCTTCACATTGGAGATGCTGGGCACCGTCTCAGCCAGACCGGTCAGGTAGACCTTTGCCTCGTCCGCACTGGGGAACACGCCATCGGAGATGACGGCATCCAGCAGGGTGACAAAGTCGATGGTCTGGTCCGCCGTAAACAGGCGCAGCATCTCAGAATAGATCTGGGCGTTCTGCCGGGTGTAGAACATTTCCGGCCGGATGATCTCCACCAGATCGGTCAATGTCTCGGGCTTGAGCAGCACAGCGCCCAGCACGCTCTGCTCGGCCTGCATATTGTAGGGCAGATTGATGCCCACACTCTCCAGATTCAGTTCATTGGAATAATGTCGTTGTTCGTTGGGCATGGTTCATCCCCCTCCATACTGGGCCAGCTTCCCAAAACGCCAAAAACGCCCCCTGAAGGCAGGGGGCGCAGATGGCGTTTCAATCAGGCCTGTTCTACTTCCACCATGATCTTGAAGGAAGCCACGACACCGACATGCAGGCGCACCTTTGCGTTGAACACACCGGCATCCTTGATATCCTTGGTCTCCAGCTCGATCTTCTTTTTATCAATGGGAGAACCGGCCAGCTGGGCCAGAGCCTCGGCAACTTCCTTGCCGGTGACCTTGCCGTGCAGGCGGCCGGATGCGCCGCCCTTGGCCTTGATGGTCACGGTCTTGCCCTCGATCTTTGCAGCCACAGCCTGTGCGGCGGCCACAGTTTCAGCCTCGTGGAAATCCGCAGCGGCCTCCTTGCCGCGTGCGATATTCACCGCAGAAGCATCGGCCACAGCGGCCAGCTTGCGCGGGAACAGAAAGTTGCGGGCGTAGCCGTCGGAGACCTCATGGATCTCGTCCTTCTTGCCAATGCCCTTTACGTCCTGCTTCAGAATCACTTTCATGGTGTTATCCCTCACTTCTCACCGGGGAACCGGTGGATTTCTATGGTTAGTATACAGCATTCAGACCGTTGCGTCAACGCCTTCGATGACGGTGGGGTTACCCCAGCTCCCGTGCCGCCGCATCCAATGCTGCTTCGATCACCTTATCCATATCATAATACTTGTACTCGCCCAACCGGCCGCCAAAAATGACCTTTGTCTCGGCATCGGCAAGCGCTTTGTATTTTGCGTAAAGCGCGCCATTCTTTTCATCGTTGACGGGGTAATAGGGCTCGTCACCCTGATGCCACTCGGTGCTGTACTCCCGGCTGATCACCGTTTTGGGCTGGGTGCCGAATGCAAAATGCTTGTGCTCGATGATCCGGGTATAGGGCGTTTCCGCATCGGTATAGTTCACCACCGCGTTGCCCTGATAGTTGTCGGTATCCAGCACCTCGGTCTCAAAGCGGACGCTGCGGTATTGCAGTGCACCCAGACGGTAGCCGAAGTAGGCATCCACCGGGCCGGTATAGACCACCTTGTCGGCCAGTGCGTTCAGGTTCTCCCGGTCGGCCAGATAATCCACGTTCAGCCGCACCTCGATGCCCTCCAGCATCTTTTCCACCATGGCGGTATAGCCGCCATCGGGGATGCCCTGATACAGCGCGTTGAAGTAGTTGTTGTCGTAGGTAAAGCGGACCGGCAGGCGTTTGATGATGAAAGCCGGCAGTTCGGTGCAGGGGCGGCCCCACTGCTTGCCAGTGTAGCCCTTGATGAGCTTTTCGTAGATGTCCGTGCCCACCAGACTGATGGCCTGCTCCTCAAGATTTTTCGGGTCGGTGATGCCCGCTTCCCGCTTCTGCTCCTCGATCTTTGCCTTGGCCTCGGCGGGGGTCACCACACCCCACATCTTATTGAAGGTGTTCATATTGAAGGGCAGATTGTAGATCTCGCCGTGATAATTGGCAACGGGGCTGTTGGTGTAGCGGTTGAACTCCACAAACTGGTTCACATACTGCCACACTGCCTTGCTGCTGGTGTGGAAGATGTGGGCCCCATAGCGGTGGACCTGTATGCCCTCCACTTCCTCGGTGTAGATATTCCCGGCAATGTGGCCTCGCTTATCAATCACAAGGCACGTTTTGCCCGCCTTTTTTGCTTCCTGGGCGAACACCGCACCGTAAAGGCCTGCGCCTACGATGAGATAATCGTAATGGTTCATCCCTGCTTCTCCTTTTTTCTGGATTCAGGTTCATTTTTGGAGAGCGGCTTCTTCTGGCTCTCACGGTACTGGTCAATGGCGGTCTGAATGCGTGCCCGGGCTGCCTCGGGGGTGATATGCTTGAGCTGGGCCGCCGCCATGGTCTGGTGGCCGCCGCCGCCCAGACTTTCCATGATGACCTGAACATTGACCGCCCCCAGACTGCGGGCGGAAATATTCACACCGCTCCCCACCTGCACGGCCACAAAGCTGGCCTCCACATTCTGGATGGTCAGCAGGTCGTTGGCTGCCTGCGCAATGGCCACACGGGCCTCAGGGGGAACCTCGCCGCTCACCGAAATGGCACAGTTGCGGTACATCTGGGCAGCCTCCACAAGGTCTGCCTTGGCGTTGTACTCCACCATGGTCACATCAAAGAGCTGGCGCACCCGCTCCGTCTCCGCACCGTAGCGGCGCAGAGCGGCGGCGGCTTCAAACGTGCGCACACCGGTGTGCAGGGTGAAGTCCCGGGTATCCAGCATAATGCCCGAGAGCAGACCCTCTGCCTCTACCCGGCTGGGCTTGTCGTCCCGGTCGCCCACATACTGCAAAAGCTCCGTGACCAGCTCACTGGCCGAGGAGGAGTAGGGCTCGTGGCAGACAAGGTCTGCATGCTCGATGAAGCCCACGCCCTTGCGGTGGTGGTCGATGACAGCCACCTTGCCGCACCTTTCCAGGATCTCCTTACTTTCCACAAGGCCCAGCTGGTATGTATCCACCACCACGCAGAGCGTTTTCTTGGAGATAATGGGCAAAGCCCCCTTGGGGTCGATAAAATCATCCGCCTGGCCGGCCCGGCACAGAGCATCGATCAGACTGCCCGCCAGCGTGGCATCCCGTCTGACGGCGATCACCGCCGGGACATCGCAGATCTTGCAGATGCGCAGCACGCCCTCGGCAGCGCCGATGGCATCCAGATCGCTCATCCGGTGGCCCATGATGACCACATGGTCCGCCTCCTTGACGAGCCTGACCAGCTGGTCGGCCACGATGCGGCTGCGCACCTTGCTGCGCTTTTCCACGCCGTGGCTCACGCCGCCATAAAAGGTGAAGCCGTCCGGGGTCATCTCAGCGGCCTGATCGCCGCCGCGGCCCTGCGCCATATCCAGCGCCTGCACGGCCATATCCTGGGCTTCCCGCAGGGTCTTGGCTCCGCGCCCGATGCCAATGGAGATGGACAGGTTCACGCTGGGGTCCAGAGCACGGATCTTATCCAGCACATCGTAGCCGCGCTGGGCGTACTGCTCCAGATGGCGCTCTTCCACCACGGCGATATAGCGGCCGCTGGCAACGCGGCGCAGAAAGCCTGTGCCCCGGCCGATCATATCCTCCAGCACCCGGTTGATGCCCTCCAGCAGGCGGGCGCGCTCACTGTCCAGCATATCGCTGAACACATCGTCGTAGCCGTCCACCAGGAACACCATGTACCCCGGGCGGCTGGCCTTGTACTCCGTTTCGATCCTGCGCAGGGCAGTCTCCTCATTGAACACAAGCAGCGTCATGCTCTCGCTGCCGCCTGGCACGGTACTGCTGTGCACATTCCACACACCGTCGGCCAGATTGAGTTGCTGCCCCTCCGGGGTGCGGGCCTGTGCGGTATCCAGGCCGGGCAGCAGCTTCTGTGCCCTGCCTGCAAGCCGGTCCTCGCCGCCCAGCAGCGCCGTGCGGAAGCGGCTGTTATACCACAGCACCGTCTCGCCAGAAAGCAGAGCCGCCGGCTGAGAGAGGGATTCCAGGCTGTATTGGGTCCTGGAATTTTCAAAGCTGCCGCCAGCCACCCACTTGGCGGTCCAGCGCCGCAGCTGATACCGGAAAACGCAGATGCCGATGCCCCACAGCACCACCAGCACTGCCAGCGCAGGCCAGCCCGCGGGCCGCTGCACCAGAAGCGCCAGCGTCAGCAGTGCACACAGCACTGCCAGCGCGGCGATCAGCATTTCCAACGTCCATCTCGGTTTTTGTTTCATGGAATCTTCTGCCTCCTGGTCTGCCTGCCCCGGCGGGGCGGCTTCCGGCTTATACCTCCATCAGAATGGGGAGGATCATCGGGCTGCGCTTGGTGCGGCGGTAGATATAGCTGCTCAGCGCCTCACGCACCCGGGTCTTGACGCTGTTCCAGTCGCGCACATGCTCTTCCACGCAGCGATCCAGCGCGTTTTCTACAATGCTCTGGGCCCCGTCCATCAGGCTCTCATTCTCGCGCACATAGACAAAGCCGCGGCTCACAAGGTCAGGCCCCGCCAGCACCTTGCCGGTCTTGCTGTCCACGGTGGCCACAATGATGACCAGACCGTCCTCAGAGAGATGCTTGCGGTCACGCAGGACCACATTGCCCACATCGCCCACGCCCAGGCCGTCCACCATCACGGCACCGGCGGTAACAGGCTCGCCCAGCTTGATCTCGTCCCGGCTCAGGATAACGTTGGAGCCGTTCTCGGCAATGAGGATGTTGCTGGTGGGAATGCCCAGAGAAGCGGCGGTCAGGGCGTGCTTTTTCAGCTGCTTGTACTCGCCGTGCACGGGCAGGAAATACTTGGGTCTGGTCAGGGTGAGCATCAGCTTCTGCTCCTCCTGGCAGGCGTGGCCGGAAACATGGACATCATACATGCTCTCGTAGATGACCTCCGCGCCCAGCAGGAGCAGACCGTTGACGATCTTGGTCACGCTCTTCTCGTTGCCGGGAATGGGGTTGGCGGAGATGATGATGAAGTCGCCGGGGCCCACCCGCACCTGACGGTGGCTGCAGGAGGCCATGCGGGAAAGGGCGCTCAGGGGCTCGCCCTGGCTGCCGGTGGTGATCAGCACCACCTGCTCCGGCGGATACTGGTTCAGCTCATCCACACTGATAAGGGTGCCCTCGGGGATGTGCATATAACCCAGCTCCTGCGCCATGGCAGTGTTATTGACCATGCTGCGGCCGCTGAACGCCACCTTGCGGCCATCCTCCACGGCCAGATCAATGATCTGCTGGACGCGGTAGATGTTGGACGCAAAGGTCGCAATGATGATGCGCTTGTTCCGGGCACGGGCAAACAGGTTGCGGACACCGGCGGCCACCTTCTGCTCCGTGGCGGTAAAGCCTGGGCGCTCGGCGTTGGTGGAATCGCTCAGCAGAGCCAGCACACCCTTCTGACCATACTCCGAAAGGGTGGTCAGGTCGGTCACGCCGCAGGCCAGCGGGGTGTAATCGATCTTGAAGTCGCCGGTCTGGATGATCGTTCCGGCAGGGCTGTCAATGGCAAAGGCCACGGAATCGGGGATGGAGTGGTTGACATGGATGGGCTCCACGGTAAAGCAGCCCAGCTTGATCTTCTGTTTGGGGGTGATCTCCACGAACTTGGTCTTGCCCGCCAGGCCAAACTCCTCCAGCTTGTTCCGGATGAGGCCGCAGGTCAGCCGGGTGCCGTAGATGGGCAGATCAAACTTCTGCAGCAGGTAGGGAATGCTGCCGATGTGGTCTTCGTGGCCGTGAGTGATGAGCAGGCCCTTGATCTTGTCCTTATTCTGCACTACAAAGGTAAAGTCGGGGATGACCATGTCCACGCCGTACATCTCACTGTCCGGGAATACAAGGCCGCAGTCCACAATGATCATATCCCCGTTGCACTCATACACGGTCATGTTCTTGCCCACTTCACCCAGACCGCCCAGCGGGTAGATGTGGATGGGCACAGCGGCCTCCTTGGGCTGCTGAGAACGGCGGGGCCGCCGGTTATAATAAGGGCGGCGGGTGCGGGTACGCTTTTCCCCGCCGGATTCGCTGTTTCTGTTCGGATTGTTCTGAGCCTGAGCCGGGTTCTGTTCTTTGACCTGTGCCATGCGGTACCTCCAAAATCAATTACAAAACGCAGGCACACCCCTTTGCGAGCGGCCTGTCTGCTGTGAAGGAGCAGCAAGCGCACCGCCGCTCCCATCGAAACCATCGTATAGAATTTTTCGCTTCCATGCCTGTTTTCGGCACTGGGATGGCCGGAACGGAGTAATTTCTGCCCTGTCAGTCCATCTGTTCGATGCGACCGCGGCACTGCCCTGTTCCGGCCGGACACACCGCACCGGTGCGCCCCTATACGCATTTTGTTACAAACAGTATAGTATTTCTTGTCCACTTTGTCAATTCAAAGCTTTGCCGGAAAAGCCGAAGATGATACGTTTTCCTCTTGACAGAACCGGAAAAATAGCTCTAAATAGAGGTATCCAAAAATTCAAGTTCCGGGAGAAACAGATGAAACAAGTCGAAGTTTACACTGATGGCGCGTGCAGCGGCAACCCCGGCCCGGGCGGCTGGGGTGCAGTGCTGCGCTACCGCTTCAACGGCAAGGTCTACGAAAAAGAGCTCAGCGGCGGCGATGCTTCCACCACCAACAACCGGATGGAGCTGACCGCATTTATCGAGGCCCTGCGCCAGCTCAAGGAGCCCTGTGAGGTGCGGCTGTGCTCTGACAGCCAGTACGTCATCAACGGGCTGGAAAAGGGCTGGGCCAGGGGCTGGAAGCGCCGGGGCTGGAAAAAGTCCGACGGCTCCCCTGCCCTGAACCCCGACCTGTGGGAACAGGCATTGGAGCAGGAAGCCCGGCACAAGATCACTTATGTCTGGGTCAAGGGCCACGCAGGCCACCCGGAAAACGAGCGCTGCGACCAGCTGGCCGTGGCACAAAGTCAGGCACACGGAGGGAGACAGGGACGATGAGCGATACATTTCTGCCCGGCAGCGGGTTCGATACCTATGAACAGCAGGACAAGGTGCTGGTGGGCCTGTGCGGCGGCACGGGCTGCAAAGCAGCTGTCCGCATTTTACAGCAGCAGAGCTTTGCGGTGATGGGCGCTGTGGTGCGTCTGTGCACCGATGACCCCGTTGTGGATGCCGCCAAGGAAGCCGCCAAGGCTCTGGGCATCGAGTGCATCACCCTGAATGCCAGCGAACCGGCCAGCCAGCTGGCCGAGGAGACCGCTGCCCCGGCCGACCTGCGCTTCCCCGCCCTGCTGGCGGCGGCTGACCGGCTGGGCATCCAGTACATTGCCACCGGCCACCGCGCCCGGGTAGAGACCGGTGCAGACGGCGTGCACGTCCTCTGCCCTGCCGAAATTGCAGACGAGAGTGCCCGGCTTGCCGCCCTGCCGCAGGAGACGCTGGCCCGGCTCATCCTGCCCTTGGGCGATTTCAGCCCCGAGGATGTGGCTGAGATGGCAGCAGAATAAAAAAACAAAAGAGATGCACTCTGCTCCCTGAACCGGTTTCAGGAAGGCGGGGTGCATCTCTTTTTGCTCTGTTTTATTTCATCGTACAACGCTCAATGGAAGTCATCCGCTTACTTTGCGAAGATCTGGATCCAGTTGTGGCCCCACTGAGAATTGGCATCGTAGTTGTAGCCAAGGCACATATACTTGGCGGCGGGGTCCATGATATTGACACGGTGGCCTTCCGAAGCCATCCAGTCTGCAACGACCTTTTCGGGCGTGGTCTCGCCCCAGGCGGCATTCTCGCCGGTGGCGGTATCAGACACACCGTACTCCTTCAACACGGTGAAGCAGTTGGTGCCATCGGGGCGGGTGTGGGAAGCGACCTTTGCCACTTCCTTTGCGCGCTCATCGGCAGCGGCCTGCAGCTTGGCATCACCCATGGCCAGAGGTGCCAGATTCTCCTTTGCACGCTCAGCATTGACCAGCGCCAGCACTTCCTGTGCGAAACCGTTCTCACTGGTTCCGCGGGCGTAGGTAAAGATCATCACCCAGTAATTGCCGTACTCGCCGCCCTCGTAGTAGCCAATGCCAACGGAGGTGGCATCCTTGTCCAGCATCCGCTCCTTGAAGAAATCGTAGCGATTCCAGGCGGCGACCACATCCGCAGCATTCTCAGCAGCTGCCCAGTAGTTCTCGCCCACAGAAACATCATCCACACCGTACTCCGGCAGGATGGTGAACTCGCGGCTGCCATTGGGGCGGTTGTAGGAGTAATTGACGGTAAGTTCTTTTGCACGGGCCTGTGCAGCGGCATTCAGTGCACTGCTGCCCATGCTCAGAGGAGCCACACCAGCCTGTGCACGCTCTGCGTTGACGAGCTGCAGCAGCTCATCGGCCTTGGAAGCTGCGTGTGCGGGCATTGCCAGAGCAAACATCAGGCAGATGAATGCGGCGCAGCAGACCAGATTCTTCAGGACTTTCATCGAAGCGTTACGCATGGTGTTGAACCTCTTTTGTGTTGCCCCATGAAAAAAGGTGTCGATTGCTGGTATACTCGGCAATCGACACCTGATGCTTCAGATGAAGGTCACTCAACACCCAATCTCCGCTGTGGAGACCCTCAGGTGATGAGAAGCAACTGGCTGCCATTTTACAGGCCCTATAGCTTTGCGTCACAGCCTTTCGACTGCTTTGCCGAGGATATTCAGTTTTGCGTGCCTTTCTTCTTTTGGGAAGAAATTTGAGAACGAAAAAAGGTGTTGTTCTGCAATACACTCAGCAAAACAACACCTAGAAAATCTAAGCAGGTCGCCCAAAGAAAGATTTCTTTGAGAAGCAGCTGGCTGCCATTTTACAGGCCCTGTAGCTTTGCGTCACAGCCTTTCGACTGTTTTGCCGAGAATATTCAATTCACCTTGAGGAGCCGTTTCCATTTCCTCGACGCTATCCTACCACATCGGACAGAACCTGTCAACTGTTTTGGAGCAGCTTTCTCAAAAAATCTTCTTTTTTGAAGAGTTCTTCCGTTATGCCTGCACCTCTGCTGCCTTTTTGCGCAGCTGGTCGAGGTCTGCGGCATCCGGGTGAGCCAGCGCCTTGTCAAAATTCTCGATCAGCATCTCGAGATTGGGTGCATGGTTGGGCTGCTGCAGCATCTTTTCGTACTGCTGGCGCACGGTCATGGGCATCTTGCCCTGGCACATATAAGTTCCAATGACCGTGTTGCTCTCATCCAGCGATTTCTGCACCGCTGCCAGGATCTGCTCGAAATATTCCGCACTGCCGCCAAAGCCTGCGGTGCCGAACAAAAAGATCCGCTTCCCCTTCAGGGTCTGCAAAAAGGCGGTGAGGGTGTCATCGGCATGGCCCTTGTCCGTCCAGAAGCCGATGTAAAGGGTCTCAGCCTCCAGTGCCTCCGGGGCCGGTGCTCCGAAGTAGGTGCACTCATTCTGGGGCAAGCTTGCGCGAAGGCTGTCGGCCAGCAGGCGGGTGTTGCCGGTCTTGCTGCTGAAAACGATGGCGTAGCTCATGGTCATTCTCCTTTATTCTCTTTGAGATCAGATGCTTCCCTGTTCTTTTGCGTTCAGGGCATCATAGATACAGCGGGTGCCCTGATGGGCGATCAGGCCGCCCAGGCACTTTTTGTTGCAGCGGACACAGCGGTGGATCTTTGCCGCATTGCCGCTCTGCAGTTTGTTGACCCAGTTGGGGTCGGCCAGCAGCTGGCGGCACATTGCCGCACACTGGATGCGGCCGCTGGCAAGCTGCTGCTCCACAAAATCGGGGTCGTTCAGGCCGCCCACACCGCAGAGCGGCACACTGGTATACCGGCGCACCTCATCGCAGAACTTGAGGAAGCAGCCGGTCTCCTTGAACTCGGGGTGGCTGGCCGGCGGGATGGTGTTTTCCAGCGCAGAGTGGTTGGCCAGTGTCACATGGAAGCTGGTCACGCCTGCCTGCACCAGCAGGGGCACGAACACGGCCAGTTCCTCCTCCACCACACCGGCGTTGCCGTAATGAGGGTTCTCCTGCCGGACAGCCAGCTTGTAGTCAATGGCCATGCCGGGCACAGCGGCGTGCACTGCCTTGACAGCTTCCACGGCAAAGCGGGCGCGGCGCTCGGCACTGCCGCCGTATTCATCGGTGCGGTGGTTGAAGATGGCGGAAGAGAAGCTGCCGCACATCCGGTCGCCGTGCACCTGCACCATGTCAAAGCCCGCCTGCTTTGCCAGCACAGCAGCCTTGCCAAAGCCCGCGATGATCTGATGGATCTTTTTCTGGGACATCTTGGTGATGTAGGGGCCCACGGCATCGTTCATCCGCTCCCGCAGCTGGTCGGGGGTGATCTTTTTCATCAGCATCCCCGGGATGCACTTGATGATGGACATCATGTCAGTATCGGTCTGGTGGAGCTGGGCGCAGACCTTGCAGCCATATTTGTGGGCAGTCTCGCAGATCTGCTGATAGAAGGCAAAGCCCTTTTTGTCAAACAGGGACTTCTCAAACCGGCTCTTGGCCACCGGCACATCACCGATGATAATCATGGCGCAGCCGCCCTTGGCCAGCCGCTCCATCTCTGCCAGATATTCCTCGTCCGAAAGGCCGAAGGTGGTGGGGGCAAAGATGATGCGGTTCTTCAGCTGCATTCCACCGTAATCAATGGGGCTCAGGATGGTGTCGTACATGTTACACACTCTCTTTCCTCGTCCGTGCTGCCTTTTGCAGCAGGCTCAGGAGCTGGTGCTGTTCCTCTTCGGTCAGCCCGCTCAAATTTTGTGCATCCCAATCGAAAAATACCTGGTGGCAGGTCCGGAATGCTCTCTCACCCGCCGGGGTCAGCCCCAAATGATAACTGCGGCCCTGCTTTTCCCGGGTCATAAAGCCATCTTCCACCAGCTTGATCACGCTGCGCTGGCAGTGGCCCCAGTCCAGGTGCAGGTTTTTGGTCATCTCAGCCGGGGTGCAGCCGGGATGTTTGCCCACGTAGATCACAAAATACATCATGCCAAAGCTCAGGCCGAACTCCTGCAGCTGCTGGGTGGTGTAGGCTGCGAACTGCTTGTAAAACTCCATCACGTAGAAGGATATGGTCGATTGGATCACTCTTTGCATCTCCTTTACTTGACAAGGTCTAGTATAATCACATTACTTGATAAAGTCAAGTACTTTTTTCAAAAAATTTCTCCCTGCTCCGTATTTCTGTTTCGGGAGCAGGGAGAAAACGATTCTTTTGCCTCAGACCAGCGGCATGATATTTTCCGGGGCGGCAGCAAGGCAGGCGGGTGCTTTTGGCGGCGGGGCCGCCAATGTCTTCTTGGACACCTTCCACCACAGGCGGGCCTCACCGCCGGGCAGGGTGAAGATCATGTTCCAGTCAAAGGGATTCTCACTGGTGGAGACAGCCTGCACCGGCAGGCTGTTGGGGGTGCCGGGAGCGCAGGGTGCAAGATCATGGGCGCGGATGCCCACGGCGTGGCAGCCCTCGGGCACCGGCAGAGCCACGGTCAGCAGCTGTTCCCAGCCCGCCAGATGAACGGTATGCTCCCCCACCCGGGTGCAGGGCAGAATGTTCTTGCAGCCGGTCAGGCGGGCTGCGGCACGGGTGCGGGGGTCGGCAAAGACCTCCTTGGTCGTGCCTGCCCGGAGCACCTCGCCGCTGTCCATCACGATCATCTCCCTGCACAGGCGGTAGGCCTCGTCCCGGTTGTGGGTCACCAGCAGGGCCGTACCCGCAAACCCGGCCAGCAGGCTGCCCACCTCCCCCTCTACCTCCTCGCGCAGATAGCTGTCCAGCGCACTGAACGGCTCGTCCAGCATCAGGATGCGGGGTTTGGCCGCCAGGATGCGGGCCAGGGCGGCACGCTGCTGCTGCCCGCCCGAAAGCGCGCCGGGCAGGCGCTTGGCCAGTTCCTCCAGCCGCATGGCACGCAATGCCTCGGCACAGGCGGCCCTGCGGGCGGCAGGATCCTTTTCCTTTTTCAGGGCACAGAGGATATTCTGTTCCACGGTCATGTTGGGGAACAGGGCGTAGTTCTGGAACAGCAGACCCACATTGCGCTGCTGGGGCGGCAGGTCGATGCCCTGAGCGCTGTCGAACAGCACCCGGCCATCCAGCACGATGCGCCCCTCGTCCGGCCGGACGATGCCTGCAATGCAGCGCAGGGTCATGCTTTTGCCGCAGCCGGACGCGCCCAGAAGGGCGGTGGCAGTATCCCCTGCCGTGAACGCAGCGTGCAGGGTAAAACCATCAAACCGCTTGGTCACATTTACTTCCAGGCTCATGCGCGCTCTCCTCCCTGCTTCTGCCTGCGTTCCAGCAGGTTCACTGCCAGCAGCACCACCGCCGAGATAACGATATCCACCAGCACCCACTGCATGGCCCCGGCTTCATCGTTGGTGCGCCAGAGCTGGTAGACCGTGGTTGCAATGGTGGCCGTCCTGCCCGGCGTGTAGCCTGCGATCATGCTGGTGGCACCATATTCGCCCAGCGCACGGGCAAAGGCCAGCACCGCACCGGCCAGAATGCCCTGACGGCAGCAGGGCATCCGCACCCGCCAGAAGATCCAGGTGTTGGAAAGCCCCAGCGTCTGTGCCGACCAGGCCAGCGTTTCGTCAAAACTCTCAAAGGCACCGCGAGCCGTGCGATACATCAGCGGAAAGGCCACCACGATGGAAGCAAAGATGGCGCTGTACCAGTTCATCACCAGCTTCACGCCGAAATGTTCCATGAAAAAGATGCCCAGCGGCCTTTTTGCGCCGAACAGCAGCAGCAGGAAATATCCCACGACTGTGGGCGGCAGCACCATGGGCAGGGTAAGTACCACATCCAGCACGCCCTTGAGCACGCGCGGGAGCTTTGCAATGTAGTAGGCCGCAAAGATGCCTAAAAAGAACACTGCTGCGCAGCTGATCAACGCAATGCGCAGGCTGTTCCATAAGGGATACCAGTCCATACCATCCCCCCAGCGGATGCTTACAGTGCGGTGAAGCCGACGCTCTCGAACACGGTCGCAGCCTTATCGGTGCGCAGGTAAGCCAGAAACTCCTTGGCAGCCTCGGCATGGAGGGCGTTCTTCATCACAGCGGCGGGGTAGATGACCTGACCGCACATTTCCTTGGTAGCCTCGTCCACGGGGGTCAGACCGGCGCTGTACGCATCAGTGCAGTAAACGACACCGGCATCCACGCTGGCCTCGCTGACCTGGGTGGTGACTTCCTTGACGTTGGAGCCGTAGGTGATGACACCGGCAGCAGCCAGAGCTGCTTCATCCAGATCATAGTAAGCCAGGATCTTCTGGGTGTACTGACCCACGGGCACATCACTGTTGCCCATGCAGAACAGGATATCCTCTGCCTTCAGGTGCTCGGCCAGGCTGTCGAAGCTGTCAATCCCCTTGTTGCTGCCCTCAGGCACACAGAGCACGACCTTGTTCTCCAGCAGATCCACACGGCTTTCGGCATCCACAAAGTCCAGACCCTCGGTGTTCACCTCAGCGGAAGCGGTGCTGTCCAGCTGGTTCATCTGCTTCTGACCAGCGGAGATGAACAGGTCGCAGTCCGCACCCTCCTGGATCTGGGTCTTGAGGGTTCCGGAAGAGTCAAAGTTGAAGCTGAAGGTCACGCCGGGGTTCTCTGCGGAGTAGGTCTCGGCAATGGCGTTCAGGGTCTCGGTCAGGGAGGCGGCAGCAAAAACGATCAGCTCCACGCTCTCGCCGGAGGCAGCCTCAGAGGAGGCGGCAGCGGAGGATGCGGTGGAAGATGCAGTGCTGCTGGAGGAGCCGCCGCAGGCGGTCAGAACAGCAGATGCGGATGCGATGCCGGCAGCACACAGGAAGCCGCGGCGGGAGATCATAGTTTTCATAGTCTTGCTCCTTACAGTGGGTATGCTTTTGTTGTACTTTTATTTTTACGCCCGGCACCAAAAGCAATGCCGCGGCGGTGAAACAGACTTATTTGCGGGCGCACTCGCCGTCCAGCCCGGCGGCAATGCGCACCCCGTGCTCCAGGCTGGGCAGGATGTACTCCAGATTCTCCTTCACGGCCTTGGGGCTGCCGGGCAGGTTGACGATGAGGGTCTTGCCCCGCAGCACGCTGGCGGCACGGCTGAGCATCCCGCGCGGGGTGATGCTCAGGCTGTGGTAACGCATGGCCTCAGCAATGCCGGGGGCGTTGCGGTCCGCTACGGCATAGGTGGCTTCCGGGGTGATATCCCGGGGGGCAAAGCCGGTGCCGCCGGTGGTCAGGATCAGGTTGACCTGACGGCCATCGGCCAGCCGGATGAGCTGTGCTTTCAGGGCCTTTGCCTCATCGGGCAGGATCATGGTCTCCTCCACCTGATAGCCTGCAGCGGTGAGCATCTCCACGATCAGGGGTCCGCTCTTGTCCTCCCGCTCACCCCGGCTGCCCTTGTCAGAAAGGGTGATGACGGCAGCGCGCAGGGGCGGGTTTTCCGGCGGGGGCAGCAGGGTCACCTCGTCCCCCACATGGATCTCGCCGCCCTGCAGCACCCGGGCAAACACGCCCTCCCGGGGCATGATGCATTCGCCGGTCTTCTGCTTGATGACGCAGTCGTTGTGGCACTCTTTGCCGATCTGGGTCATTTCCAGCACCACGTCCCCGATGGCAAAGCGGCTGGTCACGGGCAGATTGCGGAAATCGTAGCCTTCCACCACCAGATTCTCACCAAAGGCACCGTAGTCCACCCAGATCTTCTTGCGGAAGTTCTCGATCTTTTCGGCACTCAGCAGGCTGACCTGACGGTGCCAGTTCCCGCCGTGGGCATCGGTCTCAATGCCCCATTCCGGGGTCAGGCGCGCGCTTTCCACTTCGGTCTTGACCGTGCCCCGCTGGGGGCTGGTGCAGATCGCCAGAAGTTTTCCCATAGATTTATCCTCCAATTCGGTACATACCCCGGGTCGCGGGGATGTCCTGTTTCAATTCAAAATGATGTTCCTGGGGCTTTTCCCAGATGGTGGTACGGATGGCAGTCAGCAGCTCTTCGTCAGACGCGCCACTGCGCAGCAGGGCTTTCAGGTCACATCCGGCCTCACTGGCAAGGCAGGGGCGCAGAAAGCCCTGACTGGTCAGCCGCACCCGGTTGCAGGAGGCGCAGAACTTGCCGTGGACAGCGGCAATGAAGCCGATGTCCCCTTTCCAGCCCGGCACGGTGTAATAGACCGCCGGGCCGTCGCCCAGCGCGGCACATGCCGCCCCGGGCAGCGGGGCCAGCTCCGGCCAGCGCCTGCGGAAGCGGGCCAGCAGCTCCGGGCCGGAGATACAGGGCATGGCCGCCCCGTAGCCGATGGGCATCATCTCGATGAACCGCACCTGCAGGGGCTTATCCTCTGCCAGAGCGGCCAGCGCTTCCAGCTCACCTTCGTTCACGCCCACCTGGGGCACGCAGTTCAGCTTGACCGGGATGCCGCTTTCCAGCGCGGCATGGATGCCCGCCTGCACGGCGGCAAATTCATCCCGGGCCGTGATCTTTGCAAACAGGGCGGGGTCCAGCGTATCCAGACTGATGTTCACGCTGTCCAGCCCGGCCTCCAGCAGGGCGGGCAGCTGCTGTTCCAACAGGACGGCGTTGGTGGTCATGGTGACCTTCCGGATGCCAGGGATGGCTTTCAGCCCTTTGACCAGCTGCTCCACGCCCTTGCGCACCAGCGGTTCGCCGCCGGTGACCCGCACGGTATCCACCCCGCACCGGGCAAACAGGGCGGCAAGGCGCAGGAATTCTTCGTAGGTCAGGATATCCTCCCGTTCCAGCTTGTCCACACCGTCCGGCATACAGTAGCGGCAGCGCAGGTTGCACAGGTCGGTCACGGAAAGGCGGAGATAATGGATATTGCGGCCCTTGGAATCAAACATAGCCGCCCTCCGCCCGGATGTAATGTCCGCTCTTGCCGCCGGTCTTTTCCACCAGATGGATCTCGCCCAGCTCCATGCCCTTATCCACGGCCTTGCACATGTCATAGATGGTGAGCAGGGCGGTGGAAACCCCGGTCAGGGCTTCCATCTCCACGCCGGTCACGCCGCTGGTCTTGACCGTGCAGCGCGCTTCCACAGCCCGGCGCTCGGGCAGCAGGTCAAACTCGATCTGCACCTTGGTCAGCGGCAGCGGGTGGCACAGGGGGATCAGCTCGCTGGTGCGCTTGGTGGCCATGATGCCGGCCACCCGGGCCACGCCCAGCACATCGCCCTTTTTCACGGTGCCGCTCTGCACGGCGGCAAAGGCATCCGCATTCATGGTAATGATGCCGTGGGCCGTGGCCTCCCGGGCCGTGACAGGCTTTTCGCTCACGTCCACCATCACGGCGTTTCCGGCGGCATCAAAATGTGTCAGATTATTTTCACTCATATTTTTTCACCTTAGTTAAGCTCCCTCTTCGGGGGAGCTGGCAAAGCCGAAAGGCTTTGACTGAGAGGGTTTCAGCAGTGTCCGAAGCCGCAGTTGGGCCAGTGGCACTCGGCGCAGCCCAGGCAGAGGCCGCCCTCGCCCAGACGGGCGATATCCTCGGCGGTGATGGGGTCATCGGCCAGCAGGCGGGGCAGCAGCAGGTCAAAAATGGTGCGCTTGGCGTACATCACACAGCCGGGCAGACCGCAGACCGGCACACCGTCCAGATAGCTGACCAGGAACATGGCACCGGGCAGCACGGGCGCGCCGTAGGTAATAATTTCAGCCCCGGTGTTCCTGATGGCCAGCGGGGTGCGGTCATCCGGGTCCACGCTCATGCCGCCGGTGGTAAAGATCAGCTCACAGCCTGCGGCCTTTGCTTCCAGAATGGCGGCCGTGATGCCCGCCGGGTCATCGTCGCAGACCTTGTGGAAGGCCATCTCACAGCCATACACTGCCAGCTTTTGCTCGAGGATGGGAGTAAACTTGTCCTCAATGCGGCCCTTGAACACCTCGCTGCCGGTGGTGATAACGGCAAACTTCTTCTGGTGGAAGGGCAGCACGTTCAGGATGGGCTTCGGCCCGGCAGCAGCCTGCATGGCCTCCATCTTCTCCTGCTCAATGACCAGCGGGATGATGCGGGTACCAGCCAGCTTGGCTCCCTTTTTCACAGGCAGGTCGCCGTGGATCGTGGCGATCATCATCTGGGGGGTGCTGTTCACTGCCAGCAGGGCCCTGCGGTCGATCTTGAGCAGACCGTCGCAGTCGGCGATCAGTTCGATCTTGCCCTCCCGGGGCTCGGTGCCGTGGATATTCTGACCGGCAGCGGCCTTGTAGAGCAGGGCGGCAGCTTCATCCTCGTGGAGGATGCCGGGCTTTTTCTCCCAGACATAGAGGTTTTCCTTGCCGATGCTCAGCAGCACCGGAATATCCTCGGGCTGAATGATGTGGCCCTTTTTGAAGCGGGCCCCCTTGAATTCACCCGGGATGATCTGGGTGATATCGTGGCAGAGCACCTGCCCTGCCGCGTCTTCGGTACGGATCAGTTTCATGGTTTCTTCCTCCCCCGTTACAATGCAGGCATCTGTGCAGCGATCCAGTCGGCCAGCGCTGCGGGCTCGTCCAGCGCAAAATCCGCGCCCGGAACATCCCCCACGATGGCCAGCGGCTCAAAGGAGACAGGCTCCTCCGAGACAGCCTTGCGCACCACCTCGATCTTGGGCCAGCCGCTCTCCTTGAAGCCCTCCATCAGCACCAGATCATAGCCGTAGCGCTCAAACAGGGCCAGCAGATCCTGCTCGTTCAGGCGGAATTCCTCCGTCAGCAGGTAACGGCTGCCCGAAAAGACCGCCACGCCCTCGGCCCCGGCCTCCCGCAGGCGGAAGCTGTCGGTGCCCGGCACGTCGGGGGTGAAATCGTGGCCGTCATGCTTGATGACACCCACCTTCAGGCCCCGTGCCCGCAGCAGGGGGATGAGTTTTTCCAATAACGTCGTTTTGCCGCTGTTGTGCGCACCGCTCACGGCCAGCACAGCCGGGCGTTTCAGGCTCAGCTCGGCAGCAAGCGCCTGTTTCTTTTCACTGTACAAAGTTCAGTACCTCCACTTCTTCGCCCGGAGCCACCGGGCCGCTGCCCGCAGGCAGCTCCACCAGGCAGTTGCAGCCCATCATGGCCGACAGACTGCCCGAGGAATGCGCCTCCGCGTTGCCCTCGCCGGGGATCTCCACCAGGCCGCCCAGCGCTCTGGCCCGCAGAAAGCGGGTTCCCTTGCTGGGCTTGGAAAAGCCGGTGGTCAGCCTGCCCCGGGTGTGCACCGGGATGCAGTCCTCTTCCCGCCGCCCTGCGGCCCGCAGCAGGGCCGGAACGGCATACTGCTCCAGCGTGGCAGCAGCGGCAAAGGGATTGCCGGACAGGCAGAACACCAGCTTTTCTCCCACCTGTGCAGCGATCATGGGGCTGCCGGGCTTCTGAGCTACCCCGGCAAAAACAGGCTCCGCGTGCAGCATTTCCAGCACTGTGGGCAGGTAATCCTTCTGCCCCACAGAAACACCGCCGCTGGTGATCACCGCATCACACCGGGTGAGCAGATCCTGCATCCGGGCGGCGATCTCCTCCGGGTCATCCGAGCAGTGGGTGCGCTCCACGGCAAAGCCCAGCTGCCGCAGGCGGGCGGCATTCTGGATCCCGTTGGCATCGTAGATCTTGCCGGGAGCCCAGGCCTCACCCGCTTCCAGCAGCTCACTGCCGGTAGCAAGCACGCCCACGGTCAGGGGGCGGAAGACCTCGGCATCCGGGATGCCCTGACCGGCCAGCACACCGATGTGCGCCGGGGTCAGCACAGTTCCGGCAGCGGCAATGGGGGCACCGGCGGCGATGTCCTCACCCCGGAACACCACATTGGCGTTGGGCTGGAGCCGGGCGAAAATGCGCACCTGCTCCTCCCCGCTGTCGGTCAACTCCTGCATCAGAACGCAGTCCGCGCCCAGGGGCAGGGGTGCACCGGTCATAATGCGGGCGGCACACCCGGCAGGCAGGACAGCGGCGGGGGCATCCCCGGCGTAGAGCTTCATCACCACCGGCAGGGTGACAGGGGTCTCCTCCCCCGCCCCGGCCGTGTCGGCACTGTGAAGGGCATAGCCATCCAGAGGGCTCCGGTCAAAAGGGGGCTGATCCATCCGGGCACACAGGTCCCGGGCTGCGATCCGCCCGCAGGCATCATCCAGCGGCACCCGCTCCGTGGCAGGCACCGGGAGAGCCGCAGCAGCATCCAGCACCCGGCGCAGGGCCTGGGCTGGCGTGCAAAAAGGCTGTTTCATTGCAAAAATCCTCCATCGCTCCCCGGGGCACAGTTTGCCCGCTATGGCCCGGACAAACTCCCAGGGAGATCTCTTTTCGATCGGCAGGTGAAAAAAAGCGGAGACGTTCTGACCGAAAATCAAAACGCCCCCGCAAAAAACCGAACATGTCCCGGAGCGGCAGCCTGCAGGCCGCCACGCCGAGGGAGCCGCTTCCTTTTCCGCTGTTGCAGCAACGGGAAGGAGGCAATGCTCCGGAACGGTGGATGGGAGGAGTTCTTTTTTTCAAATTGCAGCGTTTCTTCTGCGGGAAGGCGGCCGGGTTTCCCCTGCCACCCTTGAATGCCGGCGTTGGCCCTTAGCATTGCGGCGCGGTGTCCTGCCCCTGCGGGGTTTAGACAGCCTTGCTCAAAGAAGCTCTTGTACCCTATTCAATTGTGTATGATCTTTTAGTCGCAGAAATCATCCACGTCGCTGATGGCTTTTGCATAGCGGCGGGTGAGGTGCTGGGTGGAGAAGAGGAACCGCTCGTTCTGATTGTTGGTCAGCTCCTCGATGTCGGCAAACTCCGGCCTGCCCTGCATGGTCTTCCAGGTCTGCTCGATCTCCTCCGGCGCAAGGCCGTAGGGGGAGCGCTGGAAGTACTTCAGCGGGGTGGCACTGGGGTAGACCCGTGCGTTGAAGCGCACCATCTCAGCAAACATGACACAGAGATCTTTGTCCTCAATGAGCTGGGCGATCATGGCGTAGTTGTCGCTCATGTTGGCGTTGGAGTAATAGTAGGTATCCTTTGCGCCTGCACGGACAACGATATCCTCACACTGAGGGTCCTGCGGCATCTGAGCCAGCAGCTCATCGGCGTTCTCCACCTCACTGACCAGCAGTGCGTGGGGCGTGATAAGCGCGGCGGCGCTGCGGGAACGGATGTAACCGGCCAGCTCCTGCGCGGGGGTCAGCTCCGGCAGCTCCGGCGCGGTCTGGGTGGGCTGATCCGCAAAGGGATCGTTTTTAGCCTCCGGCTCGCCGGCCAGAAAATCCAGCAGCTGAGGCTTTGCGGCCTCGTCCTGCACAGTTTCGGCGGCTTCGGGTGCGGCCCCGGCAGCCTGCATTGCTGCAAGCTCTGCGGTCTCCCGCTCCACGGCGGCGATCACATCCTCGCCGGTCTTGGCGGCGCTGCCGTCAAAGCTGCTGCCCGTTTCCTTCAGGCGGCGGGCCGTCTCGCTGGCGGCATTGATGTCGAACACCTCTGCCTTGGGCTTTTTCTTGGCGGCCAGCTCTGCCTTCTGCAGGTCCAGAACGGCCTGCTCCGGGTCCACGCTGCTGTCCACAGTGGTGGTGTAGCCGGGTTTACGTCTGCCAAACAACATGACGATCGTTCCTCTTTCTATGGGATTTATTCAGCTGCTGCGGTGTTCTGGGCGTAGATGCCGCGCTTTTCCAGATCATCAGCCATGTCAGCCAGATCATACTTCTCCAGCGTCTCGCGGGTGGGCACACCGGTGGTGCGGTCCCAGCCGAAGACGTCGTAGAACAGATCCTTTGCCTTCTCCATGTCGGCGCGGTCCAGCTTGGTGGTGCCTTCCTCGAATGCCTTGA